>ENA-UOTZ01001580-UOTZ01001580.1-compost-metagenome-genome-assembly--contig:-NODE-1580-length-14951-cov-6.958989_pt1 | contig 14951 bp, 10 predicted proteins | sample MGYA00238144_ERZ746983 | MGnify/ENA primary metagenome ERZ746983 (study PRJEB28759, sample SAMN06268863) | compost metagenome | isolation source: single cell | place: USA: California, Emeryville, Joint...
GAGAGGAAATTCAGTTGATAAGAGTTGGGAGTAAGCTTGGTCAAAGTGAAACTCATCTCCGACATGTCTGTGATGAGTGGATTGGCAGGGTTCGAAATTTGGTAGAGTTTGATATCTGCCAAAGAATTCTCAAGATCCAAAGGGGTGTCAAAGCTGAGAAGATAAAGTTGAGGTGAATATTGCAATTCGAATTTGAGGATTTGAACTGTAGTTCTTGAGGAACATTCGGCACCAGAGATGAAGTAGCCGTCCACGTTGCAGGCGACACAAGACTGATTCGAAGAGAGTAAGTACGTTCCTGAAGGACAGCTCAAACAATTAGTTGCTAGATTTCCGTAACAAGTCTTGCAACTGGGATCGCAAAAGCCACATTCACCGCTTCCAGAGTTCTATATTAGCAAAAAGAGAATCAGCTTCTTTTGAGATAAAGAATGTGATTATTACCATCCAACCACCCTCATCAGGACATTCTAAAAATGAAAGTAGATAGGTTTGTTAAGGCAAAGTAATAACATAATTGGCTTTACTTTGACATGAGTTAGTATCGACATGGAGAGCGTATGCAAGCGGACAGTCGTTCATGCATTTCGTTTCAACCCTTTTGTATCCTTGTTTGCATTGGAGACATGCTGTTTGAAGAGGATTGATAAATCCCTTGAGCGTACAAGTTGGATCTAATGGGAAAAAAATTAATGAAAGATACAAGATAAGCAAAATTTACCTCCAATTGGTTCATACAGACCCTCTGATCCTTTGAACCAAATGAAATTCAACATATCGTAATTTCCTTCGTCCACAATAGAATCAGCCCCAGAATCCGTCGTTGAACAAAGATGGATCTGATCAGTATTCAGATCGTAGAACAAGTGCGTGCCGAAATCCCCAAAATAAACTCGATCCATCCCAACTTCATTGACCCATATCCTAGCAGAATAATAGCCAACTGGAAATGCATAAGGATGAGCTGGAACGATTTCCACGATCACTCGATTCCAGGTATCTATTTTGTAGTGACAGTCAGTGACCAAATAAAACAGGAAGTGGATTTACTGAGATTGAGAGTAGTCGTCGATGTGACGTGATTAACCCACGCTGGGCCAACTTTCCGCCATAATTTCACGTGTTTGTCTGTATGAATTTCAACTTTAAAACCCAAAGCAAGGGTTCCCTTATTTCGAAAAGAGAAAAAGATATGTTCTCGACTTTCTTCCACCAAAAAGACATCGGCAGCGACAACTACACCGTTCGCATTTGGTTCCGTCAGATCTAGCCTTATCTGGGTATTGGGTCTGCATTGGACTATATTCCAAGCTACAAAAGCTGGATCCGCGATGGTGTCCGCCGAACTTGAACCTTGTTGTGACCAAATAAAATTTATTTTAGTCAATATTAAAGTAAGCAAACTCAAATACCGACGATTCCAGTGGTAGAGCCTGTGGTAGAAGGAGTATACGTATCAACTGGGAAAGTCTGTCCATCATTGACAGTGGCCTTCGTTGCAAAATGAAATACGTACAATTTACCTATTATATTCCAGAAAACAATCGAGTTGCTAATTCAAATTAAATGTTACTATTGAGTTCCATTACTGCCAAACTGATCATCATGTCTTCATTATAGGGAACAAAGTCAGTGTATAGTCTCAAATATCGCATCTTGCATCTACAGTGCGTATTATAGTCTTTGTTTGTCCAATGGAAAACGCCTGCTGCGGTGAGTTCATAAAATTTTCCTCCTGGATCTGGACCTCGGGTATCGAAAACGATCTCGGGCGTTACAGCAGAGCTACTTCCCAACATATATCGAAATCCATATTGGATGTTCGCGGAAACATCAGTGCCCAAAGCAAGAAAGATCCAAGTGCTTAATGGCAACAGTCCATTGACATCCGTCTAACGTTTTACATCATTATGCACCACGGATGATTTGAATATTATTACTGGCGGTTCAGAATCCCACTTATAGCCCTCATTTGTTGTTGTCGAAGATATAAAGACAGTAGGGTTGCCTTGTCTTACGGCGCTCCCAGAAATTCTGCCTATACCCATATCTTGGCTGAATTCCAATTTTTAAAGGTGATTCAAAAGAAAAGTTGGTACGCTGCGAGTGAGATTCTAAAAAAATGATCCCAATTGTTAGACCAAGCAGTCTTGTAGATCCAGGCACTCCATGTGTATTGGTTCGTGCTTGTGAAAGTGGATGAGAGTGAAGCCATTTCCTTACTCGGGAACTCTGTAGATGAAACTATCTCTTCTTCTTGAAGATAAAAGATTTCAACAGCCGAACTGACCACTTTAGATACGACGTTAACTTTAGTTGAAGCAGAATGGCTTTTTACCCGTTAAAGTGATGAGCAGAGGAAGAATTCCACTACATGGATGGCGAAATATAGACCTTCTGATCATTGAGTTTGAGTTATGAGTTTAAATATATTTATCGAAGTAATAGAATGTTTAATTAAAACTAAATTATTTCAGGTTGTGCTAAAAGTTGTTCAAATCTGACACTCAGAGCACATGCTTGCCTTAAGAAAAAAAATCGAGATGAGTTGCTGTTGAAATAAAAACCAAAATAAAACCACGAGATGAAACTAAGAGCACACTGATATTGGAAAGCTAACTGCTTTGTACCTTTTTGGTTGTCTCATCTTAGGTTCGAGCTCCAAACAGACTTGGATCGAATGAAAATATGAGTTAATCAGTTGACCAGGGATCCTGTGAGTTAGAGTTACACCGATCTTCTTACTCTCTTTAAATTTTAAAGCTTGAGGCTGTACATTTAATAAGAAATAGTACAAGGCAAAAGGAATAGCGTTTTAATAGAACCGAATGGAGTGAACTTGTAGGTACTCACTTTTATTTTCTGAGAGAGGGTAATTTATGGTGAATATTCCGAATATTGAAGACACATTGATTCACCAAACGAGTAGGAAAGTTTTCGATAGAAGTTATATTCCGACAGAAGATCTAACTGACAGAGAGATGTATGCATGTTTGTTTGTGTAGTGTCTGCGTCTTCGATGTCTTTTTTGTGAGGTATTTGAAGTCTCTAGAATGCTATCCGGAGTTCTGTGAAACTTTATATTGAGGGATGTTATCCTGATAGAATTGTTTAAACTGTGAATATCTTATGTATTTCAGGTTTACCTATGAAGAATAGCCAACGAAAAATGAAAATTAAGATCTTTATCGAGAACAAATTCCACTCAAAATTTAACATCTGAAAAAAAAAAAGAAAACGAAAATGCTACTTTTAAAAATTGCAACAGAAATTGATAATACTTCTCATCATTGTAAATGGATTCAAAGGTAAATTACAATTTATAGATCTGGGAAGAAATCTCAAAGATCGACATTCATTTAAATATAGTTTCATCATTAGAAATATAAAATTCTCCAAATACTTCTTGGAGACTTTTGTTCTGAGACGAGAAGAGAGATCCATTTTATGAATTGAATTAGATTTAGGTGTTGTTCAGTCTAAACTTCTCTTTTTGTTCCTTGGGCTCGGATCCTGAATCTTTCAGATCTGAGATCGACTGAATAATTAGATATTCTACTGCTTCTGAATCCAATTTGGCTATCCTCTTCTATTGCATTTTGAAGCGCTACCCGTTGCTTCTGTTCCTCGTGTTTCTTCTTTCTTTTCAATCTAAAGAATTCAACAATTTTGACAAGAATATGAAAGAGTATAATCGCAAGGTTAACTCCAACAACGGTCCAACTCAATCCAAGACGCGCTCGGTATGAATTCGAATTTTCCAGGGAATACATTACAAGAAAACAAACGCTTATGATGATAAACCCGAGTTCAGTGCCAATTACGGTGATTTTCATTACAGTGGTTTTGAACACTTTCTTCGGGATTGAGAATAAAATGGTAATCACGTTCAATACTATCAGGACACTGAGTTGAACGATCACCGACTTTCTGAGAAGTTCTAGCAGGAGCATTATGAGACCATTGAACAATAGGGTCCAAAAAGCCATTATTCGTCCTAAATAGGTTTTACTGCGATACTCTTGACAGAGAAGAGTGATCAGGCTAAATAGTGGCCTGATGGGTTTCAGCTTAGCCTTGTTTTTGCCATGATAGAAGCTGACACAGATTGCCAGCACCCAAATGAAGACAATTAAGATTGTATATAAAACAGCGAATCCAGAGCTAATTTGTTGGTATGCCCCATTAGTAGGAATGTAAGCGTAATTAAAGATGAGGGCCGAACAAAGATAGGGGTACCGAGAAACAATTAGTGTCATGATAACACTTTTCTCGAATGATCGACCTGCTGCAATTAGTATCTTTTTGATTTTGGAATTTTTATTTTTGAAGAATTTGCAAGCTACTTTCACGAGAAGGTAAAGTGTCAGAGTAATGCAAGTGGAAAAAACGATTCCACCATAGTTGTCAAGAAAGACTTGGCTAAAGGAGTATCTGAAATAGTCATTAAATATAATATGGCCTTGGGAATCCGTCTTAAAAGTTGAATCAGTTGCTATTTGACTGTTGTTAAAGCCATGTATTTTCGTGAAAATATTGGGCAATCCGAATTGCCCTAAATCGGTATAGTTGTAGAAACTAGCGAGTGGGGTAAGATAGTTGATATTGATCAACTTCATAAAATTAATTCGAGCCATAACTTGTAGAATTCGCATCAACTGAGTACTCGCCCCTTTCGCTTGAAGATACACAAGAAGAGTAGAGACTGCTGCGCTAATAGCTATGGCCTGAGAGGTAGTTCCAACTGTAGCTGCTGCTTGAGCCACTGTGGAGTCTGCAAAAATGGGAGCAGTAGAATTCGAAGGAGATACTACGTACGAATAGCTTGAATTCAGATTGAATCGATCAAAGGACAGCAAAAGAGAACGAGTTTCGTTGCTCTCGGTATATGAGAGGAAATTCAGTTGATAAGAGTTGGGAGTAAGCTTGGTCAAAGTGAAACTCATCTCCGACATGTCTGTGATGAGCAGATTTGCAGAGTTCGAAATTTGGTAGAGTTTGATGTCTGCCAAAGAATCTTCAAGATCCAAGGGGCTGTCGAGGTTGAGAAGATAGAGTTGAGGTGAATATTCTAATTCGAATTTGAGGATTCGGATCGTAGTTTTGGGAGAGCAAGTTTGATTGATATCATCGGCGTAGTATCCTGGAATGCTTTGACATGAAGTGCAGGAGTTATTTGTGGTTAGCAAGTAGAGGCCTTGGTAACAACGGGTGCAGTTGTTTGCAGTTACGCCGTTGCAGGATTTGCAAGTAGAATCGCATGGGAGACACTGAGACCCCGAGATAAAATATCCATCCAAGTTACAATCAACGCAAGAATTATTTGTAGGAACAAAATATTTTGAGGGTACACAGGTCATACAGGCTGTTGGCGCTCCATTACAGGTGAGGCAAGTCGAGTCGCACTTCAAGCATTGCGAACCTGAGACGAAGTGTCCATTTACGTTACAGTCTACGCAAGAATTATTTGTAGGAACAAGGAATTTTAAAGACTCGCAGGTAACACAATTTGTCGATGCTCCATTACAGGTGAGGCAAGTCGGGTCGCACTCTAAGCATTGCGAGCCCGAGATGAAATAGCCATCTACGTTGCAGTCAACGCAAGTATGACTTGAGAGGGCAAGGTATTTTGATTCTATACACGTCAAGCAATATGTTGACGTTCCCGAACAAGTTTTGCAAGGAGAGTCGCATTGGAGACACTCAGATCCCGAGATGAAATAGCCATCCACGTTGCAGTCAACGCAAGAATTATTCGATTGTAGAAGGTAATTCGAGGCTTCACACGTCAAGCAATATGTTGACGTTCCCGAACAAGTTTTGCAAGGAGAGTCGCACTGGTGACACTCATATCCTGAGATGAAGTACCCGTCTACATTGCAAGCAATGCAAGAATTATTCGAGGACAGTAAGTATGCTCCTGAGGGACAGGATAAGCAGCTTGTTGCCGAAGCTCCAGCTGAGCAAGTCTGGCATCTGGCGTCACAATTCACACAGGCCGTGCCCAATGGACCGTAGTTTCCTGTGTTACAAAGAACGCAGCTGTTATTAGTTGCGAGAAGGTACTTGCCTGAGTAGCAAGCTGTGCACTGAGTTGCTGTTGTCCCAGTGCATTTCCGGCAATCTGAGTCACAAGTGACACACCAAGAATCAACTACAGATAAGCCGTCTGACTCGCAGAGGTCACAGACACCGTTTGCTTTCTAATTAAAAGAGTAAATTCGAAGTGAAATGGTGATGAAAGGTTTACAAAATAGCCTCCATAATGACATTCTAAAGCGAAAGAAGGTTATGAGAACAAAATCTCTAGATGATAAATTACTTTGACAGGATTTAGTACCTTCATGAGGAACATAACCGGCTGGACAGCTGTCCAAGCAATCCTTCTCGACTAGATAATACCCAGTTTTGCATTGTAAACATGCTGTTTCAAGAGGATTGATAAATCCTGCGAGAGAACAGTTGGTATCTATTGAATTGGTACAATTCGTGATAGGAAATTTAATATCAGATACCAAATCAGCCATAATTTACCTCCTGTTGGAACATAGAGCCCCTCTGATCCTTTAAACCACATGAAATTCAACAAATCATAATTTCCACCGGTCCCCATAGAATTAGTACCATCAGATGTTGTTGAACAAAGTGTGATCTGACCAGTATTCATGTCGGAGAATAGGTGCCCAGTGGTGAAATCTCCAAAGTAAACTCTATTCATGTCGACTCCATTTATCCATATCCTGCCAGAATAATAGCCAGTTGTAAATGCATAGGGGTGGGCTTGAACGATTTCCATGATCACTCGATTCCAAGCATCTATTTTATCATGAAAGTCAGCAATCAAACAAACGAAATTAGATTTACTGGGAGTAAGAGTAGTCGTTGTTGTAATTGGATTCTCCCATGAACCACCTCCAGTATCCTGCCATAATTGTACGGAATAATCATAAAAAATTTCCAATGTAAAACCCATGGCAAGGTTTCCCTTGTTTCGGAAAGAGAAAAGGGTGTGCTTCTGAGACTCTAACACAAAGATATCAAAGGCGATAACCAAACCATTCGCGTTTGATTCTGTCAGATCTAGTCTCAACTGAGTACTCGGTCTACATTGCACTAGATTCCAAGCTCCAAAACTTGGATCCCAAGTGGTGTCTCCCGTGCTTGATCCTTATGTGATTAAATTAAATATAATTTTGCCAATCTTTAAGTGAGAGAATTCAAATACCTACGATTCCAGTGGTAGAGCCTGTGCTAGAAGGAGTATACATATCAATCGGGAAGGTCTGTCCACCATTGACAGTGACCTTCGTTGCGAAATGGAATACGTACAATTTACCTAGTATATTACGGGAAGTAATGAGCTGCTGAATCAAAGGAATTTTTACTGTCTTTATCCATTAATGCTAGACTGATCATCATATCTTTATTATAGGGAACAAAGTCAGTGTATATTCGGACATACTGCATCTTGCAACAACAATGTGAATAATGATTATCTCTTGTCCATTGGAAAACAGCCGCTGAAGTGAGCGCATGGAAGCTCCCTGAAGATGGACTTCGGCTCTTGAAAACGGCCGTGGGCGTTACTGCGTGGCTACTTCCCAACATGTACCGAAATCCATATTGTGTGCTCCCAGAAACATCAGTTCCCTGAGCAATAAAGATCCAACTGTTTAATGGGAAAAGTACATTGGCTTTAGTCTAAACATTTTTCATCGTTATGCATCAAGGATTATTTGAATATGTATACCGGTTCTTCAAAGTCCCACTTATAATTTGTCTCTGCTGTTGTTGAAGACATAAAAACTTCCTTGTAGTCTGGGTTTAAGTTGCTCCCAGCAATCCTTCCAAGATCCATATCTGACCTAAAATTATGGTTTCAGAGTTTATTTGAAAAAAGTTAATACGATGCGAGTGAAATTCTAAAATGGCTATTCCACCTCGAGGGGAAAGAAGTTTTATAGAACCAGGAACTCCATGCGTATTGGTTCGAGCTTGTGAAAGTTGATGAGAGTGAAACCATTTCTTTACTCGGGAACACTTCATTGTCAGAAACTATCGCTTCTTCTTGAAGATAAAAGATTTGAACAGTGGAACTGACAACTTCAGATACGTCACTAACTTTATTTGAAGCACATTAACTTATTACCTCTCAAAGCGATTAGGAGAGCAAAAACTTCACTTCGAAATAAGTGCAAAAAAGGCTTTCTGGGCATTGAGTGTTTAATTAAAATAGTTTATTATTACCGGACTCAATTTTTACAGCGTGAGTCCTTAGCGTTAGATGTGAGCAACTTTTCAGATAAGTCAAGACATTATTACTAATTATTGCTGTTTATGATGTGACTGGGACCCTATTAAGTAAAAAGATATTTCGAAATGAGTTATAGTTGGATTCTTAAAAAAATCACGAAATGAGAATGCAAGCATTCTTAAAATTATGTTGGAGCTTTTTGGTTGCAGCATCTTATATTAGAACTCCAATCAGGCTCTAATCAGTTAAACCATGGATTTTCCGAGTTAGAGTTACTTCGATTTTCTCACTCTATTTAAAATTTGTAAAAAATTGGAACTCAAGATTTAGAAACTTGTTCAAATTTTCCTCACTCTATATAAAATTTTCAAAAAATTTAGAACTCAAAATTTAATAAACTCGTTCGAAATAAACCTTCTAAAAGAATTAAAATTTTAATAGAACTGATTGACTTGAAGAAGGAGGTCTTGATTATTTTTTTCTTCAAGAAAAGGGCAATTGAGGATGAATATTCCAAAATTCAAACATACAGTCACACATCGAACGAACTTCCATAGAAACTAATATATATTCCACAAAATGATCTAACTGACAGAGATGTACGCAAAGTTTGTTTCTCTCCATCTGTTTTTGGAATCTGTAATGTACATTGGAGTGTTACTCAGTCTTATGACTTCCTGTGTAAGAAAGGCTGAGAATTAATCACAATTAAGATCTTTGCGTGGTAATGAAATGATTCCTAATTTCAGAATTACAACTCTTGAGAGTTACAATGTCTTACCAGCTTTTGCTGACTGAGAGCGAATAATAGACTTAGCATCATTTTGTTGCTATGAACAATAATTAAGACAATCAAGATTCTCAGATGGTTTTCGCTATGATAACTAAAAACAACAGTTTCTTGTGAGTTCTCCATGTACTGCAATTTGCATGGTGAATGCTGGTCAAGATCTGTGAATGCAACAGCAGTAAACTTCGAATCAAATTCTATTATCCTTTTCAATGCCTGATTAATATTTCAAGTAAATTAAAAAATTATTAAAGAAATTTTTCTACTACGGCGAGAACGCTCTGGCAATCTTTTTTCCAATGCAGTGAGATATCCTGCTTACAGTGAAATAAATTGTTATCGTGGAAATAACAGTAGTTAATTCAATAAATTTGCGAATAAATTGCCAAACTGAAGTTTTTCATAATACTAATCAGAAAAGCGATGACAATACACCATCTTAATAAAGAAAATCAGAGAGTATGTGCATAGTGGAGAGAGAATGCCATTATTTAGTCAATATGTACAAATAAAATTAGAGAAATAAGCAACTTCCAATAAGGAACAAACAAGGCTGTAAAGCTATAACTATAAATTTATCCAAAATTTAATTTTTTCCAACTCATCATAATTCCTCTTCTTGACTTTCTTTAATATTATCAAATCGAAGATTTATTGAACCTGTCCAGTTGTGTGGAATTCAGACGTTAAGTACTTTCAATTTGAATGCCGCTATCATGGCCCTTCGAATAGTTATTTATGTTAACTTTCTTCAGCTTAAATGACTGCTTCGAAAGCGGAACAGGTCGCAATCTTCTTTCGTATCATTTTGATGGTGCTAGGTTGCTTGTTCATTTGAATCAGCGTGCAAATCAATGGAGGACTCTTCAACTTTTGATTGACTTTGCTCCTCCAAAAAATTATGTTTATTGAGATTGATCTTTAGATTTTTCGCTCGAAGATTAGAATGTTCTGTTTTAAGCCTCAATCTCCATTCTTTAATTCTTTCATAAAAAGAATGTATTATAAGTCGGAAAGACACCACCAAATTGAGTCCCATCACTATAAGAATCAGAAGAATCAATACAAAACCCATCAAGTTAATTAGATCTGAAGAGAGAAACTGAAAATGTCATTGATTCCGAAAATAGCTGCGATAATTCCCATCGCAAGCTTGCATCCTTGATTTAATAGAAGAATCATCGTTTGTAAATGAGATTTATTTGGTCTTTTCCAAGGGCTTAGCAAGAAAAATCCAAGAACAATTATAATATAGAAGATTGTTTGAGTGAATCCGTTCTGTTGGAAAAAAAAAATCATGAGAATTTGGAGGAAAGTTTCCAGCAGCATCAGAAGTATAAAATTCCTGGCAAATCTGTTTTTTCCGCCGAAGTCTTCAACAAGAATTTCAAGGCTATCTGGAACTTTAACCCATTTTTCTTCGGATTGCTTCGTGGCAGCAGATATAGCCTGATCTTTCTTGAGTTTTTGGCACTCGAGGATGTCTTTTCTTCAGTATGTATCGAAAATACATTGCAAGGGCAGAGTATGTAACCACAATAATGATGGCAACTGCTAATGAGAAATTAACATGAGCACTCGACACGTAATTTTCTCTCAGGTGGATCATGCTATTTAGTAGTAGCTCTGGGTAATCACCCAAATAATTGGATAAAAAGACACTCCACATGAATAAGGTTCGGACTTTATGCAGAACGTCGGAGATTTTAGGAGATCCTTTCAGAAGAAAAACGAAAATAATTAGTCCAAGGATAATTGTAAGTAAGATAAGTTCCTTGGCAATCGCAAAGATGAATTATCGAGTAACGTTGCACTCACTCCCCAAAATTGAAATTTTCCAATAATTGAAGTGGGATTATTTCCTCCGTTTTCAGCGTCCATATTTTGAAATATATTAGTCCATTTCTTCACAAAATGACACGAAATTTTCTGGAAATGGGACGCTTAGATATTTGTAGAGACCAACTTCAGCCAGAAATCCTACCAAAATCATCGCGTTTGTTGATCGTTCAACAAACATCATTGGCATAACAGTAGAGGCTGCGTATTGCATTTGAGAAGTAACTCCAGCAATTTTCCCAGCAGTAATAATGAATTCATGATAGAGAAGCAAACAGGTAGAATTTTGAAGGTAGAGAGAAGCTATTGTCGCACTAGGTTTCACTGTAGAAGATGAAACGATCTCTGTTTCTTGAAGATAAAAGATTTGAACAGTGGAACTGACAACTTTGCATGCGATATAAGATGAGTAGCTAATAAGCATTTTACTTCTTAAGGCGATTAACAGAGGCATCAACCAGCACCGAAAGAAGTTAAGTGTAAGCGTTCTGTTCATTGAGTTTGAGTAATGTTGGAAAGATAATTATTTCTTCGTTTGCTCAATTACTGTGTTGTGCATAATATCGACTGAACTTCCCTAAGACAAAAAAATTTGACTCCATCTATTCTCTTTTGGATTATGAAAGGAAATTGAGGTGAGTAAAAATATTTCCTGAATGGAAACTCACCCTTCGGAGGTAAAATACAGAGAGAATGAGAAAAAAAGATTGAGACGCTTGGTTAAGGCTGACATGGATCTTGATTGAGTCAAAACACAGATTTTATAGCATGTTCTTCAGATTTGAGCAACTGATAAGTCAGGAAAATAATCGCTGCTGATGCATTACTCTATACTCTACTGTGAGTATGGTGCCCTTAATAAAGAAAGTCAGATATAAATAATAGCAAAAACAACGAGATGAGAGTTTCATAAAAACTATCTGTGAATTCAGCTTACCTATATCGATTTAAATTCAAGAAAACAATTGCCACTCATAAATCGACGATAAATGATATTAAATATTAATTCTTCGATGAATTTGAAGCTGGCTTAATAAAAAGTTGGCACGGTAGTTTCTTTTAATGATCTTCTGGACCGTTATAAAAGACACTTCTTTTTGTCCGATTCGACCGAAATGTATTTTCTGAATTGCTCGCATTTCTTCTGATCAGATAATTTGCTCTTTGGGATCGATTTGTATAGTTTGCACTTCGGATGAATTGGCTGGAATCTGATTCAATGGGAATACTATATTTGCGGGGTCTTTGAAGCTGAACTTGGCTTTCTTCTTTTGCCTGCTTCTGTTTTAGTTCCTCTTGTTTTTTCAATCTCCTTAATCGGAAGAATTCGACAATCTTGACAATAAATTGGAAGAGTATAATCGCACCGTTTACTCCAACAGCAGTCCAGCTCAATGCAAGCCTCACTTGATATAAACCAGAATTCTCAACAAGATGCATCACCAGAAATAGTATGTTTATGATGATAAATCCGATTTCTGTGCCGATCACCGTTATTTTCATTGCAGCAGTCTTGAATATTTTTTTGGGAAGAGCAATTAAGATAGTAATCACATTCATTACGGTTAAAACGCTGAGCTGAATGATAGTCCACTTTCTCAGGAGCTGTAATGCAAGCATTATCATAAGATTAGACAATAAGGTCCAGAAGGTCATCAATCGTCCGAAATAGTTTCTGCTGTAGTGGTCTTGGCAGAGAAGAGCGATCAAGTTAAGAAGAGGCCGAATAGATTTTAGTTTGGCTCGGTTTCTGCCATGATAGAAACCGGCGCAGATTGACAAAATCAAAATGAAGACAATTATCATTGTGTATAAAATAGCGAATCCAAAGCTGATTTGCTGATACATCCCATTAATAGGAATAAAAGCGAAATTAAGGATGATAGCCGAGCAGAGATAGGAGTACCGAGAAACAAGTAATGTCATGAGAACACTTTTCTCGAATGATTGGCTTGCTGCGATCAAAAGCTTTCTGATTTTGGACATTTGGTTTTTGAAGCATTTGCCAGCTATTTTCACTAAAAGGTAAAGTGATAGTGTCGTACAAGTGGAAAAGACAATGCCACCATAGTTGTCAAGAAAGACTTGGCTCACAGTATATCGATAATAATCATTGAAGATAACGTGGCCTTCGGAGTCTGTTTTAAACGTTGAGTCAGTTGCTGCTTTGGTGTTGTTATAACCAGGTATTTTGTTGAAAAAATTGGGTAAGCCGAACTGCCCTAAATCGGTATAGTTGTAGAATGCAGCCAGAGGTGTCAGGTAGTTGATATTAATCAGCTTCATAAAATTAATTCGCGCCATAATTTGTAAGATTCTCATCAATTGAGTACTCGCCCCTTTAGCTTGAAGGTAAAAAAAGGAAGCTGAAGCTGCTGTACCTATAGCTATGACCTGAGAAGTAGTACCTACTTTGGCTGCTGCTTGAGCGGTCGAAGAATCTGTAAAAATAGGAGCTGTGGAAATTGTCGGAATTATTATGTAAGAGTTGCTCGAATTCGAATTGAATAGGTCAAAAGATAGCAGAAGGAAACAAGTTTCGTCGCTCTCGGTATAGGAGAGATAATTCAGCTGATAAGAACTGGAAGTAATCTTGGTCAAAGTGAAGCTCATTTCCGACATATCTGTGATAGGAGGATTTGCAGAATTCGAAATTCGATAGAGTTTGATCTCTGTCAAAGAACTCTCAAGCTCCAAATCGGTGTCGAAGGTAAGAAGATAGAGTAGAGGTGACTCTTGCAGTTCGAACTTGAGGACTTGGACTGTAGGCCTTGGATGGCAAGTTTGATCGACATCATTGGAATAATATCTTAGAGTGTCTTTGCATGGAGTGCAGGAGTTGTTTGTTGTTAGTAAGTAGAGTCCTTCGTAGCAGCCGACGCAACTCGTCGCAGTTCCATCATCACATGATTTGCAAGTTGAATCACATTGGAGACACTGGGACCCTGAGATGTAGTATCCATCCACATTGCAGTCAATGCAAGAACTATTCGAGGATAGAAAATATTTAGAGGAGATACAGGACAGGCACGCTGTTGGCTCTGCTCCATTACAAGTGACGCAAGTCGGGTCGCACTCTAAGCATTGCGAGTCCGAAGTGAAATAACCATCCACGTTGCAGTCAACGCAAGAATTATTCGAGGGTACGAAGTATTTTGAAGCCTCGCAGTTAACACAATTTGTCGATGATCCACTACAGGCGAGGCATATTGGATCACAAGGCAAGCATTGAGACCCAGAGATGAAATATCCATCTACATTGCAAGCAACGCAAGAATTATTCGAGGGTACGAAGTATTTTGAAGCTACACACGTCAAGCAATTTGCTGACGATGTTCCCGAACAAGTTTTGCAAGTAGAGTCACATTGGAGGCATTGAGACCCAGAGACAAAGTACCCATCCACGTTGCAGTTAACACAAGTATTGTTCGAGGGTACGAAGTAGCTTGGGGTCTCACAAGTCAAGCAATTTGTTGACGCTGCTCCCGAACAAGTTTTGCAAGTGGAGTGGCATTGGAGGCATTGAGACCCCGATATGAAATACCCATCCACGTTGCAGTCAACGCAAGTATTGTTAGAGGGTACGAAGTATCTTGAGGTCTCACAGGTCAAGCAATTTGTTGACGCCGTTCCCGAACAAGTTTTGCAAGTGGAGTGGCACTGAAGACACTCAGATCCCCAGATGAAATACCCATCCACGTTGCAGTCAACGCAAGAATTATTCAAAGATGCAAAATATTTTGAGGCTACACACGTCAAGCAATTTGTTGACGATGTTCCCGAACAGGTTTTGCAAGTAGAGTCACATTGGAGGCATTGAGACCCAGAGACAAAGTACCCATCCACGTTGCAGTTAACACAAGTATTGTTCGAGGGTACGAAGTAGCTTGGGGTCTCACAAGTCAAGCAATTTGTTGACGCTGCTCCCGAACAAGTTTTGCAAGTGGAGTGGCATTGGAGGCATTGCGAGCCCGAGGTGAAATACCCATCTACATTGCAGGCAACGCAAGAATTATTCGAGGAGAGTAAGTAGGTTCCTGAGGGACAGGATAAGCAGCTAGTTGAAGA
>ENA-UOTZ01001583-UOTZ01001583.1-compost-metagenome-genome-assembly--contig:-NODE-1583-length-14918-cov-33.186915_pt1 | contig 14918 bp, 9 predicted proteins | sample MGYA00238144_ERZ746983 | MGnify/ENA primary metagenome ERZ746983 (study PRJEB28759, sample SAMN06268863) | compost metagenome | isolation source: single cell | place: USA: California, Emeryville, Joint...
TTCATTTAACGATTGATTACTCTAAAGAAACTGAAAAAGCTCCGAAACGATCTTAATTAACAGCAATTAATTGAAAAAAGTTACGGCCTAGGGTGGGATCGAACCACCGACCTTCAGGTTAACAGTCTGATGCTCTATCAACTGAGCTACTAGGCCTTTGATGAAATAATCTCTCTGACCAACAACATTTTTTTTCAATTCCTTTTTATGCGATCGATCAGATTATTTATTAAAACTTCAAGCAATTAATTGAAAAGAGCATAGATAGATGAGAAAAAAAATAAACATAAACATAAAAAAAGTTACGGCCTAGGGTGGGATCGAACCACCGACCTTCAGGTTAACAGTCTGATGCTCTATCAACTGAGCTACTAGGCCTTTCTGAAAATGGTCTCCTTAATCAGCAACATTGTTTTGTTATTTTTTTCTTAGATTGAGCATGTAACATTTTACGTTTAATCCCCCATAAACACATGAGAAATCAATTTATTCTTTCGTCAAAATCACTGTAAATGTGTTCTAATGATGAGATTTCATTGCATTCGTAAACTCTACAAAAGACTTCCTTTTCCTCTGTACTTATCTATGCCAGTTTGGCTTAATTTGTCGCCCGCGTATAGCATACATAACGTATAAAGGAAAAAAAAAAGAGAATAAAGATTAAAACTTGGAAAGTAATACTCGGAAAATGAAAGATAATTAAATAAATTGCGTCGAATTCATCTCCTAAACCGGAAAAACCTCACTTTTTAAGTTTTTTCTGCGGGTCTAAGTGATCTCTTTCACCATCACTATCTTTATTGTGATGGCGACCCGCATACTTATTTTGGAGGTAGAGATGGACTCTCTTCAATTTATTCTCTGTTGTCTTGAATTCCCGTATTTCTGACTTCATGTTATACGGAAAAATGCACTAAGAAAAAGAAAACAATCAGCTCAAGCAATCATGAATGCAAATAAGATACAAACATATCAGTACAAGATCGTTTTGTGATCCCTCATTAAAGCTGAATTCAACTCCTCCATAATGGAAAAAGATAACTAATGCATGATCCAGCTTCACATCATGACGTAGATCATTTTCAAGATAATTGTGGGTTCACTGACTGAACCTTGTACTGATAGAAAGAGGAAAAAAGCAAGGAGCATACCTGCTTATTTAAGCACATAAAGATGATCTCGTCACCTTTCACATTGTAAGGTTGCACAGAGTGGTTGCATAGCGGACAAGGAAAACTGTATTCCTTTTTGTCGATTTTTTTAGCGATTGTTTTAGGCTGAGGCGCCTTTGTTATAGCGGTCTCGCTTATTGATCCGCTAGTAGAGTTGGCATTTACTGAGATCAAGTCGAAACTATCCTCTTTTTTGGATGGGATAGAAGGAGTAAGCAGACCGAAGAAGTCATCGCTGTCGTCGAAAGTGAATTCGAGCGAATGAGAGATATCTTCATGAAAAAGGAAATCCGGATCCATCATCGTTTTGATTCAGATCCAAGGTATAAATTTATTTTAGACTCGTTTTACATTCCTGACAACAACAAAATTGTAGCGAATAGAAATTCAGATTTCGGAAAAATTATAGTAGCATTTAACAAATATGAAACTTTTTTCAGCAGTTAGCCTCTCAGAACCAGAAACCCCAACGGAACCTCAGAGCAGCTTACCTGCGTTGCGAGCTTGAATGAAAATATCAAGCAATTATCAGATAATATCTCAATAAAGTATTCTGATGAATCTCTGATTAAGATACGACAATTTACAAAATTTACTATGAGAAATTTTGAAAATGGCACAACGTTAATTTTAAAAATCCTACATATCACAAAACAAATTGAATATTAAGATTTCTAACTGAAAGAGAACGTGGACGATGGAGGTAGTGGATACTAACCTTACATAATCGTTTAAATTAAACCGTACCTATGCTAACATTTTTGATTCGTTCTTCTCAATAAATCAATTTCGTTCCTAGTGGTGTATTAGAACGTTTAAAATCAGTGTGAATTTATACTCAGGGTTATATGTGAAATTATAGTAGGAGTTTGCACTGGCATCGATTCTGTACTCTACGTCAGGCGACTCGTGCACAAGCTCTTCGGTAAAATGCTGAAAAACAAAAGGATTCAATGGATAAGGAGGTGGGATAAATCTAACCTTATCAAAATTTCTCAGATCTTTTTCATTCTCTATGTCTGGTTTAAAAGGAGGCTCAACCTCTTGTCGAGCAAGCTTTTCCCAATCAATTCCTTTGAAGAACTCTTGCTGCTTGATTTCACGAGCGTTTTGGAGTCTGCTTGCGGGCTAGGATAGATAAATCAGCTTATTATCTCTGTAATTGAATTACTTTAACGACAAGAAGACCATTGAGCAAAACACAAAGCTCCTTTGAAAAATGCGACTTCATTTCAATCGGTTTCTATTCAAAGCCGCTGGTTTCATGTTATTTCTCAGAACTGCCTTACCTCTAAAATGTTTGAAAACATCTCAACTTTATTCTTGGAATAAAACGGAGGAGCTCCCGACGCCATCTCATATATCAACGCACCAAGGCTCCACCAGTCGGCTGTACAGTCATGCCCCAAACTTTGCAGAATTTCTGGCGCGAGGTATTCTGGTGTACCGCAAAAAGTGTTGGTTTTAATCCCGCCTTAATTTTTCCATTAGCAAATGTCTCAATTGCTAAGTTTACTTGTAATGCCGACCTTAGACAGTCCGAAATCAGTCAATTTGATATGACCATTGGTATCCAATAGTATGTTCTCCGGTTTCAAATCCCTTCAACCCATCAACTACTACACTAATCAGCAAATTTACCGGTATATGATCCCCATCGAATGCAGATACTCGAGTGACAATACTAACTCTGCTGCATAAAACCTTGTCCTTTCTTCAGTGAACCTTCGAGCCCTTCTAAGGTGGAAAAATAGCTCTCCTAAACGTAAGAGTCTTTAGCAGCGGTTTTCGACGAAAGGAATATACCTCCTTGCATAAAATCCATTACAATGTACAATTTTTTGGCGTTTTGGAAAGCGTAATGCAATTGTACAACGAAAGGAGATTTCATCTTTTGAAGGATTTCTCTTTCTGCTTTCGTGTTAAACCGCTGGTTTCGTTTTTCGATCTCGTTTTTGTTGAGTACTTTCATCGCGTATAACTTTCCATTGTCAATCTTTTCAACTAGAATGACCTTGCCAAAAGAACCTTTGCCCAGAAGCTAAAAATAAACGAAAATCTGAGTTTTTCGAAAGAAGTAGATGCAAAAACCTTTAGAAAGCGGAAATCCTCGACGCTCACTTTCCTCTGAGCTGATTCAGAGTATTTGGTGATGATCTCCTTGCAGTTGGCGTTGAATTCGACGAGTTTTGTGTTGCTGCGTTGGAGGCTATTAACATCCCACTCTTCTTCATCACCGGAATTATGCATTGTTTCCGGGGTTAATGGGCTAGCCATTGGTTTCTTTTCTGGACCGTCATTCTCTAATTCTTTTTTATCCATACATTGAAAAACGTTTCCCATGGATACTGGTTCAATTTTACTTGAGTCCTTTTATCTGGATTTGAAAGAAAATTTTATTTGCGCTTATCAGAGATAGATATACACCTTTAGCTTGAGGTTATAATTAAAACAGCTGACATTTCGATTCAGCAATCACAAAAATGCCAGAATTCGTTAGGTAATCAAAATCAGGAAGATTTATCCCTGGCAGATAATATTTCGATCATTTGTAAAGAGGAAACGATTGGCTATTGAGAATTTTATTTGCATGTACTGTTCAACGTTTCAGCAATTAGAATTAAAAAAAAAAATGAGAAAAACTTGCTATCTCATTCGTTGAGAATTAAGCAATTACCAATGGCGAGGGGGTGATATCTCCTAAAATTTCAAGGGTAGCCTACTTATGTAATATTTCGCTAAAATACTGCATTGCAAAAAATTTTTCTAAGGCTTTTGGAAAGCATTTGTCGACTTGAAGGTTAATAATAAAAATCAGTTAAGATAAATCGCTTTATCAGCAGGAAGCTGCATTATAGCAGTATCAAGATTCTAAACAATAAAAAAACTGATATGTGTTGAGGATCAGCACAAATCGATTTGATATTTAAAAATTTGTTAACCGAAAAAAAAGTCTCATCGAAGGGATTTTTCAGTTGAAATTTAAATAATTTTTTCATTGATACACAGAGTTATGATCAAATTGAAGCAGAACACTAAACCGGGCAACAAGAAGAAAGCCCCTTCAGTTAAACCAGCCCATTCTGAAGCTCAACAGAAGAAAGAACCAAAGCCCCGTCCTGAATGGAACGATTCCTCCACCGATATGAACCAATATAAACTTTCGCAAGCTGAACTGGTAATCTTTCCAACCTTCCGCTAGATAAACTCATAACTCTCCCATAGATCCAGAGAAAAGTGTCTCTCATGTCCAAAAACCGAACCGAAGCTCGCGAGGCCTGGTTAAAAAGACAAGAAAAGCTTCAAAAAGGCGTCCTTGATGAAGATACGCTCTCAGTGCTCGAGACCTGCAGCAAAAAGCCTCCAGAGAAGAATCATAAAAACATCACTTATTTCATTAGAGCAGAGCAGTCTGAGTTAAGATCTGAGGCTAGCAAATGCGAAGTGAGCAATTCAACAATCTCATTGCCAGCAGTAAAAGAAGAAGACTGTGTGCTTATTAATAAAATCGATCGTGATTTGAAAGAAACGAGAGATTTTATTCAAAAATTTGACAAATTTAACCATGTCACAAAGACTGATGTCGATCCTGCAAAAATGCTCACTGTTCATCAGACCATCAAGGCAAAGAATTACGAAACAAACGCTGAACAAGTCGTCCGACGCTCAATGAGCAAAGATAAAAACGCCATGAAGAAATCTGGCGCGAAGAGCTCTGAAAACCAAAACTCAATCTCCATGAAACGCAGCGCAGAAAAGGCTCCTGAGACAAAGGAAGAAGACGATGAATTAGAGAATTCATTCGAAAAACTTAAGAAAATCGCAAACAAAGACGACGATATAGCATGCTACTTCTCATCGTTGAATAAGATAGAAGACACGATTAAGTTCTTAGAGCAAAATATCATTGGAGCTGAGCAAAAGCAAAAAGAGAACAAGAAAGAGGAACCTACGCTTAAGGACTCTTTGGGACAAAAAGAAAACGCTGTGACCAGAAAGCCGTTCGAGCCGATTGATATAAACAAATTCTTCGAGGGTAGCCCCGTGAGAAACGAGCCACCACGGTCTTCAGAGAAGAAGCCTGAGGCAGTAATGGGCTTGCTCAGCGATGGAAAGCCGCACTTTGACCTTGAGAATTTTGAACCAAGCGTTAAAGGAGGAAACGCCTTTGGTGCTGAGAATCACCCTGCTGCGGATAATTTCGACGACGAGCAGATCTCGTTCAGCTTGACGATGAGATCAGGCGACTTTGATCAGGAAAATGAAAACAGGAGACCTACTGAAAGAGATTCTGTCACAAGACCTTCAGTTCAGAATGAGCTTGGGTTGAGAACCGAAAATTATTTTAATTATCAAAACCCAAGAAATGAGTTTGAATCATTGACGTTTACAAAGGAGCAGCCGAAGATGACAAAACAACAAAACAGCTCGAAAATTTTCGAGGAGCCTGAGAATGAAAATAAAGAAAACGAGTTCTGTTATGACGAAAACGAAGAAATTGAGAGGATCAAGCAGATGCTTAAAGCCACTCAAGAAGATATTCAGAAAATGACATCAGTCGTTTTTGAATTCCCTGGTCAGACAGTAAAGCGGCCAACGAGTTTGTTTTCCGAAATGGAAGCTCCAGTTAATAAAGTGAACACTGTTCCTTACAGCGAACCATTAAGAGGGCTCGTGTCAATGCCATCACATAATACCTCCTATGCGAATACCTCCTATGCTGAATCTACCTTGGAGAGAAACCCCCTGAAGGGACCTAGTCTCACAGTCAAGCCAGAGGCATTGGCGAGTCTGCTTAGAAACGCTGAAAAAATGCCTTTGCAGGATGTAACCAATCAATATTCAGTCGTCGAAGAAGAAGAGGATGAAGAGGTTCCAAAACCAGTCACCATTCGCACCAAGCCAATTCCAATGGCTCATCCGAAAAACGAACGAAATAGTCTTAGTATTAGGGCGAATTTGCGATAAAATCTAAAAAGAACTGTTTAAAAAAAACTCAAACACTTGTAGGTTAATGCCTCTTTTGAATTGCTGTAATTTATGTTTTGAAACCCACGTATTTTTATTGCTTTGATTTATTCAAAAAAAGTTTGTCTCTTTTGCGTCACTTGTTCATCCAGTCCCAATGAACCGACTCACTTTTATTATAGAGATACCGGCAATTGGATATAGATCCTCATTGGTGTTTTTAAAAGGGATAGATAGTAATATTATATATCGAAAAGCATTTTTGGAAGCAATAAAATTTAAGTGCTACTCACTCTCTTTCTGATAAGTCTCACAGCATCTCTTCACACACTCAATGGAAGAAGAAAAATCAACAACCGCAAAGGCCATATCGACCGTAGACAAGGTGCTCATCGATCTCGTTCCGGGAGTACCAGCAGAATACTGGGAAGAAATCGAGTGCGATGAACTCAAAATAGCTGAAATGGAAATCTCGATGACCAAAGAAACCGATGTGAAGCCAGACCTCACGAAACCAAACATCGACTCGAATGGAAAAGCGATAAGCCTGCGTTATGTTAACAACGCGATCAAAGTTCTGCAATACCTGTTCAAGGATACTCAAATTGATGAACAAAACGACATTAAGAAAGATTTTTACGAGGGTGGGTTCAAGGTCTGGGAATGCACGCTTGATTTATTGCAATATTTAAATGAAACAATGCTTCCTTACGAACTGAAAGGAAAGAGCGTGATCGACATTGGATGTGGACACGGGCTGCTCGGCATCCAGGCTTTATTGCACGCGGCTGATAATGTCTACTTCCAAGATTTTAACGTGGAAGTCTTGAAATTTGCGGTCATCCCCAACATTTACATGAACGGACTCCTCGAGCTGCTTCCAAAAGCAAGATTCATCGCGGGAGATTGGTCATTGACGGCTGAGAAAATAAAGAATGGTGTTGATGACGTTGCGAGAGAAGGTACACCCAAAACCGGCAAATTTGACTTGGTCCTGATGAGCGAGGTGCTATACTGTAAAGAAAACTACGAGAAGCTCGCGCGATTGATCACCGAACTGCTTTCAGAAACCGGTGTTTGTTTAATATCAACGAAGTTGTACTATTTCGGCTGTACAGGAAGTCTACCAGAGTTCAAAGAGTACTTGAATGAAAATTGGCCAAAGCTTTCTTATAAGACCGTAAAGAAAATAACGAATAAGATGTCCAATAAAAGAGAGATTATTGCTATATCCCTTAAGGCTTTGTAAAGCGTGTTATCTGTAGTATTTTATAAAAAAGATTGGCCAATTTCTTCAAAAAAAATTCTGCAATAGAGTGCGCACACAAGGTATTTCCAAGAGTGAAAGAGAATCAATCAAAGCATTGGTTAGAGTATATTTTTCCCCCTCTCTCTGTATCTAAGCTAGTCTTTAGGCTGAAATTCTTGCTTAAGGCAGTAAAGACGATTTATTTGGTATTTGATTCAGTTATATTACCGATAAGAAACACTTGAACGGGAAACTTTGCTTTTTTTTCTTTGGAAATTTCTTGTTTTCTATAACAATTCCGCGGAATCTTCTGTCCTATACGAAAATTTTGCTCGAATAAAGAAAAAGCACGTGATATTGGTTTTTGGAATTTCGATTTTGATCCGTTTCAAATGATCGGTACCTTTAAATGATTAGCGTGGTAACAACTTATTTGCATTTCCTAAGTTAATTTCAGGATCCTCGGATCAAATTACATAAGAATCCTTTTTTTGTTTAGAAATCGCGTTTATTACAAATGGTTGAACCAGCAGTTATTACTAAAGAGGTAAGACGCTACCTCCCATTACCTGCAAGCTAATTGATTTACTATATAGGCTTTGGCTACCAAAAGAAAGCCATTCGAAGATCTTATGAAGAGAAGATTCTATTACGCTCCTTCATTCCATATTTACGGTGGTGTCGCTGGTCTTTACGACTACGGTCCAGCTGGTAAAGCTTAAATTCCTCAATTGATGCTTGAAACTGCGGTTAGGTTGCGCTGTAAAGAACAGTTTGGAGCAATTGTGGCGTGAGCATTTCATCATTGAAGACGATCTGTTGGAACTTTCCCTCACTAATTTGACTCCATATGAGGTGCTTAAAACCTCAGGTCACGTTGACAAATTTTCGGACTTCATGGTGAAGGATGTGAAATCAGGCGCTTGCTATCGTGCTGACAAAATCATCGAGGAAGTTCTTGAGAAGCAACTTGAGAAAGAGAAGGACAAAATGACTGAAGAACAGAGAAAAACCATGGCTGAAGCCATCGCTAAGGCCGGCAATTTCCACGCTGATGAAATTAACAAGTGCATTAAGCAGTTCAACATCAAAAACCCTGAAACCGGCAATGAATTCAGTGAGGCTTTCCCATTCAATTTGATGTTCGGCACTGAAATCGGTCCTACTGGTACCGTGAAAGGTTTCTTGAGACCTGAAACAGCGCAAGGTATCTTTGTTAACTTCAGAAAAATGCTCGAATACAGCGGTGGTCGTTTACCTTTCGGTGGTGCCACCATCGGTCTCGGTTTCAGAAACGAAATCGCCCCTAGATCTGGTCTCTTGAGAGTTAGAGAGTTCCAACTTGCTGAAATTGAATTCTTCGTTGACCCTGAAAACAAGAAGCACTCTAAATTCGCCAATTATAAAGATTTCAAGCTCCCACTCTTCTCAGCCGATATCCAAGAAGCCCAAGGCCAACCTCGAACTGACCTCACCATCGGTGAAGCCGTTGAGCAAAAGATCATCAACAATGAGACCCTCGCCTACTTCATCATCAGAACCTTCCTCTTCTTGAGAAGATGCGGTATTGAAGAATCCGGCATCCGATTCAGACAGCACTTGAAGACCGAAATGGCTCACTACGCCTCTGACTGCTGGGACGCAGAAGTCCTCACCTCTTACGGTTGGATTGAGTGCGTTGGTATTGCCGACAGAGCCTGCTTCGATCTCACCCAGCACGCCGTCGCTACCAAGCAAGAAATGGTCGCTGCAAGAAAATTCTCCAAGCCAACTCTCGTAAAAATCATCAAGACCAACTTGAACAAAGCCGCTATTGGCAAGAGCGAGTACAAGACCAGCTTCAAGGCCATTAATGACTACGTCGAGGGTTTGAGTGACGACAAGAAGAGAGAAATCCAAGAGAAGCTTACCAAGGACGGTGAATACGTCGCTGCGATTAACGAAAACCTCAACGTTAAATTCACCAAAGACATGCTCTCCTTCGAAGAGAAGGAACAGAACGTCATGGAGCAAAAATACACTCCTCATGTCATCGAACCAGCGTTCGGTCTGGGCAGAATCTTGTACTGCATCTTCGAGCACCGCTTCAGAATGAGAAACGAGAGAAGAACTTACCTCAGTCTCCCTGCTAAGCTCGCCCCATACAAGACTTCGATCTTGCCAGTTGTTGCCCACTCCGATTTCGCTCCTATCATTCAGAAAATCAGTAAATTGACTCTATCGTTATGAGACTTATCGTTCTTTTAGCTACAAATTTGAAAAAATGCGGTATTTCTTCCAAGGTTGATGACAGTGGTACCAGTATTGGTAAGTGCTATTGTTGGAGGATTTTGGCTAACAGTTTTGTGAAATAGGTAAGAGATACTCAAGAACCGATGAGCTCGGTATTCCATTTGCGATCACGGTTGATAACCAAACTTTGACTGATCAGACCGTTACTCTTAGAGAGGTTGACACACTTCTTCAAGTCAGAATAAAGGTATGTTAGAATCAATTGGAATGGGTTTTGAGAGCAATTTATTTGATGAAAATAGGTTGATGAGGTTCACAATGTTGTCAGAGAAATCGTTGAAGGTGAACTTCAATGGAAGGATGTTATTGAGAAGTATCCAAAGTTCACTGTTAAGGAAGAAGATGAAGAAGATGATAAATAGATAAATAACGTGTAGAAGAAAATTAATTTGTTTTTGACTCAGGTTAGGACAATTTCGTATTGAAACAGTGAGTAAATGATTTTACATACAATGAAAACGTTGAGAAGTCAAAAATTGCTTGAATAACATGAAAATTTTACAGAAAAACTTCAATAGCGTCTTTTTATATATCAGCCAGCTTGCACCAGAAGGAACTGTTGACTTATGATGAGAGATGGTAATGCCAAAGTATCAGAAACTAGAGTATTTTGTTTCTCATTAAGTTTGTTTTCGAAAAGTTTTAGGAGTCCTATCACGCTTTGACGTTCATTAAACCTTATCCGCTGTTAGTCGATTAGTTCGAGGCATCAACGAGCGAGAGATTGGAAACAACATTGCTCAATTTCAAAAGAGAGATACCCAGGAATACCAGTTCAAATATCTAAAATTTCCCTAATGGGTACATATGAAACTGCACTGGAGTACTTGTCGAGAAAATATTTAATAAATAGCCTTATAAGACTATTATAAATACAAAAAATTAACGACTTATAATAGAAATTTTTGCTTTTTGCTCTTTCCGCTAAGTTTTTCCAGGTAAAACATTAAAGATCAGACACACTGGGTATGTCCACGGGCTGCTATGATAATAATATGATATCGATCTGAAACTTGAGCATCAATCAGAGGGGCGTTTACAAACTCTGAATTCCCATGTTAACAATTACACTCAGAATTTTGGTGAAGACAAAGCTTCAATTTCTTCGTTTCGAACTGACTTTTTTAATGCAGCAGCTACGAAAAACATTCCAAATCTATTTTAAAAGTCTACTTATTTTCGCGCTAAATTAAATTATATTCAAGTTTTCAATTTTTGCATACCTGCTATCTTCATGCCACCTAAAAAATCTACACCAGCCGAATCTAAAGGCAAAGCTAACAAAAAAGATTCTGCAAGCAGAAAACGAAAGCAAAAGGCAGAAAGCTCTGACGATTCCGAGGAAGAATTCAAAATCAATGCAGCCTCCGATGATGAAGATTTCGAAGAGGAAAAACGCTTGCGACAAAAGCTCTCTTCTTCTAAGTACGACGACGGCAGCGATTTTGAACCTGATGATGAATCCGACGAAGATTTCTCTACCTCAAAGAAGAAATCAGCCAAAAAGCCTCGAAAAAACGGTGATAAAGACACCAGCAAAAAGAAGCCCGAAAAGAACACGAAAGAAACCAAAACCATAACAATAAAGAAAGCTAAAGCGAGTTCAAAGACCTCTAAGGGATTCGGAGGCATCGTAGTACGAGGGAACGCTAACACGTCGAAAAATGATGGGTCAACGAACAATTTGCTCGATCAGCCCGCCGATTTCGACTTTGCCTCTCAAGTACTCACAGAAGAAGACGCTTATATCCCTCCTTGGGCGAAGGAGCCACTGATAAGAGACGCAAATAAGCGATATTCAACTGATCCTAATTACGACCCATCGACTTTATATATCCCTGAGGACGAGTTCCAGAAGATGACGCCGGTCATGCAGCAATACTGGAGAATCAAGCGAAAAAATTTCAACAAGCTCGTTGCGATGAAGGTCTGGAAGTTCTACTATTTCTACTATCAGGACGCCATTATCGTCCATAAAATATGCGATATGAAGCTCACTCTCTCCACAATTTGGAAAACTTTTACGTTTTTCCATGAAAGCTGCATGTCCCGTTTCGCGCCTAAGCTGTTGGAGCAAGGACATCAGATAGTTGTAGTTGAGCAGATGGAAGAGACTACTTCAAGCCAGAAAGATATCGTACGTAGAGAGATTTGCCAGATACTCACAAGAGGGACGGCGGTCGACCATAACCCAACTGATTACTCCTCGCGGTTTTTGCTGGCGATATTTGAGGATCACCTGCGATTCGGAGTTTTGTTTGTTGATACAACGACGCATGAGTTCTATATAGGAGAGTTCAATGACGATGAGACTAGATCGAATCTCAGAACTGCAGTGCTAAGGCTGAAACCAGTCGAAGTGCTTTATATGAAAGGATATTTGAAGTCTGATACAGCGAATCTTTTGAAATTCCTGCCAGAAAAGCCCACGATGACTGGCACAAGAGAAACGAAACCGACGTCGATGAGCGAGCTCTTCTCTAAACTGAAGCATTATTTCAAGCCGAAGGGCGAGATGAGCGAGGAAGACGCTCGGCTGCCTGAGTTGCTCAGAACGATGAAGGAAACGCTGGAAAATGCACCAAATCCAAAAACCAGCACGCAAAGTTCGCAGGAAGTCGATGAGTTGGTAAGAGACTGGCAAAAGCCGTTCTTCTTTGCGTTTCAGGCGGTTGCCATGGCGATGAACTATCTTAAAGCGCTTTTACTCGACGAAACGGTGTTTAGCATGGGTCAATTTATTAACTTTGATATCAACCTGCAGAAGCAAAGCACGCTGTTTATGGATGCTCAAGCGCTTCAGAACTTGGAAATCTTAGAGGTGAATTATCTGAATTCCGTTTCTGAGCAGAATACATTGCTGAGCTATATGGACCACACAAGGACGCAGTTCGGGAAGCGAATGTTCAGACGGTGGCTGACCTCTCCTCTGATGGATGTAGATTCGATCATTGAGCGACAAAACGCGGTCGCAGATTTGATAGCCAATAATGATATTGCGGACTACTTCCACGAGAAGCTCGGAAGACTGCCTGACCTCGAGCGAATGATCAGCAAGATCTATAACCTCAGCAACAAGCAGAGAATGTCGGCCGTTTATTTCGAAGATTTTGCGAAAAATCGGCTGAAGGACTTCTTGGATTTCCTCAAGGAGCTCAAAACGGTGGAGAGTCTGATCAGTTATTTCAACGATTATGTCGACAGGTTCAAGAGTAAGAGGTTGAAGCAGCTCGTGACGTTTAAAGACATTGATATTAATTCATACCAAAAGAGAAAACTCAAGAAATCTTCTCCATCCGAGCCTCCACAAATGGGTATCTTCCCGAGGATCAACGATATTGTATCTGACCTCGAAAACATGGTTGAGTACCGAGAAGGCGTCCCGATCCCTGCTCCTGGTATCAGCAAAGAGAACGACGTCATTATGGCTCAAATAAAAAAATTGAAGGAGAATTTGAGCGCGCATCTCGACGAGCAACGAAAGCGGTTCAAAGAGAAAAATATCAATTTCGTTCACAGCAAGCATAGATACGAGCTCGAAATTCCTGAAGAAACGCTAGAGACTCAGAAGCGGCCGTCAGATTTCACGATTACCTCAAAACGAAAAGGCTTCTTGAGGTTCCATAATCATTTCATCGAGGACCAAGTGTCCAAACTCTACGAATACGAAATGGAGTTTCAAAAAGTGCTTATCCCATTCATAGTGGAATATTTTAGGAAGTTTTATGACCGACACTCCCTTTGGAACCAAGTGCTGGTCTGTTTGGGGGAGCTGGACTGCCTCTGTTCCCTAGCGAAACTCGCACAAAAGATGAAAAATTGCTGTCGACCAGTCTTTAGAAAGAGCGATGAGCCTATCTTTGAATTGAAGGATATGATTCACCCTTGCGTTGCGAAGAGCGGAGTCAATTTCGTGCCTAACGACGTGGTATTTGAGAAAGAAAAAAGCATTTTCTTGGTAACAGGGCCGAATATGGGCGGTAAATCCACTCTACTTCGCATGAGCTGTATTGCTGTCATAATGGCGCAGGTCGGGTCCTGGGTGCCGGCCTCTAGCTTCGAATTGACGCCAGTTGATCGTATTTTCACAAGAATTGGTGCTGCGGATAGGATTTTAGAGGGTAAAAGTACCTTTTTCGTCGAGATGGAGGAAACGCTCAATATCGTCAGGGACGCCACAAAGAACTCGTTAGTCATTATCGATGAACTAGGACGAGGAACGTCGACTTACGATGGTGTGGCGATCGCCCACGCGGTTTTGAAATATCTAGCAGAAGATATAAAATGTTTCGTGCTTTTCGCAACCCACTACCATCTGCTCTTAGAGGAATTTGCACTATATTCGAACGTCGCGTGCTATCATATGGCCTGTGAGTTTGACAAAGAGAAAGAAGAGGTGAAATTCCTTTATAAATTTATAAAAGGAAACGCGTTAAGTTTTGGAATAAACGTTGCGAAGATGGCTGGATTGCCGATCGAGTGTGTGATGTTAGCGAAGGAGAAAGCGGAGTTGATGATTAGAGAGAAGAAGAACATCTTCTCAGCGAAGAATATCACAAACAAATTCAATAACATTATGTCTGTGCTGGCGAACGCCGAGCAAAACGAGTTTGAAGACACTGAGAAAGAAATTGATAGTTTGATGAAGGCTTTGACTAGCTAGATTGCAGAGTAACTCGCCTTGAAATTTCATTTATTTTTCGTTATTCTTCTCACTTTTTACAACGACTGTGAGTAAATCTATGAAATTTTCAACACCCTAAGCTTGCTGACTTCGTTAACCATATATCAATTTGTTGTTTTTTCCTCTTGGGGCATTTGGAGAAACCATTTTCAGAGTAATAATCAAAATTTTTCTGTGTACATTTATGTAGCATGAATTCATATGAATCTATGGTCGTTTAGTTGGTTGAGTTATGTTGGACAAAAACAACTATCGCAAAGCTGCTTTTGTTCTGTAGGTTGAGTTAAAATTGTAGAGAAATACAACGAATTGGCGAGAGGAATTCTCATTTTACAATTTCATAGACGGTATTCAGTAGTACCAGCAATAAATATTCAAATTAATCTTACATCTATCGATTGGCTGATTTAATCGTCTCCAGATTATTGAGAATATACGAAATCTCCTTCCTGAATTGAGCTATCTCGCGATTCTTGTTCTCAAGCAGCGCCTTGTAATAGTTAATCTCTCTTTCATATTCATTTCTCAGGTTCAAAACATCTTCTTCTCTGAT
>ENA-UOTZ01001585-UOTZ01001585.1-compost-metagenome-genome-assembly--contig:-NODE-1585-length-14916-cov-3.160590_pt1 | contig 14916 bp, 16 predicted proteins | sample MGYA00238144_ERZ746983 | MGnify/ENA primary metagenome ERZ746983 (study PRJEB28759, sample SAMN06268863) | compost metagenome | isolation source: single cell | place: USA: California, Emeryville, Joint...
TTATTCCACTCTCTCTTCCCTTGAGCATACATCCCTAATAACTAGAGAAAATATGGCAAATAATCATAGAGGCTCAAGACAAAGCCGCTGTTCTGATAGAAAATGGAAATTGCAAGGAACCTCTCAAAGTATTGGAGAAACTCGAAAAAATTCTTGAGGTAATTAAATCGGCGAATACCATCTTAATCTCTCCAATTATTATCCCCTAGCTTATTGCAACGAGTGGTAAACCAGTCGATCGGAATCTTGTTATTACTATATTATACAATATCGCGTGTGCGTATCAAGGGTAATCACACTTGCTTGTTGTGGCAATATTCAATCCTGAATACCATTAGACTTTGGGTACTTGAGAAGTGTTCAATTTATGCTGACGGAGCTATATACAACATTAAAGAAAGTCTCGCACACGACGAAGAAGCCTATAAAAAATATGCAAGCACTGAAAATAAGCAGCAATCTGAGCAAGAGGGGATCGTAGAATTATTGGCAGTTAAACTGAGGAAGAAATATTTCTTGATTAGAGTATATTTACAGCATTGCGCTGTACTCTCACAAATGGGAAAGTAATAGACATATTTCATGCATTGTTACGATAATACTCAATGTATAGTCATGAACAAGCGCTGAAATATGGGCAAGAGGCTGGCACTTTGATGAATTCGTTGTTTAGTGACTGCTTGCAATACACTAACGATCTGAACAAAGAAATCCAAGCGCAGCAACAAGCACAACAGCGGCGGCCAGGATCTCTTGAGAGCAATCGAGGGCCTTTAGAAAGATTTCACTTTGAGCAGAGACATGATATGAAAGGTGAGACGTACAAAGAGGAAACAGATTACCTCCAGAAATTACTGCGTTCAGCGATACCGTTTCTGAAGGACGTGATCAAATCGCTCTCAAAATTTGACCCTGAGAAAGGATCAGTGGCTCTGTTGGAAGCAAAAAAATCGCTTTTCCATTGGAAAACCATGCAAGAAAACAACGAAAAATATTTCCGAAAGGAATTTCAAAAAGACGATATCCCCGATGAAGTGACGAGCAAAAGAACTATCCTCGGCGTGCAGCATAAGCTTGAGTGGCTTGAAAATTTGAATATCGGTGCAATGATGCACATGAAACCCATGCTATATAAAGATTATGCCTCAAAATCAGATCTAATGCATGAATTGGCAAGAGACGTCCTTTATGAGAAGGTATAGATGAACGTTTTTTCGGAACTAACTGCGTTCCTATTCGACGTGATAGTTGATATATTTGAGTTTGGCTTTCTTTACAGCGGCAACAGAAATGCGATTTTTGGAGGTTGCCAAGTTGAGTAATGCGACATCTGATAAATCTAACATAAAAGAAGAAGTGAAGGAAACTGAAGGATACAAGAGATCGTGAGAACCATTATTGCATTACCTTTGTGATTCATTCAAACTGTTTATTTAGAGAATCCTTCCATTTGAAGGCTATTGAGCTCGTGTGCAGGTACGTCCACGAGGAGTGTCCATTTATCAACCATCTGATTCAGAGCTACCAGAAACACTATAGCCAAAACCTCGAGACAATTGTAAGTTTCACAGTACTTCTATGCGGTCATAATCATTAACTCTTTATCGAAAAATCAAATAGCCTGAAGAGTCATTTATCAGTGCAGGCGAGAGGCACTCATTAGAGGGTGACCAAGACCATCTTGATGAAAATTTCCGTGCAAAGACCGAACCAAGCGAGAATAAATCTTCGAAAATTAAATCCTCTAGCAAGTTTACCAATGATATCAAACCGACAGATGGACAAAAGGGGGAAGGTCGAGCGGTCTTGATCCCTAATAAGAAAAGAGGATTGATTGATAAATATAACCGAAATGATGAAGCTGCGCAAGAGGAAGAGTTGCGAAAGGTGTATGAAAAGGAACTAGCAAATAGCAATTTGTCTCTGAAGACAATTTTGAAGGGAAATCGAGGTTTGGAGCCACTTTCGCCGGACTCGCATCAAAAAGCAGTACTTGAGAAAATCTCAAAGCAAACGAATCAGGAAAAGATAAAAAATTCAATTAAAGAGCTCGAGCGAGAACATAAACTCCATTCAGCGCCTTCAGGTGATTTGAAATTCAAGCAGGGGAAACTAGAAACGATTGGACGGCTGCCGAAAAGGATTCCTCAGCTCTCGCTTGATAAACCCAAAAATTCCGAGCTTCCCGTTGACGGCAAAAAAACTAGCGCAAGACTCCTCTCGCCAACTCTACTTCCGAAGTCAACTGTGATGACAACTCATCATTCTCCTCGTGAACCGCCTGAAATGAATCCAAAAGCAAACTCAACAAATGAATGTTTGAAAAGCCTCCTGTACACTGCAGAGTCACCCAGAGGAAATTTGCAAGTGACTAATTCAAACATCAACGTTTATTTTTACAAAAATTTCAATAAATTCATTCAGAATCTGTACGTCAAAGGAGAACACCACCAGAACGCGAAGCAGCTAGGAAAGAAAGATAAAAATAAAGAGGATAAATACGCCCCTTATAAATCTGACTATGTACCCAAAAAGAACTTATTGTTTGTACGGAAAGGAACGGCTGTACATGATCATTCAGACAAAATAAAAAAAATGGGAGAATTAAGACCTTTGACGGGGTCTCTGCCGAAGAAGCTGGCACATCCGTCAGAGTTAAAGCAAGAATTGAATAGAATGGGACCAAATCGTTATTCCCAGCCACTTAATCTAAAAGGAATGGTATCGAAAAATAAGCAGGAGCCAGAAAATAATGAAGCTGAAGGGAAGAGACTAACAAAGTCAAGAAGCCTGAAACAAATTGATACTCAAGAAGGGACGAAGCCTTTGGGAAATGAAGGACCAAATAAAGGACAGTTTTTAAGCCCTCGAATTGGAAAATACTAGTTAATTTTAATGTAAAGATAGGTAATATCAGCACTTTACTTGGAATGTTTTTCTAACTTTTTGCATTATGATTGAATTTTTCACATTTTCGACTAAACTTGCTCATTATTAGCCATTGAATTAGAATACAGTTGAATTATGAACATTCATATCTATCATGTTCATAAATATCATTAAGAAGCAATCACGTACGATTTCCAACTAAACTAGAGGTTTGGATCTCTAAAAACCATTAACTTTCTTGCATAAGTAGAATTTTCTTGGAATTAGTAATTTATAGGTTGTGACCAAACGATTAAAGGTGTTCTTTTTGGTGGCGGTGCAGTTTGCGTGCTATAGTTAATTATTGGAATGAAAATTAAGCTGAGGTAGTGTCAAGCTTGCATTATGACAAAAGTCAGTTGATTTATTGATGTAGAATTTAAATCTTTTAATCTGATACAAATAATTTTGGCAGTTAGAACAAGTTTATGAGTTATCCCTGTGAATTGTTTGTGTTGTTTCTCTGGTATGCTTGATTAGCAGGAGTTGTAAAAAGTCTTCTATTGAAATGGAAAATTATTATGACTTCATCAGGGAAAATTTCCATTTACTTTGTTAGAAATCTTGAGTATTTCAGAAGTTGCACCACTCAATTGCTGAGTGTCGATCTGTTCGCACAACTTCCTAGCTAAGAACAAAAGCTCTCAAATAAATGAGGGAAGGAGGAAATGGTGATCATAAAGATAGAAAATACCCCAGATGTGGATAATTCCATTATACCTTGTGATTTGTTGCAAAGATTTTATTGATAGATTTTAATTTTATTGTTGTATTAACTAGTCTGAAAAATATGGGCTTGAGTGCCTTATATTTCCAAATTCTATCTCAGATATCAAGCCCGCCTTCATTTTTTATAGTATTGTTTGAAATTGTTATACTATTTTAAAGAATTCTGCACTATTTTTGTGATCTTCTAGATACGGCTCCCGGAAAAATAAAAATAAACCGGGAAACTCAAATAATTTTTGCGACGATTGAATTATCGCAACAGCAATATAGGTACTTCCTGACCATCTTCTATCCCTTAGCACTATCCTGAACAGACTCCCTAATGACTCATACCCTCAAGAAAACGAAATTGGACGAATTCGGACATTCTGTGGCACAAAACCCCACAAGATCAAATTGTATGTCTTAACTTCAACTTTTTACTCACTTTTATTCAAGCCGACGGTGAAGACCTTGATGAACTCGATAAATTGGTTGATTCAATGCTCTCAGAGCATAACCAAAATAAAGAAACAGAGTTATTTAAAATCCTGAATTCTGATGACAGCGCCTTTCGAGTTACCTCTGTCCACACTAATAAAGACGACCCAGAGAAAAAATTTGTGAGTATACTAACAAGGCACAAAATCTTTAGTGACGGGTTGAAGATTACAATCCCGATAAAGATTTTGACACTTGAATGCATAACATTTCAGACAAATTCTGCCTTTTATGTGATACTCAAAGGACAATGGGTTAACCTACCGCTGGATGAAGGGGATGTCGTACAGGTTTTTGGTAAAATTTGTGAGGAGACACGATCGCTGCTGATAACCGACGAGATCGAAGAGGAACTATCATGTTTTTTCCATCGAAATTTTTTAATAATCGAGCCATCGCTTCATCTCACTCCTTCAAAAATCATCTCTTCAAGTCCTTGTTACAGAAAATCAATTCTCCAGGATCTGTTTCATCAGCGTGATACGCTTCCTACGACAAAAGGAACGATGATGCATGGTCTTTGGGAAGACCTGCTCTTACAAAAAGAGGTCATCCAGGGCAAAAAAGCAGAAAAACAAGTTGATCTTCTTGTGCAAGAGAACATTGATGCCCTCAAGTATAATAACGCGAAACCAGAAGAAATTCGGCAGGAGATGAAGGAGTTCATTCCTTCGATTAAACAGTGGAAAGACGATCATATCAGTAATCTGAAGCTAGCTGAGCCATGCCTAATTTTGATTCTCTAGTTAAAGGACTATTCCTGCCGCTTGAAGAGAGAGACGTCGAAACAAACGTTCGTATACTGAAAATTTTGAATTCTGAGCAAACCATCGTGTCTTACAACATGGGAATCAAAGGCAAGCTCGATTTAATCGTTCAAATTGAATATACTTCGAAAAATCAAATCAAAAGAGCAATCATTCCTTTTGAACTGAAGACTGGAGAAAACGAGTACCATGGCAACAACTGGCAAACGATATTATATTGTTTGCTTGTTATGCAGAAATATAAACAGAGCCAGGACGTCAACGGAATTCTATACTACCTCCGAAAGAAAAAGCTCATTCAGATCGTCCCGCGCCAAGACGAAGTCATCTATTTGCTGATTCGTCGAAATTTCCTGGCGAAGTTTCTGAAGGTACTTTATAACAAAACAGACGAGATGTCGCTCCCACCAATGATCACGAGCGCAAGGGAATGCAATAACTGCAAAATGAATGTATTGTGTAGTATGGTCAATATGACCTTGGAAAAAGGGTCGGATAATTCGCTTCGAAGAATCGACTCGAAGAGTAACGACATGATGGACATCGAGGACACGCCGAAGTTTGGAGCATATCAACAAGTTGAAGAAGAGCTTACAATCTCTCAAAAAGTGTATTTCAAGCATTGGATGCTTTTGATTCATCAAGAAGAAGCGGTGGAAAAAAACAAAGAGTATGAGGAGTCAGATGAAAACCAGCTGAAAATCAACCTGATTGAAATGGACAATTTTGCGGATTTCCGAGAATTATGTGTAAAGAGAAATCATGAAAGCAGCAACTCATACCAGAATATGCCTACAATCGCGTTTAGTACTGTTTTCGATGATAAGAATAAATGTCACATGTTTTTGGAGAAATATAAAAACGGAGATTATGTCAAAATTACTCAATCCGGGCTGGATTGCATCATGAAAGGCTACATCGAATCTCGGCGATTTCATAGGACGAAGGATGGCTTAAACAAATTCTACGCGATTTCGTTCAAGTTGAAGTTGCTTCCACATACATTGCAATTGAACTATGAGCGTCTACCTGCCTTTGGTGAAGAAGAAGAGCTTCGAATCATTTGGAAAATTACTAATATACAGAAGGATTATTTTCCTATAATGCGTGGAAACCTCGTGGATTTAATTAGAAATCCTAACTGCACTCGTCTTTCAGATCTAATCATCGAGGAAGTAGCTCCAAAATTTAGGGATTTAACTGATGAAGAGGAAAAGCTCATAAAGCAGATGAAATTGCCATTTGTTTTAAATAATGATCAGTTAAGCGCGCTTTCTCAGGTAAATCTAACTCTGCTTGAATTCTTTGTAATGCTGTGATAGAGTCTACGAGCTATCGATTATAATCTCGTATATGGGCTTCCAGGGTCTGGAAAAACATTGTTTACTTTGGTCTTGCTTCGAATGCTTGTGGATTTGAAAAAAAGAGTTTTATTAACGTGTCATAGCAATGCTGGGTTGGATAGCATTCTGATTTTGATGTGCAAGCTTTTCCCGGAGTATAAATCAAAAATAACAAGAATCTCGCCAAGCAAGTATCAGATACATGAAGGTGTCAGAGATTTGTTCAACGACAAAAAGCAGTTCAAATCAATTGATGAATATAATAAAAATTTGGACAGAAAGCAGATACTTGCAACCATTTGCACACAAGCGTCTTCAAACTTGCTGAGTAAGCCGCAAAATTCTGAATTATCCGTTGAAAATGTTGATTTAGATCAGATAAAGTTTGATGTTTGCATTGTCAATGAAGCCTCGCAGATTGTTGAACCTCTTTTGCTGAGCGCGTTACTCAACGCAAAGAAGTTTATACTCATTGGAGATTATTGTCAGTTTAGACCTACCGTTAAGAGCAAGAGCGGGAAGAAAGGCCTCTCAGTGAGCCTCTTCGAAAAGCTTTGCAATAAACGGCCTGAGGCGATTTCGTTCTTGACTTATCAGGTAAATTTCCTTTACTTTTGTACAATGAATTCACATTCGAATAAAGTATCGAATGAATAAGCAAATAATGAGCATAGCAAACGAATTGGTTTACAATTATGCCCTGAAAGCTGCTAATGAAATCATTGCTTGCAGCAAATTAGAATTAGACCTTTCAATGCTAGCGTAACATCAAGAGGTTTTATCGCATCATTTAATAATTTCTTAGGAGGAGCCAGGAGAAACAATGGCTGGTGAACATCCTCGACCCAGAAAAGCGAGTTATCTTTCTTAATATAAGCGCAAGTCAGCTCCTCGCTAATGCAAATGAACAGCTGCTTGACTATTACGAGTCTCATATTGAAGAAGCTTGGTCGGATTACTTCAGCATCCACAGTAATTCGAACAGCGTCGGATCAGGAGCGCTTTCAAACGGGTTTCGGAGTCTGACCAAAACCCCGTCAAAGAGTCATTACTCTCTAGATACATCCACTACTATGAAAATTGATTGCAAGCTTGTTGTGTATCTTGTGAAGACCATCCTTTGCTGTGGAGTCTCTTCAGAGGAAGTTGGGGTGATCACTGCCTACACACGGCAAAAGAACTACATTTATTCAAAACTAAACGTAAGGATAATGAAGTTATCATGAGCTTAAGTAATGGCAATCGCTCTAGAGATATAAGGTAGATACTTTGAAGGTCGACAAGGCTCAAGATATGGATAAAGATTGCGTTGTTATGAACTTGAATATCGGGGCAGAGTCAGAAGAGGAGCTGTTTAAAGTAATCGATCGGTTTTCTCGCTTTGAAGTAATAAAATTAAATCTCAGAATTGGAAAGACGTCAACATTGCTCTCACAAGAGCGAAGAAGAAGCTTATTGTTGTGGGATCGTTAGACGAGCTTCAAGGGGTGAAAAAGATCAAGGAGTCAATGGTGCTCTTTATGAAAAATAACTGGGTAAAAATTTCAGAATTAAACAGACACGTTAGCAAAACTTTGTTGGTAGGTCATGGACATTGACGATAACATATTGACCCAAGTTTGTAACGATTTAAATGAGGAAAAGATGAGCCAAAAGCATTCTACGCAACCAAAAAATGTTGTAAAATTCAGTGAATTGTGAGTTGAGGGTTTTTAAGCAGTTTCATGCTTATTCATTCTAATTTATAACAATAACTTAATATAAGAAAATGCTTCTTCCTGAAATGATTGTGGATTCAACCATCCTCAACTGAAAGTTTTTCCGATTTCTTGTTTCAAGAAAATACAAATTTTTTGTAGCTCGTTTTTAAATAAATGCTGTTAGAGCTTCCTTTTTTGGACTCAAAGGTTACTTCTTGAATAATTTTACAAGTCCAAGAAGTACAAAAATCAAAGCTCGCTGATTAAGATGGCGTGTTCTATCGTGCTTTGGTAAGAATGAAAAAAAAGTGTACAAGATCAGCCAGGGGATTTCGTTTTTTAATGAATTACCTCACTTCGAACAACCACAACGGTTTTAATGAAAAACGAAGAAGAGCTCAATGATATCAGCTCATGTCTGTTAAATTAATTTATATCTTCTGCTGTGTTGGATATTTTAGTTCAGAGATAAAACTCTAAGAACAGGTAACTCCTAATTACAAAAAATTAATCACTTTTAAGATCCGTTTTGATAAAACTCAGCAAGGGCAGTGACAAGCATGGATAACAGCACAGGAGGACCAAAAGTCAAAACAATTGATTTCCGCGACAAAGAATGGTCTGACCAATACAGCAGCCTCAGTAAAATGCTTGACCATTACTTGGTCTCTGCTTCTACCACGAATACAGGCGCCCAAACAAATTTGCAGGCCGGCACTCAGCCAGCCACTAAAAATGAACCATACTCATACAGACCAAGCGCAAGCAGCGTGAACACTGGAACACTTCCCATGAATGATACCCAAAATCAAAATATATCTTCATATAGCAAAGGAGATCAATTATCAAATGGCTATCACAGAACAAATGTAGGGCCGAACCCCAAAACTGCGTCAAATCCATATCTCAAAACTGCTCAAGGCGCTTATCCTCAACAAATTGAGGATCCTTCAAAAACTCAGTACAAGCCTAATTATCAAGGCGGGAAGAAGTCTTCTCCAGAGAAATCCTCCCAAAACAAAAGTAACCTCTCTCCACTTTATATTGATAGTAACAAATTATGTTATTTTAAGCGTCCTCCAAAGTAAGAAGTCCTGACCGAAATTCTCCTCGGTCACCTAATAATAATAAATCCTCTCACAGGAAAAGTCCCTCACAGGTAGAACCAGAACAGAGTAAAATTAGCGTATTGTGTTCAATAAGTAACTATATTCTCGCCTTCAGACATTCATCAACTCAGTCCACATACTGATTACGGTCCTCGTGAACGACGTCCTTATGGTCAAGCTCAATCGCCAACTAGAAGCCCACAAAGAGACCAACCTCTCCAAAACAGCCCACCTCACCATCAAAGATGGCAATCCAATGAGCTTCTGCGAGAGAAATCCAGTCCAAACCTTGGCAACAAGAACGCTTATATTAGCTATGTTCCCACTTACCGAGGTAGAACCCCATCAAATATCAGCGTCGGATCCTTCCAAGGGACAGGAACGGCCAATCCCTATCTGAAGCAGGATTACACACAGTCAAGCCGGAACCTTAACTCTTTGAGTTCGATTCCAGTCAGCAGTGTTCCTGACTTCCAAATCCAAACAAGTCGATCCATTTATCACTCCTCTGTTGAGCGGAAAGGTTACGGGGGAGTACCTCTTGGTAATCAGGATCACATTGCTTATTCATGTAAATTTAACACAAGTAAATTCATACTAATGATTTTTATAGCAAGAATAAATAATAACAAGATTGTGGCATCAGGCTCCCCAGGCCAAAAGCTTGCAAACTATTTTAGAAGCTCTCAAGGAAGTGCCAGCAATCTTTCCAACTCAGGTTTTAACGTTCAAAGCGATTTTTTCCAAATTATTATTGGTTTTAGGCAAAAAAGTAGTAGCAAGCCCTCAGAGGATCATTTCTCCAAAATCATACTATGGTAGTAGTCCAGATTCAAGATCATCACCGCGCAAAGACTCCACAGAAAACCTGGTAGGCGAGAATCAGGAGAAATTTGAACAGTCGGCTATTCTCCAGAAGTATGCCGAACAAGTCGGCAAAGCCCAAGCATCTTCTCAACCAACTTCCCAAGGCTCTCCGATCCAAGGCAGAGGGTATTTACAATCTATGCTGGGAAATAAAGCATCAAATCCACCTACTTCTCGTCTTGGGCTCAGCCCACATCGCAGAAATCTCAGCGGTAGTGGTGGAAAACTAATGGGCATGGATCCATTAAACTATACCATCATCGTGGAACAATACTCGGATGGAACGAGATATGAAGGAGAGAAATACATGAACAAAAGGCATGGAAGAGGAACCTTTTATTATAAGGAGGGGTTCAGATATGAAGGTAACTGGGAAGATGGAGTGATGAGGGGGTACGGCATCTTGTGGTTAGACGACAAGAACAAAATTTATGAAGGTGAATGGGATAATAATGTTTTTCATGGCAGAGGCACGCTCTATAATGCAGAATGCAACTCTAAGTGCGAGTTTAATGGCACTGATTTCAGAATGTTAAGAGGTGGATGGACTAAACTAGATGGATTATTCGACGCAGGAGTCAAGCAGGGTTTAGCGACGCTGTTCATTGCGAATGGTGATGTATTCGTGGGAACCTTTGCCAGAGATGTCGTGCATGGAAGAGGCACGTATACTCCGAAAAACGGAAAAGCTTTCTTTGGACTTTGGAGAGAAAATGTGTTGCTGGAAAAATACTAAAAAAAGTATTTTGATCCGCATGACAGTTTGAATGCTCTTGACTTTCATTAGAAAAGCTCGGAATCTCAAGTTTGACTCGTTTATTTTTTCTGTTTTAACAAATACATATCTTTTATTTTGAGAAAAACAAAAGACAAATTTGTTAACTCGGAGTACTCAACATGTGAGAAACTCAATCGTTAGTAGAACTTATATGCAGTTAACATAAATTGATAATTGAGCTGACAAAAATACTCGTCAAAAAGGTTAACAATTCACGCGAGATATTGTTAAATTTGCAATATGCTCGATATTAACTTCTTCAAAAGAGGGAGTTTGATACAAATTACGCAAGATGTCCATTCACAGCCAACATGAATTTATTTTATATATGATGTAATGAGAAGTAATTCTACATGCTACACAATATTTTAAGATTCAGGACTAAATACTGGTTTACCAAATTTATCCGCTGAAAACTCCCGTCCTTGAATTAAATAAAAGATGCAGAAATTCGTTGTGTTCTCAGGAAATAATCGTAATCTCGTGCGGAGCGCCTTACAAAAACGCGGAAACTGGGAAGAGGTAATTATTGGTTCAACACTATCTCAATTACTCTTTTGCTAATTATGTGCAGCTTGCGGAAGATGGTCGTGATACATTACTGACAGCAAATTTTATATGGAGACCAACAAATTTTAGTCCGGAGGTACTAAAACCTGTTTCTGAGTTCAGGCTCACATGCATGTAAATAGATGTATCAGACCTGGGATGCTATCCACCGCAAGCAACCTAAAAATTTTATTCAAGTACAGTACAAATCCTTTCAGCATCTTTCATGGGTTTTTATAGGCGTTCAACCATTTCGAGAACAATCGCGGAATGTGCACAAAAACCGGATTGATTCGTGCCCTGAAGACATACTATGCAAATCATGAAGAGGCTAAACTCGCGAATTATAGTGTTTATGACACGATACCAACGAGCTTTATTCTAGTCTCGAGAGTCGAGGATAACGAGTCCCAGCAGTTCGCTTCTCGTTGGAAAGAGATTTCTTCACAAAATTTTCAAAAAGAGTCAGTGCCAGCCAAACATTGTGAAGAAAACATGTGGCTCGTAAAACCAGCCAATCTTAATCAAGGTTATTCACTGTTAATATATTTGATGCGATTTCTTTTTCTCCTTTTCAAAATTCTTGTCATATTTTTCTCCCACCTGTGTTTTGAGCTTACCATAACGATCCAGGAAGAGGAATAGAAGTATTTCGCAAATCAAAAGACGTTTTCGCCTTTATCAATCAAAAACAGGGGAATACCGCATGGGTTGTACAAAAATACATTGAAAAGCCTCTCTTATTCAAAGGCCGAAAATTTGATATCCGTATCTGGGTCCTTGTCACAAACAAGCATGAAGTTTTGTTTTACCGTCATGGGTACATGCGAACCTCTTCAGACCAATACGATCCGAAAGATTCCAATAATTATGTGCATTTAACGAATAATTGTCTTCAACAGTTTGGCGAGAACTACGGTAAATTTGAAGATGGCAATACTCTCAGTCTTGAGCTCCTTGCCAATTATATTAAACAATGCTATCCTGATCACAATGTGAATTTCGAGCAGCACATTGTTCAGAGAATGAAAGATATCATTATTGATACCTTTCTTGCTTGGAAGCGATGCTTGAATATAAACAATCGAAAGCATTGCTTTGAGCTCTTTGGTTACGATTTTTTAATTGATGAAGATTTGCGGACCTGGTTGCTGGAGGTATTCTCTTAGTTTTTCAGGCATCTTCTTACAATCTTTGACCAGATAAATACAAATCCTTACCTCGGAGTGGCCAACGATTATATCTCTGACCTGCTCCCTAAGATGATTGACGACCTCCTTGAGTTGACCGTGGATCCATTGTTTCCTCCGAAAATCAAGCCAAGGGAAAACCGTCCGAATGGCTTTGAGCTCATCTATTGTGAGAGCAATTCCATGCTGAGTCCTAAGGCTGTCAACGCTCGCTCTTCTTTCTTTAGCAATATCTACCCAATAAAAGAGTTAGAACAGCCAATCAAGAAGCAAAAGCCTAATTTGCTTGTACTCTTATCAAAGGGACTAATTGCGACTCCAGAACTAGAAGATTCTAAAACCGATGATACACCATTATCAAAAGGCAACCAACAGGAGATTAATGTCGAAGAAACCTACAAAATACTAAAAAACCATTTGAATTTTAAAACTTCAATGACGCTGATTGATTTGGAATGGGTTCAGGCACAAATCCTTCAAATATTGAAGCTTGTTTTATCTTCTGAGAATATCACGGAAAAACAATCTGTTTTTTGCTGTAGGATAATGCAACTTATTTCAACCTCACCAGCTGTGAGCATTTTCGTTGAAGCTCCTGTCCTCTCAACGATCTCTCAGATTCTAACGAAATCAAACACAAAAACTGCAATTTTGACAGCTATGGTAATTTTTGTTATCATGATACTTATTTACTAATACGCCCAATAGCTTGACGTGATAAACAGTCTCTCGAAAGACATAGTTGTAAGTGATAAGGTTCTTTGCAATAAAATCCTCCATTCGTTAATGGAAATCACCTTAACTTCTTGTTCGCCGGAGACATATAATGACTATGATGAAGAGTTTAGAATGCATGCGTTCAAGACTTTGGAAAATATGTGCATGCTTGTGCCGAGGAAAAATACCCCCAATGATTCGGGAGAAACAGAAAGAATTAGGCTTTTCTTTGCAACACATGGTAATTCCGAGAAATCAAAATGAAATTGAAGATTTTTAGGTGGAGTAATGGCACTCTGGGTCCTTTCAAAAAAGTCTAACGACGAGAGGATAAAAAGTTACGCTGAACGCGCGTTTAACATTTTCCTCACAACTTTCGATTGGAAGAAACAGATGCTGATCTTTGATGCTTACAAAATGAATCAAAGTAATCAAAATACAGTGTTTCATGCTTTTAATAACGAGTATCGAAGAAAACAATCCTGATAATAGCCCGACCAAGTCCCCATCTAGAAATAAGGGGATCATATCTTTCAGAGCTTCGGAAGAGAACTTGAAGGCAAATAAAAACTTATCGAAATTAGTTCAGTTTCCACAGTAACAATCTCATTACAGTTAATGATCACCTGAACGACGCTTTTTGGTCTCATTGAAAAGGTTGTTATTTAAGTTTGCAGCATTCGAGCAGATGTCTGAGATGGTCTCTAACTTAATAAATAAGCAGCAAGGTCCCCAACATTTTGTGCTTGCTTGGAAAATGCCGGTACTCAATTATTGTTGGCTATTGAGTAGGATTAATATTAATCTGTACAATAGAATACTGAAAGCGCCAATGCTTCCAAGCTTCTCAATAGCCCTTTAAAAATTTCAAAGCCAAGCTCAGCAACGATAACTCCAATTCGCCAACGAGTAAAATCCAATTCTTCTTCATTGTATGCACTAATGTTATTTGCATAATTCACAGGGAGGAGTTATTTATTCGCTGAGCGCACAAGACCATCAAAAACAGCCATTATCAGCTCGCTCTCGCCCAGGCTCCCCCACCGCGTCGCCTCTGAAAAATTTCAGAAACCGCCAAAGTGCGAAAGGATCACCTCAGAAACAATCGCAATGTAATCAAGCTATTGAGCGAAAGAATGTCTCGACCTCAAAACCGAATCTCAAATCACCAGTACATATTTTTTAGAATTGTGCTTATGAGTTTTCGAATAGGTGTTCACTTTCAATTTAGACCTAAAAAAGAATTCTGACTATGACTCAAACTCTCCTTTACGTCCTACGATGACAAAAACAGTAATGAATGAATGAAAAACTAAAATGCTGACGAATAATTTCATAGTCTTTGAGCAACTCCTCGCCGAGACTCAACTTTGCCCAGAAAAAAACACCAAATTCAGATGAAAAAGTTCACAAGACCCATGGAACCAAAATCTCAGGCCCAGATGGAGACTCACAACCTACCGGCAGAGCATCTGTAATCTAACAACTTTCCTTTGATTTTTGACCTTGTTCCTTATTTTCAATAGCCTCTGATTCTGTCGACTCGGACTTCCACTTTAAAGAATAACAATATGAAGAATTCAAAGCAAATCAGTAAATCATTGCTATGTAGTACATGCCTAATATCTTCATGCAGCTGGCGAGAGAAAAAAAGATAACAATTACTTAGGATTACTCCTTAAGCACAGTCCTTATCAACCAAAGGCCTTTGCGAGTCAGAAAGCTTAAATTACAGTTGAAAATTTATGAAGAATTTTTT
>ENA-UOTZ01001586-UOTZ01001586.1-compost-metagenome-genome-assembly--contig:-NODE-1586-length-14906-cov-3.384787_pt1 | contig 14906 bp, 7 predicted proteins | sample MGYA00238144_ERZ746983 | MGnify/ENA primary metagenome ERZ746983 (study PRJEB28759, sample SAMN06268863) | compost metagenome | isolation source: single cell | place: USA: California, Emeryville, Joint...
CAATAATTGTGTATCCTATTTAACCAGCAGAGCGCTTCTATTTTATCACGCGAATCGCAATGAAAATTTTCATATTATCAATCCTCGCTTTGAGCGTCTTTTCAGCAATTTCACAGGACACTACAGGCTCACTAAGAAAAATTGAGAAAATTTTCCATCCAAATATCGTTCCTGAAGGCGATGGAGCAAAAGTGAAAAGAATCATTGGTAACTAAGAACTTCTATCTCGGAATGTCTTAACTCCAAGACCAGGTGTCCCGGAACTGAGACGCTTAGACCCTTTCCTCATGCTTGACTACTTTTTCGTAAAGCTACCAGCCGGATTTCCAGACCATCCGCATCGTGGATTCGAAACCGTTACTTACATGCAAAAAGGAAGCTTTTTCCATGAGGACTTCAAAGGACATAAAGGCCGAATCGACGCAGGTGACCTCCAATGGATGACTGCTGGCAAAGGTAAGTTATTTCCTCATGTGCGCTCTCTTAGTTGAGGGATTTAGGCATTGTACATGCAGAAATGCCGGCATCAGCTGAAGAGGAATCCATCGGCTTTCAACTCTGGATTAATCTCGAGAAAGACAAAAAATTCTGCGAGCCTCATTATCAAGAGTTTAAAGCTGACACTATTCCTATCGTGGAGAAAGACGGAGTGAAAATCAAACTCATCTCGGGAGAAGCATTTGGAGTAAATCTTATATGTTATGCCTTTGGGAGTCTAACTCTATTTGGATTAAGCAAAAAGGACCTATTTATGCAAGGACTCCAGTGTTTTATATGGATATTACGATCCAAAAAGGATCTAAATTAGAGCAAGTAATTCCGGAAGAATGGAATGCGTTGTGCTATGTTTATGAAGGAGAGGGTTACTTTGGCTTTGAGAGGAAGAAAGGGACCGAAAATAGCGCCATAGTTTTGAAAGCAGGCGATGGTGATGTACTAGAGGTCTTTACGAGAGATCAAGAAGTGAAATTCTTGTTATTAGCTGGAAAGCCTCTGAATGAGAATGTTGTTTCTCGTGGACCGTTTGTTTTGGAGAATCAGGAAGATTTGATGAAAACGTTTGAGGATTATCGCCAAGGAAAAAATGGCTTTGAAAATGCGAGGACTTGGAGGTCGAAAATCCAGAAGTTCGCAGAATTATGAGTTAGTAAGAGGCAAAATCGATAAATACGCTAGATTTAACTTTATGGAGATGTGCTACTTGCATAACAAATTGCTATTGTTCATCGATATGTACTGAATTTGTTGGAGTTCGTAAGCTATGTTAAAAACTTTAGAAAAGAAGGCAGATAATTTTTCTCTTATCAAATACGTCCGTTTAATGTTAGGTTTGAGATTTCAACAACGTTTACAAGGCAATTGTTTTCATGTCCAATTGCTTTAATGTCAGATTTCCAAGTTAATTTTTCGGTTTTCATTACAATACTTGTTCGGATTAGAATAGCTTTCATTTTGATATTCAAACTTCGGTTCTATTTTACTTCTTATGATTAAAGATTAACAATCAAAGGTACTGGCTCTTAGCACTCCGTAATATGTGCATACTGATATTAAATCAGAGTCATCCCAGCTAATGGCATCAGAAGAACAAATACGGTGTTTAAACTCCTCTTTAAAATCCCTTGACAAAGCGAGCTGAGCTTAGAACGGAGTTATTATTGGACCAATGAAATGGAATTCTAACTTTAAGTCTTGGCCAAACACAATCGACAGTTTAGAGCCAGTTTTCCTTAATTCTGTTTATTTAATCAAATCTTTTATTTGATAACTTCGTGAAGGTTTGGTCTTTCGAATTAGAAAATTTTATAACCAATCAAAGAAATGCAGCTTTTTCAGAGATTCAATGGACAGAACGATGTTAGCTTTCTCTGCCAACTTTAATAAGTCTATTTCATCATTGAGTCTGTACAATCATGTCCTTATCTTCTTTGGTTTTCCGGAAGTGCGTTTTCATCTTGGAATCGAAGAAACATACGAATTTAATTTTCTTATTTGAACTGCCTTTACTGACGCGTTTCCTGAGGCTGAGCAGAGCTCAAAATTTTGATCGAGATAGTGAAATTTTTGATTCTTAGCTATCTGATGACTCCTCTGTTGCTGGATCCAATTTAAACGAATATTGACAAATAAGATCAAATTTCCTAAAATGCCTGCACGATCAGTTTAATTTTGATTATCCATTGCATATTATCTCACAGAGATTAAAAAGAATGTTGGCTATAGCAAAGGTATTTGATTTTCTTTTCCCAGCAACTAATTTCTTCTTTGCTTCTACTCACTCTAAAAAATTAATACAGTTGCAATTGTTAGATGTCTCCCTTAGATTATTCGCTTTTTCGGTCTAATAAAATGAATCTGAATGCAGGTCCTCTAGAGAAGCCATTGAATGACGTTTATAGTTGTTTTTTGTTTTTTTTTCGCATATTCATTTTTTTCAGTTTATATTGAACAATTTGATACCCAAAGTGACTAATTCTGAAATATTTACACAGAATTCGTTGACAACAGACGATTGGTTGGGAAGCTGATCGCGGCTAAACAAAAAAAAAAAAGTTTTCAAAAGAATCCTTTTTTCGACATCTCTTTCATTATCGTTCTCATGGATATGCCTTAGCCTTGCAATGCAAGAACGAATTTCACTCTTCAATGCATGTTCGGCTACTAATGTTTTAGTTTGCTACTACTATTGCAATTTTCACCTGAGTTACAAACCTGTTTCGAAGCGAATCAAATACGATTTTTAATTCTGCTGCCAATAACTGATCTTGAGTAAAGAATTAAAAATCTCGATTCGAAGCAATTAAAGAGTGAGATGCTGGCGTTGCTCAGCAAGATATCTTCGTTATAATTCATTTGAAAAGCGAAAGAACCTTTCCCAAAAAAACGACTATACCGCAGCTGTGATGTGAGAACTGAATCTTTGTGAGCCAATGAAATGAAAGTGATGAAAGGACAGCGGGAAAATGCCAGGCGCCACACTCCCACAAGTTCGACATTGATGGAAAGAGTGTACTATGTTCGCTTTGGTTACTTTCAAATTTGAGCAATCCAATCAAATATATAAAATGTTTTGCAGAATTTTTTGAAAATGCGTCCGAAACTTCTGTCTCTTTCAACGTAATTAAACGGGTCAAAGTTTGAATCATTTTTCCAGAAAAATTAGCCCTACTCTTTGTTTCTTAAAGGATCTTCATTCGTTTAGAAAATTGATTCATTTCATTTTTTAAGATAATAAGTAGTTAGATAAAACCGCAATCTTAGAAGCTATTAATATTCAATAGATCTTTGTAAGGTGCTAATGAAAAGATTTCCACTCAGATTAGAAAGGATTCATCAGTAAACAAGAAGACGGTTTGCTCGTTTGTAGTGAGAAACAAATTTTACCGATCTTGAATAATTACCTTCTCAGATTTCTTAAATTAGTGATTTAAAATACTAATTTCTCAGAATTTAAATAATCGCTTTTTAATTTTGAACATGAAACTTAAAGGTCTCCTTGCTAAAAGTTTCATATTGTGCATTTTGATCATTGTCACTGGAGGCTACATTTGGGTAGATGTTGTCACCTCAGATGGCACACCAGCGTCTGGTGTATTCGATAATTTGAGAGACGCTATGCTGAGTCTTGTGGATTTGGATGGACAACTCATATTTCCAGAAACTTACGTCACTATTCTGGATTCCAGTCTCTCTGCTCCTCAGAACCTATCTGGAGTGAATATTACTGGACCACCTAATAGCGTACTTTATATCATGAGTGAACGTATAATGCCTTTGACCGAACCTTCCAATTGTGACTTGCTGCCTACAATTCTCATGTCAGGTGAGACATTCGCGGGGATTTCTCAGATCTTAGGTGTTGCCTTTTATGGAGTAAATATCAAATATCGGAATTCAGCAAGACCAACCGAACTGACATCGATGAGCCAGATAATATTTCAATATTCTTGCCTTGATATGACAGAACAACCTACAGATCTTCCCCCAGCTTCAAGTGATTCGTTGGTGGATTTAATTTATAAGGTGTTCTATATTGCTGGAGTGACATCTTTGAAGATTGCAGATGGAGTGCTTATTCATGACAAATCCAAAGAAATAAGGTTATCTTGCGTCACTCGATTTAATTTTGCCGACGTAATTATCAGCGCGAATGATCCAATAAATGATTCAAGATTTGACACTAAGCATCCCATTATCAGCACGAGTGCTACATGCAGACCTGATATTTACGAGTTCACTGTTCCTAATTTTAGGATGTTTCATAACACAAAGACTCTTCCAAACTTTTTCGTAGGCTATAACATTTCTCAGGTCAAGATTTATGCATTGACTTTGGCTGACCTGGATTTCACGAACGTAAATACCTCTGACACAGGGTTTTTTTTTAATCTTACCAACATTGAATCATTGGAGGTGTTAAATTTTCGCATGGTTCTCGTCTATTTTAGTGCAAATTCCAACAGTAGAATTATCACTGGATACAATATCTCATCCATTGACATTCAAGCCCTCGAAATAGCCGATTGCCACCTCATCGGCACTTCAGCTATTTATCTCTCCTGGACAAATTCGACCTCATCATCGATGAAGATCTCATACTTAGCATTATGGAATACACATGTTGATGGTTCAGCTTCTTTGATTCATGTTGTAGATTACTCCTCAGGCTCGACTCTCTCTATTGATAGTATCAGCATTATGGACTGCTATTTTTCGGCGCAAGGCAATATTATGAAATTTGAGATAAATGAACCTCAAATCAACTCGGTCGATGCTAAAGTGACAACAGTGGCGATCCATAGTCTCATAATAGGCATATTAGCTCCTGATCCTAATCATCTGACACAAACGGACCTATTCTACTTCTATGTCTCTACTCCATCGACTATCCAGGCGGTCGAGGTCTGCGAAGTCTTGGTTCACAACGCAATAATCAAAGACAGTAAATTTACGCAGGCCAACCTCATGCATATTGAAGGAGCTCGTGCGTATATCACAAATTTTACAGTAATCAACACCTTTTTCGATGCAGGTTCAAATTGCTTCTTATCAAGATATATTCTGAGTACATTTATCATGATGAATACTATCATCGATAATGTCACGTTTACAGCTGACTCATCTTTTTTGACATATTCCTTTCAATCACCTCGTCAAGTTCCAATTGAAGCCTCATACAATAATCTCGTGAGTATTTTCGCTGAAACGAGACCGCTCATTATAACAGAAAGTACATTTAGTAATATCAAGGTCGCAAATTCATTCCTTATTGCTGCAAAAAATTCCATGGCGACAATCCTCAACTGTAGTTTTACAAATATTGAGGTTAATGATAAATCATCATTTATCGTCCTTGGAGGCTATACAGGTCATTTATCTCCAGGAAGCTACTTCGTCGCGGTAGATTCAGGTGTTATTACCCCAATTGAATTACCAGATGTTTCTTACGAGTATTTTATTGCTGCCGAGTCAATTATCTGGGACAATAAATCCGAAGCGCAAGCGGTATTTGATTCATCAAGAGAATCTATTTCGATGTACGATCCTCAAAGCGGCGCAGTTTACTTTATTTTGGTGAAAAATAACACATTTGAGAATGTTTCTCTCTCACAAGTCGACAGCCTGATTTCATTGACCAATTTCAAGGTTGCTAACAGCACTGCTATGATATCTAATAACACAATTTCAAATATAACAATTTCAAGAACCACAACTACTTCAACAATTTTTGCCTTTTTCAAGAACGACTTCGTCTGGAGGACAATTTTCCGGAGTGCAAATATCTCTGGGTATAGTGCAGATGGGTATATCTTGAAAATTTATTCAGACTTGATAGACTTCATGGATATTAGCTCAAATATGATCTCTCATAATGTTGACATGGGAGGCTACTTGATAATTGGTGACTCTTGTAATCAGCTCCAGCTTCAGGATATTAGTGTGGAAAATGTGACGCTGGAGAAGGCTTTCTTTGCAATTACATGCTCTCATTTTAATGGAACAATCGTTATTAACAATATGAATTTGAGAGATATGAACGCGTCTTTAAACACAACAGCTTACAAGGCTTCAGATTTCTTCTCAATAACAATAAATGGAAGTAGTAACGCACTTAAACAAGGATCAGTTCTAATTAATAGCAGCTCATTCAACAAGATAAACCTCAATACGAATTATGGATACAAGAGAGGTATTTTTCCAAGCTCTATATTCTCTTTGAAAGGAGGCACAGGAGTGAATATTGCTTTTACAAATGTGATATTTGATGAATTGCGAGCTTCAAGCTCTACAAATGTGATCCTGGTTTTGACACAAAATGTTCTCATTGCAAATTCAATTTTCCAGAATACCAGCAGCTATGAAGTTGGAGTTTTTAATCTTGTTTCGCTGAATCTAACGATACAACACTCAATCTTTTCTAACAATCAACAACTTGGCCTCTCTAATGGAGCTGGAGTATTCAAGATTTTAAGTCCGAATCCGAAAGTTGAAGTGGTGACGATCTGGTCCGATAACAATACATTTGAGAATAACATTGCACCATTTGGGACTGTTCTGTATTCTGAGGCATGCCAAATAAATATTTCACTCACAAGAAGCAATTTCTCAAATAACACAGCCTCATCTCGAGGAGGCGTTTTCTTTTTCGATCGACTCGTCAAAATGAATATGACCATAGACGACCTTCAATTCAATGTTTTGAAAAGTGAGCAGGCGAATCCTCCAACACTGAAGATGTTCTCCGTTGAAAATTCAGGGTCTACCAGTATTTCTGCCTCGAATTGTAGGCTAACGGTGAACGGAGAGAGTCCAGGAGTATTGTTCAATTTATACTCAAACGTACAGGCTACTTTGCACCTCTCCTCGTTACAATACAGCTCTCTAATAACGGACTCATCATCATTTGGAATTTTGAGTTCAGATAACATAGTGGCAAGCATGAGCAATCTGACTATCACTCAAATCCAAGGCGATGGAAACACACCATTATTTTTACTCGATTCTAACACCGTCAATAGCCAAGCAATTACCAAGCAAAGATTCCTTTCAATCATCAACAGTACATTTGACACGTTGATATTAAACAGAAGCATGATAGTGATAAGTTCAACTCAAGCTTCCTCAACTGCATGGGGAAATGTATCGGTCGTGATCCAAGATTCAAATTTCTCAAACATGAATTGGTCTGGGACCCTAGACGGTGGATTGATTAAGAGCTACAGCTCTGCTTTCGGCCAGGATCCCAAAATTTACAATAACACAAATGATAGTCTCGATAAAACAGCTACAATAGAATTGATAGGCTGTGAATTTGTGAATTTGAGTTCAGTATCTTCAGCGGTAGTTTTTAGCGGATATCGGCCGATCGTCGGCACTCCTTTACTAAACATTGACCAATGTAATTTTGCTAACGTGAGCAGCAATGTATCAGGAGGACTCATTAGCTTAGTTCCAAATACGGTGACAGGTTACGACAGCAGTACGATTTCGGCAACAGCATTATCGAGAACGATTTCAATTTCTAACAGCAGTTTCATTCAGCTGAGTTCATCGTCTAATGGGAGCCTCATTTCCTACACTAAAGCCTCGCTAGAAGGAGCAATTTCACTCGTGATGAAATCAAATAATTTCTCATTCATTCATGCAAGTAGTATGGGAGGCTTGATATACATTGGTTCAGCAGCTTCTTCCTCTTCGACAGGAAGGCTTTTGGCATCGAATACGAATACCTCTTTGGACATGGTCGATATCACAGGAAATACAGTTTCTAATCTCACTGCTGGTAATGGGAGCTTAATATTTGAGGCTGCTCCAAACAATACTCTTACAATCAACTTTGAAAACAACAACCTCTCTAATCTATCAGCCACTTCGTTTGGAGGAGTGTTTTATCTTACGAAACCTTACATCTTCATTCAAAACAATACTTTTTCAAACTGTTCCGCTACTACTGCAGGTTCTATCTTGTACTCTTTGTCAACGACCCTCAATATTCAGGATTTTACTAGTTTAAATCAAATTTTTGGAGATATCTCTTCTAATCCAGTCACATTTGCTCCAACAAACCTCAAGATTGAATTTATATCTGTGAAAGACTCTCAACCTCTCCTCCTTGAAAACTACGAAAACCTAGCGTCAAACCCAATTGTTCCTGATTTCACTTCCTATTCTCTCAGCGAATACTCTATCGCCGTGTCACTCATTACCGTTAACCAAAGCAATGGATTTTCTCAGCTCGTTCTTGACAGATCTCCTAGTTTTAACGTGTCAATGGTATTCATACTTCCTAACGGACTTCCCAAAGTTCAATTACACACCCAAACCGGTTGCAAAAATTCCACCTGCAACTTCAAGGTAGAGGGAGTTGCGCTTGCGGGTTACCCTGGAGACTTGGTTTTGGTTAACGTGACTTATAGTTCGAACCTGTATACCCAGTTTCAGCAATTCCAAATAAGGCTCCGAGAGTGTGTACCTGGTGAAATCAACCATACTGCTACGCAGAAATGCTTCTACTGCAGCGAAAACACTTACTCTCTGCATCCAAATGATACTGTATGTCGTGCCTGTCCAACAGGAGAAGCTATTTGCGAAGGCGGAGCGAAGATCACTGTGAAAAAAGGCTATTATAGAAGCACGAACTCTTCTGAGTTATACATTCTCGACTGCAACGACAATGGAGGAGAGCGATGTCTCGGAGGCAATATCACGAGCTTCAAATGCGCAGAATCGCTAACAGGAACTCTCTGTCTGCAATGTACTGATGGATACCTCCCTGATCAATTAGGAGGCTGTTCTAAGTGTGACGCCAATGAGAAGATTATTCCTGTGGCAGTTGTCATGTGCATGCTCATGATAGTATATCAATTATTCGCTGTGCGCACAACATATAAAGGAAATACGACCTCCTTTCCCACTTATCAAAAGACCGGTACCCTCGAAAACGTGGATTCCGGCGCTCTGATCGTTATTTTCACTTCGTTCAATCAGCTAACATCAGTTCTCCTGAAATTCAATCTAATGGCTTTTTCTACCTCATCGGCTGTCAGTACAGTCTCTAGCATGGGAAACCCGAACTCTTTGCTTGCGTTTTATTTGCAGTGTTTTTACTACGTAGCGACTACCGATTCATTAGAAGCTCTAAAGTACCAGACAATGCTCTACGCTCTTTCTCCAATTGCTAAGGTTCTCGCAGTTGCAATTGTCGAGTTTATTAGGAAACTATTTGTCAAGAAAGACAGTAATGGCGAAAATGATTCTCTTAAGAAGTCTCTTGTTCGAATAGGAACGGCTGCTGTCGGGCTTGTCATCCTCGAGCAGCCCGGAATAATTGGAAACCTGTGTGACTATCTGAACTGCACTCAGCTTGACCCATACGTCGACAAACACTATGTAACGACAAATTTGAAAGTGGAATGCTATACTCCAGAGTACAATTTCATTCGTAATGTCCTCGTTATCCCTGGCTTAGTTTTCTGGGGAGCCCTCGTCCCAGGGGTCATTTTGCTTATTCTCTGGAAGTACCGAAAAGAGCTTCAGAATTCACAGCCATTATATGTGACTTTTGGGAATCTCTATAACACCTTCAATAGAGAGGGTTTCTTTTGGGGAGTTGTTATTATGAACTTCAAAATGCTTATTTTCATTCTGGATTCTTTGCTGACGGTCTCTGATATCAGCAAAGTAGTCATCTATACACTTGTATTCGAGTTATTCTTCCTTATCTTAATGAAGAAACCTCCTCATGAAAATGAAACCCTCAATAAAGCACAGAGATACTGCTGTGTAACTTACCTCACGATTCTCCTTTGCGCTTTCTTCAAACTGACGAACGAGTCCTTTGCGATGGCGGTAGTTGTTACTGTTATCGTGTTCGCCTCTCTTGTGTGGTCAGCTGGTTATGTGTTATGGAATCTGCTGGGACTCTATGTTATCCAAGCGATGAAAATCATTTTTAAACTCAAAGCCTCAGTTGGAAAAAAGAAAGTATTGCAAGAAACTTTCGCTCACTTAGAGGACTATCATCAAACAAATAATAGATACCTTGAAAACAACCATCGTCGCCCGGCTATCAGCCTTGAGCTGTCTCCTAGGTACCTTACGAAATCTCTTTATCTTTGCTTAATCTTTGCTATTTGCCTTTAGGTTGAGAAATACCGAAAAATATGAAGAGGAGCTGGCAGAATTGAAACACAGAAAGGCGGTAACTGCATTTGAGAGAAAAACTAGCACTTTATCCAAAACAATAACCCGAGTGCTTCAAAGAGGCAAAACTGTATCGAAAGATGAGGGTGACGATACCCAAAAAACCCCCGGTCAGAACCCAGATCAACCTCCTCAGGGGTTTAACCCCGAAACCCCTGAGGAAATGGTTGTCGAGTTATCTCAACTCATGATTGATGATATCATGGAGGATGGGATCCACAGACCTCTAGAATTAGAGAGTTACCTCGAAAAAAGAGAAAAAGCATCGAGCAATGATATACTTGAAGACAAGAGAAACCAACCGCAAGAATTTGAAATTTCAAGTAAGGAAAAAGAGAGCGACCCAACAATCGAAATATTAGAAGACAGCAGCAGAAGCCAGCCGAAAGAATTTGACATATCTTTTAATATAGGAGGAAGAGACCCGACTGTCGGAGTATCAGAAGACAGCGGACATAAACCCCAAGAGTCTGGGATTTCACTTGATAAAAGAGAAAAGTAAAAGAATCCTTGCCTTAAATATCATACGCAAGGTTCACTCTAACCAATGGCAGAAACAAAATTTTTTTGATAATTAAAATGTTTTTGCTCTTTTCAGTAAATAGTCAAGAGTTGTTAACTCTCCTATGAAATCGAGAAACTATTGAATTGCTTTTGTTCAAATTTCACAGACTGAAGTTGCTTCAATTTTACGTGTTATGAAGTACAGGTATTTTGGCATTAGAGACTAGTAAGGGTTCGCTAAAATCCATTCTCCATTCATTGTCTGAGCATTTGTAATTAACAGTCGATTTGCTATGTTTGTTAAGTGACCGAGCAACTACACTAATGAACTCTGGATCTTACAGTCTCAGTCGAGGCAAAAATCAACATTTTTGAGATTGTTAAAGACTTTCTGCCAAATAACGAAAATATAACATATATCAATAAATAAAAACAAGTGATTGAATTAACCGCTTTGCTCTGAGCAAAACAATTTTTTTTACTAATGAAGAAAGAACACAATTTCTGTGATTTCTATGATATTCAAAATAGTAAGCACTATATTAGGGTTCTGGCTCCCGAAAATTCAGAGCCGATTTCTTGACTCTCCAGGCCTTGTGAAGTGAAAAATAAGTTCCTGTAGGTTTCTGACCTTGCAAAGTGTGTGAGTCCAATAATTGAGCTCGAGAACTCTTTTTCTTATGTTGCATAATTAATATGCCATCCTTTTTGTTTTCAAAACTTGGTTTATGTGGACTCGAAGAAGAGTCCTTTGAAAACAAATCTTTAAATTGAGTCTTTGACTCATCTTTTGATATATTTATTGGTTCTAGCTGTCTCGTGTTTCCCTCATGCAGCAGAGTACTAATTTTGAATTTTTGCTTGCTCCGATTCAGCCCTTCCCTTGATTCTTCATTAAATCTTTTTTCAGCAAAGTAAATACTTCCGAAATTCGCGTTTTTCTTCGGTACGGAAGGTTTCAGGAACAAATTGGGTATATTTTTCAATTCGATATTCAAAGGGGAATCGCATTCACCTTTAGAGTTTTCAATTGCCGATAGGTCCCGAGCAACGGGAAGAGAACCAGTCCTCTGGCGGATATCCGATGAATTCAGACGCCCTCGCTGCTCCTTTGGGATAGGAGTGAGTCTTCTAAATGGCTGGAGTGGTGTGATCTTCGGCTCTAAGATAAATGGATTTTCTTTCGGAGTTGTGAGAAGGTGCTTGCTTTGCGAATCAGGAGTTATGTTCGTAAAAAGAAACACATCTTTGGGACTTTTGCCTTCACCCTTATCTGACATTTCTGAAGAAAGAGTTGGCAATGAAACTTCGACATCGAGATAGTCAGTATGATTTCTTTTTGATAAATTTGATTCATTTTCTGCACGAGAAAGGTTAAGATGATATTTTCTGTTAACAGATTTATTAAATTTCGAGTAATGCTCTTTCTTTGGTAACGCGCAATAACTCTTTCTTTCAGGCACCTTTAGTGAAATTTTACGGTCTGGGACGCTGGCAAGTTCTGTCGGCTCTGTAAGAGCACGATTGCTTTGAGCGTCGGGTGTTGTGTTAGTACAAAGCAAAACGCTGGGGTTTTTGCTGTCTTCTTTTTCTGAAGTGTCTGAAGAAAGAGTAGGGATAAATGTTTCTTCAACGTCAAGGTGGTCATTGGAATGGTTTTTTCGGTGCTTTTCAGAGGGTAAGCGAGAGTGGTTCAGAGTAAATTTTATCTCAGGAGATTTGCTGAATCTGTATCTATTGCTTAAGGTGCTCTGTTTTGGGGTAGATATTGTGAGAAGATCCAATTTGTTTTTGTTGATTAAGTGAACAGGCTGTGTCGGTGGATCATTGCTATTCCAGGGTCCAAATTCTTCTAAAGTAGTCAATTCTTTAGTGTTGCTGACTGAATGAAGAGGACTGTACAAGTATGAGTTCCCAAGGTTCATAGGTTCTTCACTGAGTTCCATCATGGCTTTTTTAAATCTGGTTGAGTTGCAGGTTTTATCTGAGGACATTTCGGCTTTTTAAATAAAAGTTATGCTATTTTTATTGTTCGAAAAGCCCGAAGATTTTTGTTCAAGAATTCAATATTGGGAAACAGGGTTTTTTGTGCAAAATTAATTCTTAATCTACTGTCAAATAATGGTCAATCAAAAAAAAGAGTGTGAGGAAGTCTGACGAAGCTTTTCTAATCCATGTTAATCCTTTGTAGGAACACGTAAAATGTATGATTTTTATGGTTAAAGCCACATTCGAATTGAACTAAAACTATTATCAGATCTGCGATGACGGTTTCTTTGCTATTCAGATTTCTAAGATGAAAGTGAGAAGTATCGACGACAAATGAAATCAATCTCCCACGAGATTCGCAGTTCTCTTGCGAAAAAGCTTGAAGAATTTCCCAACAGCTCCTCTAGATCTTGAGTCACTTCAATTCAAACTAACTTTGCACAAGATTTAGAGTTATTAAATCTAAAGATAGATTAACTACATTTAATTAATAGCTTTGTTAGGTTGAATGGGAACCAAAGCGATGCTGTCACTCAAATTTGCTAGGCAGTTCTATGAAACAATGTGACTTCATGGATGGATATTTGTTAAGCTTGAACAATGATAAGTCCGACAGCAGCCGTTCCTATTCGAACAAGAGAGTTCTTGAGAGAATCATTTTCGCCATTACTGTCTTTCTTGACGAATAGTTTCCTAATAAGCCCGAAAATTGCGACTGTGAGAACCTTCGCAATTGGAGAAAGTACGCAGAGCATTGTCTGGTACTTTAGAGCTTCGAAATGGATCGGTAGTCAACAATCTTTCTTGTTGAGAAAGAATGGAATTTGAGCATAAGAAGGAAATCAAAACTTGCGGAGTTTTGTGGTGCTATTGAGACATCTTACAGTTACTATCTGTACTCTGATAGAATTTTCAATGCCTGTTTGCATCCATTGATTTGTATCGAATAGATTCTCGTTCCATAAAATACGTTCAATCAATGGAAATCTATCGCTTCTTCGCAGATTTTTGTCGAGGAGCATTGCCACTAAAGTAAATAAAATGCTAACCGTTAGATTTTGGAAACTAAGAAGGGAACTAAATCCTTAAATTTGAAAAAATAAACAAAACGCGCTGTTATGACTAATTAAAGAAAAATAAAAAAAGATAGCCTACAGTGAGGATTGAACTCACGGCCTTTCGCTTACGAAGCGAATGCTCTACCACTAAGCTATGCAGGCTCGTTAATTACCGTACTATTGAATATCTATAAATTTTCCAGCGCGCCTCACTCTTCATGTCAACTTCCCTCGGATAACTACTTCAATCATCAAATTTTAGCCACGCTAAATGCACCTAAATAAAGTGCTAAAAGCACCCAATCATTTCATTGCTAATGCATCTAATAGCATGAGTGGATGAGTGGGCGATATTATGCATCTTTCTTTTTACTAGTAATCTATTGTTCATTATTGTAAACTACCTCAATTACTTTTCAGTTACATGGAGTTACAAATCTTTTTCTCACTCATTAGATATTTCAGTTTTATGAATCTTATGTTCTCATCATCTCAATTAAATTCAGAATACGAAAGCTAAAACTATCATCGCCATCACGTGTATTTCGATGTGAAGAACTCATTCACTTTAGTCTTCAAAGTTTCAAACTCTGTTTTTTCGAGGCTCACCTCCGTCGAAAGCGTCTTCTCAAACGATTCTGCCGTCATTGCTTGGTGCGCGTCTTTTGATCGTGATACTGCTAGCCCAGCAATCTCCAACCAGGATGCATGAATGTTAAAATCTTTAAACTCACGCTCAAATTTCCTTGGAATTATATAGATGGTCTGTCCCTTGTCTGCAATCATCATATTGTGCGGAATATCCAGGTCGATGAAGAAGTTAATAATCGCGCCCGCAGCAAACGAAAGACTTGAAAATATCTCAGCGATATCTGCCTTTGGATCTGCAGGAGTCACCACGAAAGCGTGAACTGGGTAATCCTCAAGCTCCTCGATAATCACACCAACGCTATGCTATTGAAATAGTTAGATAAAAATTCTCATTGTGTGTAAATAGGGTACGATATTGATCTGTTCTTTCGGATTCTGCAACGAAGATTTGAGAACAGCTTTTCTTTTTGCGTTTTCTATTGGGAATCTTCCTTCCTTGAAAAGGTCTGCAGCATATATCAAATGAAAATGCAAGTGATTAACGTGTGCGCAGGCTCCAAT
>ENA-UOTZ01001587-UOTZ01001587.1-compost-metagenome-genome-assembly--contig:-NODE-1587-length-14904-cov-31.915087_pt1 | contig 14904 bp, 3 predicted proteins | sample MGYA00238144_ERZ746983 | MGnify/ENA primary metagenome ERZ746983 (study PRJEB28759, sample SAMN06268863) | compost metagenome | isolation source: single cell | place: USA: California, Emeryville, Joint...
TCCTGCCAACCTCTCGCTGGTCTCCCAATCGTCACCTTGACTAGATGTGCTGCTGTCTCAGGAGAAATGTCAGCATGTGGAAACAATAAGATCACCTCTGATTTGGTTAATGGACTCATGGCTCACCGTGAAGCTGAACAAAAGTACGAGATTCTTTCTGAAGGTGTGAACAGATGGTTCGCTGACTGCAAGAGAAGAGTCTCCAGCTACTAGAGTAGATGTTGATTTTTCATTATTACAACTCCAATAACTGTCTTTCTGTTTGGGCTATTTTGGAGTTAGACACTGCATATTTATTGTAAAAGCTATCTCACAATTTAATTGAAAAGCAAGACTTTTACTTAAAGTCACTCAAAAACATTTTTTTTCCCCTAGTTGTGAAGAGAGCGAACTATGATTTCATGGCTGACTGAAGAGAGGTACCTGAGGAAAAAAATAGAAAAAGAATACTGACAGCAGTTTCTTTATATATTTCATGATCTGCAAATATTTCTATCTCTTTGGTAATTAACTCTTTTTCACTGGAGAAACTCTTTTCTCTCATATTCTGAGAATACCTATTCATTATGATTGAAGATCAATCAATGAAGAAAAATATTTTGCAATAAAATGGTTAATTCAAACTCTAATCAATAAAATCGCTGTGCTCTTCAAATAGGTATTGGGTTTAAAACTCTGTATTATAATGCTCCGGGTCAGTTTCTTTGACATAGTGCATATTTTGATCTGCAGTTAAGAATAAAAAGTTAAAATTACGAGTTCTGGTGATGAGACAAATAAAACAGAAAATCTTTTTCTCTTGTGTTTTAAGTCTGCATAGTGTCATTTCAACTACTCTAAGTCGAATCTGACCTCCCAATGCGAAGAAAAGACAAAGAATTCGCATTGATTCATTTTCAATCGGGTATCTATTCGTACATTAGCGCTGTTCTGGACGCATTGCTCTCGACCCTAGCTTTAGTAACGAAATATCCAACCTATCATAGAGTAAAACGCTCATAGCATGCGTCTGGAATCGTGCATTCAGCATTGGCTCAGGATAAACTCAGAAAAAGCAAATTGTATGAAGTAAATTGGACTCAAGAGTGCCTAATTCTTGAAAAGTGGAATATGATTTCGATTTCTCTTACTATTTAAACTGAGCAACGACAATTAATAAATCAAACAAAATCGCCAACAACACAAATCAAACACCACAACAACAATCTTCTCTTAACTCGAAATGAAAGTCCTTGCTCTCTTGTTCGTTATCTTCGCTATCGCTACCGCTCAAACCCATTTCCAATATGTTGGACCTTCCTGCCAACCTCTCGCTGGTCTCCCAATCGTCACCTTGACTAGATGTGCTGCTGTCTCAGGAGAAATGTCAGCATGTGGAAGCAGCAAGATCACCTCTGATTTGGTTAATGGACTCATGGCTCACCGTGAAGCTGAACAAAAGTACGAAATTCTCTCTGAAGGTGTGAACAGATGGTTCGCTGATTGCAAGAGAAGAGTCTCTAGCTACTATTAGATTTGAAATTCATGGTAACTAGTAGCAGTTTTTGTCATTTTTATTCGTGTTTATTTTTCATTGAAGCTGCTCATTGATGTTGCAGCGAAAGGTTTACTCTGATTTCAAAGCCAAAAAAGCCCTTTTGTCTATTAGTGTCACTTCAGTAGAAATTATCAGTAAATCACATTAGCTAGCGGATGTTGGATTAGGTTTAAGTAAGTAATGCTTCAGCTTCATTTTCATTGCTTTTTGTTTGTAGACTAGTCTATACAAATACGAAAGTTAAATGTTAATCTCGATTTAAGTGATTTTTTCTTTAGTAAAATCAAAAAAGATAACTTTCAATTTCTGACATCTCATAAAAAGAAATAGTTGCACTGCACGGAGTGAACGGAGAGAGCTATAGGTCAATATTCATTGATGGAGGTTGATGCTCAGATGTACAAGTCTTGGATTTTAATGCAATAATTTTTCTCTTTGAAACATAAATTAATTTGAAGCTTTCTCCTACAAATTTCAGCATGATAGAAAACAAAAAGATCATAGTGAATTTCATAAGATTTGCTAAGAAACCACAACAGTCACATTCAAACGTATTTTTGTGAGAAATTCTGACTTAGCGCAATTAATGCTGTAAATATTCATGGATAGAATTCTAGAGATCGCAGAAATATTCCTCGAAATCATGATGTTTCACCTACAATCCAAATGTTTTTCGTGGAATAACAGTCAAAATATAAGAAAAGTCAACATTTGAGAATAGAAGATTATTGCATATTGCTCGATAATTTATGAATATTTCTTTCTCACCCTCTTGGAGCGCCTCTAATCATAGCGCAAGCCCACAAGACGGCTATATCAAGCGCTCTTCAAACAATTAGCGCGTGTTACAATTCCTTTTTCTTTTGAAAAACTGAGAAATGAATTAAATTGGACTCAAGAGTGCCTAATTCTTGAAAAATTGGAACAAGATTTCAAATTCTCTGACTATTTAAACTGAGCAACAATAATTTATAAATCAAAGAAAATCTTCATAAACACAAATCAACAGACCACAACAACAATCTTCTCTTAACTCGAAATGAAAGTCCTTGCTCTCTTGTTCGTCATCTTCGCTATCGCCACCGCTCAAACCCGATTCCAATATGTCGGACCTTCTTGCCAACCTCTCGCTGGTCTCCCAATCGTCACTCTTAGCAGATGCGCTGCTGTCTCAGGAGAAATGTCATCATGTGGAAACAACAAGATCACCTCTGATTTGGTTAATGGACTCATGGCTCACCGTGAAGCTGAACAAAAGTACGAAATTCTTTCTGAAGGTGTGAACAGATGGTTCGCTGACTGCAAGAGAAGAGTCTCTAGCTACTATTAGAGTGAATTGTGTACACACCCATTTCTTGTTAATGCTATCAATGTATAGCTTTAATTGCTTTTTTTTGAAATTAAACTTCAATCCCAAAAACAAAAAAAAAAAATCGTTCTTTTGATTTTGATAATTTAGTAATTTGTTGATACTTTTTCTGACAATTGCAATACTGAATGCTTTGATTTATTAGAAGGAAGCCTCATAGTTTTCAAATCGATTGACTTTTAAAGGAGAAAAAGTTGAAAAATTCTTTTGATTTTTAACCCTACACAGAATATACACTTTACATCAATGAAATGAGTCCAGGAGCTACTGAAGATTAGACAACATCTTCATCGTTTATTCCTTTCTTCACGAATGATTTTAAGTTCGTTCAATGACTTATTCTCCTTTAGAAAATTTCTATTTTCCTCATTTTCTGTATCCTTTGAAGTCTACGCATATTAAAATTTTATTGCTGAATTTTGAGTCTGAGCAGAATGACTCTCATGGGAACTTTTTCTCTATATACTCTAGCCTCCGAGTCAAATCGATGTAAAAGACCGGCAATGAATTGCAGATATGATGCAATAAGCCGACCTTCAACAAAAATAATCTGAAGGGCTAATGATTAGGCTTTATTTTAGAAAAATATTCGGCAAAAAGCACAAGAAACATCCACAAGAGTTAGGAATTGAAGTATAAAGCAGAAGAAAGTGACTCACAGAGCGAAGAAGATGCCTCATTAGCAAATTTGAGTCTCAGTTCAAATCGGCTCAGAAGTATCAATTTCCAATATGTCGGACCTTCCTGCCAACCTCTTGCAGGTCTGTCGATCACCACCTTGGTTAGATGTGCAGCTGCCGTCGGGGAAATGACAGCATGTGCAAAAAGCATGATGACCGCTGATTTGGTCATCGGATTCAGGGCTTATCTTGAAACTTTCAAAAAATACAAAATTCTTCTCCTGAAGAAGTGGACAGATGTTTCGCTGACTGCAAGAAAGGAGTCTCTAGCTACTATTAGAGTGAATTGTTCTATACACACTTCATTTTTAATGTTACAAATGCCTCACTTGTTACGCGTTTGGTAGCAGTCTTCTTGGCATGCTGTCTTGCTTGTATTTAAACTTAAAAGTACAAAAAATAAAACTTTCTTTTGTTAAAATAGTTTTGTTATTCTCCATCGTTAATTCGGGTATGGCACCATATAGGCTAGCTGTATAATTCGTTCTATCTAGGCTAGTTTGGCTTTCTCATCCTTTTCATGCAGTTGTGAAGTCTACATCAAATAAATTTTTAATGTTGAGTGTTGTGACTTGCATGCTAATCTAAACTCTTAGTACTCAAGCCTCTGGCTCAAACCTCAGGAAATACTGATAATATATTGGAATTACTATGGAATGCGCTGATCTACCACAAGTATAATCATAATGTTCAGATCTGAAGTTAGAACAATAACCTGGAAAACCATTGGTAGCAGTCACGTAAGCTTACGTCTGAAGCATAAAACAGCAGAAAGTATCGAATAGTGGGCTAAGAAACTCCTGGGCCAAAAAAAAAAAGAAAATCAGTTCATATCGACTCAAGAGTGCCTAATTCTTGAAAAGTGGATTATGATTTCAATTTCTCTGTCTATTTAAACTCACCAACGATAATTAATAAATCAAAAAAAAAATTCGCGAAACTCACAAATCAAATACCTCAAACGCCTCTTACCAACTTACAAATGAAAGTCCTTGCTCTCTTGTTCGTTCTCTTCGCTATCGCCACCGCTCAAACCCATTTCACTTATGTCGGACCTTCCTGCCAACCTCTCGCTGGTCTCCCAATCGTCACCTTGACTAGATGTGCTGCTGTCTCAGGAGAAATGTCAGCATGTGGAAACAATAAGATCACCTCTGATTTGGTTAATGGACTCATGGCTCACCGTGAAGCTGAACAAAAGTACGAGATTCTTTCTGAAGGTGTGAACAGATGGTTCGCTGACTGCAAGAGAAGAGTCTCTAGCTACTATTAGAGTGAATAGTTTTGTACGCACTTCTTTTTTAATGTGACCAATGTATAGCTTTAATTGCTTGTTTTGATATTAAACTTCAATCCGCAAACAAACAAATTGAAAAATAGTTCTTTCGAGTAAGACAATGGAGTTATTCATATGGGCATTTTCGTAAATAAGACTGAAGATGAAGCTGAATAGGAGATTCTGGAAGGTTTCTACCTTGTTGTTTTTTCTAATGTCCGGATTATTCAGAATTCATTTGGGAACAAGAAATCTCAATTTTTTGGACTGCAACAGAATGTGATATGTAGTTTACCAATATTTGCTTTTAAGTTTCTCAATTTACGCAGGTTTTAATAATCTTCTCGTTTCCTCACCACCTAGTATTCACTAAATTTCCAATGTGTTAACTTATAATCTGACGACTGCTCATTTATTGTTCTTTGAGATTTGAACATTATTCTCAGTTTCTGAGAAGAGTGAGCGACTTAGTATCTCATCCTCTCTTTTCACTTGGCAATCTCTGCTCATATTGAAATTAAACTGCTGACTCCACATGATATGGAGACATATCCTGCTGAACATGGAGATTCATAGCATAAAATATCTTTGAATAAAGCAGTGAAGAAGCTGCAAGAAAATTATTCGTCATCACAGAAAATTCCTCAATGAAGTGGATCCTCTCCTGACGCTCGCTGGCCTCCTGTTGAAAATTTGCTCGGGAGTTCAAATCGACTCAAGAGTGCTCTATTCATGAGTAAACGGAATAGGATTTGCGTCTTTCTAACTATTTAAGCCGGGTAGGAATAATTTTATAATAAAACCAAATCGAAAAACACAAATCAATCACCTCAACAACACCAGCCTCCTATCAACTTACAAATGAAAGTCCTTGCTCTCTTGTTCGTTCTCTTCGCTATTGCCACCGCTCAAACCCATTTCACTTATGTTGGACCTTCTTGCCAACCTCTCGCTGGTCTTCCAATCGTCACTCTTAGCAGATGCGCTGCTGTCTCAGGAGAAATTTCAGCATGTGGAAACAACAAGATCACCTCTGATTTGGTTAATGGACTCATGGCTCACCGTGAAGCTGAACAAAAGTACGAGATTCTTTCTGAAGGTGTGAACAGATGGTTCGCTGACTGCAAGAGAAGAGTCTCTAGCTACTATTAGAGTTGATTTCACTTGTTAATTGACTCTTTAAGTCCTAAGATAATATTGAATCTTTACGCATACTTCCCTAAGTTTGACGTTTCTGTGTACTTGTTTGTAACAGCTATTCAACAAGAGGGAACTCCGTGATTTGTAATCACAATCCAAACTAACATTTTGTTCTTTCGGTAGCCCAAATAGTATGATTCAAGGTCAATTTTGCTGACTTTTCTACTCAGAACTCTTATTATTATATTTAGAATAAATTTACTACAATAAATATTCACACGTTATGAAGTCATTTCTTATACTTGATCCGCTAAAAGTTCCATTACTAAACTACTTTAAAACTATGTTAATATTAGTATAGCCTTATCCTATTCACAGATTCTTCGAATTATTTATCATTGTGAAACTCATCGAGTTGAACGAATCATTTGTCACATAATTCGTGATTCCGAGGCTCGTTGGAGTGAATTGACAGCTCTTATTATTCATGAACGTAGTGTTGTGGCTCTGCTTATTCAAAGCTTTCAATGTCTGGTGTTTTCTGATAAGCGCTTGGATAACCCCACCTCCAGCAATACTTTTCCTACCTGAGAAATTTGTCTTCACCGTATTAATGGGCGAGTTGTCACTATTTCCAGTTTTCATGGCCGTGATACACAAGAAATCCGGGCAGCTTTCCCGCAATCCCGGTGTCTCAATCGATTGGTTAGATTCAGTAGTATCAGCCACCATGGGCGTCAAGTCGATTTTCGGTAGCTTTGGCTTTATATTTCCCAAAGCTTGAATATTACAGTCGCTCATATTTGCCTTGTTGCCCCTATGGCCTGGTACGCTAGATATCTTGGTAAAGGTTCTCTCAACTTGGTTTCGAGACGAGCTCAAATATTTTTCTTTCGATTTGTTTGCAGCTTCAAAAAGCCGTTTTATTCGTGCACGTGGGTCTGTCACTTCTCGTGCATTTCTGCTTGAGAAAACAGCCTCCCAGCCTTTTTTCTTTCGGTTAAGTTCATACTTACGGCCAAATCCTACCTTGAACGCCTCAATATCACTAGGGTCCTTGGGCGTGAAAAATTGCGTGTTTGTCTGTGTACAGAAATTTTTAACAGCTCTTTCAATATACTCATTAATCGGGGCTCTATTTATCTCTCGATTCCTTAATAAGGTTTTCCTTGGATTTTCCGTCGGTGGGAAAATCGCCTCTTTTTCCTCATAATCTTTGCTAAGATCAGCTAATTCAAACTTAAGCTTGTCCACTCGAGTTCTGTTGAGACCTCTGAAGTTGATTTCTGACCTATTCTTCTTCTGAATTTCTTGCAGAGACAATATATTTGCAAATTGTGGCAGAGTCTTCTCTGAAGAGTTTTCATTTTTCGTATAGAATCCATGGCTAAAATCAATTAATTTATTCTTCACTCCTTCAACATCAAAACCGTCGGCCTCGGGTAATTGTTTAGTGTTTGATTTGTAGTTCAAAGGATCATAAGGAGCTACTATCACAATCGGTTTTTGAAAAACGCCTGCGTTATTCTCCAATTGATAATGGTAATTATCATGGCCGTGGACGACCTCCATTGAAGCAAATTTCGTCCTCAAGATGCTATTTGCTATTTCTACATAATTTTTCTGCCGTAGGAGGTGATTTCGCTGTAATTTCTCTTGAGTCATTTTCGGAAACCTCACTGCAAACACCGAGCGTTCAATGGAGTAGAATTTCGCTGAGGGAGAGATAACTCGAACGGTGTATTCACACTTTTCGTCATTGTTGAAAAGCGTTTCTTCGGCTATAAAAGCTCCTCTTTCAAGGATTGACAGAGGCAGCTGCTTCTGAGTCATTTTCTGAGATCTCATGAGATGCTCTAACTCTGAATGAGTCTTCGAGGTCTTATCTTCGACGATAAAAGTCTTCATTAGCTGGCATTTCCCTTCAGAAAGCACGTAAATTTTGTCATTGCTGCACCCTTCTTGACAAATAATCGCGCTTTGAGGAAATATTTCTTCCTTGAGGAGAAAAAGATAAGTATCTATAATTTTCGACGCGTTGATATCCTCAATACAAGGGAAATATTTCAAAAGAAACTCCTTAGCGATATTCCTTGACCGATGAAAATGCTCTCGAATCATCTGCAAGTGCTCTTTCTGTATCACAAGCAGATCCACAGGCGTCGCTGCGATAGTAGTCGCATTCCTCCGAACGTTGCCTTCCTCCAACGCAGCATGACCAAACGACCCTCCACGCTCTATTTTAGCTCTATAAATACCATATTCAGCGACTCTAGATTGAAGGGTCTCCTTCGCGCTTCCTCGATTTTCACCAAGAGCGCCTTTAATTTTAATCAGTTGGATGAGTTTATTAGTCGCGCTCTTCAATTTCACGCTTTTCTCACCAGAAGATCGAATTTCCTGCGATTCTATGGTGTCGCTGACTTCTAATGAGACATTTGATTGGGTTTTTTCATTGAGAGTGCTGAACCTTGAGGCTTGAAAGCCAGTTGAAGGAGCAAGCTGTGTCATTCTGAAATTTTTCTGAAGTCCTGAGAAACCTTCAGAAAAGTTGGCAGCTAGTTTAACTGAGGGGTTTCTAGAGTCCCTTCTCGAGGTTCTTTGTCTTGAGGTGGCTCCTGAGAAGTTGATTCTGTTTGATTTCGGTGTGCTTGGTTGAGAATCACTATTATTCGACCCTACGACTGATGATGTCCGTTGTAATTCCACCGGTACTCTCAAGTGTTTGTTCTGTTCTTCAAAAAAATTTTTTGATGACTCTTCTCTTTGAACGATATAAACGATCCCGCGAAGAAGGATGTAGAATTTGCCATCTGGCTTGTCGCCTTCTTTGAAAATGACGTCAGTTGGCTCGTATCGTTCATACTTGCTGTTTTTGCATAAATCGATGAGCATTTCTTGTTCTGATTCCTCGAAATGATGATTCTTTTTGAAATCTGAGAAGAAGGGCATGTCTTTGACGATCCTGTAAAGGAATTTAGCCTCTTCGACGGTACGATGAGAGTTTTGGAGGACGCTTTGTAAGGTCATTTTTTTATTTAAAACCGCTGATTTTCGACTTGCGTTTGTTGCAGCAGGATCGGAGTTTGACAATGTTGGTGAGGTGTCGTTCTTGTCAAGTGACGGTCGGACGCTCGGGAAGAATGAGATCTGTTGTGTTGGCGAAAAGTGAGGCACTTCAATTCTCATTTCCGAACAAAAAAGCTTCTAACCAAAATTAAATTTTATCTTTTAGATTTACTTCAGCCGTAAAAAAAAAAATAAATTGGAAAAAACTCGCTTTTATTTGAAATTATTTTAAGTCCGAGTGCGATGAAGTGCTTTAGGGTATTTTGGGAAGATAAGCAAAAGAATGAGTTTGATCCAACGAAATAATCTTGTCCTTAGAATTTGACACAGATTTCATTCAAAAAGCTGATTCAGGTTATGTAGTCTAAATTATAAGTCTAGATCTAATCAATTTCGAATTTCACTTCTTGAAGAGGCACAATAACACTTAATTTATTGTGATCTAAAAGGAAAGAGTTATTGCAAGATCGGAAGTTTAATGATAACTAATGTCTAATACAAAGATCTGACAACAACAATGATAAAAAGTAGTAGGTGCTCGCTCTAATAGTCTTCAAACAATCGCATTGGTCTAGTGGTTTATGATATCAGGCTTTCACCTTGATGACCCGGGTTTGAACCCCGGATGCGATATTTTTTCATTATGTTTTCAATTCATGTTCTCTTGCTAATATTAAATTTCCGCAACACATTTGATGACCCATCATTGAATCTCATGTCGCCAAAGCTTCTACCTGCTTAATTTCATCATTTTATTCAAAAGTAGTTGGTCTCTTTGCTCTCAAGAATATTTTTTCGGAATTATTTCTTATCTCAATATTGAAAACCGACAATTTGGCTGGCTCTAAGACATTGACCAGATAATACTACAGTAAAATCTCCTCATATTTCGTTGCATTTGTTTTATTTTAACATGATTATAGACTTATAATTTATGATCTTGAACATTTTTCTTGGCTATTCCCAAGAATACAAAAATTACATAATATCAACATAATGAATTAATTATTGTTCTTCTCTTTTACAGTCGATGAGATCCTCTCTAACTTGTCCAGGCATATACTTCATAAAATTCTGTCTGTTCGAATCCATCATTAAAAAGCTGGAGAGTATTAAGAAATTTTGAAGAGAATTGTACCACTCTCTGCAATATTTCGCGTACTGTAAACTTTCAGGGTCCATTCCAGAATCCCCATCATCGAAATGTGATTTTTCTTTCTGATAAACTGAAGCTAAATCTTGTCTTCTCTCCTTCGAATTTTCTTTTTCTACTGCTGCTTGACACTCTTCCCTTTCAATTTCAATTTTTTCAGCCGATTGTTCATGTCTCTCTTCAATTTTCACATCTGATTGAGGAACGACCTCAGCGTTTGACTGGGTTGAGCTCATTTTTTTATATGCAGCCTTTGAGTGCTGCTTCTCGCTCTTAGTCATTCCTCCACGGAACTTCTTGTTGTCAATTCCGACCTTCAGAGGCTCGATCAGTTTCCCATCTCCCAGCTGGAAGTCCGTTTTAAAGCTAAAAATCACTCTTGATTTATAAATCTCCTTGATTTTAAACGCCATTATATTTATATTATACTCTTTCAAGCATTTGTGAATCTGTGTAAATAACTCGGCTGTCCTTTTCAGCAGCATCGAAAGCAGCTTGTAAAGCATAATTCTCTGAGTACCTTGGATTTTGCCCTTTTTTTGGAATACATCAGTATCGAACAAGGCCAAAAATTCAATAAAATAATTCATCCAGTCTCGAGTTGTGATTCTCTCGTTGAATTCATCTAATTGCTGGAGGAAGAGAACCACCTTCTTTGTCTTGATCTTGCCCAGTTGTGATCTACTGTTTGGGCTAAACAACGCGTTCCAGACCTTTATACTGATCAGGCAGTCTTTGTCTCCGAAAAATCTTCCTTCTGGGATTTTACGCGCTAAATACTTCAAAAAGTAGCCTCCAAGAGACTTGAGGAAGTTTTTCGCTTCAGTATAATCTATATTGTCGATTTCATCGGGAATATTTCGCAAGCTTACTTCGACATTGATTGATTTGTTATAATTCAAGTCGTATCTGAAATCAAGCGAATCCATTATCGGAGATTCCAATTGCTTTTTATCCTCAAGGCATTCGCTGCTTCCATCAGTTTTCTTTTGTAATGTCATGTTTTGCCCAGCATTTGCGAGGATAGCTTGATTTTCGGTTTCTAGGTTTTGTTGTAGAACAAACACCTTTTTGTGAGGAACCGCAAAGACTTCGTTTCTGATTTTAGAGTCCTTTCCTGTTTCGAGGACCTTTGAGTTGTGATTGTAATTTTGAGTTTCCATAGTGTTGCTGATTTCGATTTTTGTCATTGAATTTGGAATTGTTAAATTAAGATTATAAAATTTTCTGAGGTTAGAAGCTAATATACCAAAAGAATTATAGTAGTTTAACAACACTAGAATTGGATAAAACTGTGATTGGAGCAGTTTTGAAAACATCTAGGTAATTTCTAACCTCGTTAGGTTCGCGTTCTGGTGTTTTGGTTAATTATAGTCTTTTCTAAACGGCAAGCATTATAATGAAGGTGCGAAAATCTAATCTCAAGGTCTGAAAAACAAGCTGTTTGAGCTTGAAGTGGCCAAACGAGAAGAGTGTTCTGATCGGGTTCATAGTATTTGTTCGACTTCATTGGAGCATTCAGGAAAAACGAAAGTTTCTGATCTAATTTTGTGGCAGACTGCGACAGACAGCTTGAAATCAGCCAATTGCAATCAGTTTTTCCCTTTTTGGAATTTTTAATTACATGTTGTATACAATATTGATAACCTTATCGGGAGATTGCTTAGTTTTGTTGGAAATGATGACGAAAAATCGTTAACAATGAGCCCTTTGTCAAAATATGAAAACCTTTTGCATTTCTTCACTTATTTCACAGCTCTCACATACTTGCTTAAAAGAAGAGAGCTATTTTCTGCAATTGGCCATGATTTGAGAGACTTATGGTTAGATGAGATAAAGGCAGCTGGATCCAGTATGCTTACTATCGGGTTAACTTATCCGCACTTTCTTTCGAAATTCGCTGCGTGATTCTTGATTATGTTCCTAAAGTTTTTAATTTTTCAAAATAGCATTACGAAATTGATTGGATAATTCCTCCAAATGTTATATGTCTGAAATTAGGAAGAACTTACTATCAGACAAACGAACACAGCCAATACGTACTATCAGCATCTTTCTCATAAAAAGGAGCTGCAATTTGACGTTTTGGCTATACTTTTCAATACATTCTGATGAGACTGTAAATACGTTCCTTATTTGCCTATTTGTTAAGCGAATTGTAGAGCAACCCTATGAAAACACGTGTTGGAAATTTATTTGGTAGTGGAACAATTGGGCTTTGCAGTTCTACTAAATTGTATCGTTCCAATAGAGACAGTTCTGATCAGAATTAGAATTAACGAGTACTAAGCTTTTATCATGGCGTTATGAAGTCAACAAAAACTGTAAGTTGTTTTCCACTTCGGTCATTTGGCACAGCAAAAGTAAAATAATCATCATGGTGCCGTGTCTTTCCACACTAGAAAGTGATATTCTCGAAAGGTGGTTTGATTAATAGAACTTTCCACAATATTTCTAGTCTGATTACTCAAAACATTGAAATAATGGAACTTAAATACTTAAAAGGCAACGAATCGACCAATGACTTGATATGCTCGTTAATTATTTGAAGATTTTGCTCTTTTTTTAAAAAAATCATTCAACAATGCTATAGAAAATATATTTTGCTAACCTGCTAAATAAAAACTACATGGTCAGATTTCGTACCATACATTCGGCTTCCTGCGAAGAAAATCAAATATCTCGAAGAAAGGCTATAAATTACGGCCTCACTCACTCTCCTCTTTGAAAAATTCCCAAAGATCACTCAAATTACCTGTAAGTTCCGTTTATTCTTATAGCACATACACTGCTAATGCAGTCTTTGTCATCTATCTCACCAGAAGATTGGCTGTGTGATGAAATTCTATTCTCTCAACAATAATTTATTAATTTGAGAAGTATTATTTTGTCCCATAAAGAAATTTTCAAATTTTTCTATAAATTAGCACTCAACTATGATTCATTCAGATTTGTCCAAAATCTCAGTACCAGAACACAATTTCCAAGTTTAAGCTAGTATAACTAGTTGCGGGTGAAGAACCTATTCCGGATTTGGATCCCGTTTCTCTCTTAAACAAAAGAATAAATATCCTAGCATATATCTCTCTGTATGGCTCCTCAAAATAACATCTAAATGTCTTATCTAGAGCTGAACTTTAAATAATTTCATATGAACAGTGTATAATAGCTCTTCTTAAAGTTAATGCAATTCTCAGTTTCTCATTTACGGTAAATCATGATGAGGAGAAAGTATTAAAACTAATGGAGAAATTGCAATATTAAATGAATATTTATGAATGCGCCACACAAAGATATGCATCTTAATCGAAGCGCAACAAGCTCGATATCTTGAATAGTATAAACGAATGAATTTTTTGTTTTTCTTCCATTTTGAGAAATTTTTTTTCATAGGAAATACGAGTGGAGAACAGCATTCATTGTATCCAACATAATATCCAAATTATTCTTTGAGTTCTTGAGTTGACTTGGCTCAATCCTGAATTTCAGGGTAATGCTTCTCTGCTCTCGTTACAAATACCAAAATGAGAGTTGTTTTTTATGTAATACTTCAAAACACACCATTAAGTCTCGATATTTGTAAATTATTTTTTGATGATGAATATATTTTTTCTTGAAGTAGGCTTTCTCCTAGGCTTGAGTCAATAAATTCATCAATTGAAGTTGGCCTCTTCGAGCGTTCTCCACTTATAACAGATGACACATCTGTTTTCCGATTCATGAATAAATAATGATTATTTATTTTTTGTAAAGATTATTTTGTCCCATAAAGGAATTTTACAACACGCTTATAAATAAGCACTCAACTATGATTCACTCAGATTTGTCCAAAATCTCAGTACCAGAACATAATTTCCAAGTTTAAGCTAGTATAACTAGTTGCGGGTGAAGAACCTATTCCGGATTTGGATCCCGTTTCTCTCTTAAACAAAAGAATAAATATCTCTGTTGATCTCTCACTTTATTTATATCTTTAATTTCTCAAAATTATAGGCCTTCTGTCTAAACAAGTCTAATTATCGTCATACTAACAAAAATTAATGTTTTTAACAGTCTTAAACATATGTTTAAAGGATCACAAGAGAAGATAAGGATCCTCGTTTCACAAAAAAAAAAGAGACATGATTTTTTCTCGAGCAAAGATAGAGAAATTTCTCATTTTCCATAACTATTATAACTACTTGCTTTCAGATCTCTTCCGGTAAAGTTGTATCCAAAATTCGCCTGATTCCATAGAAAGGACTAAAGTTGAGCGTCCTTGACGGCGATAATTAGAACAAGACATTAAATATCAGGATTGTTGTGCGTTTGGGATGAGATTTCAGCGAATAATGCTCATCACACATCAGTTTGTCTGAACCAAGCTTTCTTAAGGGTTCAATCCAATTGAGAGTCATATCTGTGATAGTTGTCCAAAACTTGAAACTTTCTCCTCCGTAACTTCTGTTTTATCTGTGACTCACTATTAGTCTCGTACATGTTGGTTTCTGAATATGAAAAGAATCAAGATTTTATTTTTTCGAAATATTATTTCGTCCCATAAAAGAATTTTCAAATTTGGCTATAATTAAGCTCTCAACTATGATTCATTCAGATTTGTCCTAAATCTCAGTATCTCTCAAGAAAATCAATTTCCAAGTTTAAGCTAGTATAACTAGTTGCGGGTGAAGAACCTATTCC
>ENA-UOTZ01001588-UOTZ01001588.1-compost-metagenome-genome-assembly--contig:-NODE-1588-length-14904-cov-8.238012_pt1 | contig 14904 bp, 9 predicted proteins | sample MGYA00238144_ERZ746983 | MGnify/ENA primary metagenome ERZ746983 (study PRJEB28759, sample SAMN06268863) | compost metagenome | isolation source: single cell | place: USA: California, Emeryville, Joint...
CCAAAGCCACTCTAGTGAGCATTTAGACCTAAGGAAAATCAAGTCATACCCAACTTTAAGGAAGATTCCTTGAAAACTTTGCATTTCAGGAAAAAAATCCACAAAAAAGGCGTTTTAACCGCTTCTCCGAAAGAATTCTCTGCTGATTTTCAAACTCAAACTAAATCGAGAATTTTGTTGTTAATGTCCTTGTTTAGTGAGAAGAATATTCAGATTTTATTTCTTTTGCTTTCTTCCTTCATATAGATGTTTGAATTATTTCAAAAAATGTATAGTTTTGTTATCTAGCAGTAAGAAATAGATTTTGAACTCCTTTAATCTTCAAGCAAAGATGGGTAAGAGGAGATATACTGAAAGATCCAACTGAATTCACCAAAATCAGTTAAAACAGCAAATTATCCAGCTATTATGAGAGTACTCATTTGTTCTGTTGGCTTAAGCTATTTATAACAGATCGAGTAGAGCCATAGAGAAGAGACGGGTTTTTGTGTTTGGATAGAGTTACATGGTCGAAACACCTTAAACACTTAGTTTACAATAATTATAAATGGTTGATATCGGAGCAAAAATAAGGTATAGTAAAGTATAATCACAACAAAAGAAGAGATAAATGAATTAGCCATGGTAGATATAACTTCTCCCAGGCAGATTCATGATCACCTCAATCTTTGTTATCATTAATAACTTTAATCTACTCAAAATTCAGATCATTTGGAGGAGTCATGTAGAATTCATCGGATACGTTATCCTTAGCACTTTAGTTGTGTCTAAACGCCTTTAAGCTTGCCCAATTCTTATAAATAAAGATGAAGAAAACTGGATAGAGTAGCGGCAGCACACAGCAATAGTGGAAATCTTCCCTCATAAAATCGATTATAGGGTTTCCAGTCTCAGGGAGCAGTGTAGCTCCGAACATCCAGAAGGTCATGATGATGAACGCAACGAAAGTAGCAAAAATTGTTGTGTAGCCCCACATAATCGTTAATTCATTGTCTTGATATTTCTGATGAGTCAAAAAATCCATGCTTTTTTGAACTGGAGCTTCGACCAAAATGATTCTCTGTTGCTTCGGAGGAGTATTTAGTTGAGGAGCGAAGAGTCCTTGATCGACACTATCATCAGAACTAATGTCTTTTGCTGAAGGTCTGAACTCTAAGTTGATCAAGTCCGGATTCAATTTCGTTTTAGCTAATGGCTTTTCTTGTTGGTGTTCAGCAACTCCAATGACATTAAAGATAGTGTTGTTGAAATTGTTAATGTTGATGACATTCACAACCTCGCCTGAACTCTTTATTTCTACCTGGCCTACGACGTGGCTCATTTAGATTTAGATATCCTCTCGTTACGTTTTTATTTTTTAAAAGTCTTTATATGTAGGATACATATCTCGTTTAAATAGCCTGCAATTCGCTCAGACCGAAATTATCAATTCTAAAAAAAGAATTCACATTTATCGACAGCGCAATTAGCAGTAGCAAACGGAAACGCCTTCAGACGATCCTAAATTCAGTTTTTGCTGGAAAATAAATTGGTCACTGATCTACTTCTGTATCTTGACCCTGCACGTGATCAGCATGAATAAAAGCTTCTTATTTCCATCAAGGCGAGCATTGTATCGTTGAAAAAATTCTGATGGGCGATGTCTGAATGCCACCAACTGGCAATGTTATCTGTCCGTAATCACAATTTGGAGAAGGAGATAAGAATCACGAGAGAACCAATGTTCTCATATTCTGTAGTTACAAAAGAACAAGAACCCTGGCTTTATTCTGATTTTATTTATGCAATGATATTCTTGTTAAGCTAATTAAATTTTCACCTACGGTTTTCAAACTGTGGACATTCTCATTATCAATGTGGTAAATGAAAGATATCTGGTTGAAATGTTCAGATTGTTAGAATTAGGACAAGGAAAAAGCAAAACCGGCACCAGTCCTTTTGAAAATGAAAATACAATTTCTATGGTTGAACAGATTGAGCCGAAAAGTTAATATTTATGAGCGTATTAGCTAGAAATTTGAAAAACCAAATGTCCTCAATGACATTGTCTTTGCAAGGTTGACTTTACCTAGAAATTAGCTTCTCTTTTGGTGGATATTTCTATAGATTATGTCAGGTTTTTAGTCATCTCTTACAAAAAGGTGAATTTGTTGTACGATTGGCTTAACTCCGGTACAGTTCGCATTTGAATGGAGTTCTTTCCCTTTACTCAGAACGCCAATTTGAAGAAAATACATTTCAACCTGAGGAAATTAGCTGTACTTTAAGTCATGCACTCTCAAGCAGCTTGTTGAGACAAATGCAATCGAGCCTCTGAGATCTTCGCGCTGATATGCCTTTGTTAGCTATTTTCTAAGCATTGAACTTTGGAATTTGAAATTCATTCAATAATTTAATGATGCCTGAGTTTTAAATTCTGGCTAAAAACCTGCCTGACACCTGAACCAATGTTAACTCTTTCCCCTAAATTCTTTTTTGCTTGTTTTATTGGAGTTCATTGCTGTGCTCTGATCCCCCGCATTTATGAATTAAAGCTCTCCGCTCTTAAATAACCTGGAATATTGTATAATATTTTAGCTATATTGTTTTGAAGAGGCAAATTTAGCAGTCATGTAGTTATGTGATGAAAGCCAGCCCAAGTTGCAAGTTTCATTAGCATTTTTATATGTTGTGCTAATGCAATTGGAAACTCGTTGGATCAATGAGAATTATCGTAGCTCTCATTCACCAGAGCATTCATATAAATCATCCGAAAGCGCCAGCTCTTTGTGTTCCTCTTCAAATTCTTCTCATTGTGTACTTAGTTTGCCCTCAGTAAGAACAGAAGCTTTCTTGATTATCATGGAAGAACTGTCTTTGTAATTTGTTAAAAACATTGTTGCTTAAAGTAGTTCTATCAATAAGTTGTTCTAATTCATTTTCACTCACATGCCGAGTTGTTTCTAGGTGAAGAATGAACTTAGCAATGAGGAGGAGGTAAAACCCATGAGCGCAATATTGGTGCTTAGTATTAGTTTTCCTACTTATGCACTATTTCAAACTCAAGACTACACCCTCGTATTTCCCAGTAGATGGATTAGTGAGCAGTGCGATATTAGTACTTCACACTAGAGGCACAGTTTGAAATTTAGGATGCTGTCCAGCAGTTTAATTATAAATTGCCTTATCTTAGTATTTTTCTTCTTTTTTGAGAGAAAATAATTAGGTCTTTTGAAGAATAGTCATTGGTTTTATTTTTCATTTGTTCCTAATACTTGTTTTACAATACTTTTCATGATGTTTTGACATGTTACTAAAGTGAGTTTATTTTAATTTCATTGTTTCCTAATGAATTCATTCGAATAGGATTTTACTCTTTGAGTGGGTTGATAACTCATCCAATAATATGACCTATACATTTTCAAATTATCAAAATCAGGATGAAGAACAATTCTATATTCAAAAATTCAAATTTTTCATTTGATTTCAAAAGAATACACGATACTCATATTCAAAGAAAACATTCCAATTACAAAGATACCAATACAGAAAACTTTTGATTGACAAAATATGCTGCTACAGATCATTGATTAACGGACAAAAGCTGCGGTTACCGGTACCTCTACCCTTTTCAATTTGAGGAACTGTCAATTTTTTTGATTTAAAAATTTGATTATAAAAAATCAATTCAAAACTGAGTAAAAAAATTCCAGATTTCTGTTTTTAGCAGCTGTTGAGAAAGGAAGTGGCTTGAATCATCTCCACCAAAAGTTTTTTGATTGACGAACCAAATTTGAAAAAGGATAGGAATATTATCTTAATCTTGTCTCGGGGACTCAGAGAATTTTTCAAAAATAAATGATTGTCATTCCTTTTTGTTTTCAAACAATTCGACTCATGATTCGACTAATTCATTATCTAAAAGATAAATCAATGTTAAGGACTCACTAATAAGCTCAATGAAGGAACAAAATTTTCGAGGCCACTTCAAATAGAACATTCAATACGTATCGTTAGAAGGCACGTTATTCAGAGAGTCTTTTGTCATTTTACTAAAATTTAGTCTTCATAATTTTACCAAATTTTCCTGAACATGTCAGAGCCTTCCTCTCCTTAAATATTGCCTGATAAAGAGGAAAACTTGACATGTGTTTGCATTAAATAATATTCAGTTCGATTAATAGTTCTCAAGAATTTTCTAATTGAATATACCAGAAATTTGTTCGCATTATTACAAATAGTATTTATTATGGTTATCGCAGACAGTTAGTTAGCAGCAAAGCAACAATAGCAAAGATCTAAAATGAGGAAGTTTGTAGTTTACCCAGGAAACAATCCCGATGTCATTAGAGATGCATTGCTTAAGCGTGGAAATTGGGAACAAGTAAGGCGTTCGTCGTTGAACTTTAATCGATCAGCTATAGATTCCTGAAAGTGCAAAAGATGCCATAAACAATGCAAATTTTATCTGGAGACCATGGAACTATGGCCTTGAAGTATAATACACTTTCCCTGTTCAGAACTCAAAATTTAGGGCTATTCGAAACTAGACGATGTGCAGCGCAAAAACAAAGAGTTGGTTCAGGTAATATTACTCCTAGTTTACAACCAGAAAATTATTACGAACAGGTGTTCAATCATTTTCCAGATAACACTGGCCTGTGCACAAAAACTGGCCTTATTAAATCTCTTAAACAATATAATGCAGGACATGAAGAAGCTCGTAATCTTTTGACAGTTTTCTATTGGCTCATGAGAAACAACGGAATAGGTGCGGCGAAATATTGTGTTTGGGACACTATTCCAACTTCATTTATAATTGCTGCTGGTTTGGAAGACACGGAATATCACAATTTTATCACCAGAGTTAAAGACCTCTCAAAGAAAGACTACCAAAAAGAGAGCGTTCCTGCTAAACATTGCATGGAAAACATGTGGCTGATCAAACCAGCTAATCTCAATCAAGGTAACAAAAATACGTATAGTACTCTATTCATTCAAGATAGGCAGAGGAATAGAGGTTTTCCGTACTCTGCAAGGGATGTTGTGCTTTTTGGCTCTAAAGCCTACTCACACTCAATGGGTCATACAAAAATATATTGAAAAACCACTGTTATACTACAACAGAAAATTTGATATTCGAGTATGGGTATTGGTCACGAACAAGAACGAGGTGTTTATGTATAAGCATGGCTACATGAGGACATCTTCTTCCAGCTACAACGCTCGAGATCAAAATAATTTTGTACATTTAACGAATAATTGTCTTCAGAAAAATGACACGAATTATGGGGCGTACGAAGAAGGAAATACCTTGAGCTATCAAATCCTTCAAGACTATCTCCGGCAGCAATATCCAGACTACAATATTAACCTAGAAACTCAGATCATTTCCAGGTTCAAAGATTTTATCATAGATTCTTACCTCGCTTGGAAAGCGAACCTCATTCCAACGAAAAGAAGGACAGTCTTCGAATTGTTTGGATATGACTTTCTCATTGATGAAGACTTGAGAGTTTGGCTTATTGAAGTATTTCTGTTTGTCATCACTATCTCTGACGTCTCATTAGGTCAATACCAACCCATATCTTGGTGTTCCAAATCCCTTCATTGCTGACTTACTCCCTAAAATGGTCGACGATATGTTTGAGATTGTTTTGGACCCTATATTCCCTCCCAAGAATCCTCCGCGGCAAGATGGTCGCCCGAATGACTTTGAGCTTATATACTCAGAATCCGGCGCAACTCAAAGCCAATAAATTTGAGAAGTTCCTTCAGAGCAAGTCCCTACCCGGTACAAAAGTTTGAGACAGCAACTCAAATGATGAACTTCCCCCCTCAGAAAGAAATTAAGTCAATTTTCGGAAACGGGGCATCATCATTCACAAAAAAAATAACTTCAGTATCAGCTGATTTAACGAACTACAAGATTTCTGCTAACCCTGAAAAACTCTCACTTGAAGCAATCATCAAGAATATGCAGTCACCTTTCCTCTTCAGAAGCGAGTTGGATTCACATTTTTTAAACATGCAAGTCAAGACGGTGCTATCAAGCCTAAGAGAATGGAAGAATCTCAATGCCAATAAGATTGGACTCGCTTGCCGTGCATTAACTACAATTTCAAATTCTCCAGCAATTATTCTTTTAGCCGAGCCGAAAAAATTTCTGATTTTGTCGGATTTGCTCAGCGACAGGGAAGTAACAGTGGAAATTAAACTAGCAATCGTAATCATATTTCACCATTATAAGATAATGATTTAACACTTTAAAAATTCAGATTGAAACATTGAATAACCTGATAAAAGATCTATCGATAAAGAAAAACATTATGTGCAACAAAATTATTCATGATTTAATTAACATTACAATACTCTCCTGTGACGAGCACGAATGCAAAATGGAGCCTTTAGAACTCAGAATGTCCACGTTGAATTGTTTGATAAACCTTGGAAGCTTGAACGTGAAAAAATCTTACGTCCCAGGAGAGAATTATGAACGAGAAAAAATGAGAAATTTCTTTATCTCTCAAGGTTTAATTTCTCTTGAAATTGTTAATCTAAGATTGGCACTGCTAGGTGGACTGATAGCATTGGTGATACTTTCAAGATATGCAATTGAAGAAGACGTTAGAAGTGCAGCACAAAAGGCACTCAATCTTTCAGTTGATGATTTTGATTGGGAAAAGCAAGCCTCTGTACTCATTTTACTTTGGGAAACTCAAGAAGAAGAAAAACGAAAAATGATAACTAATTTCGTTCGAGGTCCTCCTCCTTCTCAGCTCCTTTCAGAGAGGAAATCACAACCATTGAGCGGGGAGCAACGTAGGAACTTCCATACTGCAATTCACACTCTAGAGGAGGACAAAATATCAATTCTCCCAATCTCTAAGCCAACCACGCTTTTGAAAAATTCAGAAACTTTCAACATTGACCCGCCTCAAGAATTGAAAATCCCACCGTCGTCTATAGACAATTGCTTCTTCTACAGAAGTCATGATGCGAGTACGACGAAAACCAAAAAAACTAATGGCTCGATTTCTTTTCCATTGTAAATAAAGATCTATTTAAATCGGATACCTGAACTTTTTCACTGGATTAAGGTCTCTGCTGCAAATTTCTTCACTCTCAGAAATGATTGAAATGACAACAAATACCATCGAAAAATTAATCAAAACCTCGGCTTCGAAGACGCTTAAGGATGAGCAATCTGGTCTTCCATTAAAGAGTCTTGATGATCAAAGATGTAAGAATAAGGTTTTACCAACGACACAAGATAAAGAAGTAAGGCCGACGAGCCATCAGATGAGAAGAGCTGATTCTAGGCAAGGAACAAAAAAGCGTGTTGCATCTGCAATTGGAACTCAGCGACAGCAGGCATGACAATTACCTTTCATTTTGGATCTTAGACCATAATTAGAGCGCTGTTAGAGAGTATGAGCAGTTCAAAAAAAGAGAAGAATTGTCGAAACAAAGACAATTGAACACTGAAATGGAACAATCCTTGAAACTATCCAAAGCTGCTGCTCGTGAGAAAGAAATTTTCACAAGTCAAAAACAATCAACCAATTTGAAGGCGCCTCGTAAAGCTGCCAAAACGAACAGAAAAAGCTCTTTAATAAGAAGTATTTACGGTATTACTCAGTTATTATGAGAATTAGCTGAAATGTGCATTTAGAAGCTGAACCGAATCAAGAAATTGCAGTTTTTTCTTCAAATGGAGGAAATTTAATTTATGATTTTGATTCGAAGGCATTCCTGCAAAGAAAAACTGAGCTCTATCAGAAGTATACTTTAATGACCATGAAATGGGCTGTTAACATGTGTAAAATTTAGTTCTCATGTCAAGAAGAATACTTTAAAGACGAAAAAATATTGAAGGTAAATCCAGTAAGCCTTTGGAGCTATATGGTGTGATTTTGGGCAGCGAAAATCTGATTGCTATTCGAAATAATGAAGAGTCTAAGTTGTCATATATCTCAAAGTAAATATATTGTTATGGCTTAATCTAAGATAACCTAAGCCTTCAATTACTCAAAAAATTTGATAATTTTCCTACTTATCTACTATTAACCAATAAATTCATTCTGGATCCTTTAACTCATGATTTTGTTTAAGGGTATGTCAAAGTTGTAATATAAATTAAACTCTTAAATCATGAGGTTCATATCCAAGAGCTATTAATTTTTCATAAAAAATGTATCCCTCTCTCTATTAGACTAACAATTTTCGATGTTTGCGAGTCAAAAAAAAAAGAGAGTAGATTAGCAGATTGTTTCAAAAGATTCGTTATCTAGAATCTCTAGTAGGAATCTGAAGAGCGTAACATAACGCATCGTTTAAATCTGTATCACCGATTGACTCAGAGTTAAGTTGTAATTGTTTTGCATCTTTTTCCAAATTTTCAGCATCGCTGCTTTTTATAATGTAAGAAACAAGTCCTTCAATTTCAGAAGCTCGGGTTGTATCATCAATCTTTCGAGTTGGATCTGGAGAGTATTTCTTAAGAAAATATAGAGTGGGCAACAAATTCACAATTCCCAAATAAATAGCACCATAAATCGCCCACCATATGGTGCCAGTGTCGCCATATGCTGAATTTCTCTTTATTCTCTCCGGAATCTGCCAGACTTCAAATGTATTTTGCAAAACCCTTACTCCAGCAATAAAAACCCCCGCGTATGAAAGTTTCGTCAGCACCAACCCCTCATTGCTGCTATTTTGATACAAATTCTTTCTGATGTATCCTCTTAGCAGTAAACATCCCATGGCAAAAAAGAGCCCGTTCAAACCGGTTGACACGATGGTACATATAGGTGTGACCAAAGTATAATTTTTTGGGATAGTTGAGGTAGAGTCGATGTCATAGACTTTCTGATAAAAGTAGATGATTGTAAAATACACTGAAAAGAAGAAATTGCTGACCAAGAGAAGGCTGTATGTGATAGTTAGGGTAACTTTATATTTATTGTAGAGCGTCACCATGAAAACTGTCATGATCCAAACATATCCGCCCAAGCAAAGCACTGTGTTGAGAAGAATAATCCCGATCCTTTCGACCCAGAGATAGATGTACAGTGGGATGCTCCTATTGAAGAAGAGCTGGAGTGGGCCGTCAGAATAAAATACGAGCTGTGTGATTAGAAATAGGAACATTATTCGATTGATCTTGCTCATGTTGAGGGAAGGAGTCCTGTTATGAATCCGGCAAATGATGACGAGACTTCTCAATGATTTGAAGAGTAGGGCCAAGTAGACCAAGAAGTAGACAAAGTACATAATTTGAGAATACTTTTCAATGTCATCACGCAACATGCACCCGGCAGTAGAATTGTAATTATACTCAAATGCGCAGTTAATTGGTGTAGGATTCTCATTTGGTATTAGTGTTTCAAGGACGGGTAAACTTGAGGACGTGGTTGCTGTCATTTGGTCAGGCTTCAGCAGTTCCGGTGAGGTTGGATTAAAGATTTATTTTCGTTTGCACTGAGAATTTCCAAAATAAAGTTGGTTTGGACTAAGGAGTTCTCAATAGCACAGAGATTAGCTAGATATATCTGACAATATGTTTTCAATTGGATGAAATGTAGTATCTAAGCTACAATAGACTATATTTTCAGAGAATTTATTCCATTGCCATTGTCACGGGAAATTTGTCAATCGAGTTTTCGCGGAATTTAGTTGCATGATCTACTATTGATGACCCACCAAAAAAAAGGTCATTCTTCCATAAGAACTCTCTCTCTCTGCCTTCGCAAAGGTTGAATCGTTTCGAGAGATTGATTACTGATCAAAAAAGTTATTTCTTCCATGCTCCTGCTGGAACTCAAAGGTATCATTGTCTTTTTTTTTGAAATAAAGTCAAGTGACCTCAGAGTTTGCATTTTCTTGTCGATGAAGAATCAGTGTTTTTGGTAACTCTTACAAACACGCTCTTTCCAATGTCACTCTAATTTTGTTCTTCATCTATAGAACTGATCATTATGCGCTCTCAAAGAGTCTATCCACAAACCACTCTCACACCAAATTTAAGGTGTTCAATTTTAGGCTCAGAGATTCGGCAGAATCAACAGTAGTAGCAATACCTTCATCCAAGAAACGAATAGAAACTGCTAATTAGCAAATACAACTTCGAAGTATGGGAGAAGCCCGATTTTAATGAATCCAGAAAGCAAGATAGACAGGCCAAAAGATCAGTCAGTTTAAATTTTTTCATGAGCAACTATCAGAAATTGGCAAACTTCCTTGAAATAATTTTTTTATTTGAGTTATTTATTCGATAATTTCGTTCATTGATAAGAAATTAAATATCAGCAGGTTCTAACTGCTATCCAAATTAGGAACTAAGGCCCGAAGTGCAGAATTTAAAACATGAATAAACCAAGTGAAACATGATGCTTTAGAAACAAGCATTCTTCAAGCCCAGATTCGAGTTGAAACTGAGTATTTCATTGCTCGTTGTCGATTGTTTTTACCAAATTCAAAGATAGAAGTTCATAATCAATTCTATTCTTTTAGCCATGTTCAAAGGTACCTTTAGTTTCGAGTTATTTCTCCAGCTGAATTAATTTTTGAAACGCCGGCTCTATAGTAATCTAGAAAGTATTTTTGGTTTGCTGTCTATGACTTCCAGGAGGAAAACTTCTTGAATAATAACGCAGCAATTTAACCGAATTAAACATTAGAGAATACCAATCAATCTGTTTTAAATTTCGAGGAAAAAGTTTATGGAATCGAGATTAATGTTGACAATGCTATGATAGTGCTTTGCTAAGGTCTATATTGCCAAGTGTAACAATCGAATAGGCACTGTTTATTTATTGAAGGATATGAAAATAGATTGAAATGAAAATTTTTTTCTCTATTATTTTTAAAAAATTTTCACCTGCCCTTCTCTAAGTAAAGAGTCAATTTTTTCGCTAAAAATATGAAAGATTTGCCTTAAAGGATGAGTGTTTTTAACACTATAATGCTATTGTCTTTCATTTCACCTCCCTAAGAAGTACGGACTTAATTAAAGAAATTTTATATACCAAGAGGCTCAATCGTGATCTAAAAAGGTTTTAATTCATTTTTTGATTTTCTGTGCCTGTATTAAAATGTAACTATTTTAACGCACCCGATCTGATTCCAGATTCATAATTTTATAATTCCTTAATAGAATATGGGAAATTTAGTCGAGACTGCTAATTTCGTGAAGAACCAAGGTCATGTTGGAGAGTGCGATCACGTAGTAGAAAAGAGGAGTGATACCATTTACTTACAAACAACAAAAACGATCGAAATTACTTCAATTAGTCTCAGCTCTTGCATCGAGGGGTCAGCAAAAGCATATTTGATGATTTCAGAGACCGCCACGGAGAAGGAACTTTTGAACCAAACGATCGAGCTCATCACAAGTGCTACTCGTTTCAGCAGCTACTATGAGCTCCACACTCCAATCAAGCTCAACAGAGGGCAATACTACACCTTCCACGTTGAAGTTTATGGAGGACCAACTTATACCTACATCGAGATGTCACATTATTCCACGCAAAGGAACTTGACCATTGAACTTACTCGAGACATCCCGTTTGTGGGTCGGGTCATAAGTGCCTCCGATGCTGGTTTTCTCGAATATCACAAAATTAATACTGAATCTTCAACAAGCAGCCCAAAGAACTCTCGACGAGTAAAGCGACTTCACAGTTTGAAGATTGCTAGAAATGATTCAGAATCTCTTGAATTAACAAAGAGGAAATTTGTGAAGACAGCTGCTTCAGGTCAAGATGAGATAAAAGAACTTTCACCAAAGCGCTCTTCCAGTAGAGTTTCATCTATGAAACTATCGTCGAGTCCCTTATCCAAGGGGAAGTGGACTAGGCTCCTGCGCAGAGAGAAAACGCATAAAATGAACCTGATCAGTGGAATAAACTTTTCTCAGTCCCTGGAATTGAATGTGTGCTGTTCATAACTCGTTATGGATTCATCCAATCATTATTGCATTTAGATCTCAAATTTGATATCCTACATATTATTTTATTATTTGCATCCTAATTAGATAAGTAACTCTGCGTAAGTCAAGAGTAATGTCCTATATCCTATAAACAAGTTATATATGAATTGAAAAACACCTGTGTTGGCCAGATATACCATTAATCTTCAATTGAAAAAAATTCATTATCAAATAAATTTTGATTTAACTCTGTAGCTTAACGGTCTTTAAAAAAGGTAATTCTAAGATAAATTCTCAAATTTAGTCCTCCAGTATGGTTTCTCTTATCAAAGAATCGAGAAAGATTCACTGGAATAACAGACATAGGTTAACTAATTATATTGAATTTAAGATTCCTTCGAAAAGGACGAAAGTCAGTGCTAGAGCAAAATTTTTGGTTGAGCATCATTGAAAAAATCTGTTAAGGCATAATTAATGTCATAGAATGGAAAAGAAGAAGTGAACTTGACACTCTTGGTTGGTACTCTTCATCTCATATGAACCCTAACTAAGATATAGACGATGCTGATATGAAAATATTAAATTCTAAAATTGATATCTTTAGCAAAACACTTTTGATTAATGATTTCCATTTGAAAGTCTGCCTCCGGGGATGAATAAAGAAACAATCTTAGAATAGTTCATATTCTTCTTCACATAAGCACAAAGAAGCCGTTTTGCTTTGAAGTACTCTTCATTAATGACCGATGAAAATATGCACAGTTTGTTGAAAATTCAAGATCTTGAACTTAATTTGATATGTTAACCATGTCGTTAGTCTTTCGAAATTGAATTGATGAGAGAAAAGGAAAATTTTTTTATGATAACATATTTCATCTGGCTGAGAGTGTGACTTTCTCAAGGAATCAACTTTTTGAGAATTTTGCCTCATTGGAGTTTTCGATTTTTCAGATTTCCGAAAAGGTTCCTGAGTAAGCTGAGTCTTAAGAAATTCTGCTAAATGATGATGCAGATCCAAAGGACTCCTTCAGAAAGAGAAGGATCAATGAAATTTATTTACAATTCCGTCAACAATTTATTCGAACAGCTTCAATCCTTCTTCAATGACGACTGGTCTATATACGTTCTAACGAAGCAAAATTCACTCAAGTGAAACGATTTCGAAAGATATTTTCACAAAAAAAAGAGCAAGTGCATGAGTTGGATAGTCCCAAAACATCAAGCGTAAAACTGTTTGACGCTCACTAAATGAAAGATAAGGAATTCGCTTCTTGAACACAAAAGAATTGTCGAATTAATCTTCGAATTTTGGAACTAGTACAAAGATGGAAAATGTAAAAACTTCAGTATTCACTTATAATTACAGCTCCAGTTCTTCAGACACTATTAAAGGAGCTGGGAGTCCGAACTGTAAGCCAAGAACTCATAATTACACATTATGAAATCATTACCTTACCGAAGAGAATCGAGACCGTTGCTTTGTTCTATCCATCCATGTACGTTCCTTTAGCGCATTACAGTTAATACTACGCCCATTGAACTAACATTATTTTTATCATTTTGCTACAATTCTGATTGGATTAAAGAAAATCAATTCTCTGTCCTACTGATGGATACTTTTGCGGGCTGGTCTGAGCTAATTAAATGAACGACCTTATTTAAATCATAGTAAATTCTATTCTGAAGTTATCAGAAGCCGTTTTCAAGAAATAATAAAGGAAAATACCCTTTTTCTATCGTCAATTTTAGCTATGTCTTACTTGGTACTTGGAGTTGCACTGAAAGACTGAGGCGAGTAGTGTTGCCCTTTTTTTGTTGAGCAAGAACTTCCCAAAAATCCCAGTAGTTGTCAAGATCCTATTCTGATATCTATAGAGCTCTACAAACCCAAAGTGGAGAAATTTCACGTTCTCTGCAAAGTTGCTTCAATAAGGAGCCTTACGTCACACTTTTTAATATATAGGATCCAAGATAATGGCATCTTATGACCAAAAACCCATTTGAGAGGGACTTCAGAGTCGCTTGTTTGTCCTTTATTTTTCAAAATCCACATGATGACGGCTCTGCGCCAGCTCATAGGACCTTGATATCATTTGCATTCAGTTGGTAATTATTAATGAGTGACTACAAAAAAGTCTGAGGCCCGCCAAGTTGAATTTATAAGAGAGTTTTATTTGGAAGCTTAATTAGAATTCCAATCGGGTTTAAAGAGAATTCCGAAAGAAAAACGAGAGATCGAAAAGCTTCAGTTCCAGTTCTCAAGCCTGGAAATCTTTATAAAACAGCTTGCACTAACCTTTTTAAGGAAGCTATTGCTCAAATAGTTTTTACGGAGCTATTTGAAGTGTTTAAACTTCATGCTTTTAAAATGTTGTTAATTTTATTCACGACAATTTAATCGAAGGCTAAATCAGTCAGCCAGATAATATCGATTTTAAATTTTTTTCTGAAAAAATCCAAAAAGGTAGCAATGGAAACCATCTTAATGAACTCTACTGCTAGTCTCTATTCGTCAGAAGTCAGCCAGTCTTTTGCCAAGAAGCTTATGCGAGGTAGCGGCTACTCTGTTATCAACGACAATTCTCCTCTTGTCGATGGTGTGAGTGCCCGAAGACAGCTGGAATTTTATGAAAATCAGCAGACCTGTGCGGTTGCGGCCGACTGTATGACGGGCTGTTGTGTAAGTGGAGTTTGCCAATCTTCTCAGGGTTGTCTTCCGATGAGAACAGAAAGTTGGGTGATTATCACCGTCGTTGTGATCGCATTTGGACTTTCACTTCTCATTTATTGCATTCATAGAAGAAAGCTCCGTAGGGCAATTGCATCGAGAGCCCAAGATGTTTCTATGCAAAGCAGTTCTCAAATTCAAATGAACCAGTCTCACGTCTTAAATATTAGTGCATTAAATTGCACTGCAAATAACAATATACAACAAGAGGGTATCTATGTTCAAAACCTCGACATGAGTTCAGTTTGTCCTGAAATTTACGCAA
>ENA-UOTZ01001589-UOTZ01001589.1-compost-metagenome-genome-assembly--contig:-NODE-1589-length-14889-cov-16.038280_pt1 | contig 14889 bp, 9 predicted proteins | sample MGYA00238144_ERZ746983 | MGnify/ENA primary metagenome ERZ746983 (study PRJEB28759, sample SAMN06268863) | compost metagenome | isolation source: single cell | place: USA: California, Emeryville, Joint...
AAAACCCCAATACCCCAAAACCCCAAAACCCCAAAACCCCAAAACCCCAAAACCCCAAAACCCCAAAACCCCAAAACCCCAAGATGGTAAGTATGGATTATGAAAATTCGAATTTTAGAAAACTCCGACAATAATTTTTTTGCGAGGAATTAATTGCAGATCATACGTTGAGTTCACTTTATTTCAAAAAATATTGCAAATTGAACGAAAAATCATCCTGTGTGAAGTGCTTCCATGAGCTCGAGTTGGAATGGGATGTACAATTCTCAGAAGCTTAGGAAAACAATTGCAATACTAGTTAATTAACAGATCGAAAAGGTGAAAAACCTTTTTTGTGTGAGAAGTTGCAAAGCTCAAATTTACTTTTCCGGCTACTACTAATTCAGAATTGATTAGGGTATAACAGGCATTCTGTCGAATAGCATTCTCATACTAATGATATGATATCTCACCATTCGTCATATAAGATTTCATATCCATCAATTTTGTGAGAGAAATGCATTGAATTAACAAAAAAAAACCCAAAAAACTGCGAAAATCCAAAGGCTGCCGTCTAACTGTTTCAATTGCGTCGGAAATTTAGGAAAATAACGAAAGCCTTAGATGATTGATGATGATAATGATCCTAACTTTTCGGACATGAAAGGGTGGCGATGATCTCATCATTCTCGACTCCAACTTTTCTCTCAATTTCGTAGAAATTCTGCGATGTTGCTATTTTTCTCGAGGGAAAAACTATTCTTTTCAATAATTATCTCTCGGTTTCACTGAAGCGATAAAAATATCATCTTAGCAAAGGGCATAAACTCTAAAACATATATCTGCTCATATCAATTTCTGAGAACATATGTAATCAGAAAGCTAAAAACTGAAATATGACACTTTTTTTTATTATTTTCCTTTCTTTTGTCGTCAGTGGATATAGCTCTTGAGCCATCCTTTCAATCCATGACCAATCAGGACAACAAATCAATGCTCCTTTTTTGCAACAGAACATGTGGACCCCAATTTTAAGCTTCAAGTTAACATGGCTCTTCGATGATTTTTTAGGTTAACCTACGATAGGGTTCGCAAACTAAACAAACAAAACTTGAATTTTGAGTTTGCTTTTTTTAGTTATTGATTTTGAAAAATGTCGAGTCTTTTTTATTTAGTCGATCATTAATAAAAGAATTCAACCAAATCAGATGTAAACAATACACTAGTAATGCTTACAAAGTGGCTGTAAATCATTCTCATGAATTCTATCAAGAGATAGAAAGATCTATTCGTCGATATTGAAGAGAATTTTCATAGAAATTCTGACTAATATAATTAGTTTTATTATTTTTTCCAACCAGGACTTTCTTCTGCAGGACGCTGAGGACTTGGTAAATTTGCCAATAGCTGCCTGTTGACAACGGTGGATAGTCTTTCGCTATCGCTACGCAGTAAAGATTCTTCAATACTTGTCGTAGATTCAGGTTGATCCGTTAGAGGTGAAGCCTCCTCAACTGCGAAGGAAACGTGACGTGATTTTATTTTGAATTGCAGATTCTGTGGTCCTCTGTAATCGATGATTTGTAAAATCATAACCAGACATATTGCGACAGTAACTATACAAGCATTGAATACAAAGACCCAATGATAGCCATACTCATTAACGGTATTCTGAGCAATTGTACCAACTATCCAGGGAATTATGAGTTGGAATACCGACATCGTTGTTTGATACATGGCCAAAGAGATACCCACATTTTTCTTTTCCGAAATTCGCATAATCGAAGTGATTGATGAGAGTTGTTGAACTCCTGACCCCAGGCTCATCACTAATAGAGGTATAACGGGTAAGAGACATCTATCGCAAGGAGAGACCAGAATATTGCCGACAATACCTAGAAGTCCAGCTACAAAAGCTCCCATGAAAAAGAATGGAATTCTTCCATGCCTATCCATGTACACAGCCGCAATAGGTGCTATTGTTCCTGAAGCAACTAATCCAACGCTGAGAATTTCTCCAGCCTCACCCACTTTGAAATGGAAATTTGTTTGCAAGTATTTGCTCTCGTACTTCTTTGTGGATCCGATGCCTTGCATACCTAAAATTGAAGCGACTATGACCAGCCAGAATGTCTTATGGAGCTTGGTCACTGATCGAAAAGAGATGTGCTTGTGTGACTCTTCGTGAGCCCCAGATGTTGCTTCCTGTAATTTTAATAATCTGTTGTGAATAATCAGCTGAACTACTCCTGCAGTAGAAGAGACAATGCAAACGCCAGCTCCAACTAGGTATGGGACAGTCAATGAGTCAAAAATTTGGTAGAGATTTGGATAAAAGATATTGCAACAGAAACTCGACAAGATTGTCGTAAAGACTAGTACACTGTTGGCTCTTGAGATTTCATTATCTTTGTACCAAAGTCTGACAATTTTGTTCTTTCCGAGACCAGATGCTTCGGTACTGCAGTGTAATAACACCAAACCGGAAAGAAGAGTCCAATAGCTGAGATTAATAACTCCAAGTGTTACCAAAAATTGACCTGTGAGTCCAAGTAGAATTCCGATTGCAACAGGTAGCGTAGCTCCTGCATAATCAGCAAGAGCACCGATTAGCATTGGGAGTATGAGTCCAGGAATCGCTTCAAACTGACTAATTCTCGTGTATTGAATTTCACTCATTCCCATTTGTTGCTGAAATTGTAATTGCAGCGTTGACAAAGAGCCCATATTATACATGGTAGAGAATTTTGAAATAGCGCTAATGAATAGCAGCCTCCATTTCCATCGCTCTCGAAATGCCTCCGCAGGGTTATGCTTAGCATTTTCCATTAAAATTTTTCCCATTGTTAAAAATTTCTTTAAATTTTAATATTGATTCAAGCATGATTGGGTTAATGTATATTAGCCTGAACAGTTCCAGAATTTTTTTGAAGGAAAAAGCAGTTCATATCATATTTCCATTATGCGCGCACAAGCGCTAATAATTCACTGCATAGTGATTCTTTCTCATGGATGGCTTCAGTTCTTGAGTTCACTTCATTATGTTGAGTTATGTTACAACCCTTTTTTTTTTTTGAAGGGTTAATATTTAATCAATGTCGCCAAGGAGCAACATGCGGAAAAAGTCATCAAGGCAGAGTTACCGAATAACTTCTTGTAGTATTGCATTTTTTAAATAAATATAGTAGTAATTATACACAAAATGTGTTGAAATATCAGAGACTATTGAGGACACAAACTTTGCACTAAACATCCAACATCAAAACACAGTAATATAGGTGAAAAATAATTTTTTGCATTGTTACTCAAAAAAAAAAAAGCTTTCAGAAGGAATGAACATATTCCACTAACTACTCACTAATAAAATAAATTACCAGTGCGAATCATGCTGAGTTGAGCCTGGTTTATTTTATGCGAAATGACTTCGAATTGACTTTGTAAGTCTATCCTTTCGGCGATTACCATCATAATAATAGCGCCGTCCAATTGCTTTGATGTTTTCTGGTCTTTTCAGCATAAATGATATTGGAAAATGTTAAATTTATGGTTTCATATACGTCTCTAACCTAATACTGAAACTGATGTAATAAAATTGATACGAGAACTGTCTTCATTGTGAATTCAAGTCATCAGCAGCATGTCTAGCTCTTTTTTGTTTTTTAATTCCCAAAACTCCTGACTATTCTTCTGGAAATTCAGCACAAGAATTTCTACCTAAGATTAACGTAAAACCGGGCTATTTGAAAATTCATATGTTATTTTCGAGAGTTTTACAAGTAAAAAGTATCAACGACACTTGAGCAGGTAACTCGTTACAAGATCGAAACAGATCATCTATTTGCTGCTTTACTAAAATTCTCATCTTATCAAGATCTAGACTCTAATCAAAAGCTGAAAATAAACTCTATGTTTCCAACTCTGACAACTCTCGAGTTGCTTGCTCAAATATGTGATTCTGCTTTATTTTTCGACAACAGTAACTTTATGAAATTTTCCTTTCTCTTCTTCGGCAATTTGCTTGAGTTTCTCCTTGTTCAAGAGGAGTTCCTGCACAGCCATTTTCTTTCCTTTCTTTCTCCTCATTTCTAATTCCATTTGCTGTTTAAGAAATTCTGCATTTTTCTTATTGATCTCCCTTATAGTCTCAAGCTTCCTTTTCTCATGCTCATTGTACTCGTCAGTATCTTGTTTCCAGAGTTCTGCTTGCTTCTTATTGAACTCTTCCTCTTCCTTGCGTCGTAGCTCCTTTTCATGCTGCTGTTTATCCAAAAACTTTTTAATCTCCTTCTTTTTTTCATATAGTTCCCGCATTCTTCTTTTCTCTTCTTCTTCCTCTCTGCGTTCTCTTTCTTGGTGATACTGCAGAAGCTTTCTTTCCTCTTCCAGAATTTGTTCTCTTTGGTCCTTGATGACTGTATCCGCCATCATGGACATTAATTTCTTAGCTCTTTCTTCTCGAGCCTTAAATTCCGCAGCTCGTTTTGCCTCCATTTCTTCAACTAGTCTCGTGTACTCTTGTTGAGCTCTGATATCAGCTTCTTTCTCTCGCTTAGCTTCTTCAGCCATTTTTTTCTTGTACTCTTCGTTTTCATGGAGAACTTTTCGGAGGTGATATCTCTCTTCTTCTCTACGTTTAGCAGCAATGCGAGATTCTTCCTCTATTTCTTCTTTAATCTTCGTCACCAGGAGCTCATCTAATTGCTTTTCAGCTTTGAATTCTTGCTTTCTGCGACGATGCTCTTCTTGCAGTTGCTTGTCTCTGGATAGTTTCTCCTGCATTATTTTATTTTTTCGTTCTTCTTCTTTCTGTTTTTCTCGGAGATCATAATTTTTCAACTGCTCCTCAAGTGCAGTGATGTATGCTTTTTCATCCTCATCTTCAAATTTTTTGAGCCTCTTCTTTTCCAGGATTTGACGATCCAGTTCTTCCTTTACCTTTTTTTTCAGCTCCATGCTTCTTTTGAGTTCGAGTTCCTTTTCCTTTTTATAGAGTTCAGCGTCATATTTTAGTAAAGCTGCCCATTCATCGTCCTCATCTTCTTGCAAATACACAGATTTTGGGCGTTGGGATGAAGTTACCGAAATATCATCATCGTCTCTTTCTCTCTTCTGGATATTCACTTGCTTAGGAGGCTGCTCCTTAGACTGAGTTTGATTCTGTGTTTGTTGGATCGGAGGTAAAGTCGTCACTTGTTGGCTACTTCCTTCTGGTTTCGAGGTACTTTGAGGATTGGATCCAGGTTGATTTGAAGGATTCTGAGCCTTACCACCTTCTTTAATTCTTTGTTCTAACTTCTTCAGATTTTCTTCGGTGATCTTTTCGTTCTTAAGAAACTCAGTAACCTCCTTGTTAACGCGCTCCTTATTTTCGGCGTTCTTGAAGCCATACTTGTCAAGAAATTTGTTCACTAGCATGCCTTTCAGCTGTTCTCGTTGTTGAATGGCAAGAAGACGCTCTCGTTTTGCTTCAGTTAGTCTCGAGTTCTTGATGCTGTTGACTTCGCCATTCTTGCTCTTGGAACTACTCGAAGCTTTTTTAGGGTAGGACATCCCTAATTTCTAAAAGGAATCTCTTAGATTGTTACAATCGGTTCACTCTCAAAAAAAATAAATTATAACTGAAGCATAATCTTCGCACTTAAATGAATTAGCTGCTATGGAAAAATTCTTCTTCCCAGAAAAGGACAAAATTGTCAGGTCATTGAGTTGGAACATACAGAGAACACGATTAAATACTCGATTATCTTGAGAGTGTAGGACTAATTTCATCCTCCTACTCTTACTTTCGCTTTTCTAGAATTTTCATACTTGCTTTCCAGCATCATTTTCTGCAAGCAAATGGTGCTATATACAAGGGCCCTCACCGCTCACTAAATTTAAGAGATACAACTCCAATCTTTCCTACATTTTTTCGAGAAGTGTCTCTGCCAGTAAGTAACCTAATAATACCCGGCTAATTTTGTGAATAGCCATAATTTATATCCCACATATATATATTCAATTCTGACCTTGCTAGATAAATTTGATAATAACTGTTTATACCTATCGACTGAAACACTTTGCACACGACGGCAAAGATCAAATGATGATTGGAAACATTTGAAAACCAGTGCGGAGAAACTGATAAGCGATTGGTCACATGGATGGCAGAGATTAGCAAAAAGAGTTTCGGATGCACCTGTACACACTACTTTTTTTAACATCCTCAATCAAAGCAGGCTACCTCAAATATGATGCTTTATCATCATTATATTGAAATTAGCAGTAACAAACTACAAATTATATAACTGAACATATTCAGATAAATTTCTAAATAACACAGATTTCAAAGAGATATGGAGAGTTATCGTGCAAGGTTAGAGGAGCTTGACCGAAAGAGCGAGGAAGCTCTTCAGCAAGTAAACGAAAGATTTGTAAGGGCTGTGTTTTAAATTTTTGGACTTCAATAAGGCAAAATACCTCGAATCTCTTGATTTAATGGAAGAAGCATTAAATATCCGAAGGGATCTCTTTGGAGAGGACAGTGACGAAGTGAGCTACTAATTTACCTTCTGAAATAACTCTCAATATCAATGCAGTACTATAAAACTTCCGAAAAGCTTTGTGAACTTTGTAACATGTTGTCAATGATATTCTTGCAAAAAGGTACACACTTTTCCCTTCTGAGAAAGGTCTCCTCACAAATATTTTTTGATTCTTAGAAAAATTCGATGCAACATTAGAGTTTTTGAAGAAAGCTGAGGTGCTAGGGCAGAATTCTCTCGAATTGAAAGCAATAACTTTCAATAATATGGCCTGTTACTATCGCAGAATTGGAAAACTGAGAACCGCTCTTAACTTTTTGCAGCAAGCATTGGCTCTTGAGACCAAAATTGAACGATCTCAGACTCTAGCAGATACTCATTTGAACATATGCGCTGTCTATTCTCAACTTGGTACTGATTTACGCTGTTTTGTCTTTCTAACAGAAATTCTGTTATACCAGGAAAACATGACCTTGCTAAAGAACATATTCTGCAATCAATTATGCTCTTACAAGAAGAATTTCTCACAGCAACAATGCCAAAGAAGGTTGATAATGAAAAATCAGAAACTCAATCACAAAAAGACCGGACTGAACCTGAAGCAAAAAATTTGCAAGACCGATTTGCTGTTCTTGCAATTGCATATCATAACCTTGGTGTCGAATATGAGTTCCTCAAGAAGGTTTGACTCTCATTCGGTCTATCACTCATGAAAAATCAATATAATTAGTTTGATGATGCTGTCGCGACTTATAAAAAGGGAGTGGCCTTCGCTCAAAAGCATATTGGAGAAAACAGTCAAATTGCTCAGAACTTGATAGGAGTTCTAGAGACAGCTCAAAATCAGGTAATATTAAATTTTCACATCCTTTTATAAATTTGGCTGAACACAGATAAATGAGACAAAAAACAAGAGCATTAAGAAAAAAGCCGAGAAAGAAACTGCATCGAATGCGAGAAATGCAAATGCATTGAGCAAGTCTTCAAAAACCAAGCCAGGCTATGCGACGACCATGAAAATTGATTATGGCTACGAAGGAAAAAATCCAACAAAAGCAGGAAGCTATTATAATCCGGTAATGCTGAGACCTACTACCTAGCTTATTTCTCTGGATGAATAGGAACCAATGGCCAGTGATAATTTGAAATATTTAAATCCACGAAATGTTTCCCATCCTATTGATGAAGAGAAAGAGTCCCTTTCGAAAAATGAGTCTCAGTCCAAAATATCAAACTCAAATCTGCTGAACTCTAGAGAAAAGAATGACGATTCTGTAGAAAAGTAGTGCGGTGATATTTTTCCTTTTTACTTTTCTTCTATGGTTTTAACTTTTCTTGTGAACTTTCATCCACAGTTTCATTACATATGAGGGCTTCAATTTTAAGCTTAAGTCATGCCGACTGTCTTGATATTCATCATTAGATCTGATAGCTTACTTATTACAACATGTATCTAAGCTTTTAACTGATAGAGAACTTCACTAAAGACACGTGGAATATATGAATATCTAAAATTATTTTGATTTCATATGCTAAAAGATCAGAAAACCGAGTGTAAAGAATTAGAAGGAAAGCTTACTCATATTTGCATAGGAGAAATATTGAGTATTTATCTAAAGTTGATTGAAATAGACAAGTTTAGATCGATATTGACACTACTGATTGGAGGAGTTGGGCGTATTCACAATATTGATGTTAAAAGAGTAACTTAATTAATTTTTACTTACTTAAATTGGACGCGAGTACACTGAAACATGCTGGACCCAACACTTGTTCCCCCGAAAAGCGAGCAAATAGATCGCCTGATTAACGGTGTTATTGCACAGTCACGGGCCAACAAAGAAAGCTTCGAGGTAAATTATATATGTGAAAAGAATCAGAGTTGTAATATACTTTAGCTTATCACATACACACTGGACAGAACTCAAAAGAAATTCACCGAAGCGATCAAGAGCGCACCCACTGTCTCTGAGTATTTTAAGAATCTGTGGAATTCCAAGGAGATTCAAGAAAACGCTCGAGACGTAATGCGATTTATTCTGTGCTTGTTTCTCATTCATTGATTAGTATGTGATTGAAACCCTGATGGAGCAGGATAATAAAACTCAAGAAGCCGTTGTCAAAGGGAAAGTAATTGTTCGAAAGGTAATAACAAAAACCCTCTGAATTTGATTGCTTGTGTTCTTTTCTTAATTGATTGCAAATAACGCCTGCTGACTCATTTCTATCTAGGACCCTTTAGACATTGAAGAGGATATTTTGCCAAACTCTAAAATTGGGAGGTTCACCCGTAATAGATTCGATGAAAAGTTGAAGCAAGTCACGAAAGTGAGTGAAAGCGACAAAAAGAACCTCGCAATCGAGGCTTATAATAGTGATGTGGCTGATATCATGAGATGTGTTTCAAAGCCTGTCCTTACCACTACAAATGCCGCCAATAAAAAAATCCCTCAGCTGCATTACAATTCTGCTGGCACTCTTATGATCGCAGCGAGTGCGGAAATGGAACTTATTCGCCAGCAACAAGCTGAAGAATTTGTCAAAAAACTGCACGATGATAAGGAGAAGTTCGAAAAGAAAATCCAAATTATAGAAAATCGTATTGAGAAAAGAGAAAAAACTGAGCTGGAGCGTCTCCGAGAATATGAAGAAAGGAAGGAGCGTCAACGATTAGAGAAAAGAAAGGCAGAGCTCGATAAAAACCTCAAAGAAATCAAGGCTAAGAACGAGGAGCGATTAAAGGAAAAAGAAGAGTGGGTCAAGACTTATAAAGCTTTGAAAGAGAGCAAACCGAGGTTTGTCCAGATCCAAGAAAACTACGAGAAGGAGCAAGAGAAAAAATATAAAGAGGTAGATGCTAAGAAACTAAAGGAAATTCGAGATTGCCACAAGCCGATTAATAAGCAAGAATTGGATGAACACGAAAGGAAGTTCCTTAAGCATTTAGAAGAAGTCAAGGCAAAAAAGGAAAAATTGCAGCCACTGAAGACAGTGACCACACCTGCAAATCCCAACCTTGCAGAATTGCTCCGAGAGGAAAAAGCGAAGCAACGGGAGGAACTGGAAGAAAAGAGAAGGAACAGAGAGAGAGTTGAGAGCTTAAACCAAAAAGTGAAGAAGCATCGGGTCAACATTGATCCTGCAAAAGAGGAAGAAATGAGACAGCTCATCCAGAAACTGCAAGATCAAACTCGAAGTAAACGTTCTACCAAAGGTGATGACCCAGAAAAACGTCCAGACGAGAACGAACTCAACATGCAGCGAACGAAAAAGCTGCAAAATCTTGTGATCGCCAAAAGCATGAGAAAATACGAGACTCTGAACGATGAGCTTGAGGCGAAGAAAGCGATTACAACAACAGAGACGGTTCAGTCTCCGGCTTACCCCAACTATTGGAAAGATGTCAAGAAGCAATTACATATAGCAGCCCATTCGGACGACTGGAAAAACATCATTTCTTCGAAGGGGCTTTCGAAGAGAGATAAAACAGAAGCCATACTCATTGAAACTGGAAAACTCGAAGAAAAAGCCAAAATGAAAGAGAAGTTATGGAGGGCAAAGAAAGGAAAGCCAGACAGCTTCAAGAACTATGTAGACGAGTCTGAGCAAGTTGATGACCTCTACATTAACTCAATCAAAGCCAAGCTCTCTCTTCTTAGAAATGAAACTCTCTCAGCTGAGCCTTCCACAACTGATAATCAGAGTCAGGATTTTCTAAGTGAAAGAAATAAAGGCACAAAAGTAAAGAATCTGCACAACGATTATGCGGGCAGTGGACACAAGGCTGAAAATGGGCCTCAAAAATACAGATCGAACTTTGACGACGCCCAACATAATCCCAAATCAAACATCCATCTGGGCGCCAACGGCAATAATGATGTGAGTCAAAACATGAAATATTCAGATGCCAACAGAGGAAGCGGACAAGATCAAGGCAACTCACAACAAGTTCAAGATCCGAATATTGGAGCCTTGAGAGGATGGGGATTATCATCTCTTCATTGATCAAAATAAAAATAATAAAAAAAAATAAATTCGGATATTAAGCTAACTCGATTCTACATTTCTAGCTTTATTATGATCGAATATCTTATTGCGTAACCCGAGTTAAATATTTGAAAATTGTTGCAAACTATCTCGTATCTCCAATTCAACTGAGTAGCAAACCTTAGCAAACTCCGAAAATCTGAATAAGTGCTGGACGCAGAGGCATTTGAGAGAGAGAGAACTTATGATTATTTGAGTATGAATGACTAGCAAGCCGAGAGAAGTCCAACAAGAGATATAAAAAATTTATTAGAGGTTCTGTTAAGCTAAGACAAAGTATTTAGATAAGCTTTGCTTCTTGCAAATTCATTTCTCATGGTACATTCAATGTCTACGCTAATAATGAAATAGTTTCCAAGTATACAACAGATGGAATGATCAGCAGAATATTATTTTATAAGATGATATTTTTATTCTAAATCAAGTGCGCCGAATATCAAAAGATTAGAGATAAATGAGTCTGAAATACTGCAAAAATTAATGAAATATTATTGAAATGAGTCACATGGAGAGAACCATGTCTCAAAAAAAGCTTCTTCATCTACCTCTCTCGGAAATGTTGCTTTCCAACTCTAGCAAGAAATTACCATCCAGAGGTCGCGCTGGAATTTCACCAGGCTGGGATTCACGTAAACAAATAAGCATGCCTTCGAGTGAATTAGTTGCTCATTCAAAACTCTCTCCAAAGCTCACTCAAAATACCTCAATGTATAGATATTTGAATACAGAGAGAACTCTACCTCGTATTTCAACTAAAATGTTTGATTCAATGCCATCAACAGCCAGAAATGCCCAAAGCAAGAGTCCTTTAAGCAGCAAAGCGTCTTTATCAAACAACGGAGCATTGACTTCTGGCACAACAAATCATAATCGAGAAGCTACTAGCAAAGTAACTTTTCGACCGAGCAATGAATCGACGAGTATTCCCAAAAGCAGATTTGTTCCTTTTCGATTATTTCAGGCGAGATCATGTGCACCAAATTTAGCATATCTAAGGAAGGTAATTGATCGGGATTTAGTTCTACCAACGACTCTTCCTCAGCTTGAAGACATGCAAAAAATGCTGACCGAAATTGAGAAATCCTTTTCGTCGAATCCTCAACAATCGCGCACTCAGCTCTATGATTCGCTTCACGAACTTTATTTCAAGTCAATTAAGCTTGGCTTATTCCCATTGACACTCTCGGTGTTATATTCTTATGCTATGATTGCGAAAGCGTACCACGACATCAACAAAGCAATTTATTTGTTCAAGCAGCATAAGAGCCTGTGTTCTATCTACAACGCTGATAATGAGAAAATGAGATGCTATCACGAATTAGCTCTCGCTTTCCAAGAACTCACGAATTATGATAAAGCATTTTCTTATGTCAAAAAACAGCTAAAGCTAGCTTGGAAATTGGAAAATCAAGATTATGAATTGAGAGCCTATGATACTCTGGGGATGATACATTACTATAAAGGGAATTTGGAAAAAGCAGAATATTTCGAGAATAGGATGCGAAAGGGATTATTCGAACCGAAACATTCCAGTTTTCGGAAGCTTGCTTTGGATGCAGTCAAGAATTCTAAATTTAGAAGAGAGTGCAAATTCGATGGGAACCAAGATCAGTTAACGACACTCTATCTCTCTAGTGGTGATGAGGATAATGAAGATATTCCGTTCGATTATAGCATAAGAGATTACCATGACCTGGAACAAAAAGGTGAAAAAATTTCAGAGACACAGAATGCAACCAACGCCAATAGCCGGACTGACTACCAAAAAAAAGTGTTAAGACTTGTTCAAACACAAATCCGAAAATCTCAGCAAAAGACGAAGTATGTGATGGGTGAGTCTGTACGCTCAGTTTTTATCAAAAAAGAGGAACGAAAGCCTTCCAAAGCGAAGGATTTTGAATTAATAAAGGATGTGGGGAAATGGATTATCCAGACTGTTAATTCTCAGAAAGGTTTCGAACTTGAAACCAAAGTAAAAGATCCAATTACGATCAATCATCTCAGCACAAACCGAGTGGTTGAAAACTACTATATTTTCGATCAGGGATCACCTTTGAATTATAAAAAGACCGTTCTGGACTTTCAGCTCGACATGAAGATCAAAGCTCAGATCCTCAAGCAACTCTCAAAAATAAAAACTGAAATTCTCCGGCATATTGAGTTCATAAAGACAATCCACCAAAAAGATCCTATTCCTCAGAATCAAAGCACTCAAGCAGTGGGGGTCAATCTTCCGTTTCCATTAGGAGGACAGAATAAAAAGTCTTCCAAGTCTCTAATCATGAAGTTTCATTCTAGACGAGACAGTATTGAGTAATCAGAAACAAGATGAATTTTCAAAATTAGCCTTCCTTTTTCGGATGGCGAAATCGCAAAATTTATTTTATAAACTTAGACTAACAAATAAATGTGCATCTTTTTTCTCCTGTTTTTTGTGTGGATATATCGAATCAGGCGAAATATATTCGCGATGTCAAAACTTCTAAACAGCATTCAATTTTCACTATTTTAAATGGATAATTTTTTGTTCCGCTGATTTGAAATATGCCTGACTGAATTTTCCTTTTCTCATTTCAGATTACGTGCAGATAAAGAAGAAGAACTGAACTTTCGAGCCAAGCTGCTATCTTTTCCTGCAGAGGTGAATGCTTTTCCACAAATTTCGCATAGTTTCCCATTGCAGTAATGTAATTTAGAATCTTTATGAGCTAGCTTCGTCGAAAGGTTGGAAGCATTTGCTTGGATGCTTTTTAATTTAGCTATTGTGGCCTCTAAATCGTTACCTAATTTCGTGGCAATGTAAATTAATTTTCACTACAAAATTTTAAAATGTGTGAGTACTGTGAGCTTTCGTTTCAGGTTTTTTCAGTTGACTACTAGTAGCTGTGGGTTTAGAAGTAATTTTCGATGCAATATCCTTGATTTGAGTCTTCAGATCTTTATTTTGCTTATTTTTTGACTCTGGATATAAAATCTCATAGTTTTTATTGCCAGTGACAGGTCGACTCTGGGAAATTGAACTTATTAGCTCTTCTGTTTGTCTCCGATTTGAGAGTTTTTGTGTCGGGCTATTTAACAAGAATATTGAATGATTACTTTGATTCGTAGAATTAGAAATGTTTACAAATCTTTCTTGAAGTCAGCAGGCCCCCACGAGACCTGATTTGATTGTAGATTACGACTTGACTCATATCCAAACCCTCCTTTCCCTGTCGCTGAAAATTTGAATCCAAATTTCTCTGGTTGCTGACTTTCTTCGGTAGCTACTGTTTTGGCAGGTCTCAGATAATCGGAACGATCAGTATTTAAGGAGGATTTGTTTCCTGGATAATAAGAGTAATCTTCTGTGGTTGTTGTTTTGGGCCTTCTGTCTGTATAACTCGAGATATTACCAGAAGTTTTCTTGTCAGAAGACAAACCAGAGTTCATCCCTTCCAATTGCAGTTTCAAGTTTGGCATTGCTTTTATTGGTTGTGATGATTGGCGGGAAGTATCTGGAGAATTAAGACTTCTTAAACCATGCCTGATATTATCTAATTTTTGGGCTATCTCTTTTTCAAATGGTTCATCATCAATTAGTTTCTTGTGTTGATTCAGGACTAATGTTTATTGCGCAGTGTAAGAAAAAAATAACAAAAACAAAAAATTACCTTTTTTGAAATTGAAAATTTCTTGAGCATCTTGTTCAGTATATAACGGCTTGTGATCTTTTGCTGTTTTATCAATTGCATTAAGTACTTTGTTGCTTGGGGTCGTTCGGCCACTATGTTGACTCTCATCAGTTGGAAGTTTATTTGGATTTGAAAATTTGGAATAAGAATTCAAACTTGAAAGCTCTGCCACATCCTTTTCGACCATCGAGTGAGCTCTAGGCCAGTTTTTCCTCGCTTCCTCTTTTTGGAGACGAGATTGTGGATTAGCTGCATTCCTAACGGTATCTGTATTATCTGCAATAAACTCTCCATTGACTGCGTCAGGTAGGCTTCTATGCTTTGCTAACAGATCCATTTGATTGGGACTTTTTCTTGGGAAATTGCCAAGTTCTTGGGCGTTTGAAAAAGAGACCGGCTTTGAACTTGTTCCTTTGTTGCTTTGGTTTTCCAAGTTGAACTTATACAGGTCTTCTATTGGTACCAGTGAGCCTTTCAAATCTACAACCTCATAATCAGACTCTGAAATCCTTGAAGGCACTTTAGAATGAGCTGCCGAAGGAGTGGGTGCATACGAATCATCTCGCCTAGAAGACGTTGGATCTCTTTTTCGATTTTCTATATGGTCAAAATCAGTCGATTGCTCGTAGCTCGCAGTCCTTCTGAAGAGTCGGAGTTCAGGAGAAATC
>ENA-UOTZ01001590-UOTZ01001590.1-compost-metagenome-genome-assembly--contig:-NODE-1590-length-14879-cov-6.872517_pt1 | contig 14879 bp, 11 predicted proteins | sample MGYA00238144_ERZ746983 | MGnify/ENA primary metagenome ERZ746983 (study PRJEB28759, sample SAMN06268863) | compost metagenome | isolation source: single cell | place: USA: California, Emeryville, Joint...
CTTTGCCCGCCATTTGATGGGAAATTAGAAACAATGGCATTAGATACGCAAAAAATATTCATACCAACGTTTCTAAGCCAATTAATGAGATTTTAGTTAATGAGGGCCGAGCAGCGATTTGGCTTGATATAAGCTGACTTTGTTAATCGATCCTTAATTCAAAAATAACAGCTATAAAGTAATTTATATTAGTGAAATAATTACAAAGTTAACAATATTTTTCCAAAAAATCGAAACAAAACAGATTTTCCTAGCTTTGGGTACTGGCAGTATCTAATTTTCTCAGTTTGGTCGCAAGCTTTTTGGGTGATGTGTTTTTTGAGTTGAAAAGTCAGCTTTCCTTTGCTTGAGTCTGCAAAAAGGAAATGATATAGGGTGTATACATAATTCCAAACTCGTATTTTTTTGTTCTGAAAAAGAGAAAACGTTCGCTTGGAACAATGAGAAATGAAATAAAACGAACAGATGAATTTCTCAAAATTCATTTCTGCTATTATGGTACAGACATGTAATATGTCTTTGTAGAATGATGATAGTTGAACTTATATTTGAAAGCAAAAAAATCATAAGAATATTACACGGTTTCTTCTAAATCAGATCAAAAATCTTGTTTAGAAGAGATTCATACATCAGTTTGTATTAGTATTATTGGAATGCAATAACGAAGATAATAGCAATCGAACGAAATAAAAAGTTTATGAATGAACTGAATTAAATATCGAATCCTTGAACTCTTTAATTTATTTGTCTTGTTCCTTATGCAACTTTTATTTACATAAAACAAGTAATTTTTGAGAAAATGGAAAATGTTGCAACTAACTGATTGATAATAGTATTTTATGATAAGGAGATGTATACTATTTCAAATAGGGTAGGCGTCTGGATCCCGGAAATCAGCTGCCTGCAACAACATTTGGGGCAGATACTAAATATCTGACTTCCTAGTATATACTATTATTGCTTCATCGATATTAGTTAACCTAAGTAATAATAGCTTTTTTTAGATCAGCACATAACTAAGCAAGAAAAGTATTTCTTATTGCAATAGTGTTAGAAAAATCTAGTTGGCTGTTGGGGGTATGTCTTACTAATACTAATCAAATTACTTTAATCAGATTGAAAAGAAAGTGTAGACGAGTAAAAAAGGCAGACATCTGCTCTTATTTCAATTAGTACGAGATAGCATTCAGTGGATAGACTTTACACGAATGAGTCCTTTAAAGCGTTTTTTGGCCATTGGACGGCCAAAAATCAACCAACACACGTTTGAAAGACTAAAGTATTATCCAACCGAAATAATCAGAAGTTAAGATCGACAGTAGGAATGGCATATGACCAGGGCGTCTACTTTTTTGGACAATGGTCTCCACTTTTTAAAGCATTCCTTCCAGATCCCGAACCTTTGAAAAACATTGGCAGCTTACGAAAAAAGTTGGCTGTTATGAATGATGTCAAATTGTTACATTGAGGTCATTCTGCCTGCACTGTATGCAATGCAACAAGCGCTAATCACTTCTACATGAATATTCGTCATGGAAAATTTATGAATTAGATTGAGTTTCGAAAAGTCAAAGAATGCTTGCTATTCATTGGTCTATGTGAACTTTTCGACTTCATTAAATTGCTTGAATCATGTAAGGAAGAGAATTTTCATCCTGATTGAATTTGTCTAACTTCACTTTCCGGATCCATAAACTAAAGTACGAAAAAATCTAATGGCTTGCCCAGTCAATCATGGAATGCTTTGCTAACCTGCGCATATTACGATTTTCCCATTTATACAGAATTCTATTTAGAAAGTTTTAGAAAGTTTATGAAAACAAAAACCACAAAAAAAAATCGGTGTATCTGTGTCAATGATCCTCCATCTTCTATACCTGCCTAATTACCTTCGAATGGAGGAGATTTTGGATAGAAACTCATGCTTCTGGTCATTTAAAGAAAAACGCTCATTATGAAGAAGTTTCAAACAACAACATGGACTATCATCTCAAGGTTCTAATCGAAATAATCATTATCCAAGATCTTCTAGTTCACTAATGGCAGCTAACTTCATCAAAATGAGCTAATTGCTCGTTAGCCACAAGTATCGTGCGTTTTTCTATATAGATACAGTAATTAGCATATTATCAAATAATTTACCAGATCCTACTGAACTCTGATTACGAAATCCTTATAATCGATAAAAAAGTTTAACAATATATCAGTTGCTTATCCTATGGAAAAAATTTTCATTGAGGAAGGAGACCTCAATGTGACTCACAACGCTACCGATAGCCACGAAAATGCAGAGCACGGAGAACATATGCCAGGAGAAGCCCTTATAGCATTATTCGTGTTTGTTGGACTCTTAATTGGATGCGTTTTCCGCGAAATCAATAAAAAGCTGAAAATCCCTTACACTCCAGCGATACTGGGAATAGGAATCATTCTCGGAATTTCCGTTGACAGCCTTGGGGTAGTAGGTCAAGCAACCGAGTTAATGAGCGAAATCAATCCTCATGGTATTCTTATGGTGTTTATCCCAACTCTAATTTTCGAGTCTGGTATGAATATCGAATGGTTCGTCTTCAAAAAAGCTTTTGTTAACATCCTCATCCTCGCTGGTCCTGGTGTCCTCTATGGAGCTATCTTACTTGCCGGAGGTCTTAAATGGATAATCGGCTACACTGACGATGAGCTTAGCTGGGCCGGAGCCCTGACACTTGGTTCGATCATCAGCACAACGGATCCAGTGGCCGTCGTTGCGCTCCTAAAGCAATTGGGAGCACCCGTCCCATTGAACACGTTGATTGAAGGAGAATCGCTGCTGAATGATGGTGTTGCTATGGTGTTCTTCTCGCTGTTCGCTTCAATGGCAAAGGGAGAAGCTACATCTCCACTGACAGTCATCTGGAACTTTATCACGCTCGCTGGTGGCGGAGCACTACTCGGTATTGTTACCGGTGTTCTTGGCACATTGTGGCTAAGACGCGTGCTGAGAGATTCTGTACTGGGAATCACGCTTACCTTCATCATGTGCTATCTCGCTTTCTTTGTTGCGGAGTTCATGGGATACAAAATCTCTGGGATATTGGCCATTGTGTCTCTCGGACTCTTCATGTCAGCCTTCGGCAAAACCACCGTTGATCCAGAAGGCGAGCATTCATTGCACGCTGTCTGGGCTTGGGTACAGTATGCTTGCGAAACTCTCATCTTCTTGCTTACTGGCTGTCTCATCGGTTTGTTCATTATCCACAGACCTCCTGGAACAATCACCACCACTGACTGGAGCGACATGCTCATCTTTTACATAATCATGATGGCCGCTCGTATGATCATGATTGTCACCTTTATGCCAATCCTCAGCAAAAACGGCTATGGTCTCACCTGGAAAGAATCTTTGGTCACCTGCTACGGAGGACTCAGAGGTGCTTTGGGCCTCGCTTTGGCTCTGATGGTTGCTGTCGACGATGGTTTCAATATTAGAATGCGTGAACTCGTGCTCTTCCACATGGCTGGTATGGCCACAATCACACTACTGTTGAACGGCACGACTTGCTCAGCCCTCGTCCGTTATCTCGGCATCGTGCAAGAGTCAGAAGTGCGCGATAAAATCAAAAAGAATCTTATGGCAGAGCTTCTCGTTGAGTCTGGCACCAGACTCGAAGAGATCAAGAAATATAAATACCTTAATCTCGCTAATTGGGAGAAAGTCCGAAAACTCGCAGGTATCGACGATATGCTCGCAAAAGTCCAGAAAACTCCGCAAGGGAAGGTCGACGTCCGAAATGAAGCTGCCTATAAAGCGTTCAAAGACGAAGATATCTACGCTGAGTCAAGATACCGTCTCTTGAGGATCATGAAAGGGTTAGTATGGGAGAAATTCGAAGAGAATCAAATCACAGGCCCTGCAACGAGACTTCTCAACGAAGCTGTAGAAATCAGTCTCGAAGCCAATAATAAACCCATCGCAATTTGGGAGTTCCTGTACTCTGCCTTCGTAAGCAACAAAACGACAGCTCTCTATTTAAAGGTCAAGGACTGGATTATAATTGGCCCACTTGCAAAGAAATACGTTGCGAATCACCTTTCTTTCCTATATCAAGTCGTTACTACTTTCATCATTATTGCTGAGGAAGTCATAGAGCATCACGAAGACATTCCTCTGAGCAAAGAACACATCAAGGTCGTTGTTGAAGAACTCGAGAAGAATCGCATTGATGCTAACAATTACATCATCTCTATTCAAGACCAGTTTGCTGAACTCATTATCAACGTTCAAATCAAGCGCGCTGCTTATAACATTCTATTCTTCCAACGCCAGAAACTCGATCAAAACCTCAAGGAAGGACAAATCGAAGAGAAGGAATACAATGACCTCCGACGCGATATCGACAGAAGAATTGTCAGTTTGGAAGAATCACTTTCGTTCGAAGACTGGAACGCTCCAACCTTCGACGATTTCGTTATGCAGTTCCCAATTTTCTCCTCGCTCCGAAGAGAAGAAATCGATTTGATCAAAGGAAACGCGCAAATCCGAATTTTCAGCAACGGAGAACCTCTCTACACTCGAGGCGCTAAAGTCGGTGGTATCTTTGTCGTTACGAAAGGCATCGTGAGACAATACTTCGACCTCGAAAAGAACAGCACGAAGCACGGCCTCGGTAGCATTCTCTCATTCAGTAACATCGTCAGCGAAGGAAACGTGGCTCTTGGAAATTGCGTTGCTTTAGGAGAAGTCCAAACACAATTTATCAGCGCCAGTGTCCTGCAGGATGTTATGAGGCGAAACCCTGAATTCGAAGCGATGTGCTACAAAAACTCGCTCTATCAATTCGTGAAATCCGATCCTCAGACCGCAGGAGATCTCGCAAGACTCGATGAGCAGAACACTCTCAATTTTGCGACTACAGCGAGACTAGTTAAGATAGAAAAGGGTATTAAATTCCAAATAGCCAGTGGCGGGTACTTGTTCAGCGGAGACATGAAGAAACTTAATACTGGCCTCAGGATTAACAGACCTTGCTTCATTTATCCGTCATCTGATGAGTATTCATCTGATGGTAACACCGTGTATCTCGCTTTCCAAGAAGATATCAGTATTTATGACACCAAGAGAAGCTCACTTCACGCCCAAAAGGTCTCGTATCAACTTCCTCCAAAGGAAAGTGTTCGGAGAGAAAGCTATAGAGCAGGGTTTGAGGGTCCAAGGAAATCTAAGCGCTCGATCCTAGAGGATCTTGACCGTGAGCAGGAAGTGACGAGGAACTTCCAGAATATGTACAAATCGGGCCCGAAGTACGGGGAGAAGACGGTTAGGACTAACAAAAACCAGGATGATTTCATGGCTTAAATGAGAACTAATGCAGAGCCACTCCGTTAAAAATGGTTTATAGCCTCACTATTAAACAACTTTCCTTCGTTATATATTCATTATTTTCGTAGGTAAGGTAGTGAGCTAGGTCCATAAAATAAAATAGACTTGATATATTGTGGAGAGGCTTTTCTAATAGGTAAGACGAAACATACTTGGATACACAAGCAATGAAAGAATATATGCAAAATAACCGCTGTTTCGTGTTTCGTGTTTGATCTATCTCAAGGATGATCTCAATTATTACATGCAAATAAAAAGTTACAAACTGTATTCTTTTCTTTTGAAAAGATAGTGACGTTAAAATTTGGAAGAACAAAAAATAAAAATACTTAGAATCTATACGACTATTATGAATGCCCTGGAAACGGTGGATTCGCCAATTCCAACTGGTCATCGAGATTGTTTTCATCTTCTACAGTGACCATCTGAGTTGCAGAGATAACTTTAAGTACAGCGAGTTTTTTCGATTGTCTAGTGTCTATTTGCAAGACTTGTGTGATCGGCTAAAGGGAGAAATAAATTATGTGATTAGAAATCATAGGGGCACATTTATTTACCTTTCTACAAAGGAAGCATTCTCCTGTTGCCTTCCAGACCTCTAGTGAACAGTCATAGCAAACCCCTAATTTACATACAGATTCAGTCACGAAATTGATGAATAAGTTTACCTCCATGTCCACACTCCATAAAAACAGCGTCGGGAACCTTATCAAAGCAAACCAGACATTGAACGACTGATTTTTCCGCGACTTTAACCCCTTCTTCCTCTTGTTTTAATTGCAGTTTAGGTTTCATATCTTGCTTTATTTCTTCCTCTATATTCTGTAGCAAATTCTCTATATCCTTGCGTTCCACTTGAAAAGAATGAAACATCGCCATTCTATTTGAAGTTGGTGGGTGCTCTATCTCTTTCGCCTCTTCCATCTCCTTCACTTCATCTCCATCCATCGCCTTCTTGATTTTCACCTCTTTCGGCTGATCCTCTGTGATTTTAGTCAAATCCAACCTGATTTTATGCTTTTCGAACTTCACGGGTTGGTTCGTTCCCTCCTCTACCACTGGTTTATTCTGAAGATCCTTGAAAAATCTGGGAACATCATTCGTTGTTGGATTCAGTTCCCTTCGATAATCATCTAGCACGTGTATGCTCTTCTCTCCGTCTTTTTCTTCGTCAGAATCAGTGAGTCTATTTTCGAAGACATAATCGCCTCGAGGAAAATACTGCTTCTGAGGTTTCGTCTCAACAGCTTCGCTATATTGCATACGAGATGACAGCGGTGGCTCCATTCTATCGGTATCTAGCTTGCCCACACCCTGTGTTAAATCATGGACCCGTGCACTGAGTGATGGCCGGTGAAGCGAAGCAATAAGTGGAGAGTGGCTTTTTCTGCTTCTTGTTGTATTTAAACGATCAGATAACGCACCTGACTGTAATTGGTCTCCTCCTCTCGATCGGGATGAAAGCGCACCCAGCAGGTGCTCTCGAGCGCTGAGGAGTTCCGTGAGCTCGGTTTGTCGATGTGTAGTCGAAGGCATGTTTTGGTAACCGTAGTCAAAGGAATTTGTTCTCAGCCTTGTTTTCTGGGCTGCAATTGAAACATCATTAATGCTACTGCATCTATTTTGATTTTTTTTACTTAAAATGGTTTTGAGTACAGTCTCTCTCTTCAGATCTTCCTTCTGAGCTTTATATTCGTTTTCACTAGCACGCTTGAAGTAGGTTGAAGAGGCTTTCATCTGAAAAAAGTGAAGCAGCGATTAGAAGGTCAAAGAGATGTCGAGATTCTACCAGAAATTTCGGAATATCGAATAGTTCGTCCTTTGGCTTAGTGACTGGCTGCTCTGGAACTAAGCCTCTCATTGCTGGAACGACTTCGGCTAGTTGCAGTTGCGGCTCGTCTTCTTCAGCGTCTGATTTCGAAAAGTACTTGCTATTTACAAAATAAATCAGAAACTTGTTGCTTTGAAAAAATTATGATTACAGGAGGTCTTTGTAAAAAACAATCGTCACCAAGAGACACACGACGTTGTAGACTGCAATCGGAAGAAATAGGATAAAAAAATATCCTATTTGAAAGCGTTAGATGGACGATGCTTTAAGAGTTTCATACTCATCTCTCTTCTCCTCAAATCTTCAACGAAATGCAAAGAAAAATCTTCATGGTCGTTTAAGAAACCCAGCAGATGGATAATAAAAACGCACGAGAGCACAGTCGTTCCCGCGATGAATAAGAACACCCAAAGGGAGCCTTTAACTAGCATTATGCACTCAAATGAGATGGGTATTTAGAAGGCAGCGTTTACATTCCATTGAGTTTCCTTCTCCGCAAATATAGAAACAGAATTTGCTTATAATCATCAATGAGACAGCAAGAGTCACCCCGATCATGAGAGAAAATAAGACCCAGTAGCTCCAGAATACCTCTCTCCAAGGCATTTTCAAAATTTGATCGATTTTCAGCACGATATTTAACACCTGCAACTGAATGAGAAGACGGACAATCAGAGTCGTCAGAGGCCAGACTTTGCAAAATTCGCCTCTTTTGATATAATCGAAAATAGCTTTGAGTATCGTGAATATAATGTAGGGAAGGAATGCATAAGTCAGCTTGAAAGAGCTCTCATTGATGTATAAGATGATAAAAATCTGGAGAGAAAGGGTTTTAGTCAAAAATATTTTAATGTTGCTTCAATGAATACCTTTGTTATTGAATTAATGATCGTTTGAATTATGTCCAGTATCTTCCTGCTCCTGTAATGCATTAAAAATATGAGGGAAAAGGCGAAACGAGCGCATTACATTTGGATCTGCGAATTGAATTGGACGAATAACGTATAAAAATCCACCGCCCAAAGGAAAATAATCACGTACATCGTTGAAATGTTCCATTTCACTGCAGCTAGCAGATACAAGCTCACAAACAACGACACAATTTGATATTTGCAATATTCTTTCAGAAACAACTGGACTTCATAGCCAGGAGGAAGTTGTTCAGAATGTTGAGCGCGAGATACCGACCTCCGAGCGCTTTCATTGTTCTGATTGTTTTCAGCGATAACCGAGTTCTGATCATTCTGATTATCTGGGCCAATCTGGTTGTCTTCTTCGTTCGGCTGAGGGTTATTTATCTCGATTGCTTGTCCATTTCCATTCTGAAGAACAGAATTTGCATTTTGTTGGGAGTTTTCTTGCTGCTGGTGTACAGGCTGCTGAAGGCTGCTGCCTTCAACAGGAATTCTATGAGTGTCTAAACGAATTGTCAGTCTAAAATCATATTAAGAATGCAATTGCCTTCTGCTGGCCGCAGTTGGGTCAAATAATGATCAATATTTTTGCTTTCTTCGCTCATGTTACTCCTTACAAAAGGTTAGACATACGCAGTTAAATCTTTGTACTCGTTCACCGATTGCTCTTCATAATCAAGATTAAAATTCACTCCATAGGGCTTATAGCTTCGAAGACTTTCGTTCTCAGGCATATTTTTCGAATCCTCTGACACTGAAATGTAAGAAGATATTAATCAGAAGCCGATAGGGAAGTGAGCTGTACTTCTCTCTGGATTTTCTTCATTCTCGGTTTGTCTTTTTTTGTACCTTTCGAGTTCAATTGGAGACGCCAAATGCCCATGAAGTGTTCGATCCTTTGAACCCTCATGTTTGTTTTCCTCGTCGTTCTATAGATTCATTAAAAGGAATCATGATTTCACATACATAAGCGTCGCTCTGCATTGATTAGGCGTTCTACTCTTTGAATTTATTATTTAAAAAGCAGGGTTTTTGAACTATACTGGTGAAAACAAACATAAAATTTATTGTGTTATGTTGCTAAATGCTACGGGAATTTCACTACATCTGTTGGAACCCTTTTTCTTTGAATTGATGAAACCGAGAACTTGCTACTTAGTTTCATTGATAAAGAGCCTTCCTGCATTCCTAACAAAGAAATTAAACTCTCTTATTGATTTCAACTACAAAGAAACGATTTGAATTATAATTAGATATAATTACTTTAAGATTCGTGGGATACTTATGCAATGATAAAGGCTGCTGATATACAACAGTAACCAGCAGAAATCGTGGCTTATGAACATATAAAGAAGTTTAAACTTAATTATTCATGAGTAGTACTAACAGTTAATAAAAATAGCTGATTAGATGTTATTAAGGGTAATTATATGCATAATAGTTCGTTTATTAGGGAGAACACTAGAGTGTTCTGTATTTGGCAGTGAGTCTGCTGCCTTTTGGACGATGGTTCTTTTCGTCCTCGTTCCTGCTTTTTTTCTTGTGAGTCCATTCGTAGAGATCAGGGTTCTGGACTCTCTGGACTTCAGCAACAAGCTCAATAGTTTGCATTATATTGTGATCGCTTTCGACATTTACTGTATGCTCGGTCTGCGGCATTCGTGTTTCGGATTTTTTTGAAAATATATCGGCGTAGTAATAAGAAGATGAGACACCCGATTGATATGGCGGGTTTACGTGAATTCGCTGCTTGTTAAGTATGCTGAACATTCTGGCTACCGTCGTAGTGACCGAAGTGACTCTATTGAGCATGCTTTTCGAGGATAGCAACATCTTGCAGAGAATATATATATTCTAATTGTCTGGAAAAAGAATTTATCTAAAATAAAGAGAACATTCGCTTAGATAACTACCTAAAAAACTGCTGAACGAAATCACACTAAACGGTAGAAATTCACTATCCAGATGCTTTTGAAATGTTAGAACACTGCATAGTGCTTTTGTTGAAGCTAAGAGGATATAGGTTTTCTATACTGTGAGGACTCTTGGTAAAGAGAAATGAAATTTTCTCCTAATGAAATAAATCGTATTGCTCCATGGTGATTCCGGAAATCGGCAAATATATTTGTTAAGGAATGCTATTGCATTCGTCAAAATATGAGTGTATAAGAGGACAAAATCAAAACTTCCCGCTGATGATTTAAAACTACTGCTCATATGAATATGTATTGTGAAGTTTTAATAAGTTAACAATTCAGTAGATATCCATGGTTATGAAAGAAAGATGTTTCTATTTATTGTGCGCTCTTCTGCATTCGAAAATATATGGATCCAGTTAGTTTTGAGAGGATTTTAGAAATTTTGCTCCGTTCAATTTTTCGATCAGATAGAACCAGCAAATATTGAAAAATGCAGTTAGAATTTCTCGCGAATGAAGCTTATGTGTTTTTCATACTGAAATAAGAAGCTCATTGAGTTCAACATTTAATATCGGAGAATCGGGTCAATTAAGTCTGAAGAAAATAAAAATCAAGTCATCCTATTATATTTTCACGATTAGATTGATTATTCAATTTTCAATATAATGCAGCCATACAATATCCTAGCGATTATCTCTTTTTCATATATGTGAGTATTTGGTGCTGGCTGACTTTTACCAACCTACCCTATTCTACTCTTAGCGATGTATACGTAATACTCAATCTGATTTTTTTTTTTATTTACTTACTTTGACGTTAATATAAAATCAATGTCTATTTGATCCACGTAAAATGGCAATCACAGCTCAAATTGTTTACAGCCTTCAAGAGACACAAGCTCTACTCTCGAAGTTTGTTAGATTTTTCGGACCAAGCCTTAGACTCCAAAGATCGGCAATTACAAATCCATGAAGAAATGAATTAAATAACCAAAAAATCAAGACTACTTACCACCCTGAAATGGTTAGAAATACCTATTCAGGTAAGCATTATAATGAACTTTGGTTTTGCATTCTCTAATCCGCAACTCAATAAAATACTTATAGCATTTAAGTAAAGTTTTGTGCTTTTGAATCTACTTCGCCCGATGACATTATATCGCACGCAATCAAAAAACAATAAATCAAAGTTTTTAGAATAGAATTGGAGAACATGCCTTCTCCAGTGGCCGCCATTGATGAGACCAAATTCTGGCTAAGGAGATTTAACATCGGAAATATACTCATTTTTGATTTCCGAATAATTTTTATGAGTTTGCTTGACGTATTTCTTTAATTTATGATATTGACTCGAAATGCTAATTTATTACCTCATGCTAGCAGATATCTGTATCTGTTTTTTTTAGTTATTTACCTGGATCCACTTAGATTCTTATGTCTGCAATAATATTGTTCAGATGCGTCTGCGAAGCCAAGTGACTTCCAAGTAATTCCTTTGATAACTTCTGGATTTATTTAGCAGCCTAGAGTTGATGGATAAAATTGTATCTCCCAGCCTCAAATAATTGAGTATATCTCTTAAAATCGGGCTAAGGTTGATCCTGTAACACGATGATTCTCTTCGCCATGCCAATTGGAATGATTAGATATGATTTTTTAATTTGGTTTCGCTTGCGTATTCGTTAGTGAAATAAAACTCTAAAATAGAAAGTTGCTTGCTAACTAAAGTTTTGAACTAAAGTGAACCTTCGATCAGTGTACAATCCAAAGTCTCTATTCTTGAAAGCGCTATCATTCGACGGGATGCGCATCGCCCTTTATGTGCTCACAAACTTTCTCTGAGAGTGAGGTGCAAGAATTCTGACGGATTGATGAATGAATTTCAGACTTTGTAACTTATTTTAGATTTCTAATTCTATTCCATGCTTTTTCAACGTTCATGGTCCTTGATGAAAATTGTTTTATGGAATTAATCTCATCTCTTAGGGATTATAATTACATACAAAAGTTATCCAAAATTAACAACGCAATGATTAACTTCAAACCCAGAAAGTATCTCATCATCGATCCTAAGCAAGTCCTTGCTGGAGAGACAACGACAAAAGTAATTGATTCAGGCGACTTAGTTATCACGGAATTTGATGACGGAATCAGTCTTGTGCTCAAACAAGGAGCTTCTCAAAAAGCTAACAGATGACCATGAGTATGAGCTTGTATTCAATTCTCAACTCACAGAAGACGAGCAACTTGATCTTCTGAACTGTTTAGACCAGGCTTGCATGAATCAGGGTCTCATGGAGTTTCCCAAAGTGGCTGCGATGACAGTGAGAGACAATGTTGCTTTTAAAGGCGTTGATCTCAATAACCCAACCATAATCAGAAACAAGAGTCATGGAATTTGGATAGCTGGATATGGTTTGGACTTGTATGGTGGTGATGCAGTGATATTATTCGAAGTTTCAAAGTTACTCGAAGTCAAAGAATTGGAACAAAAGTAGAGCATTGTCATCAATTATAAGCCCTCAATTGCCAAGATAACTCAGGAGAAAGGTTGGCGAACTCATGGGAGTAGCTCTCTTTCATTTAAAGACACTCTTCAAGACTTACTTGAGTTTTTTGAGGCTCAAGAAAAGCACGAAATCGAAAAGACCATCGTGGATATTCACCAGCCTCCCACCCTTCCAACCCAAGTCGATTTGGCTGCTTCTCTACCGAAACGTGGCTCCACCAGAGCCCAAGACACCACAGAAGAAAGTATCAGACATGAGCAAGCTGAAGGGAAAGAAAGTTCGTTGCCATTATGGCAGCTTCCGATCGTTAGAAGAGACAATGATTTTCGGAATACTGGAAAGAAAAGGTTAGGAGGATCTTCCTGGAGCAGTGGTGTATTTGTAGAAGAATCCACGAACAAAGAATGGCTAGGCAAATCGGATCAGAGTCCAGAGCTAGCAGAGGACACTGCTTGTAAAGAAAAAATAGCCAGCGACATTTACGCGTTTTATGGGGCCAGTACACCAAAGATAGAGCTTTCGAAGCAACTAATGACAAATACTCCTCCTGTGCCCGGACATAACAACGTCCAATCGGTACATACTATGAGTGAGTTAATTGAAGAATTCGAAACTTATCGAAGTTTCTGTGGGAAGAAGTTCAAACCGACTGTTCCAAATCTACACAGGCGACTTACTAGTGAAGATGAATCTGAGGTATTCCCAGAACGAGGGTTAGGACAAATTCTAGCGGTTGCTGCATTGGTCAATGACATCGATGTAATAGGAGGCTCAGGCGCCAATATTGGATTTCAGACTGTGGAGGGCGAGGAAGGAAAAAAATATGCAAAAACCATCAAAATCGATCCAGGCGAAGCTTTTAGCACGTATGATAAACCAGAAGAACGAAAAAGAAGGACAAGAAGAGTCGCTACAATGGGGGATAACATGCTCCATTTTGACAATCTTCCTCTGGAAACTCAGCAAGAATTTCTTGTAACTGTCCACAAAATACTCCGGACCACACGACCTACTTTTAGAGGATTTTTCTCGCGTTCTGGAGCTCATAAATTTGTCACTCATTTTGATTTGACTGTTGACTTTCTTACAGATTTCTTAGTCGAGCGTCAGACCCGATTAAGAATTGAATAAAGTCCATGACAAAAATAGTCGGGTAATTTAGTTTCGAGAGAGGCTCTTAGTTATATGAAATCATTGCGGTGCCTTCTTTTACTCAAAACGCTGAAAAAGAGTTGACTTCCTTAAATTATCCTCTCAAGGGGAAAGGCTACTTTTCGGACTTTCTCTTCTTCGTGCTGGATAAACACCTCTCAAATTAAACCCGAGGAGACTTCTTAGATGAGTGATGAAGTACTTCAGGAACTTTCAAAAATTCTGCAAAACACTTGACTGATAGAACACAGCAACTTCTGCCGGTTTCTGTATGAGAGTGACATTAAACGTCTCATGCAGGAAAATTCAACTCTATTCCATGTTGATAAAACCATTGAAAAGCTAGAAGACGTTTTCAATCGGGAAAAGCTCGTGAAAGTGAGATTATGGCTGTACAAGAAGAGTTATATTTCTACATCGATCCTAATGTTGCGGATGAAGGAAAAATTGCTTCACTTACAACAAAGATCGATGAATTTCGTGATTTTACAAGGGGAAACGAAAACACCGTCTTACTCTTGAAAGGAGAACAAGGATCAGGAAAATCTCTCTCCTTGCGATCTCTCGAAGATAAACTTCTCAACAAGAAAAGGGAGGAAAAAGACACCAATGCCAATTTATATCGACCTGAAAGAATTTAACAGAGCTGATGTATCTCGGAGTTTTCAAGATACTCTCCAAAAACAGTATAACAATGAATATGACCCTAAGAAGATAAGTTTGGCAAAAAGGTTGAATATTGCAAATTCAATGCTGATCGAAAGCACCTTATTACTTGCAATGAAGATAACGTCGTCTATTTATGGGAAATCAAAGACGGAGATTGCCTCCATGAATTCAAAAATCAAGATACTAACTTCGACTTCAGACCTGATGGCAAGCAGCTCGTTTTCTCAAAGTATGATAATTCTCTTTGCATTTGGAATCTTACAACTGGTGTGCTGACCCATGAATTCAGAGGGCATACTGGAAAAACACTAGCTGCAAATTCAGTCCTGATGGCACTCAAATTGTGTCCGGAAGTGAAGATAAAACTCTCAGAATCTGGGATGTTTCAGGTGGGCATTCTTCTCACAAGCTAATGAAAAAAGATACTGCCCAGATTGGATTGAACTTAACTGGAGCGAATATTGAAGATGTACTTGAATTATCCGATACAAATTTAATGTTGTTGCTTCAAAGAGGAGCTCACGGG
>ENA-UOTZ01001591-UOTZ01001591.1-compost-metagenome-genome-assembly--contig:-NODE-1591-length-14876-cov-13.959997_pt1 | contig 14876 bp, 6 predicted proteins | sample MGYA00238144_ERZ746983 | MGnify/ENA primary metagenome ERZ746983 (study PRJEB28759, sample SAMN06268863) | compost metagenome | isolation source: single cell | place: USA: California, Emeryville, Joint...
AACCAATAAACTCCTACAAGTACCAACAGGAGAGCAAACTGCTTATGGGGTGGTTGTTGCCTTCGATATCTATCCTATTCCTGGAGGCTCATATGCACAGACCATCTTCTCTCTCCGAAACAACGCAAATCTTGCAGTTAGTTTTACAGTTCAGATGGCAGGCGACTTCAAAATACATGCGGGACCGTTTCGTAGTTCCACGAATTCTTGGTACATACCCGTCATAACAGAGGATGCTCTAACTACTAGTAAGTAAATAATCTCATCCATTGTAATTTAATTCGTTGAATAAAATATAGATGCATGGAATCGAGTGATTGTAGAAGTTGTTCAGGCTCAACCGTCTGAATTTGGAGTTGGCTATTGTTCCGGCAGAATATGGATAAATGGAGTTCTCTCGACTCACACTTACTTAACTGATTTTAGCGGAGGATTCTATCTGTTTCATGACAGAAATAATGTAGAGGTTAATTTTTGCGCGAGAAGGGATCAAGGCGGTAATAACCCTGTATACACTGGAAATTTTGATCTGATGAACTTCATTTGGTTCAAAGGGTCGGAAGGACTCTACGTTCCAGCTCCAAGTATATTATCAGTTAGATGTGCTGGTTAATTTCCCATTATATTAATTCCATAGTTACAAATTGCCTTCTCATGGGCTTCATCAATCCATTTGAAACGGCATGCTTACAATGCAATACTGGATACTATCTCATCGACAAGGAATGCTTGGGCAGCTGTCCAACCGGCTATGCTCCTCATGAACCTACTCAATCCTGTCAAAGTAACTATATCAGATTGTGATTTTGTTCTCATCACCTAATTCATTTTAGAATGTCATTATGGAGGCTATTTCGTAAACATGTCATGATAGATTCACTTCCAATTTACTCTATATCTATTTTTAAATAGAAAGAGGACGGTATCTGTGACCCATGTGAATCAGACGGATTATCTGTGGTTGATGAATCTTGGTGTGCTACTTGCGACCCTAGCTGCCAAAAATGTACTGGGACGGAAGCAATCGAGTGCACGAGCTGCTATTCTGATAAATATCTCCTCTCTTCAAATAATTCTTGTGTCAGCTGTGACGTAGACGGCTACTTTATTTCGGGGACTCAGTGTCTCCAATGCGACTCTACTTGCAAAACATGTTTTGGAGCGGCCTCAATAAATTGTATCACCTGTGTAGCCTCAAAGTATTTCGTTTCTTTGAATAATTCTTGCATTGACTGCGACGTAGATGGGTACTTCGTCTCGGGATCTCAATGTTTGGAGTGTGACTCGAATTGCCTCACCTGTATTGGAGTATCAACATATTGTGTTACCTGCGAGACCTCAAAATACCTCGAACCCTTGAGCAATACTTGCGTTGACTGTGACGGAGATGGGTATTTCATCTCGGGATCTGAGTGTCTCCAGTGCGACTTCAATTGCCTCACCTGCAATGGAGTATCAACAAATTGCATTACCTGTAAGACCTCAAAGTACCTCGTACCCTCGAACAATACTTGCGTTGACTGCAACGTGGATGAGTACTTCATCTCGGGGACTCAATGCCTCCAATGCGACTCGACATGTAAAACCTGTACTGGAACTGGGCCAACAAATTGTTTAACCTGTGTAACTTCGAGGTATCTTGTATCTTCAAATAGTTCTTGTGTTAGCTGCAATGCAGAGGGTTACTTTATCTCAGGAGCTCAATGTCTTCAATGCGACTCAACTTGCAAATCATGTAGCGACGTAACTGCAACGAGCTGCAGCAGCTGCTATGAGGGATTCTACTTGCTAACCACAAACAATTCATGCACTCCATGCGAAAATATTCTAGGATATTACCCCAATGATATCGACCAAATTTGCTCTCCTAAAACTACAGTCCAAATTCTCAAGTTCGAGTTGCAACATCCTCCTCAGCTTTATCTTCTCAGTTTCGACACCCCTTTAGATCTTGAAGCCTCTTTGGCAGAGATCAAACTCTATCAAATTTCGGATTCTGAAAATCCTCTCAGCACGGACATGTCAGAGGTGAGTTTCAATTTGGCAAAACTTACTTCCAGCTCTTATCAACTAAATTTCTTCTCATACACAGAGAGCAACGAAACTCGATCTCTTTTGCTGTCTTTTGACCAGCTCAATACGAATTCAAGTTATTCTTACATGATATCCCTTTCAAATTCCACTGCCCCTATTTTTACAGACTCTACGGTGGCCCAAGCAGCAGCTACAGTTGGCACCACCTCTCAGGCCATAGCGATTAGTACAGCGGCCTCTACGTTCCTTGCCTACCTTCAAGCGAAAGGGGCAAGTACTCAATTGATGAGAATCTTGCAAATAATGGCTCGCATTACTTTTATGAAGTTGATCAATGTTAACTACCTTACCCCTTTAGCAGATTTCTACAACTACACCGATTTGGGACAATTTGGCTTACCAAACGTTCTCAATAGTATTCCAGGCTTCAACAATAGTCACCCTAGCCGTCAACGAAGCTTCACGGTGAAGAATGATGGGATATTTATGACAAACCCTCAAGGGAGCATCATCTTCAATGGCCACTTCAGATACTCATTCAGCCAAGTCTTTCTTGACAATTATGGCGGCATCGTTTTCTCTACTTGCACTAGTTTAATGCTCTATCTTCTGATTAAACTAGCTTCCAAAGGTTTCAAGAATGAAAACTCGAAGATCAAAAAAATCTTGATTCAGATTGTTCATTCATTCGAGAGAAGTATTATGATGACGTTGCTCGTATCTCGATACGCCTATTACTGCTCCGCTCTCATCCTTAACTATGCCTTCATCCCGCTGAACGGCATCTACCAGCAAATTAGCTTCGGATTCGCGATCTTATATATGATCATACTCGTCTATATATTAGTTCTGACCATATGCGTCAGCTTCTACCATGGTAAGAATAAAGCCAAACTGAAATCTATCCGACCATATTTTGGCTTGATCACTCTTCTATGTCAAGAATATCATAGCAAGAGATATCTGGGTCGAATAATGACTTTTTGGTATTTGCTATCCAACTTTCTAAATATGCTCTTTCTGTTACTTCTGAGAAAGTGGGTGATCGTTCAGCTCAGTGCTCTGCTCGCATTGAATGTGATTACCATCTTACTTTCAATTCCGAAGAACGTATTCAAAGCCAATGCAACAAAACTAATGGTTATCGGCACAGAAATCGGATTTATCATTATAAGTATTTTATTTCTTGTGATGTATTTCCTAGAGAGTTCTGGTTCGTACCAAGTGAGATTGGGATTGAGCTGGACCGTTGTTGGAGTTAATATTGCGATTATAGTCTTTCAGATTATTGTCAAAATTATTGAATACTTTAGATTGAGAAAGAAGAAACGCGAAGAGAAGAAAAGACTGGCAAAGCTCCAAAATGCAGTCGATGAAGATAGCCAAATTCAATTCCGAAGCGATCGGATAACTAATCATTCAATCGATCTCAGATCTGAAGAAATCAGGATTGGAGCTCAAAGAATAAGAGGTAGAAGCTTCGATTAAAAAATCATCGTTTTAAATGTGCTGCAATGCTTCATATTTCTTTCATCGAGATCTCTGAGCCATTACGTAGTTTCTCATAAGCAACCCTTATATTTATCATGCAAACATTGTAAAATCTCTCGAGTCATATTGCAAAATAATATAAAGAGAATGAAAAACCAAAACCAAGAATCTAACAATTTTATAAATTCTTACCGTAGAAAATTCAGAGATGATATAAACTTAAATCTCCATTATAAGTCATTACTAAACTTTAGCGATAGTTTTCGATCCTTGGCTGCTACGTTTCTTCTTTCTCAAGGGCTCATAGATGTCTCTAGCACTCCCCATTTCGCATAAAAGACTGTAGTCGAATATTATTATTATTTTCCAATAGGTATGTGAAGTTTCCAATGTGATTCGAAGTCACAGCTTTTCAATCAAAAAAAGTAAATTGATATGCGAATAGGAATAGAGATTCAAAACTTGCTAGTTTTAAGTTATTGGAAAGAGGAGTATTTGGAAATAATTAGTCGGAAGTCTACATTTGGGTCTGAATAGGTAGGTTTGTATAGCGTCAGTATGATCATTTTTTCGATATTTCTTGAACAAGTTGGGTGTGCTGCCATGAGTCTTGCAATCCTTTGAGAAAGAAAGGCTTTTCATTGAATTTACTAGCAGTCGAGGCTAACGAATACTTTTTCAGTTCGAGTCTTCATCATGTTTTTGCTGCCACTCTAATGATTTCGACTGAATAGTTAAATCTAATAAGATTAAAATTCGAAAATAGGCGACCACAAACAAGTTTTAGCAGATTACATAGGCATTGCACTAACTGTAGTTTATATATTGCCATTCCAACGAACCAAGCGATTTTTATTTTTTTTATTGAAAATTTTGAGTTCGAATGAAAATATGCGTCTCTTGCAAGATGTAGTGGTGTCAGATGTGAGAATTCTCCTAAGCAGATTCAAATTGGAGTTTTTTTTGGTCGTGCTCATCTCCTCAATTGCTTTCCATCTAATTTGTTTATGAATCTGAATTTATAGATTGTCGACTGCATGCATTTTAAATATACGGTTGATTTATCAAAGATTACATAATGACTCATAGATCTGAATCAAAGAAACTGGAAATTAAAGCTCATTTAAGCTATTACTCCTCAGCTTATCTTTGTTTTGGAGAGCGCATAAGCCTTGCCAAATTTTTTATTCACAAAGTCACCTTTAATGAATTGAGGTAGGCACTCCTAACATTTAAGGCATTCGTCCGAGAATGATCAATTCTCCCTTTAATGAAACTTATAGAATCTCAAAAATGAATAAACATTTGAAATTTAAGGTTCTGATTAAATTGAACTTATTTATGCATGTATTCTACCGTTTGCCTTATTGCTTGTCGTCTATGTTTTTTCATATCATACTCTCTTCAGATGTTCAAAAAAAAAATTGCTACCAATGGCAGAAACAGTTTTAATTATGAAGTATAAGGTAAATCAAGTTTATTAGTGGCGATTCCTTTGAAAAATTCATAAGAAGCAGTCAAATCGCCAACTCTAGAGGAATTTTTCATTCGAATCCATCAAGGAAGCAAGGTTGTGATTGGAACTTTCGCAACCATTTTCGAAATCAATAACATAACACAAACTATCTCCGAAGATCAAATTAGCCTGCTAGGGACCATATTAATGATTCTGATTCTTATTGTGATGATCATAAATTTGGCAATTTCCTTGCTGATCATAATAGTATCATTTTATGAAACTATTAAAGCAAAATGGAGGTCGAGACGGAAAAAGAACATTCTAAGAAGAAAAGTTCGAGAAGTGAAGAGATAGAAACCACAAAGCAGAATGTTGTAGATGAACCAAGTTCTGCTTTGAAGCTTCAGTCGTCCTCCCACGATTTGCACACTAGTTCGAAAAAACAAGTGCAGCAGCACGAGCAAAATAACAACGAAAGGCATTTTCACATCTGCTTTGAACCAGAACCACTCATTACAGTTCAAAAGGAAAATAATATAGATGATCACGCTGAAAATAACTCAATCGGGGAAAACCAAATGATTTAACCTACTCAGTGAACATTCAATATTATGATAATCTTAAACAAATTTTTTAAGAGAAATCTTAATCGACTGAAAAAAATGAATTTTGAACAGCTTCATAGTTATTTCTATACACTCGATTTGTTGAGTGAACAGCTATTTTCATGAGTCGATTAACGAATAATTAATAGCGATAATTTTGAGGATTAATTTGTTCAATAACGGCCAGATCCGCTCGATGGACTTAACAGACCATGTCCAATTTGTGTGAATGTCTACGAATTATTTGCTCTTGTCAGTAAGGTAGTGAAACACTTTCTGTTTCATTTACATAATTTCTATTTATTTATAAAATGAGACGGAGCAGTCAGTATATACTGCATAGAAGTAAGCACCCGGGCTTGCAAAGGAAAAGTTCGAATAATTGATCTCTGAGTTGGCGCAGGCGCTGGGAGAAAACTATCGTCGCCAACAAGAAAAGACACGAAGAAAAGATAACACTGATGATTCCACGTAGTCTCTTAAACCTTTTCAGCTTGTTGGCGCAAATCAATTTGGGATTGTTTGATATGTTCGCTTTCATGACGAATGGTTTTCCCCTCAAAACCTGATTTTTCGCCCTTATTCTAATCACAATGTGTACTTCCATTGCAATAAACAATTTAAGATCAAGTCTCGGAGTTTTAGTTAATTATTCATTTCACAGCAAAATCACATCAATAAGGTTTCGTTTTTCTTAACAAAGTTGCGAAATAAAATTGGTTCGGCACTGATACAAGATCTTTGGCTTTCTGATTGAAGGACTCAGGTTACCAACAATTCTCGTTCTTCTTGCTTATATAGTTAATATTATGTAATTTATATTAAGTTTGAGAAACTATTTAAATCCATACTTGTTTTCATTTCTGAACGTGAAACTTTTAGTGAAAGTAAGTCCAGAAATATATAAATTTCAACTTCAAGGGGCAGCAAGACCTGTCTTTAGCCAAAATGAAATTTCGATTCGACGCTTTATTGAGATTAAAGCTGAGATCTACAATTGAGGAACATTTAATAACGTTTTCTTATAAATAGACGCTTAGGCAAGGATGGAGATTTCTGTAGATGTGGTTAACAGAAATTGGGTGCAGAAAATGCTGAAAGGAGTCGTAGTAGCCTTTTTTTGAGTTTTCTGAATCTAATTGAATCATTGGCTAAGTTGTGGCAGAATATCCCAATTAGATTTTAATTCATTCAAGCGAGGGCCAAAACAGAAATTGTGAAGAACTAGGAAAAAGTAAAAAAAGATTTGAAAATTTTCCGCTCTCTAGATGTTAAAAAAACTTAAGAGTCTTACATTTTTCCTTATTAGATATTAATCCATTCTCTCATATTTAAAATATTCCATATCTCAACTCCAAGTTCTTCGGGGTCACGGATAAATTTCTGATGGAAGTTTTCCTATCCGATGAGTGAACGTCTCTTTCGAAGTCGGAAAATTTCAACATCGTGGTCCTCTTTCAAAAAAACAAAAAAGAAAAAAAAGCGACTTCCTAAGAAATCAATCCATTTGATTCCGTTAAAATTTTATTTCTGTTACTTGTTATTTCATTCAAAATGCTTTTATTCGTTGCTCAGTGTCAACAGATAAAACATGTTTTATAAAAAAGCACATACACAGTGAACATCAACTCGAATTTGCACAACTACCTAACACAGATTCTTATGAATTCGTGTTGATCTAAAGTATTGTTGGACATGTATCAACAAATTTTATTGCTATTCTTAGGATGAGATTGTTGAACAGTTACAATCGAAATTCGTAGCTTTCTGAGCTCAAGGAAATTTAAGTAGTCTTCTTATATCAGTTGGACATTTCATTAGAGAGTTTGTTTTTCCTCAAACAACAACTCATTTCGAAATTTCTTCTATGAAAAACACCCGAACCCAAAGTCAACACATATACTAATGAGTCTATAGCTATCATTATCGTCAAGGGTTCTCTAAAATTTCTGAATTTCAGGCTCTGGGCGTAGAGTGCTAAATTTGAAAATTAGACTCGAGATTAAATCGATGAATTCAATACTAATAAGTCATTTGTTAATTAAAAATGCTATACACCCACAATTGAATTTTTCAGAGAATTCAAAATGACCAAAAGTCTAAAATATAACGTCTTTCGCAGTGGAATTTTCCCTCTTCTAGTCGTATTGAAAGGTACACAGACAACCAACTTCACTTCAACATAATGTCGTCTCTCTCTCTAGTTGTCAGTTCCACTGTTCAAACCTTTTACCTTCAAGAAGCAGAGATAGTTTCCGACCCTGCAGTGTATCCCAGTGCGACATTTGCTTCTCTCTCACCAACTTTCACAAATACGAACCAATACGCATGGAGTTCCTGGATTTACAAAACTTCTTGGTCTGGCAACGAATGGGGGAGCTATTTTAGAATTTCAGGCGATATATCGTACCAATTTTTCTTACAATAACTTCTGAAAATTGAAATTTAGTAATAACTATGGGCTTGGAAGAATTGCCGGAAGCGTCATGAACCCAACTCGGACGACTGTCTTTATAACTTCAACAACAACAGAGATATCCGATTCGTGGGAGATAGATACTGTTAGTTCACTGTTTCCGACAAATACTTGGTTCTTTCTTGCTCAGGGGACTGATGTTTCAGCGAGCATTCAATATGGATTTCGATATCACTTGGGAAGTAGTTTTGCTGTAGCCCCGACAACCATTTTCTATAGCCAAGGCCCTCCTTCAGGAGCCTACCATGTGCTCACTTCAGCCGCATTTCTCAACTGGACAAACGATGTTCATCAACTGCATTGTGATTGCAAAATGCGATATGTGAGACTCTACACAGACTTTGTTCCCTCTTCTCAAGACATGATGATCAATTTGGCATTAATGGACCCTGATAGTAAAACTTTTTCATTTGGCAGCTCATTGCTCCCTATGACATCATAGGTAAATTGTTCGTATATCATTTTGCAACGAAGGTTACTGTCAATGACGGACAGACTTTCCCAGTTGATACATATACTCCTTCTGCGACGGACTCTACCACTGGAATCGTAGGTATTTGAATTCTCTTGCTTAAATATTGACTAAAATAACCTTTATTTGGCCACCACAAAAAGGTTCGAGTTCTGAAGACACCACTTGGGATCCAACTTTTGTAGCTTGGAATATAGTGCAGTGCAGAGCCGATACTCAACTGAGATTAGATCTGACAGAACCAAACGCGAATGGTGTGATTGTTGCCGCTGATATCCTTTTGCTAGAGTCCCGGAAGCACACTTTTTTCTCCTTTAGAAATAAGGGAACCCTTACTCGGGGGCTTTCCGTGGAAATTTATCCTACCTGCTCCGTGCAATTATGGCGACATTCTTCCAGCAGCGGGTCATGGCAGAAACCACTCACAACGGTAGAAAAGCTCAATCTAAGTAACTCTAATTTCTTTTTTATTTGATCTCTGACTGTTGTGACAAACTAGACTCTTGGAATCGAGTAATCGTGGAAATTGTTCAAGCCCAACCTTATGCATTTGCAACTGGCTATTATTCTGCCAGAATATGGGTAAATGGAGTTGGCATGAATAGAGTTTATTTTGGAACTTTCACCGCTGGAAATCTGTTCTACGATAACAACGCTGATCAGATCACCCTTTGCTCAACGACAGTTCCTAGCACCAACGATATAGTGGATGAAGGAAATTATGATATGTTGAATTTCATTTGGTTTAAAGGATCAGAGGGTCTGTATGTCCCGACTGGAGGTAAATTTTGCTTATTTTGCATCTTATATTAAATTGAGGCTCTAGATCCAACGTGTGCACTCAAAGGATTCATTAACCCTCTTCAAACAGCATGCCTCCAATGTAATCCTGGATACAAAATGGTTGAAACGAAGTGTGTGAACGACTGTCCACTTGGATACGTTCTCCATTCAGATACCAACTCATGTCAAAGTAACTTTAGTTATCTGTTGACTTTATCTTAAATATATCTACTTCCATTTTAGAATGTCCATATGACGGCAGTTGGATGGTAATTACCACATTCTGAATTTAAAATATGCTAATTCTCTTTTCTCTAAAGGAAACTGACGGTACTTGCGGCCATTGTGATTCCACTTGCAAGACTTGCTTTGGAAAGTTTGCAACTAATTGCTTGAGCTGTCCGCCAGGAACTTACTTACTCTCGTTGAATAATTCTTGCGTTCCATGCAATGTTGTCGGTTACTTCATCTCTGGTGACGAATGCTTGGAGTGCGATTCCGCTTCGACATGCTCCTTCAAAACTACCATACAAATCCTCAAGTTTGAGCTGCAATATTCCCCTCAAATCTATCTTCTTAGCTTTGACACCCCTTTAGATCTTGAAGCCTTTTTGGCAGAGATAAACCTCTATCAAATTATGAACTCTACCAATTCACTCATCCCTGGTATATCTGAAATGAGTTTCACTTTGACCAAGCTAACTTCCAGTTCTTATCAACTCAATCTTGTTTCATACACTGAAAGCCGTGAAGATCGTTACCTGCTGCTGTCTTTCAAAAAGTTCAATTCAAATTCAAGTTATTCTTACATGATATCCCCTTCAAATTCCACAGCCCCCATTTTCACAGATTCTTCGACGGCTCAAGCAGCAGCTACAGTCGGAACTACCTCTCAGGCTATAGCTATCACCACAGCAGCCTCTGCTTTCCTTGTTTACATCCAATCTAAAGGAGCAAGCACTCAGTTGATGCGAATCTTACAAATTATGGCTCGGATTAATTTTATGAAGTTGATCAATATCAACTATCTGACACCTTTGGCCACATTCTACAACTATACCGATTTGGGACAGTTCGGCTTGCCCAATGTTTTCAACGAAATACCTGGTTTTAACAATAGCCAAGCATCAGCCGACTCAACGTTTAAGACAGACTCCCAAGGCCAGGTCATCTTCAACGACTATTTTGAATCCTCCTTCAGCCAAGTCTTTCTTGACAATTATGGTGGCATCACCTTCTCCGCTTGTATTTCACTATTACTCTACCTTCTCGTCAAAGTGACATCCAAATGCTTCAAAAATGAAAATTCCACATTCAAAAAGATTCTGATTGCAGCAGCTCAATCATTCGAGAAAAGTATTCTCACGACATTATTTGTGTCTCGGTACTCCTATCTCTGCTCGGCTCTCATCCTTAATTTCGCTTTTATTCCTCTTAATGGAGTATATCAACAAATTAGCTTTGGATTCGCTATTTTATTCACAATTATAGTTGTCTTCGTTTGGTTTCTGGCAATTTCTGTCAGTTTCTATCATGGCAGAAACAAGGCTAAGCGGAAACCCATCAGGCCACTATTTAGCCTGATCACTCTTCTCTGTCAAGAGTGTCACAGTAAAAGCTTTTTAGGACGAATAATGACATTTTGTACCTTACTGTGCAATTTTATGATAATGCTTGCATTACAGCTCCTAAGGAAGTGGACTATCATTCAACTCAGCGTTTTGATAGTATTGAATGCGATTACAATCATAATCGCACTGCCCAAAAACGTATTCAAGGCAACTGCAAATAAAATCGTCGTCATCGGTACAGAGGTTGGATTTATCATTGTAGCCATATTATTTCTGGTTATGTATTCTCTTGAGAATTCAAATTTATATCAAGTGAGGCTCGGACTGAGTTGGACTGTTATTGGAGTCAACGTCGCGATTATACTCTTTCAAATTGTTGTCAAAATTATCAACTTCTTTCGATTGAGAAGAAAGAAAAAACAGGAGAAACGAAAAGGCAAGCGAGTCGACGAGGAGAGCCGAATTCAGCTTCGAACACCTCATAAATTTAATATCTCAATTGAAGCCGATTCCAACTGTTCAGGGGATCGATCCCAAAGTGCAAACCCTATTATCAGAAACTTGAAATAATCAATAAATAAATTTCTCTGAAATCTGACAAACAGGAGTTTTTTTATTGTCAAGCGCATAAAGTCATTCAACAAACTTATGTGCAAAAGTTTTTATAAAGTCGGCAGCAAATTAAGTCGTAAATGATTTACAATTTTATATCTATTTCAGCTTTATTGGCAATTTGTTTTCATTTTAATTCAACGCAACATGCGTGATGCTCTTTGAATGCAATTTCCTTTCGAGCAGGAAAGATGGGAGGGAAACTATAGCCTTTAGCATTAAGTTTTCGTGCTTTGCTTGGCGGAAGAATAAGGAAGCTCCTCCTAATCAATAAATGAAGAAAGTCAAATTAGGCTTTGGGGGCATCACGCTATTGATATCGAGCAAAAGTAGATACGTTTAGAGAAGGAATTGAGGCCGATTTCAAAGAATAGATAATACCTTTAGAAGTTGTAAATAAATCTAATCGAAATTAATTTTCCAAGAGGCAGTTTTAAATATCTTTTGTAGTTTTCGTTTTGACTCAAATCTGCTATAAATTCAGAACTATTCCTACGTCGAAAGTAAAAGTTTCAATATTCGCTTTCATATTATTCGGGCATCAGAAAATAAAGAAGTAAACTCATTTTTTAGGAAGCCGGCTGCAGAGGATGTTTCCTCCTGAGAGATATTGTACATCTTTTTGTGTGTGGTTGCAAGTATAGTTATTGCTCTCCTGTTTTGGACAATGAAAGTCGAAAAAATTTGTCTGGTCGGCTAACAAACAACAAATATAGGCATATCTTTTCATCTTCCAAGCGAAACGGCAATTTTTTCGAGTCTTTCTGCTAGAATCATGTTGTGACCAGCTATTTCGGGCCCTGTGAATCGGTACGAATCATATGTGCTGGTACCTAACGAAAATTCTACACTTTATCAAAAACAAGTACTTTCCTTCTCAGAAAAAGAAAGCAATTGTCGAAAAATTATTTTATCGATAGCAATTGATAGCAATTGAGCATAAATACATTCATGCAAACAGATTTATCCTAAAGATCGGTCCTTCATCTGAGATTTGACCAATGACAGAGAAAGACTTTATGACTTGAATTGAACTTGCTGTCTTTAGATTGACAGAGTTTTAACACCACGAAAATGAAGTATCCAATTGAGCAAAATACTGTAGAGGAAGATGATGGCCGGTTATCAGCCACTGTAAGAACTGGCTTGACAATTTTACCTTGACCTATCGAGGATGATACAAAATTTTATCCTTCCGCAGTACACTAAAATTCTGATTTAGAATTTTAATCTCATTAGATATAACTCTTTCTTTGGATACCAGTAAAAAGGAGCGCTGGCATGATGAAGCTCAAAGCAAAAGGGTACGTACATTAACTAACTAGGCTGCTGATTACGAGTAATTTAATTAGAGACCCCTCGTTTTCTCAAGATATCACGAGACTCAACGCATCAAATCAACTTCTTCAAAAACCTCCAATAAAATTTGAAATGTTTGTGCTATACACTATTTTCCGTGACACATAATCCAATCTTGAAATGTGGATTTTGGTTGATTTGCATTTCTTTTTGCTAATATTCCCATAGAAATTGAATTTTGACTCCTTGTTAATTTTCTTCAGCCTCTATCCATGTAGCATAAGTTTTACAATATATTTCACTTACAAAGACAAATTTGTTTGTCAAAAGCCTTCTCAATGTTGAGAATTTATCATCTATTTCTAGAAAAGATCGCAAGATTTTATTGGCTTAATTGGTCAGTTCTTCAAAGTTATTAATTTTGAAACGCATCAACTTAAATTGCTTTTTATCAACTTTTAAAATTTTAAATCATTGAATGTTGATAAGAATAACAATTCTAAATTGCGATGTCCTTTTTGCAACTGATGAGGTCAAAGCCCTATGTTGTCATTCTGTCGCTATCTTTGGCCAGTTGCAATTAATCATTGATGAAGGTGACTAAGTAATAATTGCTTTAATCATTTCTATTTTAAGGTAGATCGGTAAAATGACTAAGTTGAAAAATTCATTCCCTCTTTCCTACAATTTGCGTGTTTTGATGAAATTTCAAAACTATTTTTCATGGTTATTGCTTGTTTTTCACTCAAAGACAATCGAATCCTTTGTTTGTTGCTTTTTCTTCTAAATTTACATAGTTGGCTGTCCCAACCCCTCAGAAACTATTGTCAGATTCTCCTCAAAAGGTTCATATATCATGTTGAACATTAGATCTTCAAATTTAATGATGATCTTGCTAATAAATTAATGGAACCGTCAATAAAAGTCTCTTTTAATTGAACACTTTAAAACCCATAATTGATTTTTTAATCACAATTCAAACTTAATGGGCGCGAATCTAAAATTTATCTTGTTTCACATTGAACTTTCGGCCCTACTAATCGCTTTGAGAGGTAACAAACAACTAACTTCTCATCAAAATAACGTCGTATCTAAAGTCGTCAGTTCCACAGCTGAAATCTTTTATCTACAAGAAGAAGAAATAGTTTCAAGCCCTTCAGTAATTCCTAGTAAGACGATGGCTTCACTCTCGCCGACTTTCACAAGCACGAATCAATACGCATGGAGTTCCTGGATTTACAAAACTTCTTGGGCTGGCGACTGGGAGAGTTATTTTAGAATTTCTCTCGATACATCGTACCAACTTTACTTCCAATAACCTCTGAAAATTGAAATTTAGCCAATCTATGGGAATTGGAAGAATTGCCGCGAGTTTCATTCACCCAAATTACCCAACGATTTTCTTATCTTCAACAACAACAGAACCGAACTTTATTTGGGACTTTGAATCAGTAAATGCCTCCAAATCATCCTTAATGCATATTGTTTAGGGTGATGCCAATGTGTATATCCCGAATGATACTTGGTTCTTTCTCACTCAGGGCACTGATGTTTTGGCAGGCATTCAATATGGGTTTCGATATATTTTGGGAAGTAGCTATACTGTAGCGCCCACGGCCCTTTTCCAGACTCGAAATCCATCCTCAGGAACCTACTATGAACTCACTTCAGCCGCAGTACTCCTATGGACAAACGATCATGACCATTTGCATTGCAGCTGCAAGATGCGATATTCGCGACTATACACGGACTTTGTTCCCTATAATGAGGACATGATGATCAATTTAGCATTAATGGATAAAGAAAGTAACAATTTAACTTGATATACAGGCATTTTTTTTCTGTAATATATTAGGTAAATTGTACGTATTCCATTTTGCAACGAAAGCCAGTGTCAATCGCAGCCAGACCTTCCCCGTTGATACTTATACTCCTTCTACCACTGGTTCTACTACTGGAACAGTAGGTACTCAAATTCTCTTGCTTAAATATTGATCAAAATAAATTTTATTTGATCACATAAGGTTCGAGCACAACCACCATCACATGGGATCCAGCTTTCGTAGCTTGGAAT
>ENA-UOTZ01001593-UOTZ01001593.1-compost-metagenome-genome-assembly--contig:-NODE-1593-length-14837-cov-2.844580_pt1 | contig 14837 bp, 12 predicted proteins | sample MGYA00238144_ERZ746983 | MGnify/ENA primary metagenome ERZ746983 (study PRJEB28759, sample SAMN06268863) | compost metagenome | isolation source: single cell | place: USA: California, Emeryville, Joint...
CATACCTATTTTTCAGAATTAGAAACTACCATGGTAAACAGCAATTTACTTTAATAGAATCTTGAAGTACTCATAAAAATTCATTTGAATGATTCCATGAAATGATAAGAAGAGTGAAAGGCTTAGTCCCCTATAGAATCCTTTCATTCCATGCTGTTGGTAGATTTGACTAATTGTATGCACAAAGTTTACGTGCCCATGCATGAAATATGTCACTGGTTACTTCCAAAAACAATATGATATATTACTTTAACACGATCTGTATTTAATAGCATCCTTGTTTTGGTTGTCCATAATGGAGCTGTAAGTACCGTTGTGATGAAACCAGATTTAATCGCTGCAAAGGAGGTTGCTTTCTGAGAGTCCACACCGAATTGCTTTTGATAAAGTGATCTCCAATATCCATACCTGGAAACGATTAATCGCTCTAGCCATATTTTAAAATTACAGTCCAAAGTATGCTGATCTGGAAATAGTTATTGCTGTTAAAGTGAAGAGCATCCCCTTATACATCCCTCGAAAGCCTTCCTCTTTGAGAATTGTTTTGAATGCAGTTGAGATGTTTTTGTAATTTGGAACAACGTTTCCTTTTTTCTGACCGTCATGACTCTGCATCCTCGTCCGGATTACATCAAATGGATGTAAAGTATGCTCTACGAAGTTTGCCAAAATAGATGCCATTGCATTTCGAAGGCCACTCCTTGTGTCTTCATTCATCATTGTTCAACAATTGAATTTTCCACAAAATAAACTTTGTCGATATTTTATAGCTGCAAATTATAATTTAACTTGGGGGGGGGGGAAGCACGTTACATTCCCAAACAAAATTTGTGAATATCACCAAAAAAATTTTTCATTCAATAAGCTTTCGATGAATGACGCAAGATAGCCAACCGATTTCTTGATGAAACCATAATCTTGCTTGACACACTAATCTATGTAAATTTTTTTACTGAAGAACTCGAGAGACGTAGTATTAAAAAGACAGTTTGTATGATTTGAGAACGGTTATTTCCAGTTTCTTATATGGTAAAAATGAAAAATGAAGAATATTTTCAATAGGTAGTTAGCTTTAAGTCATCCATAGTTGAGCTGGATACACATTTGCCGTCAGCTATCAATTGAAATTCATTTGTTTGATTGAGAAAATTTTTTTCATTCTCCACAGAGAGCATATTCACCGAAAGAAGTAGTATCCAATGTCCATATTGTCATCAACAGAAATGCTTAATTGTGAGAGTTCTGATTATAATCAGTAGAAAAATTAAAATCTAAATAAAATTATAATGGATTTACCGACAGAACTAGCAAAGGAACTTCTTGGGCAACATGGCTCAATCAAGGAATTTGAAGTCTACTTTTGCGGTTTGCATCAAGGATTATTTCCTGATATCGAGCTAAGAACTCTGTTGAAACACCTTTCCAATATAACCGAAATGGAAAAGGGTCATTTGCTCGGCTCTGATGAAAAAATCGATTTGCTTGTCTCTCTGTTGAAAAAACGTCGAAAAGAAGTGGAGAAGGAGATACCTGACTTCAAGAACTATTGCAAGGAATTGGAGATGCTAATCCATCAGAATCAGTTTAAAGATCGATATGATATCTTTTGTTTAGGAGTTTGGAATGGAGTCTGTTTGAATGCAGATTTTAAAGCTCTCTTTCAACATGCGAAAAATATTAATAGCATGGTCACTCAACATTTTCTTACAGACCAAGAGAAAGAATGGTTGCTTCATTTCATAAGGAAGCAACTTATGGAAAGGTACAGAGAGATAACGCAAGATCGAAAGGCCAATCAATCAAGAGAGCTTGAAGTAAACCAGGGGCTTCCGGAATTCAAGATCAAATTAGATGAAATAAACCTTCTAATTCAGGAGGCCCAATCGATAGCTGGCTTTGACTTGTTTTTTATCGGATTTTACTATGGAATAGCCCCTCAAACTGACCTAAAACAATTATTTACTCACATTAAACATATCTGTGATATGGAAAGAGATGGAATGCTGAACCAGCAAGAAAAACGAAGTTGGATGAGTTCCTTTCTGGATAAACTCAGAAGGGAGCCTGAGGAATTATGGGATAATTATGAAGATTTTTCTATGACCAATTCAAACTTACTTCTACGCCTAAATTTAACAAACGAGTTCGAAGTTTTCATCTTGGGTCTGTATTCTTCACTCAACGAAACTGAAGAAGTGAGAGCTTTCGTTAAGCACTTACAAAGCGTACTTCAGATGAAACGTAATGGATTTCTAACTATCCAAGAAAAACTCAGTTTGGTATCAACGATAATAAACCGCGAGAAACGTATGGTTGTAAACTTTCTGTCAGGGAATGAGGCTGACAATGAGATGGAGATTGAACTTTTGAAAAAGCGCGATAGAGCTGATGAGAGCATTCTCAATCAAACTGTGATGAAGGAAGAAAAACTGTCTGAGAAAGAAACCTTCAACAGTTCAGTTGAAAAAAACAGTTTGAAATCTGCACCTTCTATAAACGGAAAAACTAGTCGTGAGAAATTCCCAAAATTCAACAAGAAAGCTGAAGAAAATCTTCACTCAAATCTGAAAAGCTCACCATCAATGAGTTTTTTTGTGTTTAACCTTCAAGCTCAAAAACGAGATCAGAATGGGAACGAGCTATCGAAAAACAGCCAAAATCACTCTAACCCACAATCAGAAAATGGGTCAGCTGACAATGAAAATAGCAAATCGGTCAATTCCGACATCACAACTAGCAAAGATCTTGGCTCTCACCTTCTTAAGAAACTCAAAACTTCCAACGAAGATCAAAGAAATGTCGCAATGGATGATGATTCGAGAAGGTTGAAAATCGATCACAGTCTAGAACACCTTGTGCAACCAAAGAACGCTCCCGAAAATTTGGTAGAAAGTGTCACTAAGCGACAGAGAATCAGTTTGATAGATCAAATACTTCAAGATGAAGAAGCACAAAGGTCAGTTATTGATGAATCACCGAGCCGAAGTAAGGATTATGCTTCGTTAGAGACTGATGAAAATTCAAGCTCGCTGCGAAAAGTAAATAGAGCGGATCATTGGAAAAATAGCAACGCTACTGAAAAAAGATCGTTTCGCAAGGAATTCATAAAAGCGAACTCACCAAAAATAGCCGACTTTGAAGATTCACAACTCTACCTACATCAAACGAAGGAGAGCCCTATTAAAAGTAAGAATCTTACTTGCGAAGAAGAGGAAGAGTTGTCAATAGCTCTAATAAGGCAACTTCAAGAGGAAGAGGAGAAGGAAATAGAATACAGAAGGAAACTGAGATTAGAGCAAGACAATCAGGATGCCCTTTGCTCTGTTTGCTTCGAAATACTTGTCAGTCAAAAATTTAGACTTCTTGAAAACTGTGGACATATCTTTCATGACACCTGTCTTGCAGAGTTCATCAAGACAGAAATTAAAAATCGAAAGTTTCCATTGACTTGTCCTTCAACCGATTGCAGAATCGAGCTGACCTCATTCGATATAAACGATTTAATTGAAAAAAAGATGCTTGAACAGTATTACGAGATTACACTTAAGCAATACGTAGAAACGCATCAAGACGAAATGTCATGTTGTCCTACAGCAGATTGCAAATTCGCATTTCTCAAGGAACCTGACCAGACGCTTTTTAACTGTCCAGTGTGCAAGAAATCGTACTGCATTTCATGTAAAGTTGATTACCATAGAGGAATGACCTGTGAAGAATTTAAGCAAACTTTGGATCCTACAGCCGAAGAAGAATGCTTTGAGCGTTTCGTTAAAAAAATGAACTTTAAAAAATGCCCTAAATGTGGAGTCTGGGTGGAGAAGGAGTGGGGATGTGATCACATGAGCTGTAAGTGCGGATATGCGTTTTGTTATAACTGCGGAAAGTCGAAAGGAGAAGATAAAAAAGAATTGGAACACACATGCGATTGCTACGAAAAGATGGCTGCCTCAAACCCGGCATACAGCTCAAGTAACAAATTATAGCGCTGTCTATTTGAACCTCTCTCTTTTTTTTACTTAGAATTCGGCGGATTGTTTTATGGGGTTCAGCGTAAGACGAACACAGGCAATAACGATCAACTGATAGTTGATAAATGTAATGAACAGAAAGTAGATGTTGGGAAGTTAGTTCCAGAAGGATCCAAGACACCAATAAAGGAATCTGTATCTCTCCCAGAAGTTCATGAAATTCCACGTAAATACAACAACTAGACAAATTTTTTTATCCTTTATAGAAATTAAAATTGAGCCTTTGTCAGAAGAGAGCAAAGAAAAAGAGCTGCCTGAAATGCCTGAACCTCGCTATATAGCAGATTAATTTCAAATTTATGAATTATTCATGCGTTGGATTTTATGATATTTTTCTCTACCTGTGAAAAAGATTGTTAATAATTAAAACAACAGCAACGTTGTCGATACCTTAATTTCTTAATTTATGCTCTACGACGAAAAGAATATGTTTCAGCCGAGAGATGTTTTTATGATTGATGAAAGTGAAAATTCGCCTGAGTTCAAAGAAAAAAAGGTTCCGTTTCCGAGGAAGAGGTAAACCAATGCTCATCGTCAAAAAAATAAATAAATAAAGGAAGTACATTGATCTGAAAACTTGCAGGAGTGGAAATCTGTTTTAAGGACCAAATTATTTCTATCGCCATGTATTCGTCTCATTTCCTAACTTCCGCACCTAGAAATATACTATCTCGCACAACCATTCTACAATCGTCATAAAAGGCCGAATTCAAGTTGTAGCAGTGAATCAACGGAAACCTGTCGACCTTTTCTGCCTCTATCCATTAAAACACCGGTCCTAGAGACTTTGAAAAAATAGCCCCGACTTTATGGTTTGAAAAATTAGATACTAAAGTTCTGCCAACTCAATTGTTTTGTTGGCTTTTCTCCAAAGTTTACTAAGATATTTCATCAAAGTATCAATGTGTGCATGTAAAATGAATTGGTCATATGTATTTTGGCCACGTTCAGCAATATTATTCGACTAGGTATCCGGGAAATCTCATTTTCCTTTTTGAATTCTCGACCTGAACATATTCTGGTCATTTCTACCTTTCCAACGGTGATTTTGTTTAAAGAAGAAAAAAGTTCTGGCAAATTATTAATTAAGTAGAAATGAATATGGAAAATAAATTGTTAGGATTCGGAAGTTCAGTATCTCAAAATAAAGAAGGACCTAACACCGATTGGTCTTCAAACACAATGGAATTGCCGGGAATAAATGAAATTCTGACTAGGTTTATAAGTCAAAATAACCCCAATAGCGATCTGGATCCAAAGGCAAGAGTCGCAAATGATATTGCCTCTACAGGCTTTTCTTGGGGCAAAATATTGGACGGCTACATAAAAACGAGCGCCGAGCCAGAAGTTGAAAGTCAGACTCAAAGGACGGGCGGTTTTGAAACCGAAAGTGTACAAAAATTTTCAATGGATACAGAAAAAAGAGATTTAGGAGCGGTCAGAAAGAGTTCAGGAACTTTTTCAGTTCTCCCAAGCAACACCAAATCAATGGCCCCAAAAGATCAGTCAGAATTCAGAGTGGGTTCCAGATCGACAATTGAAGATTTTTATCTCAGCAGAAATGTACAAGAAGGAATGATAAATTTGGGCTTTCAGACTGATCCAAAAAGACCAAATTATCTTTTGTCTTCAGAACAAGAGGCACCGCCAACAAATGCTCCAAAAAATGAAGTGTTTAAATTTAAGAAATTTGAAAATTTTGTCAAAGAGATGGCCCGACCTCTTAAGCAGCAAGATGTCAAGTCCAAACTCTCTGAACTCAAGGATCTCGTTTCCTCTTTGAAAGAGATAAAGAAAGACGATTCCAATGAAAAATTTGAGGAAGTTTTGAATCAACTCCTATCTAAGCCTCCTCAAAGTACTGACTATCAACCTCTTTATAAAATTGTTGCCGGATTTGGACCTGAATACTTGAGGAAATTCAATAGAGACCACCCAAAGGCAAACCAACAAAAAAAGCTCGTGATAAATAATCCAAACCTTATTGTCGATCAAGCAAAAGGTACCTATCTTGGACACACAGAAGCTGATGAATTCGACACCTATCTGAAAAAGAAGAATGAACAAAAGCCTGAAAAAAGTGTTGACCATTCGAGTGCTCAAACGATTGTATCAAAAAAGGAGTCTTTATCTCACCCATCTGAAATCAATATTCAACCTGAATTGACTAGTCTTCAGTACTTTTTGACCCAAAATCTCAAAGAAACTCTGGAGCTAAAGGAACTTCTTCGTCAAAAAGCACTCACAAAACCACAAGAAAATAATTCGGGTGGAATCTCTGATATGCTTACATCAATTAAAAAAGTGCAGACAAAAGCTGAAACGCTAGGTATACCAGACCAATCAAATTTAATTAACAATTCAGCATTCGGCACACTTTCACGCGTATTGGGGAAGAGCATGATTAAGGAGGATCTCTACTCAAATGAACGCCGTCTCCATGAAGTTCAGACCGACAGGTTAATAGCTAAAATAAACTCTTTGAACAAGCAAATTGAAGAGCTGCAAAAAGATAAATTTGACTCCAAGCGATTTGTTAAGTCATTGCCTTTTACCCTGAAAGTTGGACATGTTCGCGTTTCAAGGCTCCTCACTGATAGCCTGGAAAACTTTAAACTGGAAAATTATGACTCGAAATATGGATTTACTGATAGGTTTTTGGCTATTCGTCAGAATACGCTCGTTTTTCAGAATGAACAAGACGTTAATGACACCTTAGAAATTCCTTTCTCGGATATTGAAGAAATAATCCGCATTGAATGCAATTCCGCATATGGATTCGCGATTAAGCATGTTGAAAGAAGTCATGAAGAGTCAAAGAGCAGAAGCAAAAGCAAGAAGAAACGAGAAAATAAACGTAACATGGGTGGGTTATCAAAGTTTCATCTCGTTACCTTGGAAGACGGAAAAGATTTCCTTCTCTGGGATGGAGCCTTCTTCGTTGTTAATACTCGTATTATGCTTGGTAACAGCCGTCCACATTTAAATGATGTTGAATTCTTGAGCGCTCTACAAGAATTTACTTTGCCACATCTTCAAGAATCACATCATATAGAAAGAGACATTTCCGAGTCTTTGAAAGTAGATTCCATAACCAGTACCCCAAAAAGCGTAAAAGACCTAGAGAGAGCGCCATCATTGAAAAACTTCCCACAGCGAAGAAGCAAAAATTACAATGGACCAGTGTTGGGTGGTATTGAAGAAGAGGAAGGCAGACTCTCTGATCAAAGAAGCGAAATCAAAATATCACCAGTAAAACCAGTATCATATGAACCTCCAAACTCTATCCCGAACACTGGAAGAGTGCGAACTCCTGATAGAACCAGCGACATGTCATCATCTTCGGGACTAATTGCAAATCTGGACGCACTCAAGAATGAAATCTTAACACAAACTAAGCGTCAGAGTCTGCAAGCAAGTAAAAGGAAGAAAGGAGAATCACCAGAAGTTATGTATCAAAGAGCAGTCAAACACCTTCAAAATGGAGAGGTGTTCTTAAAATACGGGACATGGGGAAAGCCTCATGAGAAAATCGTTAAACTAAGTGAAGATTGTCAGCGAATTGAATGGTTCAGTATTGATTCAGGAAAAAAATCTGACGACATGATTGAAGTTTCAACTATATTTAAAATTGAGGAAGGAATAGATTCGCAGTGTTTTAGAAAGATGAAGAAAAATCAGGAGATTCTAGCAAATAATCCCGAAAGAGTCAACCTCTTCTTCTCCATACTCTCCGAAAAAAGAAGCCTTGACCTGGAGAGTGGCGATGAAAAAAGAAAAACGATGTTTCTGCAGGCATTGACCCTAATTTTAAACTCTTCAAGAAAGAGTCTTACAGTAGATAGATCAAACGACTAGTAACAAGATACTCATGTTAAAAAATTTTAATATTCACTGTTCTCATGCCTAATATGAGAAGATGATTGAAAACTATAAATAAAATAGTCTCAAATCACAACGATTGTATATTTCAGAGCATTCTAAATAATCCCATTCTTTTATCGTAGCCTTTTGTTACTTCTTTCGCTCCTACTTAGTTATTGTTGAATTGTTATTCCTCGGTGAGTCTGGGCAATAATAATTGTCACATTTAACAAAAAATTTTTCCTCGACATTCTATATATCTTTCGGTTTAATTCTGCAGATATATCTCTATATAACATGGAAAGAGAGACATAAATGTTAGCAGCTTCAGAATTTTACACCTCCTGCTCCTCCTTCTGCGAGCATAGTATACTTCAAGATTGTATCACGAAAGATGTTATTTGGCTCTGAAAAAAAATGATAAAAAGCCAAGAGGAGGACTTACTGTTCTTCGCGGAATGAAATCGTTCCAATCGCTTGGAGCCAAAGGAAGGAGTCCAATGGTATATAATCTATACATTCCAATACATAGAATTGCTATTTGGATCGCACCATACTGCAGTTTATACATAAATAAGGGAACATAATACCCCTCAAACTGCTTAAAAGCTTCAATAAATTTCAGAGGAATAACTGCCATAGATAAGTTTACCTTCGTTAATTCCAAAGAGTGCTCTCGCGGGCTGAATAATAACTTGAAATGTGAAGAATATCATAAAAATATTGAGACCTCCTCCACTTAGGAAAAACATCAGCAGAGCCGTGAGGATTTGATAAGATGGAGACTGAGCGAACTGCCTTATCTTCTTTTCCATGATATCCCTAATGATCACTGGACGATTTTCTCTTTCAAAGACCTCAAATGCTTAAATTCTGGATCAACAACAAGAGGGGTTCTTACATCTGATAGGTTTTTCGTGTATCCAAATGGCTCAGGGAGCTCAGTCTCAGTTTTGACAAGTTTTATCTCCCATGAATTCATTTTGAATGAGCGACCTTAAATTATCCACTTTATTATTTTGAAAAGATCCCTTAATTTGAGAAATCTGTCCTATATTGTGTCGGAATTTCCAATCAAGCTTAAATTTTCTTCTCAACTAAAATCAATCATCAATAGAATAAAATACAATGAATCTGATGAATTTTGGAATCTAGATTCCATAAGCTGAGGAGGAGATCTCTTAATTTGTATGAAATTATCTTTTTATGGCTTATGGGCTGCGCTGAGTCACTAGATAATAGCAACTTTACTTTTTCTACATTGGACCCCTTTCCAACGATGTTGGAATTAATCGAATACTATATTCAAAATTGATGTTGTATTCTGCTGATACAGGTTATGACATCTAAAACTATTTCAAACATGTTACTGCCTACTGTATGATAAACTCGAAACGAGCTCCCAATACTAAAAAACCTTGGTTGTAACACTCACTTCGACTCTAATAACCAGATTTTGTCTGAAGGTTTAATCAGTTTTTCTTCTGCTAAAATCTGAAAATTCAAGCTTGCTGATTACTCTTTCATTTGCAAATTCGCATTTATCAATTCTAATTCGAATGCTAAGAGGTATGTTAAGTCATATCTCTTTACCTGGAATTGGGAGATCCTTCTTCACATAACCATTTTTTCCTAATAAACGAACGTATAATTGCCATATGATTGCGAATTACATTTGCTCAATGTTTTCTGCAGGTCCCTGAATAACGCCTTTAACAGTTCCTTTAAGTGTATTTTTCACCCATCCTTTGAGTCCTATAGGATTCCGCAACAATCAATTATGTGAGAATTGAATAGCAATTAAAGATTAATCACCCAGGTCAAATGCTGTTTCTTGTGTATGCTTTCTGAAATAGACACCTAGAAAAACGCATTTTAACAGTTCCTCTGAAACAATGGTTACCTTGAACTTTTCCAAATATTTCATAATCAACGGAGATAAAATTTTCTAGTGGTTCTGAAGCAAGAGGGAGAGATGGCTCTGGATCATTAGTTGTTTTGTTTGTTGTCTGAATGTCAACGTCAAATTTGGCCCGCAAAGAAACTTTACGACCGCTGTGGTCTTCGTTTCGGTTTGGTTTTTTGGAAAGACTTTGAGCTATTCACAGCAAACAATGAGCGATGTTTGATTAGAGTGTACTTTCATCCAAAAAATTCCCAAGAGAGATTAAGAAAATCACATAAACAGCAGCCAGCACGAGCAGAAGAAACAAATATCTCTTGTTCATTTTATTAATTGTCAGATATAGATAGTTCTAAATTAATTAGATTCTGTGTTTGCGCTTTACAAAATGGCTTGAATAATCATTTCCTTTTAATAGAAAATGGTTTGTTCTCATGCTTGAGAAGAGCCACTGAGTCCCTTTCATTTTATTTATTGATAAATTTGCTGAAAATTTTTATTTCTTGAATGAAGGTGGGAACAGCTGGCTCTTTAAAGCCTTTAAGATGCCAAAGATATCATCAACAATGGGGAAATACAACGACAGTATTTCAGGACAAAAAATAACCTTCCCAAAAATTTTCTTCTAAGTTGTGAGGAGATGAAGTATCCATTCCGATCATGATACTTTGAGAAATAATTAATTAGGTGCTGTAAGAAAAGCATATTTTACACGTTTGATCCTATCGGTAAATATCGTCGTTCAGAGATGCAGAATACTGGAAAAAATACCTTCTACTAAGAAATGAATGGAAAATTTCCAGGCCGTTGAACCTGACAATTTTGTTTTATCTGACAGTACAATATTAATTATTTTTTTGTATGCGAATAAGAGCTAATATTTGTAACAATCTCCTTTGAATTTTATTTTAAAAAAAAACTGCTGATTTATCGGTATTACAGATTAGAAGGAAAGTAGAACTTGAGTATGATGGAAAACCAACCCTCTCAACTGGACAATAAAGACGAAAATGAGAAGCAGGACTTTCCGGATTTTTCGGAAGACGAAGCAGATAAACTAGCTGCCGTGGATGATGAAGATGACCTTTCAGTCAGAGCTGAAAGCGATGACTCAACGCAAGCAAATTCAAAAATCACAAAAGATTTGGGTCTATTGCTAAAAAATAAGAAAAAAGAACAAAAAGGAACTAAAAAACAGAAAATTGTGTTTAATGTCAGTGGTAATTATCCTCTTGCACTTGTTTCTCGACTATGATCTCTTAACTTTGATAAGATACAAAGTATGACGTTGTCAAGTACGTTGGAAAGAAGATATTCAAATGGAAGCTTTCAACTGACCCAGAAGGAGACTGGGACGTGTTTTGGACTGATAATGCCGTTCAAACAGAGCAACTTGCCAAAATGCAGCATTATCAAAAAATCAATCATTTCCCAGGGATGTATTCTCTCGCTAGGAAGAATAATCTTGGCAGGAATCTTATGAGGATGAGGAAGTCATTTCCCGAAGCTTACAAGTTCTTCCCTCCAACCTGGCTTCTGCCTGCGGAGTTTGGAGACTTTAGAAGTCAGTTCACTAAAAGTGGAAGCAAAACATTCATTATTAAACCGGCAGCAAGCTGCCAAGGACGAGGAATCTTTCTCACGAGAACATGGGAAAACGTGAATCCTAACGAAATGTTAGTTGCACAGAGATACCTACAAAAACCATATTTAATCGACGGGCTGAAATTCGATTTAAGACTCTATGTGCTTGTTGCTGGATGTGATCCATTGAGGATCTTTATTTTCCAGGATGGGTTGGCTCGTTTTGCTACTGAAAAATACGTTGTTCCTGCAGGAGAGAATCTCAGCAATGCCTGCATGCACCTTACCAACTACGCAATCAATAAAGATAATCCTAACTTTGTGTTCAACGAAAATGCCGAAGAAGCGGATATAGGACATAAACGAAGTTTGATATCAGTGTTCAAGGTACTGCTTTACCTTTTGTTCCCTTCCAAATCTTATGTATTATTATTGCAAAGCTATTGGAAGGACAAGGACATGATATTAATTTACTTTGGGGAGAAATTAAAAAAATGATCATAAAGACATTATGCAGCGTTCAACCAGTGTTGAGTCATAACTATAAGTCTTGTCAACCTGACGAACCTTACAACAATATGTGCTTTGAGATTCTTGGGTAATATTTATCAGCTGAATTTTGGTCATAATTGAATCCAAAAACTCTTAGTTTTGACATTATGTTGGACCATAAGCTCAAGCCTTGGCTCATCGAAGTCAATCACACGCCGAGTTTTACCACAGACACACCGCTTGATAGAAACATAAAAAAGAGCGTTATCAGAGATGCGCTCAAAATCATGCGTGTTTCAATCAACAACCGAATCAGATTCAAAAATAAACGCAGACAAGAGATGCAAAAGAGAGTATTGACTGGAAAAAAAGTAAAATTGACGCCCGAAGAGAGGCAATTAGTCCAAGAAAAAGCTCAAAAAGAAAGAGATCAGTGGGAGATGAAGCATTTGGGAGGATATATGAAGATATACCCATATGATGTATCTGAATTGCGTTTTTTTTTGTTTTTCCGAATTTGAATGATTAGAATCCTGCTGACGCACCCGAACCGTATGAGGATTTCATTAAAGAGGCCCATAAACTTTGGGAAGCCTGGACTGGAACATGTAATTTTCACAACACCTCTCAATCAATAATTTCTCTATATTAGCGATTCGACGAAATGTGAAGAAAAACACGGAAAAAAAAGAACCAGCTTTCAATTTTAGTCAGCCTGGAACAAATGTTGGCACTGCAATGAGAGCAAAGGATATCCAGAACATTTATTCCCAGAAATTGAAAATCAATCAAAAACCTCCTTCCCAAGCTGGTGGTACAAGAAAACCTGCTCTTGTAAATCAAAATATGCAACAAACAATACCGAGCCAGTAAAAAGATAGATTTCGATTAATTCGCTCATTTACTCCTAGGAAGGAAACGATAGATCAAAAAGTATCTGAAGAACTGAAACCTCAACAAACGGTATATACTCTGAGTTCAGGACTCACTTTGGAGCAATTCGTAAGCTTCTGCCAGTCCAACTGATAATAAGAAAAAATTTTTTCTACCAGCTTCAACAAGCTAACTCTCCAGACGAAAATAATGATCAAGAAATGCTCGAAGAGCCAGCTTTAACAGAAGAAAGACAAAAGACTGATCTAATTGAAGAGGCTGAAAACCAAAATGAAAAACTCCTAACAGAAGAATCTCCGAAAAAAGCTACTGACCATCCTCGAAATGAACAAAAAGTGAAGGAAGAAAATGGAATCCAGAAACTGGCTCAGCCTCGTGGAGATAAGAATAATTCAAAACCAGTTAATTTCCGTATACGAAGCAATAATTTAGGTGCAGTCAATCGGCAAGCAGATGAAGGTAAAGAAAGCAATGTTATTACTTCATTATAAGTACAATAAAATAATAGAGATCAACGACGATCATTATGTGTATTCAAAAAAATTCGCACGTTATCTAGGCTCAGGGTTGACCGACGAGTCTTCAAATCCTTTGAGAGGAATCCCGATAATTTCCTCAAAAGAAGAATATGCTCAAATTGAAGCTCAAAAATATTCATCTCAAAGCAAAACCCCAATTGGCAACACATCGTACTATTGTCTGCTTCGTTCCCTTTTCACTAATGGATTGTCTTTAGGAACGTGCGGCTGAATAAATATAATTTCGATATGAATGCATTAGGACCTAACCGAGAAAAGGTTTATCCTCTCTCCAAAAAAACGTTATCCCCGAAGTAATTCTTAACTTTTTCAAAAAGCCGCTAATTTCCGATTTCCATTGATAGAAGCAAAGGAAGAGCTAGCGGAAACTATTTGCAGCCCAAAACAATGGAGTTAAAAATGGAAGCATTTCAATCTGATGATGAGTTTGTAAATGTGAAAAGCAGAGCTGTCACCCGCCAATATCCGGATAGAAACCGAGAAGTACTCCCTCGGCATACGGCGAAACCAACAACGGGAACGCTGACGAGTTATAATTTTCAGAATATTTACAGCCAAAGTCCTCACCTAGACTCGCAGCTGACGATCCAAAAGCTCTATGGGACATACCTTTCAAAAAAGGGTGCTTCTGTTCCAAAGTTTTGATTTTTCGTATGAGCTCTGTAAAAATCATTATTGAAGGTAATAATTAAACTCTACACTATACCCTTATGAGCTATCATAGTAGTTGAATTCAACTATTCATCTCTTCATTTTGTTACTCAAAAGCATCATTTATTGCATGACTATTCAGATAAATATGTATAATAAACATGAAATATTGAAATCCTAAGACATTCAGTAGCAGCTTACAAACAAAGCAGTTATCCAAATCATTCGATTTCCGGATTACAAGGAATCGGATCATTTCTTTTTGAGTGCAGATGAGGTATTCTTAAGAAATATCTCTGATATTTGAGGAACATGAAGATCAACAATATAGAGCAAACACAGTACTGATGCAATAAAGGCGTCGACATTGTATAGTCCAAATGTAATTCGAAAGAGATGTTCCAGATCTGGATACTCGAAACCCTTAATCTTGATCTTAAATTATTCGTATGCCACATTTTATGAGAAAAAATTATTTTTTTGGAGTTTTAAATTTATATTCCAATATATTATATTTCGAGAATTAAAGAACTAAGACAGAAGCATACATCAATTCTTTGTGAATAAATGGACCTGAAAAACTTAGACCTCACTAGCAACCAGGTGATTGTTGGCGGTCGATTTAAATTAAAGGAACTCATTGGGAAAGGTTCGTTCGGTCAGATTTATCTAGCATCAGTGAAGGGAATTGCAGCTGAAGTCGCTGTGAAAATAGAAAAAAGACTATCCAACGGTTCATATCTTAATCTATCGAAAGAGGCTCGCATCATTAGTGAGCTACATGGGAAATTAGGATTTCCAAATCTCTTCGCATACGGTAAAGAAGATTCATACGATTATATGGCGACTACGTTGCTTGGTCTTAATCTCGACAAATACATG
>ENA-UOTZ01001594-UOTZ01001594.1-compost-metagenome-genome-assembly--contig:-NODE-1594-length-14836-cov-42.756081_pt1 | contig 14836 bp, 5 predicted proteins | sample MGYA00238144_ERZ746983 | MGnify/ENA primary metagenome ERZ746983 (study PRJEB28759, sample SAMN06268863) | compost metagenome | isolation source: single cell | place: USA: California, Emeryville, Joint...
TTCTCATTCACTTGTCAAACAATCGTAAGAATATTACATTCGCTAACTCAATGAGAAATTTTGAAGAGATGGATTCACTGTAAAATTGAATATCGACATGATTTGCTAAGTTAATGAATTTTGTGTTTTTACAGCAATGGGTCTTGTGAGGCTTCGGCTTTACCACTGCTTTAGATTTAAGACTAACGATCGATGTAGGCACAGATATTCAATCGAAAAGAAAAGCCTGGGTCTACCATATTTTTCTAAAGATGCAAGCGGTTCCAATAACAAACCGAATTTGCCTAAATCCTATCTATTTTCATGTGCAGAATTTCACTGAGCTTAACATGCGATACGCCAATATTATTAATTCAGAACTGATTTGCCAAATTTAATTATAATGAATTCTCTCTTGTTATACTGCACAAAGCCTTTTTTCATAATTTCGATGATGAAAAGGTAAAGCAATCAATTTCCCAAAGTTCAATTCTGACGGTCACCCCACAAAGCCTTTGAACTGCTGCTGAAAAAACTCTCCGAATTTGGGTATTAGAGGTCCAATTTGGCGGTAGATATAGATCACTGCATGCTTAACTTCGAGATCGAATATTGATTCTCTCAATCAACCCGGTTAATCTCTGCTCGCGTTGAGAGCGAGTCATTCACCTGATATCCAATTAAGTTTCCATAGCCTCTTAGAGTTTAACAAAATCAAAACAGCGAGAGCAATTTTTGCTCTGAATGATATTTAAAAAAATACAAATTGTGCCGGGAAAATTAAGCGAAACGCGCTACATTCTGAAATATATGAATAGCTTAGCCGGAGAAAAAGATAATCAAGGAAATTTTGAAAGTTTAGACAGCAAAACACAGCTTCCTTACATCATTTCTACTAACCAAAAAGGTAAAAGCAAGCCCTTTCGCAATTTGCCTTGAACGCAAATTAGACCCAAACAATTATATGGAAGAAAGAAAAGCATCAGAATTTTCTGAAGCATCAACCAAAGAAGTTAAAATCCGCAAATTTGAGGTTTACTTCCACCACCAATCACCCCTTAACGACTCACATACTTTTTATTGCACAGGATGAAACAAACGCCTCTCAGATCGTTGAATTCAGCGTCGATCTCCCTTCGAAATTCACTAATTACGAGCATTTTGTCGGAATAGCAGAGTCATTGATCGAAAAAATCGAGTATTATATCAGCAGCGAAGGGAAGTTCCTAGCAGACCAGTCAAAAGTAACTTAATCTCGTAATTTTGTCTATAATCCCAAACTCCAGCTAGGGATATCGGACTCAAGCAAGAGGTTTCAATCTTCAAACGCTGTACATTTCACCGGAGCCCTTCTCCAATCGCTCTTGAAATTTTCTTGCGAAGGCAAAAACCTCGTTTTTCGATTCCAAGTGCCTCGTTCTCAAGCCTCCTCGCTTTCTGACCAAGCGATGAAACCAATTCTCTCTCGCATAAAGGACAAGAGCAAATCTGCTTTCAGATCCCACGTGCTGAAGCAGGATTTCGTTATCATCTACAAAGAGGAATTCGACCCCTCTACTGAGCTGAATGAAGATGAGATTCTAGATGAATTGAAAAAAATAATCGGAAGTTATGAGCTGATCCTCGAAGATAGCCAAAGGGAACAAAATGTTAGTTTTTTCCATAGAGCCGAAGCCAATGGAGAGCTCTCCAAGCTATACAACGCAAAAATCTCCGCGAATAACAAAGAGAAACCGGGAACGCCATCCAATGAAGCCGATAAGAACAAGATCAGAGCTGAATGGCTGCTAAAAGAAGTGAAAACAGCTGAAAAAACTCCTCAGAAGAGCCAAGGAGCCTTCCATATCCCTTTGAAGACTCCAACAGACTCAAAGGCGGTTTTTGGAGGCGACGTTGAAATCATTGAGGGCAACGAGATTGATAAAGACGCCTCGAGTCACAACAGCCAGGAGAAAGAGCTGCAGGACTTACTGATAAACGAGTATAACAGTTCAACCAAGCAAAAGTTTTTAGTGAGATTGCGATCTTTCTTGGTCGCGAAATCCCCTTTGAAGATCTCGTTGAACAGCGCATTGCTTCTATCACTCGTTTACTGCCTCAAGGTCAACACTATCAAAGAAGTCAAGCTCGCAGACTTACCAAATTTCATCAGTATTTCAAAATTAATCCCTTTCCCAGTGCCTTCAGCCCTTAGAACGCTGAATCGCTGGTATTATATCACCAAGTGCATTGACCGCATAATGAACGTTGAACTTGAGAATTGCAAGCCTCGATCAGCTTACCTCCCAGCGACCCAAGACTTTGACTCTGAAAGTCATTTGAAGAATACTATCTCGGCGAACCTCTGCCCAAGACTGATGAGTTTCTACGGCTGGCAGCCAGTGAAAATCGCCTCTCCGACTGCGGATAAGCTCGTGGTTTATGAGAGTCAGTTGAATTTACTGAATAAAATATTCAATTTTTTCATAAACGGACCCGAGAATGCCACCAAAGAAAAGGGAAAATCTCCAAAATCCTCCCCACAGGCAACCCAAACCAGCCAGATTGAGTCTATGCTCAAAGAGGCGAAGAACACCTCTGGAATGGCTGAATTTGCCGAGTATGAGTGCCTCAACGATACGTTACAAAAGAGCCAACAAGGGGTAGTATTCAAGCCAACAGGCCTAAAAAAGCCAGAATCTCCATCAGCTGGCAACAACGAAAATCAAAATGATAATCGAATGGATATAACCGATGCTCGACCCAAAATTTTCACGGTGATCCATGACAACAAACGCGTCGCAAAGCCGTTTCAGGTTCCACGAAAGCTGGGTGACAATTCCAGTGATGACTCGAACAAGAAATCGCCTCAGCACGAGGATTTAAAGGAGCAACAAGACAAAATTTCGAGCCTTGAAAATGAGAAAAAGAGTGCGAATAAATCGATCAACGACTCTACCAATAAAAAAAATAAATCGCCTCAAAATAAAATAGAAAAGATGGATATAGAAGGTGACAAGTCAGATCACGACATGCAGATCGAGGGCAAGAAAAGCCCGTTCAATACTGACGACCTCTCTGAAAATGAGCCAATGAGAAGATCGGTTACTCCAAACAAATCAATCATTGATGAAAAAGAAGAAAATAAAAATGATGCGAAAAACATTTCGCCTTCTAAAAAGGATACAAAGACGAAGAACGTCGAGAAGGAGTATGAGAAAAGCATGAAGGAGTTACTCAAAAAACAGCCGATAGATGAGGCTCGGAGCACATTGGCCAACCTTGCAACAACTAAATTAACGCCTAATTTGAAAAAATTAAGAGAAGAGAAAATTACAGAGCAGATTAGGAAGACAGAGGAATGGTTAGAGGCGTATAACCGCGAGGTAGTCCAAGGAGGTAAAAGCGCTGTTCAAGTTAAGGATTTAATCCAACAGATATCGGAAGTTCCTCTGCGAGTGGTAGAAATGAAGCTTCTGTTGGAGCAACAGCTGCAGGTGGCTCGCTGGAGAGTGAAGGTAGACGCTATGCTTAAGAAATTAAAGAAACCGAAAAAGAAAAAATCTAATGACGCGGCTAATGATGTCACATTTGAGGATATTGAATGGATAATGAAAGAAGCAGAGGCCTTACGCATCAGTGAGAGCGACGATGAGCCGAAATTCAAAGAATTGAAAGAAAAATACGAAAGCATTGAAAATCTTCTCCAGACATTGGATTCGTCCTCTAATGAATTAAGCACACTGCGAAGGGCTGTGAAAGAAATTAAAAACTCAGGCATCGCTTGTGAGCAATTAATTGAGCCGTTCAAGGAAAGAATTGAGTTAAATGAGAAAATTATTACGATGTTAGAGACCAACGTGCAAATCGACGCGCTTGACGAATTCACAAAGAGCGTACAAGAGAAGACTCATCTTGTGGATCCAATTTTAAACAAACAACTATTGCATAAGAACGAAGAAGGGCGCAGATTGAAAAAATTGATCGGAAAGGCAGGCGCAGGCAGAGACACTTTTGATTATGAGCAATTGAATGCGATAAGAACCGCATTGAGCTCTATTGACACCTTCAAACTCGAAATTCCAAATCAGAGCGTCCTCACAGATGTCCTATGGAACTTCGTGTGGCTGTTGAACCTAGAAAAGCTTATTAAAAATGTCAAAAGAAACGGTTCCAGAGGCAATGAAGGCTTTAGAATGAATTTTGATGTCCTCGATAAAAAATTCGACGCTGAAGAGGTGATCAGATTTTGCACTGATTGGGTGCTGAGTGCGTTTAATCCGCGGTCTGTTGATGATAATTGTGTGGCTCAGCTCAGGCAGTTGTTGCAAAAAGGGAAGAAATATAAGTTATATGATCAGAGAATCCAGACGCTGTTTAATTTCTTGAACGAAGAGGTCGGCGCAAACAGCGATATGATGGAGGAAGAGCTGCATCGCAAAGCAGATGCGATTGAAATCGAAGAGGATTCTCCAAGAGAGAGGAAAAGCAGACATGTGGTTATGAGTCTAAAAGACTGGAATGGGTTATTCAACCAAGTGACCTCAGTGAACATCGAAGATTTCCTCAGAAAACGCGCAGAAATCAATGTGAAAAACTCCTCTGCAACGAGAGCCGAGCTAAACGATCTTCAAGAAAAGCTTCAAACCCTACTTAACGCTTACGAGAATCTGTCTCAGCAGTCAAATCTCAAAGAGAAGGTGTCGTTCCTCAGACGATACGACGAATGGCTAGATTGGCTATTGACGGCACGTGAATGGACTATAGAAACCAATGATAAAGCCAACAAAGCGTTCAAACACCTCAAGGAACTATATCAGCGAATTCAACAAGCGGAAATCCCCAGGAGCTGGCCGATAGCGAAGATGATAAAGGAGTATTTCTCGCTTGCTGAGGATCTCCTCGCTGAATATAAGCAGAAATTCCAGCATATAACTCCTTTTGCCAATCAACCAAAAAAACGTGCTAATTCTAAAAAGAATAATAAACCCACCGTGGAAGAAGTGAAGAGTCAGCGAGCCTTATTGAAAAAGAAACTGTATTTCATGAATTTAGATCAAGAGGTGGGTCATTTAACCGAACTCATTGGAGAATACACCAATTGGAAGGTGGGCTTGGACGCCTATATCAAAAACAACAGTCAGAGAGTCATGAAAGCCGCGATTACCCCTTTATCGAAACTGAATGACTACCGAGAGATTGAAATCCAGTTAAATCAACTGAAATCGGACTATGATAACCTCTGTTTGAGAGATGAGGAAGACGAAAAGACTCTAACAGGTTTAGAGTGCCAGCTGAAAAACTACCTCCTTGTGAAAAACGATGGGAGACCGGCCGATGTGAAAGAAATGCAGAAACTCGTGAGAAGAGCTGAGGAAACCACCTCGACTCAAAACACTGCTCTGAGGCGCTTGAAAGCCGAGATCAATAACGGCCAAGAGCACCAATACACCATAAAAGAACTTAGAAGACTGACTCAGAGGCCTGAAGACCCTCTAACACTTCAGGATGTGAAGCAGCTTCAATATAACCTGAAGAAAAGCTCTATTAAATCGGTTGATGATGTGCAATTCCTTGAAGATCTGATTCAGAAAGGCGAGAGATTAAGAACTCAAGGCCGTCAGTTATGCAATCCGGGCAAGAAGAAGCCACTCATTGAGTTTAAGAGCGTCCTCGACCAGCTAAGACATCAGATTATCTGCTTCCCAGAGGAGGAAAAACTGCTTGAAGATACCATAGCCGCCGCAAATAAGATGGCGAAGTACATTAAAGAGAACCCGAAGCTCAGTCCTTCTGCTACTGAGAAGTTCCTTTACGAGTATAGAGGCACACCAGTGGCTGTCACTGAGGCTGAGAAGCTTATTGATCGATATGAAAAATCAAAAGTGAACTACGAGAGACTGAAGGTGAGAATCAATGAGCTTGAAAAGGCGAAGAGTATCGACTATGACCAACTGAAAAACGTTGCAAACAGTTTAGATGATATTCACTTCGATTTTGAAGGTAATTTGACGTATATGCAGGCCCAGGTGTACAGCCTCCGCATCAGACACCTTCAAAGCCTGGCAGGGACACAAGATGGCATATCTCCCAATAAAGGCAGCGCTGAAAAAGACTACGACTTCGAAGAGGAGTTCATGCGAAAGAGTGTGATTCTAAGCGCTCAGACAATCAAGGCGATGGCGCGAGAGGGCCACGACCTGAAAAAAGACCTTCTTGAGCAGAAGAGAGGTGCCGGCGTGATTAATCAAGCTATCTTTTGGATCGATAACATCTGCAAGAGAATCGATGAGAAAATCAAAGAAATAAACGCGATTTCTTCTCTCGATGTACTTGATAAAATGCCAAAACTGTTGCTTGGATTTATTGACCTAAGCCAAAATTTCATTGAAAGAAAAGCCTCAATCACCTCAGGAACCGGCACTAATGGACAAAAATCAACGCCTCAAGCCTCTGGTTATTCAGAAGCGAAAACCAAGTCTTCAACGGGTAGAAAGAAAGGATTCCCTGATGAAAAGGAAGAGCTTTCGACCAAGTCTACCATGGTAAACACTCCGGAAGTCGGATCGAGATCAAAAAGCTCACAAAAGCAACTCAAAGACTTTTTCGGGGATAAAAGAGCAGGCATCGAAGAAGAGAGAGACCAACAGAAAGACGAAGCGTCGAAATCGCCGAACCAAAAGACCTTGAACCAATATTTCATGAAAAATAGCATGGATAAAAATGAAAAGCAGATGCAATCGAATTTAGAGATGGACAAATCCCCTCGACAGATCAGCTCACCGTTGATGTCAAACAGCCAAAAAGCCAGTCCAATGAGCCATGGATTGACCCTGACGATTTGCAATGACAATTCAATCAAAGTCGACCCGAAGAAATCGAAGGCCATTCCAAGAATTCGCGATCTTCTGCAAAATAACTCTATTGACCCTTCTTTCGACGGAATAAAGGCCAACAACACAGCCTACCGCATCGTCAGCGCTTTCCCGTCTCTGGATCAGTCGAAAGAGCTCTTTGAGACATTTGAAGTGTTTTTCAAAGAGCTGCTTAGACTGCCAAACGTGTTCCGAATGTTGGTGAAAAAATCCTTCCCTGCTCAGCAGATCGCAACGCTATTTACGAAATCTTCAAATGATCTTATCGCGTTGGATAAGGTGCTTGATAAGGACAAGGACAGAGATAGACAGGAGAAGCCTGCATCTGAACCAGAAACACAAGAAGGAGAACTAGCGACAAAAAAAGTCAAGGTTAGTCAGAGCAAATCCATTGTAAACGAGCCGAAGGAAGTCAAAAATCCTATTGCAAATTTCATGAACCTAGAAGCCTCGCCGGCCAAGCTCCCAGAGAACTCAAAATTGAGGGAATTAATGGCAGATACGGCGCATTCAGCAGCGAAAATGAAAAGTTCTTTGCAGTCGAAAGGAGGAATTGAAGTCTCCCCACTGAGAGGCTCCAATTTCAATCTCAGTCCTTTCTCACACAAATCTGCTCCGAGATCAGCTCAAAAAGGTTCGATTGTCAAGATGCCCGATGACTTTGAAGAGGAAAAGTTCTCGGATCATGGTAATGAAGAGGCAGGCGTGATAGGTCAACCAATCGGAATGGACTTCGAAGATTTACCTCATGAGCAGCCTGGAAAAAGCAGTGCAGAAAAAATACCTTATGACCCTGATGAAGATAGTGAGGATGAATACGAAAGGCAAAATAAACTCAACCAGGTCTCGCAAATTATTAAAGAAAATATCTTTACCAAAGTCCCTCACGGCTCCGTTTTAAGAGTATGGGTTACGTTTGGTTCTTTCTGTTAACTTGAATCGTTTTTTAGATTTTCAATGGTATTCTGAGAGAAGGAGAAGAAGAAGCGACTCCTCCAGTCGGACTCTACACATGTGACCCGATACAGGTAGTGAGATCGATGCCTCAAATTCTGGCTGATAGACACGGTGGGCTCATTCTTGAAGGCAAGATGGCCTGCTCGAAGTTTGAACCTTATATTAATAAAGTAAAGCTATTTATTTTACATTTCTAACGTTATAATTCATTATTAGTACGCTAATACCTTCGATAAAAAGAAGATTGAGCTTATCTCAGGTTGGGTCGAGGCGCTGAACCCCGCTCACCAGCAAGTCTTTGAGAAAATCGCGAATTGTTTCCTGGCGGATCAGAAAGTCGGCGTCGCGAAATATCTCGAATGCTCGAAAATATTCTTCTTGCACAAAAACCAATTCCGACCAGAGTGGGTCGAAAGATTCAAATTCAGACAAAAGAACCTCCACAGCGACATCAACTCATCGCTCTACTTCCTCTTCACTTTCCAGCCAGACAAATTCAGTTTTGATTTATCGCTCTTGAAGAGACTGGAACCTGAAGTTGTCGCTCCTCAGCGTGATAGAAAAGGAGACAGGTGGAAAAACCGAAAGAATTACAAGGAGAATGACCGCAAGCCAAGTGCTCAAAAGACCGGAACCAGCACTCCTGATATCGAGTTTTGCCCTGACAGCCAGGATGGCACTGAGCATTTCAGAGGGCAAACGAATGACCGTCGAAATATGAACGCAAGGGACTCGCGTTCTCCTATGGGCCGAGAGAATCCAAGAAAAAATATGGGGTATAGCCCTTCAACCAACTTCCAAGTAGATTTTGGAAAGATGTCCCCGTTTAAGTTCCCTTTTGACGACAACATGGAAGTTGAGAAAGCGCCTGAAGAAAAGAAGAGTCCTTTGATCATTCAGAGCATGCCTGCATTACCAACGACCAACACGGTGAATCAACCATCACAAGAGCAAGTAATTCTTGATCCGAGATTGAGACGAGGGCTGAAGGATTTCCCCAAGTCTGATAAGTCCAGCGCACAGAATAAAAATACTATGGACATTGAAAATAAGCCTACAAATACACAAGCCTTAGACTCTGATGTTCAAAATAATGACGCTAATCCAGAAAATAAAACTGAAGGTTTGGAGGGAGAGCAGCAGACCGTCAATGAACCAGCACAGCAGCAACAAGGAGATTCTAATGAAAATAATCAATCTAATGAACTTAAACCAGAGAGTAAGCCTTATGATCCAGAAAGCATCCAAAACGAAGACACCAAAGACGATTTGGAATCCGATAAGGTCCTCACTCAGACTCTTGACCAAATCTTCGAAGAAAACAATCAGTTCACCGATTTCGGGGCTCAAAATCAAGACTTCGAGGCCGAATATAACCCAAATGACCAACAGTTCCAGAATCCAGAGTATTTTGACGATGGACAACAGGAACAATGGCAACCAGAAGTAGACGGCCAAGGTTATGCCCAAGAGGAGCCATATTATGACGATCAGCAGAATTACCAAGACCCTAGCAACAATAAACCATTTAGACAGTTCAACCAGCCTCGATACAGCGGAAACTACAGAGGAGGCAATCAAAATTACCGATCTCCGAATAAAGGACGATTCGACAACAGGAACAACTATCAAAAGCCTTTTTATAATAGCTACGGGAACACCAATGATGGTTCGAACTATCAAAGAAACCGATATCATAACGATAATTACCGTAATAACCAGACACCAAGAAGATATACTAACCAGCGATTTGATATGCCACAGACTCCATCACGCTCCCAGGGATATTCCAATCGACCTCAGCAAAATTTCGGAGGTCCGCGTCGTTATGGAAACAATTATAGACGGTTCCCAAATAATCAAAACACCGAATACTATGCGGATCAGCAAGGCAATGAAGCTAGCAATGTAGATTATGAAGCAGGAGGAGAGTTATATAATCAAAATGAGAGTGGCTACTCTGGCTATAAGGGCCCTCGAGCTAATGTAGGAACAAATGTCCAGCAAGGATACAATCCAAAGAAAGTGAACACGGAAGAAAGTATTTTCGGTAAGGCGAGGATGAATCTCTCAAATGCTAGCTATGGCAAAGGGAACAACTCAGATTTATAAAAAATAGCATTTATTTAGTCTACATGGATAAAACATATTTTTTGTAATGTATTTTAATTGTAATGTTGCTATCCCTTTTGTTGTGAATTATAATTTGAGATTTATCTTCAATTAACTCCGTATCAGAAAGGAAATATCGGTTTCTAATCGTCTTTCCCAATTGAACTTGATTTATTGATCAGTAGCGGCTCTTAAGATAGGCATTAGACAAAAGGTTTCAATATTTTTTATTTGATCAGTAGGCGAATCGTTTTAGAGTGTAATTTCAATTTTTGTATATACTCGCTTTAAAATCTAGAGAATTCAACAAGATGAGAAGATGTTTGTTATGAACAAGACCACCACTGAAGAACCCGGTCGAGTATTTCCCTCTCGAAGAGAGCAATTCAGTGGAGAACTTGGTGGTTTGAAAAAGAATATTGTTAAGACAAACCTTGAAATTGGAGTTCAGATCGAGAGATTAGAAAGGTTTGCCTCACATGAGGATGGTAATACTATTCAATTGACGAGAGATCAGTTGGTTGCGTGTAATATGAGGGATAATTTCGCTAATAATACCAATATTGATCAAGAGGGTAGCAATATTATGGTGGATAATCCTGGCCTGAGTCATTTGATTTTCGAGCGGTTCGCGAGTCAAGAAAAAGCTTCAATGAATCCTAAAATTACAGCTATTAGGGAAGAATTAAATTCAGTTTTTCAGAGTTTAACGCAGAAAATGCAAGAGTTCTCGAAGGAGTCAGGCTTGTATGAATGTTTAATTCGTAATCCAGATTCTATGCAGGAAAATCTTGAAGCTGCAAACAAGTTAATAAAAAACGTTAGAATGGGTGCGACCCAGACACCACTGAAAGGAGATTCGAAGGAAATGGATATTGAAGTTATAAGTTCAAATCAGCAGCAGCAGATGACAGTCGATGTTGAAACGAACAGCTGGTTATTGAGAGTGGTTGAGGCTCTTGACAAGAATGGTTCAATCGAGAATCTCAGAAAATACTATAGACAAGCCTTGCTAATGAAGTTATATAGGGATAGAAGCGAATGCATCCAAAAGATATTTATTATGCTGAGAAATCTTATCAAACAGAAGGCTGAAATACAAACCTTTGAGCGAATTGGCACGCCAGAAATATTCGAAAAAGATAGGCAAGAGGGCTCCGACATTATCCTCACACAGGAGCTTGAGTCCTCATTTTCAGAAAAAATAAAGCAGACTCATGTGCTTCAGATAGAATCCCAAAGTTCTCAATTTGAGAGTATGCAGTTGAGCCTAAGAGAAAAATTCGCTCAAAGAATTGAAGCAGAGGTGGACCAAATTTCTTTTCAAAAGTTGACTCCGCATCTTCCACGCATTGAAGAGGTATTTCGAGAAATAGAGCAAGAGAATGAGTCTCACAGGGACCTAAGTTCTCGGATTGACGTGCTCGTTGACCTTATTAAAAATAAGAGCGTGCTTTGGAAACTTCTCATCGATACTAATTTCGAGGACAGCGCTCCAAAACTGCTCGAGAAAATCCTCAACGCAACTTCTCTAGAACGAAACGAACTTGAACTTAAAGCTCAACATCGGGTTGAGCTCGCCAATAAAACCAACAGAAATCAGAAGATGATTATTTTGAGCCTGCTGGGTGGCAGATATGCCATTAAATCCGCTATGATACCTCAATAAATTATATTTTTTGCCTTCCTTTGTTAGTGTCATTATGTAATGTTATCTTCTATAAACAGTTCTCAATTGAGAATTTCGTTATTTTAAAATTCTGAGCCATCAATGAGTAGGAAACAGCATTTCTATTTGTTTTATTTTGTATCTCAGATGAAATTGAAAATGTAATTCTTGACGAGTAATTAGACATAAAATTCACTCTTAACTCTCTCGCCGCATTAAATAACCTCCGCTGGTGAAATTTACGCCGTTTCTTATTATACATTCAGAGTGAGAATACAAAAAATGAAGCAAATTGGTCTTGTGTAAAGCACTTTATGTAACACATACAACTGACAAAAAAAATTCGGTTAGCGCGGCATTCCCTCAATTGAGTCACGAATAAGAGTTGATAAGTGATCGAGACTATATTCAGCGTTTTGAACAGGAAGATATTTCACTTCATGGATCATAGCCTCTATTTCATGTTCTTCAAGGAGATCCAGCTTCTCCAAGGCAGACCGCAGATTTCGACTTGATATTGAAGTGTTTTCCAAACTTGTGAGCTCTTTGAATATTCCTTTAGACACGTCCACGGGGTTCGACCGCACATCATTTGAAATTTTCTCAACGGCGTCCATGAACTCTTCAAACGTGATGTCTGATGACAATCTGCAAGTGATATCATGAGCGAGGATCATGGCCTCTCGGTCTGAGAGGTCTCTTCCGCAGAGATGCGCAATGGTCGTCAGATCAGCGCAGGTAACAGGCCTTTCCTTCTTTGGACCTCGGAGCTCCTTGAAGATCTCTCTGACGAAATCAATGACGTATAATCTGAGGCTATTATCGTTTCCGGACCCAATCGACTGTCTTCTCACCGTTTTTATCACGTTGTATAGGTCACGCATGTTGAGACTGCGCGCCTGCATCTTCTCTTCAACGACTTCTCGGCTTAACTGTCTATCCTTGAGCATTTGGATGTTGTTTACAATGGCAGAAAGCCTGAGGATTTGAGGTAGTGTATAGCATAAATTGACAAGGGAAATCAGAATCGAGGCACCCAACGCGATCCAGTAGTAGTAACCTTCGATTGTTTCGATTTTAAACGAAAGGGAGACGACCAGATAAGTCACCCATAGAAGATGGAGCGTGAGTATCACGTGGAGCATTCGGATCATGAATCTTGGACTGCTCAACCAATAAAGACGCATATGGCGATTCGCGAGCTGTACTATCGAGCAAGTGCGTTTAAAATGATGGGTGCTGGCTCTATTTGTGAGGTACGCTGGCATTGAGAGCTTGTCGAGGTTGATAAGCGGTTGTCTGATGCTATCAAACTTTGCGAGGTCCACGTCGTAGGGAGATTTAACGACAGTAACCAATTGTCCGTAAATTCGGGTCATTTTTCGTGCAAGGACTCTCAACGGGACATACAGCACGAATGGAGAGAAGATAAGGATTTTCAGCATGAGGTGGTTGATGTAGTAGTAGATCCCGGCGCACGCGCCAATGGCCAAGCTGAAGGTAATGAAGGTAACGAAATCGAATCTGAAGGCTTGCTGGTTAACTTTGGAGATACATTTTGCGAGATATGAAGCGAAATCGAAATCGTCGCGTAAGAAGTCTTCACCTAGGATCGGAAGGAAAGAGGGTGTGATAAATTCCTGACGAATTAAAAAGAATTCGAGTTGTCTTCGGCGGTTTTTGAGCTCGGATTCAAGCTCTGAGGTGCGATTGGGGTTGTAGTAAAGGTCTTCGAAGTGACGGAAAATCGCCTCTCTTTTTTGGTATTCTTTCTCGTACTTTCTCCAGTCTCGAATGTAGAAATGTGCTAAGAGGACCAGTGAGAGCCCGAGAACAGCCCAGAGGATGCCGAAGATGAGGAGTCCAATGCTAGCTGCTTGGATGTTGATGTAGTACTCCACCATAGAGAGCACGTCGTAGTAGTGCGCGACACATACAACAATGATGACGATGCCTAATACGATAGTGTCTCTGAAAATACCATCTAAGGTCTTCTTTAAATCGCTGTTGATGGCGCTACTGATCACCTCAGCAAGGAAAATCATGAAGATGACAGTAAACCCAATCATAAAAATCGTCAGCACGGAAGCCCAGTCACTAAGTTTATATTGTTTTGACGCCAGAGATGTAATGGTATCGTCCGTCGTACCAGATCCAGATTGAATGAGACTCTGGTCGATACGTTTAACTTTCCTTGGGTTTTTAGTTTTGGAATTCTTATCAGTATATTGTCTTGTTGAGTCAAGCTTATCTCCTTTATGCTGAATGGCGGAATTTTCCACATGAATGGGAGCAACAGCCTCAGAGAGCAGCTCTGCTTTTCTATCAGAGGCAGCAATTGCCTGGTTACTGTCATCATCAGTATCAATGTGTTTTGAGCGTTGCTCATGCAAACCGTGTTCTGACTTGTGGTATTTTCTAGCTTGATCCTTGGCAGTGTTATGAGCAGCTTTCTCCGAATGAGCTAAATCCATAAAGGAGGTTGCTGATTCCAATGAAGAGTCAGCCATAGTTGTGGTTTTTTCGATTGATGGAGTTGCTAATTGATCACTTTCCTTGTCTGTTGAAACAAATAATCCGTCTGAATCTTCAAGAAAGAGAGCGTCATCCACTTGTGCTATTAGTTCATTACTTGACTTCTCAGCTATCTCTTCTACACTTTCGCTTAAAAACCCTCCTTGAAGGTCTAAAAGGCTTGAATTTGATGCCTTTAAGGTCTCAGAGACTCTTTTCTCGGTAGCATGAGTTAGAGATTCTGTAGTCTTAAGGGCTGAATCCGATGCTAGATCGGAAATTTTGGCTTGCAGTCCAAGTTCAATGTTGGAACCTGCGAATACATAAATGAAGAAGCAAAAGAGTAGGTATAAAAGATAAAAAGGTGCTCTCATTAGTTCCAAATTAGAGGTATTTTACAATTATCAGCAATTACATAAAAAAACGTCTTCTAACCTGAGCCCTCATGCACAAATCAAAAACGATTTCTTTAGAGCGAATTTACACTATGAATGAATTAATCGAGTAACGACTATTTATTCACTTGAACCATACAAAGAAGTTCGTAATGAGACCAAAATGAAAAAATAAATCAAAAAATTTTGAGACAAATCTCACCTTCTTGGACAACTACTTAAGCCTGAAGCTTGCGGTGGATCGCTTTGATGTATTATTACAGTAGCATCAAGAATTGTGTCAAATGAAAGAATACCAAGGAAATAACCATAAAAGTCTTGAATTCCAATTGATAGTTCAACCAGTAGCTCAGTTA
>ENA-UOTZ01001595-UOTZ01001595.1-compost-metagenome-genome-assembly--contig:-NODE-1595-length-14819-cov-9.335436_pt1 | contig 14819 bp, 8 predicted proteins | sample MGYA00238144_ERZ746983 | MGnify/ENA primary metagenome ERZ746983 (study PRJEB28759, sample SAMN06268863) | compost metagenome | isolation source: single cell | place: USA: California, Emeryville, Joint...
TGAAGGAACAGAGAGATACAATGGGATGTTCAAAAGCGAATGTCTGGAAATTTGAGATGAGAATAAATTTGTTGTTTGTCACTGCAAATTCTGCCATGGTAACCTTCCTCTCAAGAAATATAGAAGCACATAACACAATGACTCAATATCATCTCTTCTGCCTTGCTCAATACAGAGATGGGTATTAATCGAAGCGTATCTGGCCGTGCCGGTTATGTTCTTGTTTTCTCTGTATGGGATATGCTTGCCATCCCTCCTAATGAATTTTTTGAGAGCCCAAAATCAATCATGTACACTTTGTGCACATTGTCACCCCTGCCAATCAGAAAGTTTTCTGGTTTGAGATCTCTGTGGAGGAACTGGCGCGAATGGACGAACTCCAACCTAGAGAGCATCTGATCAGCTAGCATCAGGACGGTTTTGAGTCCAAATCTGCGATTACACTTGTTAAAAAGATCTTCTAATGATTGGACAAGCAATTCCATGACCATGAGGTTGAAGTAACCCTCTCTGGCGCAGCAATAAAGTTGTGGGATGCCTTTGTCAACGACAGTGCTATCGCTGAGAAAGTGATTATAAATTGCCGCCTCATATATGAGTACAGGATGCTTTGTAGTGAGGTGTTCGCGTTTAATTGCAACCTCCTCGTTGGTTTTTCAAGTTGATCCCAAGAAAAATCTCTCCGAAGGAGCCATTGTCTAGCTTACGAGATAATCTGAGGTTTTTTCCAAACTCTTTATGATTCCTGAATTCCATCATAAAATCTGACTCGAAAAATGGACAATTAATTAATCGAATAAGCCAAAAAATGGTTTCTTTGGTCAAAAAATTTATAAATTTTTCAAAATTAAAGTTTTTGCATATTATCGTAGATCACTGAACAGACACCACATGCCTGCTTCGATCATGAGAGCGGGACTCCTTTGGATATTTTTCTTTGTTAGGACAGCGAAATGCAAACAAATCGATTTTCGGACACAAAAGTGTTCTGACTTTGATGATTAGACCGCTTATCTCATTATGCAGCAAGTTGAAAGAACTATATATATTTATATTGATATAAATCATAGGGCGTCGATTGTAGAAGACTATATCCATCTCTAGGAGGAAAATATGCTCCTATCTTCAGGTATAATAACTGTTCTGAAATAAAAATTCATTTCAACACGCAAATGAGTTTCCACTTGATAAGATTGCAAAGTTAGTATTTATGACCCCATGTAACTAATGCAATATTGCTTCTCGACTTCAATTATTGGTTGACGCTATTATTTATTGCACTAAACATTAACTGGGCATTTAATGGGTGAATAACCAAATCCATTCTAAAATAGAGGTTAGAACAGATGTAATCTGCGTTGAAAATCAAGATGCCTATATTTTAATTGTAATGTAATAATTGGAGCATGTTGTTCTTTTTCATATAAAACGGCAATGCAGACAGACAGACGTTGAGTCTATCCGCTGACTGTCTCTTTATTAATCGAAATGTCTCTATAATGGAAGTAGAACGATGATTATCAATCGCAAGAAAAATTAAGATAATATATATTTATAGGAAGTAGTGTCTTTATTTCTATTTTTGTCCTCTCCTAGCTTCTATTCCTCAGAGCCAAACGTGTATGCTTGCACTCTGAGCAGACTATTGATTCACATACATTTCCTATGAACATATCAAGGATGTACTGTGAACAATCTCTGGTTCCTCAAAGATTGTCAGTGAAGCTCTCTCCAAGAGAGTCGCCTTCACAAAATTTTTCTTCAAAGAATGCATGGTTAATCAGCTCTTTTGAATTCAATCTTTCTTTTGGATCCCACGCCAGGCATCTCGACAACACCTCTTTTAATAGCCGCTTGCTCTCTTTTTCGCTTGTATTTAAATGCAATACAGCCTTATCGATCTCAGCTTGCAAACTGGTGGGAGTAAGCATAAAGCTATAAGGCGTTGGCTTGCCTTTTTTCGCGCTGCCGAAAATCGCCAATAAGCACATACCAAGTGACCATATATCACTCTTATCATGGATGTCTTCTCCGTTCAAAAGCTCAGGTGCTTTAAATTTAAGCTCCTTGACGGTCATGTCTTCACTAATCCCAGGATTCTGGCTGACCATGGAAAGGTCAGAGAGCTTGATCTGCTGATGGTTGTTACTAAGCAAGCAATTTCGTAGTTTCAAATTTCCGTGCGTTACCCCATTCTCGTGCAGTTCATTAAGAGCCAATAGTAATTTTTTGGCGATCAGTCGCTTCTTTTCAAAGGACATCGTCTCGATATTTTCGTTGAGGTAGTCTTCGAGATCTCCACCAGCCATGTATTCCATGATAATTCCATATTCAATGGTCGTTTTGTTTTTGGGTTGATTTTTGGGCGTGATGACAAAGTGCATTTCAACATTGCAGTCCAAATTGAGTTCTTTAAGCAGAGTAATAGCAGATTTAATTTCCTCTAAGCGTTCCAAGTTCTGTTGTGTTTTGTCAACCTCATGCTGTTTCAGGACGGTGAGTTCGTCGTTAAACTTGACCATAAAGGTTTTGCCTCTGCTACTTGTGTTTAAGGCACAAAGTTTAACGATGCTTTCCCAACCCTGGCTCAAACTAGAATTCTCGTTGGTGTATGGCTGGGATCTGCCCGAGTATCGTTTTGAACTGTTTTTGCTTGTGAACGTGAAAGATTTGACTGTAGGGAAGTTGTTCAAAAATTCACCGCTGTGTGATGCTGACAGTCCTAATGACACGTTATGGTGATCATGGTGTACATTATTGTCTCGGCTGAGGCGCTTGGAACATGCTTTCGAGTCATTTTCGTGAGACTCATTCTGCTCATAAATTTCTTCATTTTCCTCATTGTCATCAACATCATAATCATCATCTTCAAATTGTTCTTTCAGTTTCTCAGCAACCAAAGAAAGACGCTCAGGAATCAGAGAGTTTCTCTGACTGAACACACTCGAGCGAGCTGAGTCGCTCCTAGTGTTTTCTTCAGGGACTTGACATCTCGCTGCAACTAGCAAGTTTCTAGTCGAATTCTTTCCTCCCATCGCACAGAGGCGTCTGCGTGATGTGATATGCTCAAGCTCCAAACTATCAAGCGAAGTTGTGGAATCTCCTACTGTTTCCTCTATTTTCTCCTGTTCAGCAAGAAATTCTAGCATTCCATCTCTGGTAGGACTGTTTTGGAAAATTGAATTTTTCCTTGATCCAAGAGAGTCGGTCTGCGTGATAGAGAATTGAGTGGCTCCAGTACCCGATCTCGTTCTCGGAGAAGTTGCTCGGGTTGAGTTATCTTCGTTCGAGGGTCTATCCTTGACCCTGCTGAATTTCGCTGAAAGTGGCGAATCTAACTCCATCTCCACATTATTCTCTCCAGCAGCACCATCTCCCAACTCCTTCAATAGTTCTAAGAGCTGCTTAGAAAGGCAGTGTGATTGCGTCAGGACGGCTTGAGCCTTCTCGTTATCGATATTTTCGGTGAGGTTATCTTTCATGAGGTTCAGAATATATTGACAAAGTTTGATTTTGCTTCCTTTGAGGTTTGAATCCTCTACAAATTAAATTAAGTAATTCTTGTAAAGATAGAAGGAGTTACCTCGCCGCATCTCCTCGAGGTCGTCAGACAAGAGGCCTAATTGAAGGTCAAATCTTCCGGGACCAGTGAGAGCTTTTCGATTTTCCCGCTTTTTCTCAGCTCTTTGAAACAGGTTGTTCAGAGTAGCGCTGACTGTGATTAGGTCAAGATCTTCCAGGCTCTTGCCCAATGATGGACTTTGCTGACTAATTCCTTGGATTGGGATTGTTTCCATTGCGCTCTCTCAATTAGTTGTAAGATTTATTAAATTCTGACGATTATAAAACTCTCATTGCATCTTGAGCCAAGAAGTATTGTTAATTAAATTCGAATCATACTTTCGAAAACCAAAACGCTTTCTCTTTTGCTTTTTTGGGAATGCTCTCAGTAAGGACGTTACAGAAATTATGGACTGTTATCGGGCCTCTTAATCTTATTGAATTGATGATTGTTTGAAATTTTAATATTCAGAGCAACGAGGCCCTCACATGGGAACTAAATTTTATTTAAACGGATCTTTGGATTCGTTGCGAAATGCAATAAAGTTCTGATCGCGTAATCATCTGTCGAAAACGGTATCAGCTTTGCTCCAAAATTTATTAAGGTTCTGGACTAATATCGACCAGAAGTATTAGAATATCTATTTCTTTAATTTTTTTCTTCAATTTTTATTACGATCACTGTTGTCAAGCCTTTCTGAGAAGGAAAGATAGACTTCTTCAGGAAAGCATTAGTCATATCTAGATGAAGAATAAATATAGTTGGTGGCGGCTACTTTATAAGACTCGAAAAAAGGATATTAATTTGTGACTAAACACCATCGATTTCTTCTTCATCTTAAAAATACAGTTTAGAGTGGGAGTAACAAGAGTTTAACAGCAAAGAAGTAAGAGCAGTGGATACGAATTAAGTATCAATTCAATTTAAAGTAAGAATTGTCATTCTAATTCTCGAAAAGTCCAAAACAGCAAATATAAGATATATAGGGTATATATGAAGTTATTCTAAAGCAGGGGAGCTTTATCGCTTGAGAGGCTCTAATCAAAATCAAGACATGAGAAGGTATTTCTCAGATTTTTGTTCGTCTCGATTAGCGGCAGAGAGCTATGATCAACTCATACGTTGTGGTTTCGTTTTGTCATGAAAGCCTTTGAGTATCCAATCAAGGCTCTTGCAAACAGGTGATAGAATCCAGATTTGGCATTCTTCAGCCTGCAATTGTAATCTTCCTTGTTGTATAAGTTTTCTTATGCCTCACCATTCAACATTCCTACAATTAAAGATTAGCTTCGAGCTTAACGAGAGAGAGAGAATAAGATAAGCAATGTTTGATGATTAAATAGCAAGCATATATTGAATTATTGCCCGCCTTGGATATCACCACTCGTTCTCGCACTCAGTTATTTCCGCCAGCCCAATGGATAGTGGGCAAGGGAGAAAAGTCAGAATGCTTTTGCATATATTGAATAGAGAGATAAATTACCTTTTTGAAAATTTCTCCTTCTTCTATCTTTCTTTTGAATTTTATTTTTTTATTTATCTTTTATAAATCTTTCACTTGTGAAAGCTCTTTAAGCCAAAATTCCAAAAAGATAGTTTTGGCATTAACAATCCAAATCAAGCAATAGCTCTTTTTAGAAAAAATACTCCTGTTCTATTGCGGTTATTTACCAAAGCAGACAATTATCATCTAGCTAGTGATGCTTTTTGGGTTACCGGATTGATCACTCAGAGATTTCATTTTCCAATTATAACGACGAATTGAGAAAATTTTCAAATTTCCCACGAAAAACAATAATAGCAAAAACATTTAGTACATTAGGATGTTGACCTTGCTTCACTCAACTCTAATAAATTCTCTGAATCGAAGAAAAAAAAATTGTAAAACTGAGAGTGATAGATATAGGCCTCTGTGATTGGCTACTCTAAAACTAAAATCGGTTTAGTCCCAGCAGTTTGGTATCCTATAAACCATATTTGATATCCAATTTACATAAATAATAGAAAAACAACTGGTGTCTTGTTCAGATATATAATCAAGAACTCATTTCATATTTTTCAATAGCAATATAAGCATTTTTTTCAAGCGACTGAGAAAAGGGGGTTTCATCAGCTGCAATCATTCAATCATGAACAATTGATACGAAATTTGAAAGAGTTAGACTAATAAATAATAAGAAAAACACACAAAAAAGTGTCCTGCACTAACCGGACCAAAAATTAGCATGAATCGAATTCTTAATTATTTTCGAAAACTCATTTTTCACTCTGAGACTAATTATCTTTTAAAAAAAGGGATAAATAGCTCTTTCGTAATTTTTATTTCTGTTCCGCTCCTCTGAGGCGAATGTTTGTAACTCGTTTGTGTTTGTAATGGCTGCGTTTGTATATAGGTCACCTGTGTTTGACCATGAGTCGTTTTCACATCAGACATTGTCCTCGTATGAAAACTTTAGAAAAGTTTAAAATGAATTCATCAAAAGCGCGAATTACATTCTCTTTGAAGTTGGCTCAGTTATCAATTTATCAAATATGGCATATTGTGTTTTATTAATGTTCTTCAGTTCATCCAGGTCGTCTAGCTTACAATTACATGAGTCACTTCTATCTGTCTCGTCAAGACTCGTTTCTTCGATTCTAGTGATAAGTGGTCTGGCTGATTTTGGTAGTAGTGTGATCGAGGGTGTCGAAAATTTATTAACAAAAGATCCGTAATTGGAAATCTCTTGCATTGTTCCCGCTTCAGAATCGAAAGGGTCACGGAATGAAGCTGGGATAGACTCCATATTAGAGTCTAGAGTGGATTGTTTTCCGAACTTGTCACTCTGTTTAGAGGCTGTTCTGTCTAATTTATAGATTGCAAGTTGAATCTAGGTAAGCTTTAGGTGATATGAAAGATTGTTGGGTTTATACCCAATCATATTCAAACGATTCCATGTTTCCACCGCTCCTCGTAAATAAATTTCGGAAGAGTTTCCTCAAATACTCATAGTCTGGCTTATCAGCCGTCTTTGAGAATTGCAAACCTTTCACGTAGGAAATATACTCGATCATTTCATCTACAAAGAATGATTGGATTGTTAGATTTAATGTAAAACCAAAAAAAATAATGTTTTACAAGGTAATCCTGCGCAGAAAATTTCTGGGATCAGTTGTAACTTCTGGTTTCCATAATGCATTAGCTTTTCCTCTCTCGATGAATACTTCAAATTTTTTTCAAACAATTCTCCCTCTAAGAAGCAAAAGAAAGTTGGTTGGCGCAACTACTTTTTTGACAATCTGTGTACTCTTGAAAAAATAAAGGAGAATGTATCCCAAAGATTCAAGGTCATCTTTCTTCGTCGGAGCTAATTTGAGAGTATTAAGAGAAAGAGTATAGGATGTTGATGCTACTTAGTCCAAGATGCATGTTGACGCTTGAAAATTTATTGAGGATCATTCTGTTTGCACCGTGACTCACATCAGTAACAACTTTTCCTGTTGTTTTCTTCGCTTGCTTAAAATCTGTGATGTACAGGGTCTGGTTCTTTTTGTTCAAGCTGATTAGAATTTCTCTTGGCATGATATTGCAGCAAACATATTCATGCTTATGAATGTACTCCAACGTCGATAGCTTTGAAATAACGAATTTGTGTGAATTCTAACTCTCGCTCAAATCAATTACCAATCTGATTGCAATCATCGACATTGTTGCCACTGAAAACTTTTTATCCATCAAATAGAATAGTTTCTTCAAATTTGGTCCAAGGCAATCGGTGACCGTGATCGTTTGGTTGTCTTCCACTCCTCTCCATAAGATATTTGGAATGCCTGTACCTATATTCGTGAGGTTGCGTCCCTGTTAGATAAAGCTCTTTAGGATAGATATACCTCCTTTGAGTTTCTGGAGAATTTTCGTGACCTGCTTGTTTTTCTCTTTATGTGTTTGATTTGCCTAGCAATAAACCAATGAATAAACTTTGGTGAGGGATGTGTGCTACGATTTTAATGACAACAAATGCTTTTTGAACACGATCCCACCCTAGATGCAAGTTTTAGATTTCGTTCACTCTGGAAGAATGAATCACCTTTATAGATCTTGCTGCTGTGCTGTATTCGATCGATTTTCTCGAGAATAACATACTGGCCGTGCACAACGTCGTTCTCTTTGAGGGCTTTTCGAAACATGAATCCTGGCAGGTGAAGTTTAAAAAATATTTCTGAAAATAGGCGCTTCAGGATCCGAATGATTCGGGATAAAGGTAATGAATTGAGAAATCTTATTATTTAATTAATCTCGAATTTTTCAAGCTCCACCGAGCATTTCACATTTTTTTATATTAATTAAGAACCCACAAAAAGCCCGTGAATGGGTTGCAACCAAAATGCCTTCCGGCCTATCTGGCGAACTTCCTGTTTAGAAGAGAGCGGTACTAGCGTTTCATTCGTGTCAAAGCTTTGCCTTTTCCGATTACCGAGTTCAGGATAATACTCGTGATGCGTGAAATTTGATTGATAGATCTATTTAAAAAAAGTTTCGGTGATTTAGAATATTTTATGATTTTTGTAAATGATCCATACTCGGCTCCTGTGACAAAATTCTTTGTTCCAAAAAGTTCTAAACCAAGAGCCTTTTAGTTTCTTAATAGATTGCTGGAGTTGCGAATCTTCTGGACTGGAAAAGAAGTGGGAAAAGTAAAGTTAATATTGTTGCTGGATCGTTATCCTGTTGAGTAGGTATGAGAAAAGAAATTTCGGGAGAAATTATCTATTATGTTTGCTATAAAGCGAGCAATTGAGGAATCCTCAGTCCTTTGTTCATATCTATGTGATGCTACAATGATTATCTTAGCGAGTCGTTTCATTTAGTATTGTGATAGAGCTGCAAAACGGAACAAACAAGCATGAGATGTAAAAAAATGATCAACTATGGGAAATGAAGATATTAATTCGGTTGTATGAGGCCAGAATATGACTTTGAGAAGTTATCATCACCAAACTCCTAAATGACATGCTCTGAAGATGGAAGCTACACATGTTTTCCCACCCGTAAAATATTGCTTCTTATGCGAATCCAACTTTAATTGTTTCTCAGATAATATTAGAATTATCAAAAGCAAAAAATATTATAACAGTTTTTTTCACATAATCTTCAAGCTTTTTTTGAGGAGGATAATAAAAAAAACTGCAGCATTTGCTGGCAGTCAATCATTCAAAATCATTTTATCGAAATGATACTCCTGATTTTTAAGATGTGAAGGTTACTCGAATGGACTGAACTTATTTTCCAAAGCCTCTAAATCCTTTTCTTAATCAATAAATTTGCTTAATTTTTTACTGCGTTGGTTAAAGACCCATAACCTAGAATACAAATGCAGGTATCACGCCTATCCTTTCATAACCGTTAATCTTATTTCAAAGAAAGTTCAGTATTTGACAATTTCTGGAGCAATATTTTATTAATATACTTTGATAATTCAAACTAAAGCTCAAGTTTTTGAATCAAATGGGTGCGTGCGCTTCCAACTCCAAAGCAAAGAACGAAGGTGGTGAAAACTCATCGCCATTCAGAGGAAAGAAAAAAAATAGCGATGGTCCAGTTAATCTCAGCAAGAGCAAGAGTTCAGACGCAGTCTTGCAAAATAATGGAAGTAAAGACGCTAGTTCAGTAAAGAAGCACTTACAAGAGTCTCGCAAACTAAAGGTCAACTACACAATGATCCCGAATAGAATCCACAAACAGCAAACGATTCTCCCAGAAGACGAGGCCAGCGGATTGATCGGTCTTACTAATCTCGGAAACACCTGCTTTTTCAACAGCGCGCTCCAGTGCTTACTAAACACGCCACCTATTGCTGACTATTTTATGAATGATTTGCACCTTGCTGAAGTAAATGAGAAAAATCCCCTCGGCTCTAAAGGTGTTGTAACTATGTCCTTTGCAGATTTATGCAAACTGTACTGGAGTCGAGAAGACATCGGGGTCATCAACCCAAAAGAGTTCAAAAAGGTCATCGGTGAGTACGCGCCTCAATTTGCCCAAGGCACCCAGGAAGATTGCCATGAATTTTTAACCTATTTACTCGATATCGTCCACGAAGATCTCAATAGAGTCATCAAGAAGCCTTATGTCGAGGATAAGGAGTACGATGATGCCCACCTCGAGGAAGATGCCTCAGAATCGTGGAAAAATTATTTACTGCGCAATAAATCCGTGGTCGTGGATCTTTTCCAGGGCCAATCTAAGAGCACGCTGAAATGCTTGAAATGCGGGTACTTATCTCACCGATTCGAGCCTTTCATGTACTTGAGCCTTCCGATACCGCAAGGCGTAAAGGATTCTGAGACTGTAACACTCACGGATTGTCTGAAAGAATATACAAAGGAAGAAAAATTAGAGGGAGATGAAAGATGGCATTGTCCGAAATGTGGCATCAAGGTTGATAGTACCAAAAAGATCGATATTTGGAAACTGCCAAACATATTGATTGTGCATTTGAAAAGATTTGAATTCACGCCGCAAAGAAGCCGAAAAATCAGAGCGTTGGTTGATTTCCCATATCAAGGTTTAGATTTGGAACATATAACAGCTGGAGTACAAAGAGACAAACCTATCTACGATCTATATGCTGTAGCTAATCATGACGGTAGCTTAGGAGGAGGGCATTATTATACGTTCGCGAAGAATCGAGATGATAAATTGTGGTATGCGTATAATGACGCTGAGGTTTTCACTCTAAACACTGATCAAATTGTGTCTCCGTCTGCTTATCTTATGTTTTTCTCGAAAACTTCCGTGACGAGCTTCAAGCGGCAAACAATTAGTAGACCGGAGGCATGGCCGCATCTTATGAGTCAGAGTACTCCGGCGAAAGGAATGGTGTCTGAGGAAGACAAACAAGTTGCCCAACGGAACCAGGCACAAAAAAGGATGTCGTTGTCCAAGCCTTTTGAATTAACGGTGATTCAGGAAAAAATCGCGAAATACGTTAATGACGTGAAAGTTTAAAGATGCAAGCAGAGTGAATTTCGAAAATGGAACTGAAGACAGGAAAAACGTACTCAATGTTTAAAACATGTACTAAAATTATTATTCATTCCATGAAGAGTCTGTGTATTCAAGGGTAGATAAAAATTTGGCTTCGTGATAAATTTGACTGTTATAGGATTGATGTCTGTCTGATTTTCTCATAAAGTATATGGTAAAATCAATGATTGATCATTACAAATTAAAAGTGGGAGGTTTTTTAGATATTCTGCAGGATATGCGTCCCTTTTGGTTTAGAAAGAGTGCATTAATGCCTATAAACCTATGCGACATTAAGTCAAGTAGTCATTTCAATAAAGGAGGACCTTTCAATAGGAAGAAATTCGAAGAAAATTGATACTCGGAACGATGAATCATTCTTGATAAAGAGATTTTGAAGCAATTCTTTTTTGAAAAAAGGCACATATTTAATGAAGATATTTCACAAGTGGCTAGATTTGTATGCAATTCAGAACTTATTGAACATGAATTGAGCTCATTAACACAAAACCAATATCCTCTTCCATGTAACGCTTTATTTTCTTTCTCTCTCACATAAATAATTGGTTTCAACTATTTCTTACTTTATCAGATTTTTTTTTTGAACGATTATTTATTTTAAGCATGCAGCGGGTTCCAGTGTCAAGCAAGGAGGTGAACATCCAGAACTTCTTGACCCGAGCTGAGAAGTTTCAACGGATGGAGCAAAATATCCCCTGTTCAACTTCATCCTGCATTATTGTCAAATCCAACAACGAAGGTGCGGGTTTCAGATTTGATAGCTATTCAAAAGAGTATCTTCAGGGCCTCGTTCCAAAAGAAACATTTGATGCCACTGTCAAAGGAGCACATAAGATTTGTGAAGCAGTATGGAGTATCAGAAAGCAAGAAGAAGAAAGAGTCTATAATGTCTGGGCCAAGAGAATTTTCCTCCTTTCTATCTTCATCCTCTTCGTCTCACTTATCTTCATCATTGTCAAATCCTACGGTACAGATATTGGAGATTGGGTTGTTTATGTCAGTCTTGGTTTAATGCTAATCTCCAGCGTAACGACATTGGTTTTGATTCATCTCAGTATGTTTCAACAACCAAAATTCACTGAATTCGAATCAACAATCACCAAAAAGCTTCAAGCTTACTTAGAGAAAGAGAATGCGACGTATTATCTGAAGAAAGGAATGGAATGGAGGATAGGGGATAAGTTTTATTGGTTGGAGTTGCATGTAAATGATAAAAAAAGTCATTCAAGATCACCCTCTGTTAAGAAAATGGATCTCCAAATGGTGACTCCTGAAGCAAAGCAAAAGGGAATTGACCTTGAGACGACAGAAAGGCCTCCGCAAACAGAAAATCGTAAAATCTCTGAGGAATGGATGGCTGCGAGGCCTTTGCTAACTGCAGGAATGAAGCAACGGAAAGAAGTTATTTTCGAACAAGAGGAAACGAAAGAAGATAGAGAAGAGGTAATTAGGTATTTACACACAGAGGACCCTCAGCATTTACACACAGAATATCCTCAATATTTGCATACAGAAGAACCAGAATATTTACACACAGAGGAACCGTTAAAAGTTACAATAGGATCTAAAAACACAATGAGATCTGAAGATCCTGAACATTATAATATATTCTGATTTTCTTCTGTGCAATGCGAATGAAAACATCTTACTTGATAGAAGTGATACTGATTCTATGGATTTTCTTCTTGTTATTATTGTGTTTTTGTTTGTTTTTTTTTTTGTTTATAATGAATGTACGTATTCAAAGCGAATATTACCAAAAAGAATTAACAATTCTTCAATGCTAACAAAACTAGCAAAACTCTCCATGCAGAACTCAAATTTATCAAATATTGTGAAGCAAAACAGCACCAAAGCAGGCAAACAACGAAATCTCGTGTTAATTAGGGAATAATAGGAGAATAGTAGAAATTTAGCATGATTTTGAATTGTCAGATGTTAATTAGCGAACATTTCATATATATAGAGTAGTTATCAAGTCTACAACTAATTCATTGAACAATCAAAATATAAACAACAAAGAAGAAGAGTGAGTAAGCAAGTAGTATTTACATCTGTATGAACAAAACAAGTTTAACAGAAATAAAGTAAAGTCATGGTATTCAAAATTATATGTACAATCATTCTAATTGAGAAGAAATAAAAAAATATTCTTCGAATTTTTCCGTAAGGACACATTGTTTACATCGTCATCAGGAATAATGTAGCTATCGAGGGAATGGATATCCATGTGCCATCATAGCTGAGCATTAGCCATCTTAATGCAGCGTTTCTGAAATTTAGGTTTGCTTGACTTTCTTTTCTCGAACAGGGAATTCGTAATCGTTTTCATCTTCTTGATATTTTTTGGGAGCAATATTGATGAAGTCTGATAGTTTCAGGGTTTTAGGAGTCTTGTTATATTGAGCGAAATAGTTCCTAATAAGAGAGATAGATAAGGTTAAAGCGAATAATTGGTGATGCTTACATTAACTCTTGATATACGGATTCATGAGGCGGGATTCGGCTGGTAGCCACGGGTCTGAAAGCGCTGGTGGTATTCGGAGTAGTATTGGGATGGTTAGTCTCGTAAAGTTTGATTATTCTCTTCACGATTTCTTCGAACTCTTTAATTTTTTCTTCGCTGGAAATTACTCTAGAAAGTAATTCAGCTTTGGACAGCTTTGCGTATTTCTCTTCATTCTCTTCGCTTTTTTCAACTTGCATTGCCTGAGACGTAGTTTCCTTTGGAATTTCAGAAACAGCTTCTTTAATCACTTGATGTGGTTCTTCAGAAGTATTAAGATGGCTATCTTTAACAAGAGGCAGATTTGCGGTATTCGCTGACGCTTCATTTAAATTCTCTGAGAGAATATAATGATCATTAGACACTAGTCACAGAAATTTCTCTTACCTTCATGGAAAGGAAGATTCTCTTTAAGATTGTCCTCAGCCTTCTCGTTATCCGAGAGGTCACCTAGTACAGAAGCCATTAGAGAGACATTAATAAGAGATTGAATTTACCTTCTTGCGTGTGGACTGTAGAAATAGAGGCATCAGAGATCTTTCGGATCGATTTTATGTTCTCTTTCCCATTTTTTCCTTTCTGGCTCTTGGCCTTGAGGTCCTTCTCGAGTCTTATGAAGAACTTCTGGGCATGTGAGCGGATTTGAGCTCCGCTGCGAGTACTAACGTACTCTTCAACTTTCTTCCAATTCTTGCCATAGAGTTTCAGTGCTTCAACGAAGCGTTGGTGTTCTTCTTTGGTCCAACGTCCATTGAGGAGCTTGTTGTCAGCTCTCAAGGACTCAGGGTTTGATTTTTCTGCACTAGGGATGTCTGTTGAGGAAACAGTAGCTTTGTGGATCATGTCTTTTGGATATCTGGTTTGATTTGATTTTGCTTTATTCATTATTAATCGAATCCATCAGCGACTTAAAATTGGACTGGTAGCGATATACTTTTCAGTAATTAATTATTTGAGTGAAAAATACGAGATCTTAACGCTCAAATTAGCTCTGAAGATCTCACCCGATCAGATTTCGATTTAATTTAGCTCCTCGAAATCGATATCTTTAACGAAAAACTTTCGCTGAGATACTGTCTCAATAATTAAGATACGATGTCATGCATAATTGATATATTTAGAACGGTCAACTTCAACATAATTCATCTCTCGTAAAATCTCTTTCGAAGCTGCATGCTAAGCCAATGGACAGGTATTGAGTGACTTTGGCGGTTGATGTTAGTGTAAGGAGGTAATATTAGAGTTGGTGAAGTATTGTCTAGGCAGGCTGAAGTCTTCGAGAACTCTCACTGTAAATAAGTGTTAGATGAGCGAAAATCAAACGAAAAAGCAGCAAGATTGAAGAAAATTCGCCACTTGGCCTCCAGTTCGTTGTTCTGGAATTAATCGGTTCAGTTACATTTCTAATAGAATTCGGAAGCGAAAAAAAAGATCTCCCAAAATTCTTACAAATCCTTTGGAGTGATTCATTAGGAGCTACAGATCTCTCACTGGTCGAGTCAAGTGCTCCTGGAACTGTAAGAAGGGTACTTTACAAATAAGCAATCCTAAAACGTTGCGAGGAAAAATATGCGACATGTTTGTCGATCAGGAATATAATGTCTAATGGAGATAATTTTAAGCAGCTATATACTGAAAGCATATATCTACACTCAGGGCAGTACCGAATTACATTTCAACGGAGCAAGGTTTCTTTGTGTTATGGGTGTTCGTAAGAAATTCAA
>ENA-UOTZ01001596-UOTZ01001596.1-compost-metagenome-genome-assembly--contig:-NODE-1596-length-14819-cov-4.392416_pt1 | contig 14819 bp, 13 predicted proteins | sample MGYA00238144_ERZ746983 | MGnify/ENA primary metagenome ERZ746983 (study PRJEB28759, sample SAMN06268863) | compost metagenome | isolation source: single cell | place: USA: California, Emeryville, Joint...
TTCAAGAGTTCCATAACACATTTAAAATTGGGAAAAGCTTTAGATTAGATGCTGATCAAACGCTCTCAATATTCATTTATATTGTCGCAAAGTGCGAAGTGAAGAGTCTTCTCACACATATCAGAGTCATTGAGAAATTCACCACGAACAATATATTGAATTCGATTTCAGGGTACTACGCGACGACGATTGAGGCTTGCATTAACTGTGTAATTAACATGGAAATTCCTCAAGAAAGCTCGGTTCGGGAGGAAGAAGAGGAGTTTTTTAATAATTTAAAAGGGGTTCTGAAAAGAACGGAGAGTTCGCCACAAAGGAAAAACAAAAGAAACGTGCAAGAGAAGAGGGATGTTTTAAATAAAGTATTAGCCGGGGGTAATATTGAATAAATTTGTGAATTCCTTAGACAAGATCCATTTTTTTTCATAAAGTAAGAAATGCATCGCTGTCAATAATTATGTAGTGCATAGAGGAATTAGGAATTTAAAGTTTATTGTTTCATCTCGGAACAAAAGAGTGCTTTGATTTGATCAAATTTGTGATTCATATTTGCCTTAATTAATCATGACAAGAAGATTCTTTATCATTGAACTAGGGAGTTGAGATATCAAAGCAAAATATCAGGTGTTACGATGAGCTGAGATGATTGATAGGAAAATTGATACAATAGAATCCGTTTTACTTTTTTAAAGTAATTTTCAAGCAGAATAACAGTTTGTATGACGTAATGGTTTAGCATAAAACAAAATTAATACAGACACATGTACACTCAAAATTTTCAATTATCAGCTAACTGTGATAAGTTTAGCAAGACTATAGTTGTAAGAATTAGAGATTATCAAAGCCGAGCCCGAACCAATTCGATTATTTTATTTTGGAAAAAAGATAATTCTTGAATCGCTCAGCATAATTCTGCGGAGGTATGCAAGAGATACCGCTGCCATAGATTGTCTTTTTGAAGGTCGTTTCAGCTCGTTTCTTTGCTCTAATTTGTTATTCATGGCACAGTTACCCTGTGCAAACAGAAGAAATTTTACGTGTATTCTGTGAGCATATCAATAATGCCAATGACATAGATCTTTTTCTTGTCACTAGAGAGCATACCTCCATAATGTCTCTAAACATGATAGTTGTAAATCTCTCTTATGGAGAATAAACTTACTTCATAGAATTTTGGAGCCTTTTCAGCAGATAGAGAACCGTTCTGCTGCATAGCATTCAGGTTGGTGGTTACATATTGAGTATTAGGAGAAAATTGGCTCTGTGAGTTCGGGTTGAACTGGCTTGGGTTCAGGTTATTGTTCATAGGATTATAAATGTTCTGATTCAAACCCTGGTTCATGGTTGCATTGAAACTAGGAGTTAATAGCATCGGATTCTGGCCATGGAGGGTAATATGGTGATCTTGTGGAGGAGTTGCAAAAGGATCGCCTAAAATCAGGCGTAACGTCAGATACATTGGGGATTTATCGAATAGAATACCGTCCTTTATGTAATGAATTCCGAGGAGTAAAGAATAGTCAATGACTTTCGCACCTGCGCAAAATTTCGCATCCATCTCAATTTGCTTCTTGAGGCGTTCTCTATCTTCAGGTGGAAGCTCTATCATAATACCTTGCTCATTAAAATCCAAATCTTTCAAAGCGACTGAAGGAGGTCTGTTTTGAGGAAATAATCATAAGTTATTGATTTGAATACACTGAAGGCTGTTATTTACGGTAGCTGTCCTTTTTTCTTTGAAGTCCTTCCGTACGTAGATCCTTTAAGATCATATTTCACGTCAATTGGCAGGTCACTCGAGAATAAATTCCCCATGACGATAAAATATATCGAAATATGCTTCTTTTTCGAGAGATAAAATTTCATCTTGTACATCCCAAAGATTCTATCACACAAGAAAGCTTAGAGAAAAGACAAATTTCTAAAATATTTACCTTGCTATCAAAGTGTTCTCGTTATTCATGATATGATAATAATAATCTTTTATAATCCTCTTCAAACTCAGTGCTTCTCGCTTTGGGATAGTCTTCAGCATGTATTTTCCGTCCTCTGAGAAATAGAAGAAGCTCCCGCTTTTTCCCGTTGAAGACAGCTCAGTCAAGGAAGACATATTACCAATGATCAAGTCGCCCTGCCATGCAAATTAATATTAATCAGAACTGAACTAATTGATGCTTTACTAAGAGACTTTCTGGTCCACAAGATTTAAGGAACTCTCGGCTGTTTATTCCATATTTCCTCCTTATATCCTCGAAAACATGAGGGAAGAAATCGAAGAACTTGCAAGCTTTTCTGATATCAAACCCAGCGGTTCTCTTCTGAATCAGATCGAAATGAGATTTCAGCTTAAACTCGTTATCGTGAAGTTTTTCGAAAAAGTTGCGTGGTTCAATCCCTTTAATGGAAGTTCTCAGCCCAATCATCATGTTTAGCACTAAATTCCAGTTCTCATGCCCAAAAAACACTGAAATGTTTTTCCTATTCTCGTTGGTTTCTGCATGACGATGAGTCGCTTTGCGGTCGGAAGTTTTTGACTCCTGGGAGTTTGTCATTATCTGCAAAGACTTCTTTTTTGGGCGTGTTTCAATATTCAAAGAATTCAAATCCGTTTGATTTTCTGGAAGCTGTTGAATTGAATTCGTTGCAGGGTCTGATTTGATGTCTCCTTGTTCTGACCCTTTGGTTGATATGCCGTTAGCGGGGCCAGTTGGACTGATGCCATTAGATTGATCGGATTTTCCACTCAAAATCCCTTTCATTTCGTGAAGAAACTCTTGCAATTTTCCCAATTTAGTATTCAACTCAAGAAAAGCTCCTGTCTCCTCGAAATCATCTTTGTCTTCCTCTTCTCCTCCATCGCGGTAGTAGTCAAATGGCACTAAAATAATCAGGATTTAACTGATTCTGCTAGGTTTGAAGTTAATATTACAGGGCGAAGTGGAACGGTCTCTCGACGGACTCTCGTCTTCACTGGAAGGAGAAGGAACAATATCGTCGTCTTCTTCAACATTTTTTCCGATAACTGGACCTGCATGCATGAATAATGGCCCTTGAATGAAAAAAACCGTTAATGAGGAGCTCGCGGCAAATGCAGGTAGTTACCTCCTTTTTCAAGTTTTCTTTTAAAATGCTCCTCCACAGCGCCCTCGAAAGTCAAACCGTTATTTGTGGTGTTTCGATATGTGGAGCTATTTTCTGTTAGAGTATATGGGCTGTAGTCTGGGTTTGTATAGCTGCTTTGGTCTTTTTTCAGTTTGAGAGGACTCTCGCTTTCAGTGGTGAGCCGAAATCGATTAGACCTTCTGTCTGGTGACGTCTGCATTCGTTTACCATTCGAATTTGTCGAAACAGCGCTCACTGTCCTTGAGTGTCTTGGCAGTCCAGCTGACCGTTTCTCTTTCTCCGCTTGGACGAAAGTCACAAGGGTAGCGAGTTCGCTTTCCATAGCTTTTAACTTCCCTCCAAGAATCTCATTCTGTTCATTGTTCTCTATCTCATTGAGTTTTATGTTTGCAATGCTTTTCCCTCCAGAGATGTCAGCTGACTGTAGAATAAGAGTCTTTCGCTTCTTCTCCTGCATAACGCTCTCTTCATCCTCTGAATGCTATTATTTAGAAAATTTTTGTGAAAGGATGCGCATACCTTGGTTGAAGAATTCAAACCATCCGAAAATATCGCCACTAAGATCATAAACGTTCTCAAAACTATAGCCAATTATCAAGAAGACGACTAACAAATCCCCTTACTCTTGAAATGTGATGACACCGTCCTTATCTGCATCGAAAGTATTGAATATCGTTTGAATATACTCATCTGTCGGCTTAACTGCAAATTTTCACATTACTTTGGTGTTAAATATGATTGATGTACTCCTTGATCCTGTTAGAGAATTCCAAAGTTGAGAAACCCCACGAACCATGGCTTCGATGTCTTTTTTACGTATCGTCCCAGTTTTTTCGACGTCAAGCATTTTGAACGACTGCGCTGCTTTCTCCTTCCGACTGCCATAAATAAGCGTATTCATGTAGTACAGAAACTCATCGAAATTGCATGAACCATTTCCGTCCTCATCGATAACATCGAAGATTCTGTTGCACAAAAACGCTGCCGTTTCCAAGCCAAGCAGTCCCAATGAATCCATAAAGCTTTTTCGGTCAAGGATGTTGTTGCGAGACATTTTCGTGTACCTTATCGAAGAAAAAAATTGACTACGATGTTTGAGTAAAAAAAAAAACACCTTTTTTTTAACATCATGAGTTCTTTCATATTGAATTTATATTTCTGCAGGTATATGCTTAGAGATTTTGTGTCTGCTCCTTCTTTTGAGGACTGCTTTGGGGATTTCTCCGGAGTTTTAGATTTGTTATTTCTGCTGGTCATAGTGAAATAATAGTGAGTGAGTGAATGTAGCGTGCTTTATTTATATTTTAATTGGTTTTATTGAGGAGTTAACATTGGAAATTATTCAGAGTGAATTAGGAGTGATTATCCTAAGGTTTAAAAGGCATTCAAATCAGATTAGCTCTCAATGATTCAACTTGAAAGGACTCCAATCTTTCTCACCGTAATCGGTTGTATTAGTATACCGATCTACTACTTATCTGCCACATGATGAGTAGTTATTTATAAAAATTATTAATGGCATAGCAATCAAGTGCACTCTGTTATCTCCAGAAAAAAGGATTTGTGCATGGATTTTTTTGATACATTTACAACTTATGACTCTTGATAAATGAATAGTTACATGCAATGCCTGTCACTGGTTTATAAAGTAGGAGTGAATCATTGATAAAATTTTTAGACGTCCAAGCCAAAATCAAATAAAAAGCGCCCTTCTGTTATTAATTTCAAATATCTTATAGTTTCCATCTTTCCAAGTAGCAAATGAGCTCTGGCAATGAGATATTTAATTTACATTTTCTGCCGTTCAAGACGGTCTCTGATAATTTAACATGGCGATTTGCTCTCTTCCAAAATTTTCGCTATTTTTTTTGATGATGATGGTGAGTTATTGCCTGGAGAAGTAGTGGTAGGAGAGTTGTAGCTGTGCGTAGAGTGAGTCGGCGAGGTATAATTCGGCGATTTGCCTAGAGAGACATAATTCGGTGATTTACCAGGCGAAGCCATGTTTTGTGAATTAGATACCGTCAATATTGGAGAACCATAGCCCGGTGAATTTCCAGTTCCTTTGCTATCGATAAATAAATACCTTTTCCCAGGACTGTTCAGCTTGGAAGGCGTCTTTTCGTCCGAGGGTTTCTTTTCCACAGGCAATTTCTCGTTCGAAGGTTCTTTCACTACAGGACTCTTATCTAATATATTTTCAAACTCGGTACTCTTCCCATTTAATCCACTATCCTGCCGCATTGCTTTTTTGGGGCTTTCATCCTCACATGTTGTACAATTTCTCTCAGCGGTATTGACAAGCGCGGTTTTTAGCAAGCTATTTCCTGCGCGCTTTAAGATACTAGTCTCTTTTTTGGGCTGTAATTGACCGCCTGCAAACCTAGACATGGTACTATTGTTCGAAGGTCCTTGGGTGAGTAAAAGAGAATCATTGTGAGCATTAAATCCAGGTGAATTTAGTCCAGGCGAGTTTAGTCCAGGTGAGTTGATAGTATCGATTCTACCGTTGAGCATCGGCTGACCGACGTCAATATAAAGCGAGTCTTTATATTCATAACGTTCTATTTTTTGATTAGAGGTTTTCTTTGCAGAATCTGTGTTGATCTTCAGCATCGGAGAAAAAGTGCTATTGAAATCACATAAATTATCAGGGCGAATAGAAAGAAAAAGGTTACTCAGTCATCCTTGCAAAAGTGTCAAGAGTATCAGCAGTGGTTAATGATTTCAGTGTTTCACTAGGAGCAGGCGTGAAGAATGGATACTTAAGCGCTTCCGCTGCTCTTGGACGCGAGTTGCAATCAAATTCGAGAAGCCGCTTCAGCAAATTCAAACCTAGCAAAGTGAAAAGACATTAAAGGATAAAAATGTAGTTATAGTTAGTCACCTTCTTTAGTTATTTTTGAGTTAGGATCCTTAAGCTCCCGGTCGATCTGAGCCAACGACTCAAACTCAGCTGAAAATTTCCGATTGCGTCTGAGTATTTCCGACGCTCCTGAACCGTCAATGAAAGGGACTCTGAACAGCCTAGAAATTTTGCTCCGTGAGCCAAGGCAATAACAAAATGCAAGCTCTTTACATGTGATATAGGATGCATCCCACTGAAAAGACGTCACAGCGATCATCATAAAAGGTACTAGGATCCTTAGGATCATACTTGAAAACCTCAGGGGCGATATAGCCTGGAGTTCCGCATTTTTTGAAGAGATAATCATCGACGTGAATGAAAGTTGCCAAGCCAAAATCAGCAATTTTGACCTTTTCGCCTTTATCCAGCAAAATATTCTCTGGTTTCAAATCTCTATGCATGATGTCCTGAGATGCAAGGTAGGCCAGCGCATCAAGCAAGCTTCTGATGATATTCCTGATTCTGATTTCAGAAAAAGCTTCTTTGGAGTTCGGCCTTTTGAACGATTCTTGGAGACTTTTCCCTTGAATCAATTCCAGTACAAGATATATCGATTTCTCTGTCTCATAGACCTCATAAAGCTTAATCACGTTCTCGTGGTCAGCAGCTCGCATAATGTCAATCTCATTGATCATGCTTGCCTTTTCGCACAAAAAAACGAATTATATTAGCTCTAACCGCCGTGCAGTAACCTATTACCTTAGCGTTTTCTTTATTCGATATGTAAATACCTTCTTTTGTGAAGGCCTTCACAGCATATGACTTGCCATCGTTCTTATTCTCCACAAAATAGACCTTAGCAAAACTTCCTTTGCCGATCATTTTGACTGCTTTATATTGCTCGTGGAAAGGAGCTAGAACACAAATCGACTTGAGACTCGTGATCCAGCGATTGAACGCACTTTCGTTTTTTGTGGTGAACTCATAACTTCCACCGTTTTTTGAAAGGGTAAAGCCATACACACCCTCGCTACCACTATTCGGAAGCACTTTCATTCGTGAGTTTGCAATTTCAAGCATCATTTCCGGTTGGTTGGAATGAACATTCTAAAAATTATCAAGCCATGTGTCGAATTGCTCTCAATACTACCTTGAATTGGATTATACACCGTTTGTACAGCAAGAAGTATGCTTCTACTGTCGTTTGGGAATCAGATAACGTCCTTGTCCACATATCCTTCTGTAGTGGAGGCTGATCTAAGATGTTGGCGTAAGCAGGTTTCTCTAATGGACCCCATTCGAATTTAATATCGAGATTATCATCGTCGAAGAAAGACCGACCTACTTGAGAAGAAGGGCCTGTAGTTTCAGTCATTATGTTATTAAACTGTTTATACTGGTTTGCGCTGGGTTCGAATTGATAATTTGCTACTTGATCCTTTTAATCGTTTTTTCACTAATGCGGTTGTATTCAGAAAAATTTCTTTGGTCGTTGGCTGTTCCTTTCAGAATGTGAGAAATGTTCAACGGTTAGAAGATGATGAAAGCTCAATGAAGTTGGGAATGGACATGGAGATGGGCAATAAGGAAGGCAAAAAACGCTCAGATTTTTTCGAAACGTCAAATTTTCTTATCTTTTCATCAAGATAAACCAATTTCTTTACTGATATGTTTTTTTTTTCCTGAGGATTGCGGAAATTTTAGGTTTTCTCATGGATATGATTAAAACTATCGGAAATGCATGTATTATAGGAATTCGTTGAAAAATTTTTCTGATATAATTATAGGTTCCTTGGCTGCGGCGCTGCTTAGTCATGCCTTAGCTGATATAAGTTAGAAAAAGGAAGCTTAACATTAAAAAAATCGATTCTCAATCCTCTTGTTAAATGAGCTACTCATTATTTAATAGAGTCCAGTTTAAAAGTGCTGGTTTAAGCCTGATTTAGTTTTTTATAAAGTTTACCATTTGACATTCTAAAGTGAATTTGAACTGCACAGACTCAATTCATAATTCTGGGATTAATGCTCTCTTAGAAAGGGAACTGATTATTGACCGATGTGAGACAAAGTCATCACATTTTGTCCGTTGTCAATATCTGGAATGTTTCTTCAAGAAATTTTTTGAAAAATATACTATTTTAAATAGCGAATTAAACTCAAGCAGATGCAATTTTGAATTTTTTGAGAGGTGTTTAAATAGTAACTCCAACGAAAAATGACTTGCCATTGCTTGAACCTCATTAATTGAGCAGAAGAATTAAACGGCGCAGCTTGCTGACAAAGCAACAGCTTTGGAAGGTTGAAATTGTTGGAACAAAAAAAAAATGAGGATTTTCTTGGTTTTAGATAAGATTTGTTAATCTCATACTCTGAACTTCAGGATCCTCGGAATCTCCATGTTATGAGCTGTCATCTCCTCAAAAGCTCAGTTGAACTCATCCAAGATGGGTTCAACGTCATGCATTAATCGATTTAAAACTCCTCGATTTAATCAGAGCTAAATTTGCTCAAGTTTTGAATTGTTATAATTAAATAAAATCGGAGTTTGAGAAAATGCATCACGGCGGACATCACGACCCACACCATATGCCAACACACCACATGCCGGTGCATCACGGTGGGCACGACGTCCATGTCATGCAACCACAGGTCATGGCTTATCCTGGCCAACCTACGATGGGAGGAATGGTTATCGGTCAACCAATGCCACAAACCACTGTTGTCATGGTGCAAGGCCAACAAGCACATTTCCAACCTGGCGATTGGGTGGAATCTTTCTGTGGATGCTTCAGCGACATCCCAACCTGCCTCATGTCTTGCTTCTGCCCTTGCATCCAATACGGACAAAACCACGAAGCAATCCATAAAGACGGCTGCCTTATTCAAGCTATTCTCTTCGCTTGCCTCGCGACTTGCCATCTCCAATGCCTTATTCATATGGGATTGAGAGGACACATCAGACACAAGTTCAGCATTTTTGGAGGAGGACTTGAGGATTTCTGCCTCACATGCTGCTGCCCTTGCTGCGCTTTGGCCCAAGAAGCCAGAGAAATCACCCACAGAAGACACGAAGCTGCTGCTAAAGGCATCCCTTGGTAAAAGAGAGGAAAATAAGCAAAGATATATCAATTTTAGCATTTATATTTTGAATCGAGTTGCGAGATTAGAGGCTAAGTCTAAAATTACCATATATTTTTGGGAGAAAAAATTTACAATGATTCGTACTTAAAAGCTTAAAATCATAAAGAGTTCTCAAAGATATTCATTATCAGAATCAATAATTAGATTAGAAGGTGACTGTATCTGCTTCGCTTCAAAATAATGAACTCAGAATCAGAAACAGAAACAAATATGATTGAAACTGGTGGGAATAATTAAATCGCTCTTTTTCTTCGAATTGTAGCGGGCCCCAATGATGAACTTGTTTACTGTGTATCTCTCATTATTAATTATTGAAAAGGTTTGCTTTCATAATATCAAAGATCTCAAAAACTCAATTTAACCCAAGAAAGTTTTTCCACTGATCTTAGAAACAAATTAAGACTTGCATATCAAGTATCAAGCGGATCAGTATATAAGCAAGAGTTCCTTTCGAAACTTTTTTTGAGTAAAGTTCCAAAGTTAACTCCAAATTTGTAGGCCTATCCTCGTTAACGCTCTAAAACAAGGCAGCAATCATGATTGGAAAATTGAGGACGAATTTTGTAAACTCGCCCAATTAAAGTTGAATAGTATTTGACTTTACCTTTTCCTGAAGGAGTCACTCTGGCTTCTAAAGATCTAAGTCAGGTATAAAGAAAAGAGCACTTCAGCAATTGGTTGCAGTAGTGAAACTTTGTAGAAATTGAATTTCTCTTTTCTGGTGCTTGGAAACTGGTACACACTCGTTTGTATTACTTTATCATATCTTTGCTTTGAATTTTATAAATCGAATCTGATTTTAATTAAGTAGAATTCCTATTTTAATTATGCTAAATTCAGAGTTTACTTTTTATAATGAGTTCAACGTCATATTTTTTTTTGCCTCAGTTAAGCGCAGTAAGAACAATTGCGTTCAAAGGAAGGCGCTCTTTTTTCGAACCAACTTCATATAGACACTAAAACATAACGAAGATTATATAAATTATGGATATCAAACTCGCTCTCTTGCTTTTTTTTTCTTTGAGGGTAATAATAATGTAAAAAAGCACCAATTATGTGGTCTCTTGCTGATTAGACTCTGCTATTTTTCGTACTTCTGCAAAGGCCTACAAGACAAATTGAGGAGAAATAAATTCTTACTTAACAACCTTTTCAGTTTAGGGGTCCCCTTCGAAGAAAAAAAAAGATGAAGTTTGATGCGAAAGTCACTTGATCTCGCATCAGCAATTTCATGTATGGCTGATTTTTTTCATTTTCATGAGTTGTACGTGTTCATCGGTTAGAATTTATTTTTAGGTTGAGTTTAAAATTGACCAGGATCCCCCGGACCCCCCCCCCCCGGGGTGGAATACTTTAAAAATAGACATTAATCACGATTGGATGCCATTTGCTGCGATTTTATCATCTCCTAGTTCCTGATTTTAATTCGAATTTTGTCTTAATTAAATAGAATCATCATTTTAATTAGGATATATTCCGAATTAGATATTTTGAGAATGCTAAATGAATTCAAAAAGATAGTCTGTCTCTCTGTAGGTGTCTTCCTCTAAGTAGAAAATGGTTGACACGGATTGAAAAGTGTTCTACTTTCCAATATGGAACCTCTTAAAATTAACCCCTACTCGTTTCTTTCTTCTACGTAAGAGCAAGTAAATCTTAGGAGAAATCATAATTTCTCGCCGAACATGAGATTAGGATCAAAAGTCTCTTGATCGAGAGTCAGGATCTTCATTTATCTCAACATTTTTTTCATTTTTTAAAAGAGCATTGTTTGTTCTATTGAGTTTTAAATGAGCTTTAATTTTCCCCCGCCTGATTGATAAGCTCCTGATTTTTATTGTTTATTAACCACCCAGAAAAGATAAAGATGCATCAAAGGGCACCACCACCCAAATCACATGTCAACCCACGGAGGGCAACCTATTATGGATACTATAGTATCCATGAATAGCACGTAACAAATGCCACCAACAATAAACAGTAGTTGTCGTCAAGGTCGGTATTACGCACATTTCCGGCCTAAAGATTGTAAGGACTCTTCTGTGGAAGCTTCAGTGACATCCTAGGCCTCCTCTTGACTTGCTTCTTCACTTACTTCCAATAGAGAATAAACTACGAAACTATCCTCCATTGATGGAGGTGGTATCGGAGATTGCTTTGGCAAGGAATCCCTTGGTAAAAGGTCGATTAATAAGCAAAGATATATATTATTTTCACAAGTCCTATTTTGGTGAGTCCACTAAATGATTTTGAAAGCCTCAAATTACCATCATCATATATCTTCAAAGTTTCCAATGGTTAGTCCATAACATTGAAAAATCATTGACAGGTCCTCCAAAATCGGTTTATTAACAGATGACTAGCACTTCAGTCAACAAGAGTTTCTGTTGAAAGCCGCTTTAATAGACAAAATTTGGCTCTTCAACCTGCAACTCTTCCCATATATGATAGTTTTTATTTAAATAATGCTCATCGTTATTACTGAGAGGAAAGTTTTTGTTTTGCTAATCAAAACTTGCAGATATATACTTTCGTGATTATTTTAATTATCACAATCGACAAACTTCTAAAACTGGATTTATCTTAAGAGAGGGTTTTTCGTAGGTTTTAACCAATAGCTTCTGAAAAATAACACAAGACTCGCATATCAAGTATTAATTAAGTCATTTAAAAGGCCAACGGTTCTTTTGAAACTAAGACGATCTTTATTCTTAAGTTGACTACAATTTCCGAAGCTTATCCTCAATAATGTTATAACAACCACATAGCAGCCATGATTGGACTTTGAGAAGAGGTGAAGTTAAATATCTCGCCTTTGTTTGTTAAGTTAGGTGACTAAAAAGTATTTCTTTGCTCATTTGCTTATTGTGTGAGAGGCTCTAGTTTTAGCGATATAAGGAGGCATGAAGGCAATGAATAGTTGCAGGAATGAGACTTGTTTGTAATAGAATTCATCGTTTACGGTCCTCGACAGGTCGCGAACCCTCATTTATTGCTACTTGATACTATCTTATCTCTGCCTTTAATTTGAATCTGGTTTCAATTAAATATAATGGTCATTGTTATTTTGTTACCTTCTGAATAAACAGTTTGAAAATACCAAATATGAGTTCAGTTTCTTCTCTCAATAAAATATGTAATTGTTTTCCCTTTATTTGAAAATCGATTCCGATCAATTAGCAGACCTTCTGCTTTCCAAAGCTACTCTAGAGATCGTAAACTATATGGCAGTTGTATAGTTACAAACAATTAGTTAATTCGCTTCCCTGACTGTTTTCCTTAGAAACCTATAAATATAATAGAGAAGGTCTAAAGATGTAATTTATGTAATCTCAATCTATTAGGCTCTGCTATTTTCTCATTCTACAGAAACGTAACAAGCGAGTTGAGAAGAAATAATGCCTTCTCATCGAAACAATATTTCCAAGCTATGTATGTAATGCCCTATTGGAAAAAAAATGCACCCGAAGATTTGCATCAAGAGCCACGTGGTTGCGAGCCACCATTTGAGGCATCTCAGGACCTTTCCTCCTGAGCTTTACAATTTTATTTTAGCTGGTATATCTTTGTTCAATGAGTATTGAATGAGCTTAATTGACTGCGGGCTGCCGGATTTATAAGCAACAAATCTTTATTTACTTATAATCATAAAAATAACACCTCAGAAAATGCAAGCTCCAGCTCAAGGAGGCCAACCGATGGGAACTATGGCTGTCCAACAACCAATGCCAGGAGGAAAGCATGCTCATTTCGAGCCTGGTCCTTGGCGTGAATCCTTTTGCGGATGCTGCAGCGACATCCCAACATGCCTCATGGCCTGTTGCTGCCCTTGCATTCAATATGGTCAAAACTACGAAGCGATCCATCAAGATGGTGGCTGTCTTGTACAAGGACTTATCTATTTTGTCCTTCAACATATGTGCCTCCATTGCGTGATTCACACTGGATTTAGAGGCAAAGTTAGAGAGAAGTTCAACATTCCTGGGGCCCAGCATATGGACTGCCTCCTCACATGTTGCTGCTCATGCTGTGCTATCGCTCAAGAAGCCAGAGAAATCCAGCACAGAAGACACGAAGCTGCTGCTAAAGGAATCAATTGGTAATATTTACTAGCCAAAATAACTTCCATAGCTTTTGCGTTTTATATTTGGGATAATCCGTTAAATGAGAAAGAAGGAATTTTATTCAATACACTGTATATCGATGTTGCTTCATACAAATCTACAACGATTTCCCAATAAAGTAGAGAACAAACAAATCGACTTTCTAGAGAGGCTTTCAAAGTCAATATTAACAACAATAAAGCTTGTCCCAATGGCTTGATGTATTTGAAACTGATGATAAGTTTGTTTTATAACTATCGAAATCAATGATTCCCATGACAAATCAATTAGTTTGAAGCAAAAAACGCAAGGAATCGTTCTGGCATTTCCAGCTTCGAGAATATCCTTTTCAAACAGAGTTTTAATTCTTTTTTGTTCAGAAATCGTGTTGAAAGCCTAACTCTGTTAATTAACAATGGTCTTTTTTCAGTCTTCTTACAAGTTGAGCGGAAATCTAATTATCTATGACATGAAACTGAGCCCTTAATGTTACAAAACTACGATACTTTTTTTTTGTTTTTAACTTTGCTCTTCTAGATTATAGAGAACTGTGATTTGAGCTCAGTCACTCCGTATTCTTGGATTTTTCATGCAAAAAGAACTTCACATGTTCAATTAACAATACAATTTATGCGACAGTTTTATTGCCTTTAAGAGACTAACTTTCTGAAACAATAAAATATATTAACAAATCGAGCGCGAGGTCGCTTAATTCATATGGGTTTCTTTTCAAAGTTCTTAGCCCTTTTTAGTAAGGTCCACACGCTGCTCCTAAGGCTTACCCTCGCATAGGTTCCAAAAAGAAGGTCAAAATCATAATCGTGGGCTTGGACAATAGCGGAAAAACAACGATCATAAATTGGTTCAAACCGAAAAAGGCAAGGCATTCCTCTTATCCACCTTGTTTGAGCTCATATCTCGGATTCTAGAAATCGACTGAAGTCATTGAGACTGCCCCGACGATCAGTTACAACATTGAGACTTTCTCGAAAAAGAATTTCAATTTTACAATCTTTGACATGTCCGGCCAAGGGAAATATAGAGACCTGTGGGAAAAATATTATGCTGATGTCGACGTATGCTATTTCCTTGCAAGGAGAGTGACTTTTAATGGTGAGTAGGGAATAATCTTCGTCTTGGACTCGGCAGATAAGATTAGATTTGCTGTTGCAAAGAATGAATTGGATATGCTGCTGAGTCACCCTGACATCAAGGATAAAAACATTCCGATTGTTTTTTACGCAAACAAAATGGATTTAGACGGAGCAGCTTCGCCTCAAGAATTTGTCGATATGCTCAAACTTGAAAATCTAACTGACAGGTCTTGGCACATTCGGTAATTATCAGCATTCTTGTTGTTATGAGATTAACGCTAATTATTATAAGGGCTTCTGACGCTCGTAAAGGCGAAGGACTAGAAGACGGAATGAAGTGGCTCATGGAAAAATTGTCCGAAAAGAAGAAATAGAATTGAAGTTCATAGCCTTCTCAAATTCATATTTCTGTCACCTTCTATCATGTCTCAGGTAGCATCACGAAAATATCATTAGTTACAGATATAATTTTCAGCAACAAAGAATTCCAGCAATCTTCTATATAATGGT
>ENA-UOTZ01001597-UOTZ01001597.1-compost-metagenome-genome-assembly--contig:-NODE-1597-length-14808-cov-10.368610_pt1 | contig 14808 bp, 6 predicted proteins | sample MGYA00238144_ERZ746983 | MGnify/ENA primary metagenome ERZ746983 (study PRJEB28759, sample SAMN06268863) | compost metagenome | isolation source: single cell | place: USA: California, Emeryville, Joint...
AGGAGAAAGTGATCTCAATTCTTCCTGAAGGAAGAATATTTCCGAGGTTGACCTTCATAATATCATTTGCTTCTTCGTTTATCTCTGCATACGCAGCGGTGTTTCCTTTTGAAATGTTCTGTTTGTATTCATCCTTGGCATATTTTTTCTCTTTGATAATACCAGTGATTGTGGTTCCTTCGTAACTCGCCTTGAAAGAATCAAAACAAGCATTATAAGGAATAGGGAAGTGGTATTCTGTTTCAAGTAGATCCTTGGTATCATTGACATAGACTTGAGTAAATTCCACGCGAGCTGTGGATTGATGGATGTGGACTTTGATGTCAACCTTTTCTAGAGGTAGGTGTTTTGAAGCAGCATGTTTCGAATTGGTCCAAACGGGATGCAATCCAAAATTGCAACGACAAGGACCAATCAGCTCTTTTTTTGGTGTTATGCTGGTCACATGTTTTCCAGTTTGGGGTCTTGGCTTAGCTAACTTTGTTGTTTTTTGCATTGTTACTTGATTTCTTTTAAGGTTAAATTGGAATTAATATATTTGCTTGAACTTAAATAGCGAAATTGTCTCCTGAATCAACCGATTTCAACCGATCATTCAGAGTGTTAAATTTTTGTTGTAATAAAGTGCCTATCTCTGATTTGGTTTGAATTATTCAAAAGATGGTATCAATTCAATTGCTTAACTATTTCGAAGTTTTCAAGACAGCCAGAAAGGTTGAGTAAAGAGACTGGTGTGCCACTCTTGGGTCTCCGACCTAGTTATTCTTCTATTCTTCTTATTAGTTTTGGGCTGCCTTGTTCTTAGAATGGCAATTCGCAGGAATCTCCAAATAAGCCTTATATGGAGCGAATTTGATGATCTCAGAAGGTGATAAATGGGAAAAATTGAAAATTTTTAGTGCTGGCTCTGTCCAACAAAAATTTGCATATGATCGTTTCTGATCGGGGCTGTTTTAAACGATTAATCTTAATTTGATAACATAGAACAAGCAGTCGCTTCTTGATGTATTCTTACTTTTCTTTGCAAAAATAATTGACCTGGAAACAAAGAGCGCCTTTCGACAGGCTTCTGCTACCTCTGACAACGTAGTTTAGCACCAACACTGTTCCTTTTTTCATTCTTTCTTGCTATTCTCAAAATTCATGAAAACTATGGAGCGATAATAAACTAATTATTGTGAAAATTCTTGCTTAAATAGCATTTTCTCAATTCATTGAAGTTATCTACCCCAAAATCCTTTACATACTGAAGTATCGAGCTCAGGTGAATATATGAATGCATTTTTCTGTCCCAGGATTACTAAACTATTAGTGTGATCAATATACTTGAGATAACTTGCTGCAAAGACAATTATGCAGAATTTCACTGATTTCTAATTCATCTGGCCACGTTCGAAGATGTAGCTCAATTTCTTTCTCTCCTGAATAGAACTATAATTTTGGCTTTATTTAACTATCCTCTGAGTTGAATTGGCTATTTATTTTATCAGACTAGATGGCTTAATCATGAGTATAGTAGAGTCGACAAACAATTCTTTAATATTGAACAACAAACAAAAGAATGTCCTTTTCAACAATGCTGCTTGTTTTATTGGGAAAGCCGGTCGGTCTATTGGCTGATACTTGCATTTTTCCATTCACTTTGCAACATCTTCTTGCTATGCTTTCTATCTAAAAAAAAAAATTAAAGCATTTGTCATTTCTTCATAACAATAGATTTAACTCATTAGTTGACTTTTCGAATTTGCTATCTTTTAAAGAATATCATGTCTCATAACCAACTTTCCTTTATGAACCTCGATTCTTGGCAGCAATAAAGTTAATTCTTCTTTGATAACTCATTTTATCAAAACATGAATCGCTTAATAAATTTAATAAAGTTCACGTATGAACTGCATATTTTAGATGCTTGTTTTATTTTGAGTAATCATATAAAAGAACCGATAAAAAATTCTGAAAAAAGATATGAGATCCAACATTACGTCTAAGCTAAAAAAAAAACTGAATGTGGTTGTGCCCAAAGCTTCAAACTGCGACATCTGCAAGAAGAAGTTCGGCTTCCTGAAAGGGTCCCACCATTGCAAGCGATGCTACCGCCCCATTTGTTCGGATTGCACCAAAATTTCAGTCCATATCCTCAACTACATTGATGACAAGAAGCACAAGATTTGCTTGTTCTGCCAGGAAGAGGTCGAGTACCAGATCGATCTTAGACAGAAACAAGAACTCCGATGGAATGAAACTTCTGCTGTTGGCAAGTCCTGGTATGAGAGCAACGCAAATATCGCAGAACTGGCAAAGTCAGGAGATTTTAACGTTTATCTCCAAGAAGCTGAGAAGCTACTCAAAGAGGATCCGAACATCTTCGCCGCTATCGACGCTGATGTTCTTGGCGGCAGAACGGACAAAGAAAACTTTAATTACTCACTCATGGAGTTCCTCAACTACAATCAACAGTATGACACCGAAGAGGCCTGCAGAACACATATTTCTAATGTGTTAAAAGCATTCTGCGCGCGAAATCCGAAGATTGGCTACTCGCAAGGAATGAATCTAATAGCTGCGTTCCTTCTCAACTTCTTCCAGCAGGAAAAAGCTTTCTGGATGTTCACTTTCATTGTCGAGAAGATCCTGCCTTCCAGTTTCTACCAGAGAGTTGATAATGTTCCTTTCTTCGGTTTCCAGGTCGAAAAGATGATCGTTACAAATCTCGTCTTTAAGAAAACTTCAATTGTTGATCCGAAGGATCAACAAGTGCTGACGACCTTTATCGATCGATTCATGACATACATGATGTTGCCGCTTCTCGTCGATTTTTTGAACGTTGAAGCTCTTTTCAAACTCTGGAACGAAATGATTATGAAGCAAAATTTCAATGTGATCCTTCGAGCTACCGTTGTCCTCCTGATATTTATTTCAACCTCAATTGTAGAAACTAAAAACAAGAAGAACACAAGCATCCAGACCGACATAAACCAAATCCGTCGCGAGCTCTGGAGAGGCTTAACCTACGAGAAAATCTCAAAGAGAGAGGAATTGCTCTTAATCACGGACAAAGAAATCGAAGAGATCAGGAAGGATCAGCTGGAAAACTTTAGCAAATATTACACTGCGCATGAGGATTTGGTCAACGATTTCATCCTTAAATCAGTGACATTTACTCAAGAACAAGTTGAGTTGATCCAGGGAGCCTATGAAGATATCCTTAAGCAAACAAAAGGTAAAACTGGTATCACTCAAGAGGAATTTGTGAAACTTTTCAAAACTCTCCATGGAGAGAAAGGGCTGCAAATGCCTACACAAAATGAGAAAGAGCTCGATAAGGTCTATGCTCTCTTTGACGTAAACCATGACAAGAATCTTGAATTTGGTGAGTTCATCTGCTGCCTCTTGCTGCTTCTCAACAGTGATTTCGATCAGAAGATCATCTATAGCTTCCGATTCTACGACCGAAGAAACAAAAAGAGACTCTCTAAGAAGAAGTTCCGAGCCTTCATTGATACTATTTGCAAGATGGCTGAGGTTTTGCATAAAGATAACGATGCCTATTTCATTAAGGATATGGGCACTTTCAAAACAAGTATGCTTTCAAAGTTCAAGACTTCGAAAGTCAAGCTGGCAGATCTCCAGAATGTGATTCTTGAAGATCCGTTCGTTCGACAAATGAACCAATTGCTTCAGACGGAAGATGATGGAACAGAGAAAATCGAATAGAGAGTTCTGAACTGTTGATCGACTCTTCATGACTAACAGAATGAGTATTCAAATTATCTCAAAGTAAATATCAATTAGACAAAAGTAACAGTAAAAAGGATGCATAAACTTAATATAATATTAAAGAACAGAAACAACTCTAATATAAGGAGCTAAGGACAAAAGCGTGAATGATATGCTAAAATGTAGAACTGAAAATAAATACATTTGGAATAGGAATCGCACTCGAATATGAGATACGACAAGTTAGAAATACAATATGCTAGATAAGTGATAATATTATCGTGATATTTTGTATACCTAGATCCTTAACAATTTTATGTTTTGCAAAATACTTTGCTGATCTGCGTTTTGAACAATAACCAGTTTCTCTCTTAAGAAAGATCTAGTCCTCTTATACTAATGAAAACAGCCAGCTGCCTTCTCATAAAGAGTGCAATTTTTCTAAAATTTTATGAGTCCTGAATATATTGTTCCATGATTTGTGAGAACAAATAAACATAGAAGAGGTTGTGCATAATCTGAAGAAAGAAATGTAAAATCCTAATAAAAACAAGTATCGTTCCATAAACCTCTTTTCTCAAGTTTCAATGCAGTTTTCTGTTAGAGAACAATGAACAGAAAATTTATGTGTTTTCAATGTGATTCGGACAAAAATCAAGGACGGGAAAGAAATTGCACTTTTCTATCAAAAGTTAATTCCACATGATCAAGTGAATTTAAGTAGAACCTATCATATTTCAAATTCCTTCTCATTGGTATATCACCGTCATATAGCTCTTAAAACGACGACCAAGAAGTGCTTCCGAAGGCTCCTCAGACAAAATACCTTGGTAGAACTGAAGTTCCAACTCTTTTTTCTGATTTGCACTGACACTAATTTCATGAAGTAGAAAAAACTTCCTAACCTTATTGAATAAATGTCTAACTGAATAACTTCGCGGACGATAAGCAGTGAAAAAACTTCAAGCAACCAAAATTTATTATTTCTACCTAATTTTGTGAATTTTTTTTATAAGAACAATAGCACAAAGTGTTCCAGATAAAAATTTTTTTCAGTCCTAAAAATTGTACGTTGATCACTACTCTCACAACAACTCGAAAACAAGAAGAGAAATTTTCGATTCTCGGTAGCCAATATCATTTAAAAAACATTGATTCTGAGATACCAGACGATAAATCAACCAGCGATAAAATTGGGTTTGACTCGTAATCTGTTCTTAAAAATTCGATGCTGACCGATTTTCAGTAGTTCTTAAAAAACAGTAATTACATCAGAAGCTTTTTGATTAAATAAATCCTATAATTATTCTTTAAAAAAGCCTTTAATCGATCAGAATCTTAGTATTACTACCTATTCATATGAGCCTCTTTATTTCAGAGACATGAATCTGATAAGGGGCTCAGGTGCCCTTGGTGAGCTCAAAACATGTTGGCACATTGCCTTAAACTTTGCAATAATTTCTGAGAAAGTGCATTTAATAATACGCAGTCATAATTTGATTACAGATCACTGCAAGATTTTTGAAATTTTTTGACAGTGTTTTATCAATTAAAAGGAAGGCGAATATAAAAATCTTTATAGACTTCGCTGACAGTAAATGTGCATAATATTCCATTTAAGCGGAGTTTTTTTCTGCAATATAAACCCAAAATAAATTCGAAAGTCAGATACCTTTAACCCTTGACTCCTATCAGACAAGCAAAAATGATCCGAGAAGATACGTCAAGCGAATTCCTGCCACTAGTTCAAGCAAAACGCCTCAAGCTCACTGGAAGTATGGGCATAAGAAAGCTTAAAAAGGAATCCAAAACCCAATTTAAAGAAACTTTCTATGAATTCTATGAGAAGCTCAATAAGAGCAACCTGCGTCTTCAAGAGACATATATTCAAGACATTCTGAATGAAATTTCTTTAAAAAACGTGCAGGTTCTCTCGATCCACCAAACTGCTGAATTATTTGAAAAGCTCTTTGAAAAGTCGATCAATAACAGAAAATACGGCAAAAAGAATTGGGCTGAAGATGAAGTGGAGTACTTGGTTTCACTTGTAGCCTATTATACGAATTTTAGCAACATCGACTTCAGACTTATTGTAAATTCTTCCTCTTTTCCTTACAAATACTAACCTTTCATAATAAATAGGATGAAGAGCACTGGAAGACACTTGCTGCTATGTTCCCGACCAAAGAATCCAACCAAATGAACAAAAAATGGCTCTCATTGTTCAAAAATAACATTGCGAAGCATCCTTGGAGCGCAGAAGAAGACGCTCTTCTTCGAAAGCTCATCGAAGAGATTGGCACGGATAGCAAGTGGATAAAAATTGCTGAAGAACTCAACAGTAGAAATCAGCAGTATGGTATTTTCAGAAAGCCTAAGCAGTGCCGAGAGCGATGGATAAATCATTTGGATCCCTCTATCAAAAAGGGAGAATGGAGTGAGGATGATGATATCAAATTCCTGATCTTGATAACGAAAGAGGGAAAGAAATGGGCAAAGATAGCGAAGTTATTGGGAAACCGAACTGAAAACTCGGTCAAAAACCGATGGAGTAGTTTGACAAAGCATTTCTCCAGGTCTGTGGGGAGCTCTGTATTATACAAAAAAGAGGAAACCTCAATAAAATCTTTCGCCAGGAGCATGCTTCAAGAAATGAAGAAGGGCCAGAATATTGAGATACCTGAGGACATAGATCTTGATGAGACTGACCTCAAAAGTGAAAATGAGTCAAGTTGCAGCGACTCTGAAAAAGATGAATTCACATTTGAATTGAAGAAATCAGAATCATCTCAAGAATCTAACGTCCTTGATGGAAACCTGCCCTTGAAACAGACCAAATTAACTGAAAAACAAAAAAGTCATGAAAATGCCAACCAAGGCAGATCAGCGTCCAGTTTAAGCCATGAAAATTCTCAAAAACAGGCTGTAGAAGGGTCTGGAAGTTTATTACAACCGAAAAAATCCACTAGACATTCGCAATCTGCTTTGGAAGGGCTGTGTCCTAACCTCTCATCATTAGGCACACCGGCAGACCCTTTGAGATCCATTATTCAGCCACTCCTTAATCCTATTCAAGCTCCTCTTCTCATTCCTTCACAGCAGACGGTTCCTATGTTCTCCAATAACTCAGGACTCTTTTCAAACAACCAACTCTCAAATCAGGTCTCTATGCAGAATGAAATGCAATCACAAACTAGCAATCTCATTCGACAAATACCTCCTAATGATTCTCTCTATCGTGTTGGTGATCAGTTTTCTAACAAGCAACTGAATGTTCTTAAATCTGCACCATCTGACGTTGGAAGCAATCGACAATGGCAAATTGTATCTGGTAATTTCGACTACACAACTCTCCAAAACCAGCTATCAATGCCCGGAAACCAAATATATATGGGATTGATAGATATGGGGTCTAATAAAATTCAACTTCTGAGCCAGCTGTCCAAAGCTAACTGCAGCCAAGTGCTACCGTTCGCCACGAACAATCATCAAAATGGTCTGACCACGAATAATTCACTTGCTAAAGTCAACGTCGAGATGCCACTTTCGACGCTCAGTTATTCAAATCAATTGGGATATTCTTACAATCTTCTTGACAGTAACTTCAGAAATAATATCCAAGCCAACTTCGTGCCACAAGTCTCCGTTATGAATTCATGCCAATTCCCAAAGCTCTAATGTCTTTGTTGACTAAGCCAAATTTCAACAAATTCGAGACTTCCAATCTTTTTTACTTTCTTCATTGTTGCTTACGAGAGAATTTCTTTCTTAAGTACTGTATTAAAAGAGTTTTGTTATATCAATGCATCTCAGTTTTTGAATATCAGCAAACCATTTTTTAACGTATTATCGCCATAATCATTTTCCTCTTGTCAATCTTGACATTTATTCCTCAGGTGCCAGCAGACTGGAACTTGAGTTCGGCTGTCTTAGAAAGTATTGAATTGTGTTCGAACAAAAATCATATAATACTTTCAATAGCTCTCTCAAACTTTCAGAAACAAATCTTTCACCACTTATAGATCTATTTTTCGATGTGTGAGAAAATATCTTTGTTTTAATACTCTTGAAAATCAGGCAGCGTGTCATTGCACAAAGAAAATAAAACTCTTCCATAATTCTTTGGGCTGAATGCAATTATGAGGACTGAAATAGAAAACGATAAATGCACGTGCGCTTTTGTATCTTGAAGAAAAAACTGATCATCATGAAAAAGCAAAATAATGGATTCGTGATGGGGTAAGGATTGACTTAGAATTTACTTTAATCGGTCAGTTTTAAGTTCATAAAATCTCTTGATTTGAGAAATTGAAGAGAAAGAATTAATAATTATTTATTAAAATCAAATTCAAATTTCTTGAAATAAGTAATCTGCAACTTATTGTCATATTTGCACAATTAGCAGGAACTGGGTCTTTTTCCGGCAGATTATAGACCTAAAAGATTTGTAGAATATTTTTCAATAAGTCAGTGTATTTCAGGGTATGGGTATCCAGCTTGAAATTTCCGTTAGCAAATTTTTATTTCAAATTGTGAAATTAAAATGTCGGTAATTTTCACTCAGTCGAAACTGGTTAAAGGTTTATTGATATTCTAAATTGGTTCCAATTATGATTTTATATTGGAAAAATTTAAGTATCGGGCAATGGTATAATATTAGAAATATTGACAGACATCTAGCATTGAGTAAAGTGTAAAGAAGAGCCTTATCATTGAATCTTTTCGCTTGTCGGCTGCTAAACAATCAACCTACTTCTGTTATAATGGTTGTTTTAGGCGATGGAAACGAGCCTCCATCGTAATTTCTCGCAAAGTTAATCTTAATTAATTAAATGGTTTTACCATTTCTCATATTAAGCAACATGGTGATAACCATAAAGAGAAATGATGAGTTATTTTAATTCATCATTTTGATTAATACTTTAAACAAGCAATTAAATTCTCAGGCTTTGACACATTTCAGTGTGTATTTAAATTGAAAATAGTGAATCAAACTAAATTTTGTTTGTTAGACTTAAATTATGCCTTTTTATAGAAGAGTTATCTGATTTTGGAAATTTTTCAAGAGTAAATTAAGTAAATGGATTTTAAGAAAGCAAAGGAACATTTGCTAGCTACCCCCAATTAATGTAATAAATTGGTCAAATTATGATAGCATTTTTCGAGAACTGAGAATACAAACTGATGAATTTTTTTTCTGCAAATTTGAATCTTCTTTTCCAGATGTGATGTTGAACGAGAACGCTTCTTGCAGCAACAAAGATGTGAATTTTTTTAGAGTTTTTCTTTCTCTATTACAAATTCATAATTTTCCAAAAATCATACGTATTCGAAAGTCTTAAACTAAATGGCGGCTGTTGCGAACTGCTAGTATGAAGGTTTTATATCTTTCCTCATGAAAATTCTTATCTAGATTAGCTCATATGTTAGGTTGTCTATCTTCATAATAACTTCTATAGAAGTATATGAAAACTCCCTGAAACAACTAGTATATAACTCTTTTCGTTGAAATCATTGTCAAACGACTAACATTGTCACTATTTTCTTGAAGTTAATGAGTGAATGGCATTACCTAATGGCAGAAATTTGGCGGTAGGATTAAATCCCCTATCAGTCGCATTTCCTTGGTCGAGATCCGCCAAAATATTGTTGCCTTTATTTGGAGGAGTCGAGTCAATCTCCAAATTTGAAATTTCTTGGAATTTAGGAAGTCCAGATTTACCTCCTCGATTCTGGGCGAGAGGCTGTTTGCCACTCTTTAGTTTTTGAGAAGGGCTTCTACACTTATCGGATGCAGCTATTTGCTCCTCATGGCTCTTCTGGATATCTATCCTCCTCTTAGCCTCGCTATACAGTCTATGATGGACGTTTACTTTCGCTTGAATTGTCTTTTGTGAGTTGATCGTAGGTTTGAACGGATGCTCTGCCAATTTTGCGCTTTCTTGCTCTCCTTGTTTTATGATGAGGTCTCTATCTCTTTTCATAGCCTCAGTATGAAGGCGATGAACGCTCGCATCCAGTCGGCTTCTCAGCAATCGGTCTCTTTCTGAAAGAGATGTTGGGCTTCCTACAGAAGTTGATGTATTTGTTACAGGAATGAAAGTGCAGCCATCTAGTTCCATAGCTTGCTTTCCCATTCTCTTCGCCATGTATCTCCTTTCCTTTTCAAAGGCATCATTGTAAAGGCGCTGGACGGTTTTTTCTTTGCGAGCAGCAGGGCTTTCATAACGCTCATCTACTGAGGTAGTGGGAGACCGGTTTATTCTTGGAGAAAAGGTGGCTCCTTCGATTTCTCTGTTCTCTCTGCTGAGAGCAAGTAATTTTTCGGAAAGAGGCTTAGTCTTTGTGAGTCGCTCAAATACTGGGGAATTTTCTAAACCTTCTTTAGAGAGTCTCTTCTGATTAATCTTTGGGCTAAATGTGTGGTCTCTCATCTCCAGGAGCGAGTAGTATTGGGACCTAAGCTGCTGGTTTCCTTTATTAATGAAATGATCTTCATAGAGCTTCTCAAAACGACTCCTTGAAGGTGACAAAGTTGATGAGAAGGTGTCACTTCTGCTCATTCGGACCATTTGGTTTTTCAGGTTCCAAAAAGCAGAGCGCAGCAGCATCTTGTTCACTACAAAGAAGAGCTTTTCGACCCTGGCAGAATAAGGTAGCCCGCCAGAGTCGTTTTGTTGTAAGGACAAATTGTCCTGGGATAATGGAGAGTCCTCGAAAATTTTGACATCAGCCGAGATTTTTTGAGGTGGTGTCAATAGCATGCTTCTTGTATTGCTCTCGTTTGATTCTTCAGTCTGTGATGCCTTCACATTAGAGCCTGAGCTCTCTAAGAACTTAGAATGGAGATTGGCTGATACTGTTAAAGCAGTCTTTGGAGTCTCTTGGGAGAGTTTATGGTGTTGTAGTTGTTTGGAAGGGGTGGAGTGTTCTATCCAGTTGGAGTAAAGAGAAGTCGTGATGTCGAACCAGTCAGAAGCTGTCAAACTATGAAAATAGCTTGAAATTTCAAAGAGAAGCTTGCGGTTCTCATCATTAGAGAGTTTTTCTTCTAATTCTTTGAGCTTCTCGGGTACGATGAGTCCGATTGAGTTCAAGTATGAAAGGAAGTTGAGATTGTGCTGGATCTTGGTTTCGGGCATTTCACAAACAGCTTAATATTTCGCAGATAAATTTTTAATATTCCAATAAAATTTTAGAACCTCGACATATATCGAGATAATAACTGTCGAAAATTAAGCTGTGCTAATTGTCAAAAAATAGAGAGCATATTTGCTATTTGAGTCCTTTACAGTTCAAGCTGTTGCTCGCTCTACCCAACTGAAGCAATAATTTCTTGTGATTCTAACTGAGAAAATCACTCCGAGACGGATCAATAATTTCGAAGCAAACTTCAATGTGGATGGTACTCAGTCGTACAGTCCTATATTCTATTTCTCCAAAAATAATGAGTCTTATCTCAAACTCTGGCCTAACAGGTTTAAATATGCATGGTAAGTTGGTACCGTCTCTATGCGATCATAAATTTTACAAGAATTCCATAATCATTGAAACCAACAAGATTTTTCAACGAGTGACCCAAAATATAACATTTTGATAGGGTTTTTTTTTTGATGTTTGACAATATATTTGCTGAATACGTTTTCAGTTCAATCGAAAGCCAGAAGCTGTAAATGATTATAGTTTTAAATTTGATAAAGTGACAATTCCTATAATCATCTTGATCCAGATTATTAAATAAGCTAATTAATAGGAGTACGATGGAAAATATCTGCCAACCCATGGTTTTGCAAGGCACAATCTCTTATGAGAGCATAAAAATCGTGGAGATTGTCTCGGCAGGACTTGCCGCTCTTTTCGGCCTCCTTTTTTTGATGTTGGCTGTCTCTTTCAAGTTTTACAAAGAGTTCCTTTTTAAAATTGTAATCGGAATCACCACAACGGGACTATTATTCAGCATCACACCGTTTATTCGCAGTCAGATTCATACTTCTACCGATGTGACCTGTAACATATTCGGACTGATTGAGACTTACTGGGCTTTTGCCTCATTGTGCTGGTGCTCTTGCTTCGCACATGCTGTACATCTCGTGGCCAAAGGAGGAAATCCTCGAAATGTTGAAAGGCATTTCTGGTACTATCTGTCCATTTCTACGACTGTTCCAGCCGCTTGCGTGACATATTTTATATTGACAGAATCTTCTTTGAATTGCTATGAGAGTAGCACGTTATATTGTAGGATTAACTACAATAATATTGACCTTCAAGTGTTTTTGGTTTCGATGGTTGTGTGGCTCTGCTCCTGCCTAGTCATGATAGTATTCTATAAAAACATAAGAAAAGAGATGAATAGCTGTGGATTGAATGTGAAGCATCGTGTTTATGTATTTCCACTGGTGTCGCTGGTGTGCTGGCTCCCGCAGCTCTATGGATATTTGCAAGCGTACTTTTCCCAAGTTCCACCTGCCTGGTTCATTATTATTCAGACAGCAAGTTTATACTTGTATGGAATCTTGAATGTACTACTCTACGGATTTTGCAAACGAGCGCGAGCAGAATGTCTGAGACGTTTCACGAAAAACCAAATCCGCGAATCCCAAGATCAGAAAGAGGATATCAAGCAGTACTCTCTATTGCCAGACGCCTCTATGCTCGGAGAAACCAAGTCGACGGATTACGGAGGAAGAGTGGCTTATTTTTCTTATAACAGAACAGTTTGCTTATCTTCTCTCCGAGACAGTATCGTTTAAAAGTTATGAAGATATCAACCATTACACTGGTTATTTGTGTTAAAATCTACGAATGATGAAGCGCCGCACTCGAAAAAGAAAGATAATGAAGAAAAGCTATTCTCTGGGCGCTCTTTTTTTTTTCTCTCTCTCTTCAAATCCTAATTTATATGAAAATAATTACAAAGTGTTACGTAAATTTCATTTGCATTCATGATCAAATTGCCTTGTAAGAATTTCCAATTCAAGCTACAAATCAAATAATTCATCAGAAATTCCCAACTCAACTCTTTATTTATCTGATTATCTTGCTACCCTAATTCATTCAGTTGGCTTTTGAATATACCTTGCTGACTAATTTTATTTGAATTCAACCCTAAAACTTGAAATAGTTACCATAATATGTGATACAACTGAGTTAACAGCCTTAATTCGAGGAGAAAAAAGAGTCTCGAGAATGAGAGATCCAATTTGCTAATTCTTTGAGAATGATTGTAAGTAGTGTGAAAATAAAACACAAATTTTTTATAAGTCCAGAGAGAAACTGCCAACTCATTACTACTAAATTATATCTCAGATTTATAATTGTTAGAATCCCACTCCAACTCTGTCAAGTTTCACCGAAAGCAATCTCATACTCCGATCATCCGACTAAACAATGGAAAAACACTCCAAACATAAGAAGCTGAAAATTAAAAAGCAAGATCGGCTTGACTTTATAAGAGGACGTAATTTAAATTCATTTGAACCGAAGTCGCACTCTTCAGAACGCGCAACTCGTTCCCCTAGTGAAGAAGAAAAAACACTCCACTTTAGTCGTCGTGAAATCTCCCCTTTTTCTGCCAAGAAATCCCCTAAAACTATGCTCCTGGGCAATTCGACGTTAAAATCTCCCAACTTTTCGACTCCTCAGAAACTCTCAGACAGACCAAGATTTGATCTTTGGAGCAGACATTCGTCTACCTCCGAAAAATTGAAGCGTTTAAATCGGAGTCCAACTTTTCTAATCTCCAGAAGAGGATCGTCTACAACATCATCGAAATGTATAGATGGGCGGCAAAGTCCCAATGTTCCGCTCTCTAGCAGAAAATCCTCAATTTCTCAAGAACCTACAAAGCTAATTCTCACGCAGAGAGCGCGACCAGCAACAACAGCAAGAACCATAGAAAAGATTGACCCAGTGCCCATGCAAGTTCAAGATTCCACCATTCCGAATAAAATGGAAAGGACTCCTTCACCTACATTTCGCATCCCTTTAAAACCTATGCAAGGAGGTAGTCTTCGTCCTACACGACCGAAATCAACTATTCCCAAAAAAGTGACACTACAGCAAGATGAAACAACTCCTACTCACAATCCTCAAACTGCTCGTTTAGAAACTATTTCTTCTCCTAGAGAGCATCAAGAAACACAAAATTCTTCAAGTCTCACCAATCTACATACACCAAAAAGATCGAAGCAAGAATTTATATCAGCAACTCCATCGATAGAAGTCAAACGATTGCCACCAACGAATAGAGCTCCCAAATCAGCTGGCTTCAAAAATAGAAGGAGAGCAGTCGTTTTCAATGGAATATGGGACCAGTATGAAGAGATATGGTTCGATATTCATTCAGCTGGACTTACACCATTTTTTGATGATATTCCAATGCCAGAAGTAAAACCTCCTATTATACGAACTCCCCTTTATCAAGAGGTCCAAACTACCCCTATTCGTGTTCAGAAACCGAAAAATCAATTATTCCGCATACGAATGTGGAAACCAGAAGATGATCTTTTAGCTGACAAGTGCGTGCTTTGTGTCCACAAATGGGGAAAGGTATATTTTTCTTGTGGTCATCTATTTTGCAAGGAATGTGTGCAGACGCACTTAAAAAAGCATTTCAGTCAAAAACTTCTGCTCATTATGTGCCCAAACCCTAAATGTAAATATGAGTTGTCCAAACAGGAAATTATCAAGAATACTCGCACTGTGGAGCTAATCAAACAATATTTCGAGCTCAGCGTCTCGAGACACGCAACGGCTCACCCAAATAGATTCACCGTTTGTTTTACTATGAACTGTGGATATCTCTTCGATCTATCGAGACTGAGGAAGAAAGATGTGCTGAATTGTCCTAGATGTAAACAAAATTATTGTTTAAAATGCCATAAGCAAGTTCATCCTGGTTTCTTGTGTGATGAGATACATTAATTCCATTCATTATTTGGATTTTTTTTGTTGTTGTTGCATTATATTGTTAGTTATAGTCACCATGAGGATAGCAAGCTTTATAGTTTGCATTATCATCATCTTTACTTCTCCTAATTGAAAAAAGGTTATTATCCTCAGTTCATCTTTTCTCCTTGGTCTCTGTCTTTT
>ENA-UOTZ01001598-UOTZ01001598.1-compost-metagenome-genome-assembly--contig:-NODE-1598-length-14805-cov-8.191336_pt1 | contig 14805 bp, 12 predicted proteins | sample MGYA00238144_ERZ746983 | MGnify/ENA primary metagenome ERZ746983 (study PRJEB28759, sample SAMN06268863) | compost metagenome | isolation source: single cell | place: USA: California, Emeryville, Joint...
CGCATGTAGCACAAGAAGAATCACATACTACACAGTTTAAATTCTGTTAGCTGTGTCATTAACAGATGCTTACAGATACAAGATCCTTGATATAGCTGCTTTGGAGTAATGCAAGTAAGGCAGTCGCTCGAAGAAGGTCCACTGCATGTTGCACAAGTAGAATTGCATACTATCGATTTATATGAATTTATGATTGCCAATAAAGAAAAATTTACCGACACAAGCCCCTTGATATAATTGACTTGGAGGAGTGCAGCTCGTGCATCCGTTAGGACCAGGAGCATCGCATGTGGAACATGAAGAATCACACTCTACAAATGTTCGTAAATTAGATTGAAAAATCGAGATCGGATAGCAGTACCGATGCATTGGTTGCTGATTAATGATGCAGGAGGATCACAGCTTGTGCATCCGGTAGGACCAGGAGCATCACATGTAGCACAAGAAGAATCACACACTAAGAATGTCCGTTAAGTAAATTGAAAATTTGAGATCGGATCGTGGTACCGATGCATTGGCCGCCGATTAATGATGCAGGATAATTGCAGCTTGTGCATCCGGTAGGACCAGTAGCATTACAGGTAGCGCAACTAGAATCACATGCTAATTCGTCGAAAATAATCAGATAATTTAGAGTGTTAAATGCTTACTCATGCAAGTTCCTTGGGACAGAAATTCATTGGAATTGCACGTCAAGCAATCGTTTGAAGCAGGTCCACTACATGTGAGGCAAGAAGAATCACATTCTATCGAGTTTATATTTTCCGATTCTTGGTAATAAATGACACTTACCAATACAACTATCTCCGTATAAAATATATGGAGGAGCACAACTCAGGCATTCGTGTTCAGAAGTTCCAAAGCATGTGACACAAGAAGGATGACATTCTATTGAGTATAAATATCGTAATTCCTCCCACTAAAAATGTTTACCAACACAAGTTCCTTCTGGAGTTAGCGTCCTCGGAGGAAGACAGCTCAGACATTGATTTGAAAAAGTTCCGCTGCATGTCTCGCAAGAATAATCACATTCTATCGAGTTTATATTTTCGATTCTTGGTGATAAAGGAGACTTACCAATACAACTCCCTTGGTATAACGTACTTGGTGGAACACAGGTAAGACAGTCATATGCTGAAGGTCCGCTACAGGTCTCGCAAGAAGAATCGCATGTGTATGCTATGTCTAAATCAACTCACAATCCCTGTCAAGAAAAAATGCTTTACTTTCGCAAGTTCCTTCTGGAGTTAACTCAAGTGGAGGAACACAGGTAAGGCAGTCATATGCTGAAGGTCCGCTACAGGTCTCGCAAGAAGAATCGCATGCTATTGGTTTGTACGAGTATAAAACAACAAAATAGGAGAAGGCGATTTACAGACGCATTCGGAGCCGAATAAAACTTGAGGAGGATAGCAACTTAGGCACGCCGTATGGCCAGTACCATTACACGTCTCACAATTAGGGTCGCATTCTGAAGTATTTTCGTCAATTCTATTGTATTTCGAGTTCAAAGTTACCGAGGCACTGCCCATCCGATAAGTACCGGTTACTTGCACAGGTTGAGCAATTTGAGGATGATGGGCCGTTGCACGTTACACAAGAGCTATCACAATTTTCTAACCGGATGATTAAATTCATATTAACTATGATATCCCATACCAATACATTGTCCATTCACAAGAATCAGTGGAGCACTGCAAGAAAGGCATTTGTTAGAACCTGCTGTTTTACAAGTTTCGCATGAGGGGTCGCAAGCTGCAATGCAGAAAAATAATCAGTCTCAGGAAGCTTTGTCATGCTTGTCTACGCTGGCAGGTAAAATACTCATCGAGATAATATCCAAAGTCACAGCTGAGACAATCACTTGAGCCATCGTCATAGCAATCCATACATGGATGGGTACAATCTAATTCATCAGAAAGGCCTTGAGAAGAGAAGGGATGTTAAGATCTTACAAACGCAACGAAAATCAGAAGTGAGTACTGCTGGTGGAACGCAACTTGTACAGTGGGAAGAGGTCGGGCCCATACAGGTTTCACATGACCAGTCACAGTCTCAAGTTTTGTAATAATTAACTTCAAAACGACTTTCGAATTTACATGCACAATAATGTGAACCATTCAGCACTTTCCCAGGTGCGCAGGTGAGACAATGAAATTCAGATTCTCCGCTGCAAGTCAAACAATCAGGATGGCAAGCTATTGCGGTTTATTGAGATTATTCATTAGTGGGAGGCTTAACAATTACGTTCACACGCCGAGGTAGAAGAGTTGGCATAATATCCATCTCCACATGGGCAACCCGGAATCTGACAAACTAATAACAAATCATAAGTTGGCTAATTGAATGTTCTGTTACCTTGACAAGAAAAGTCTTCATATACAAACTGATTAGACTGGCTGCAATTAGTACAAGACTGATTTGATGATCCATAGCAGGATGAACAAGTAGGATCGCATGCTGTTCACGTTTATGCTAATAGAAAGGAGGAAATCATGATACTTAAGCATTCTCCATTAACCAAAGCCTTGCCAGTGGGACAACTCGTGCATTGGGTAGAATTTGGGCCAACACATGTTGCGCAACTTGGATCACAAGCTAGAAATGCCAGTTAAGTTAAATCGCCAATAGGAATCGTACATCTGCATTGATGTTCGTATAAGACCAATGGGTAAAGGCAGCTTGTACAGCCCCACTCACTTGGCGTAACACATGTATTACAACTTGGATCACAGGCTATATTAATTGGTTGTTAGAAAACAGATGGTAAAACACTGTATTTACATTGGCATTGGCCACTCCAAAGTACTCCTCCAGCACAACTAGTACACTCAGAGGATGAGCTCCCCGAACAAGTAGCACAACTTGGGTCACAAGTTTGGCTGACCGCAAGGTAAGTCAGAGTGGATAGTACCGCTAATATGAGGCAAGGGTCTATTTTCCTCATTGAAGTTTGGTTTTATTTGATTATCTGGTGCGTTGAATGTTTGAGATGTGAATTAATCACTTTTAATTTATTAGTTATCTATCTACAATCTGTAAAGATAAATTATTAACTATGGAAGGTTGACGACAAATAAGAAAATTTATTAGAGTCTGGCTAAAAGGGAAAAAAAAGAGAGGGGTCCCTATATATGCCTGGAAAAGCTTGTGTTTATTCCTTTAAAAAGGGTTTAAAAGACGGTTTTTTTGTGTAAATTCTTAGAGTAGAACCATGGAACATCAGCTAGATAGTTCTAACAACAGCCAACTCGAATCAGAAATAAAACATTTTACTCACAGATGGATATCTTTGCTATGACTGTTTATTTTTTCTGTTAACGTATTCCATATTTCTTTAATTAGAGTACAGTTTTAGTAGCAAGCATCCTATGAAATAAATTTATTAAAATCAAATAAAACTGAATAATTTTATTCATTCAAAGCTTGAGCTGCAATACAAACAATCCTTGGCTTTTATTGTCGTCACACGATCTATCCTAAAGAAAGTTTCATAACTAACAAAATGAGGTCGCGGCACTCATCCCAAAGCGAAAGAAAGAGAAATATTGTGAGGAAAACTGACAACTCTAAGCTGGTTTTTTGATTTTGAATTGGTATTTATAAAAAAATCATTTGGGAGGAATTGCTAAAGAATTTTGATTAATTAATTTTATTGAGGATCGAAAATGATCTCGAACTCCAATAAAATTTACAAAAAGTTAGAAACGTTTGAGTTCAAGTTCACGATACGCTCTTGATTCAAAATAATTTTTGTAAAAAATTGTCATGGGGATATATCTATCAATGCTCAGAAATTTTGAAACAATTCTAAGAGCAGGATGTAATGGAGTTGTAATACTTCCAGATTCACGTTAGAGCTTTTTACTTTTTTAGCGGTGGCAATTTTTGAGTTTGAGTTGATGAATGGTAACATTGAGTAGAGATATTTATTTAACATGAGACTTAATCACGTGGTGATATTTCCCTCGATTTTCTGCGCCAAGTGGTTATCTGTTAGTTTCATATGAAGTCATTTGATTTGAGAAGGTAACAGCATGAGAGGTGAGTTTACGGTATTGAGGAGGAGCTAAATTGCGCTTTACCTCCAAGTTTCTCAATAGCAGTTGAGAATCGAAAAGCATTCGGATTCATCCTCTCTTGATGTGAGTTTGACTTCAGAAAATTGCAGATCAAGATTGTTTATCAGAATTTTTGGGATGAAAACTTTGAAGTTTTACTTTTCTGAGAATAAATTCAAATATTTGGATTCGGACTTGAAATTAACTCTCAATGAAAATCTAAGAAAGACATATCTTGTATGGTGATCTATCACTCTGGTATTGGTCAATAGCATCCCATTTTGATATTTCTTGGTTGCTTGATGAATAAGGATTTGAAGAGCCATGAGAGACAGCGAGCATTCTTTTCAAGAAGGCAGCATCTCTACCTCCCAAATTATTATGTGAAAAAATAAGTCATCCTAGCGTGGAGTGCAGAAAATGAATTAAAATAGCTTCCTCATTCTTTTTCTGAATCAAAGCGCACAGAATTTGTCACTTTTAACTCAATTCGGAGAGCGAGATTGATACAAGAGTCGAAAATTTGGAGATTTTTCCAAGTCTCACAAGTGAACGCGCATGTTGAATTCTTTTTATCTTTGACATTGTTACCAATATGATGATACTTTATTTTCAAGAATTGTTCAAATGATTTTGTTCCTTAATGACTCATTGAGAGAGATTTAATAGAGATTCTACTTGGATGCTATTATCATGCTTGTGGGCTCCCAGTGGGTTCCGATTCATTACCACAAAAAAAAATCGTTACCGATCTCGATTTAAATCGGAATTAGATAGGAGCATCAGTCACTTTCAACGTCGATAAAATCGACTAAAATAGGCAGATAAGTTCAACCTTAGATTCTTACTGTTGGAAGTCTTAATCCAACAGCAAGATATTTCTAGAGATCTTCGGAAAAACCATAAAAATTAGAGTTTTTCACTTTCCAGCTTCTAGAGAAATAGTCGCAATTTTGATTCAAGATGTTGGGAAGCCAAGACCTGGGCTGAAAAGATTCCGAATAAGGATCACCAGAATCCAACTAATATTTTCTCAGTACCTAAATCGATAATTGTAGAAGCTTTTATCGTTTAGGATCAGGCCATAATTGGTTGATCTTGAGGAGTAGACTATGAAAATACTGAACCTCAGTAGCATCTGGATTCTTTTCTTGTCCTCCTCTTCCTTGGCTGCTTTGAGTTTCACTACCAAGTCACTATTTCGTAAATTCCAACCAAAAAGCAAGCTATTGCATAGACTTATATTCTTGACATTGGCAAGACAAGACCAACAACAGATTGTAGTTTTCAACTGCAAGCTCATTTCATTGAAGAAGGAAGGTGTAGCTGGACTTCATGATGAAAAAATAACCTCTAATTTTATATGCATATCCATTTTTGAGAATTTATTTTAGACTGGAAAAATGTGAAATTGAAGATTTGAGCAGTGAATTAATTTACAAATGAATCAGCAAAACTATTAATTTACGAGCTTTCTTTCCTGCTATGTAGATTGCTTGATTAAATGTTTTTTTCTGGTATGATGACTGAAGACTCACTCATAGCTCTGCACTCACGACATAGTTTCAACATGTTCTTATTTAGAGAGAGTCTGTATACTTTGCCGTGACTTCCAACTGAATACTCTCAAGGTAGCTTGCAAAATCGCTAATTCTTCAAAGCAAATTGCTGAAGTTGTGCGAAAACGAATAAATATCAACAACCTAATGAAAGCAAAAGCTCCTTTGAAACGAGGTTGAAAAGTGAAGTAACAAGTGGCCTGGGAAGTTATAAAACGATAAATTTTTCCAACTAAATTTGCTAATCTAGCTAATTTCAGCTTTGCAAGTGGAACTCACTGGAAACACAACACAGCAAATATAATCGATTTTTAGATGTTCTGAAGGGACTAGTAGCTTTTTTAAATTTATTAGAGATCTCTAATTTCTGATCCTTGAGTTTAATGCTATTTCATCTATCCCTACCCCTAGAACTTTTGAATCAATCTGGAAAAGCTTATAATTGGTTGAAATACGTTAATTGAGATATCAATTATAGGTCTATAATCTAATCTCAATTATGCAAAAAAAATCTGAAAAAGACTGAGCACCTCTATATATCAAAGGACTTTGATTTCATCGATTATACGCAAGACAACGGTGACCCAAAAGCCAACTACTCTTCTACCTTTGATGATATTTACCCAACTAAACCCAACGACTTATCTCACCACAGAGACATGAAGCCTGCAATGACAGAATTTGATATCGAGCTCAAAGCTCAGCCATCAGAACAGCATAATTCTACCGATCTCTACTCAAACCTCGCAAATCCTGACAATCTCTCTCATGAAGAAGCCAAAGTTTCAAATCTCCAAAATGACGAAAACTTGTCCTTCCCAGAACCAATTCAATTCGATAAGAAAGGTACTTCATCTAAACGCAAGCAAGGCAATGGCAAACCAAAAAAAGGTCGAAGAAAAAATCGAAAGACAAAAAAATCCGTTCAAACTGGACAAGTCTTATCTGACCCCGCAGCTGATGCTGATTTATTGAGACTCTCTCTCGATTCTACAAATTACGTGGTGGCATCTCCGAAAGAAACGAGTTTTGTGGTGACTAAGAGATTTTACAGCGAATCAGTCCTCACAAGAACAATGTCAAAAATTTTCCGAAGAAACCGGGAGATAAGTATTCGGATTATTTAACCAAGACAAAGCAGTTAAGTAATTGCAATAAGGTGTTGAAGGACCAAATAAGCTGGAAAACTTTGAATGCTTATTGCGCCGGGGAGAAGCTTATAGAGGGAGTGAGTCTCGAAGCATTTCTGGAGATGTTTTTTGAGTTTATAAGAGAGAAAGACGCTGAAGATTTGAAATATACGAAATCCTCGGGTACCACTAAGGTCTTGCACATTATCAGTTTTATGTGCCTCAAATTAGCTTGCAAAGAGATAGAAGATAAAGGTGTGGGTTATCAGAAAATTAAGTTCAGAAACGGCTTTCCAGGGATAGTGATTTTGTGTGATTTGTAAATATAAATCCAATGAGAAGATTTTTTGAATTATAAATTGTGGTACTACTTGTGCATTTTGGGTTGTTTTCCTTATGATTACTCATTTTTCTACGCTTTGAATAAATAAAATTCACTAAGACTAATTTCAAGTCCAAAGTAGCTCTCTTTTAAAGTTTTGGCATACATACAAACTTCTTTTTCAAATAACTCCTACCGAACTAAGGTATTAAGACCAAGCATCAGCTGTATCATATCTCCTCATTTCAATAAAAGAATCGATTTGCGCTTGATTTGACTTGTGTTCTCCTAAAATAAGTATTGTCAGCAAGAAAACATAAGAGATACCTCTCGCTGACAGATCGCAAATTTCTACAAAATAGAGTAACAGGTTAAAGGTTTGTTTGTTTAAGCTGCTCATGATTTGCTCTGTGATTGTTTAAGTCACTACGGAAAATTCAGAAAGAGGACAACGGTATTTTGCATCATCCGCTTTCTGAGGTTAACATCTGCATTTGTATGTATGAATCCGCGCTGTTAGCCCCGAAAGATCTTTTCTGATGCAGATGTAAAATAAGATTTTTTGTCTGACAGTCGGACTACAAATATTATTTTTTCGCACATCATGATTTTCTTTTCAGCAATTTCTCTGGCAAACTTCTCAGTAAGCTGCTAAAAAAGTGTGTTGTGGCTGTGAGGAAGGAGTCCGCAGCCGATATTGAGTCTGTGGCGCGTTCCTTTTGTCTCAAAAGAAAGTATCAGTCAATCAAAATGTTAGTGAGGCCAGAAGGGAGCCGATCACCTTATTTTCTCATCCAAAGTTTTCTCATCATCCATTATTTCCGAATTTTGCTCCATTTTGCTAAAAACTCCCTTACTCCAATGGTAAATACTTCTTTTCTTTGGCAACACCTCCCAGCATGGCTGTCTATCATCCGTAGCAGACTACAGCGAGTTTAATTACTTTGATTGTTAAGGGAAAGCAGGCGGTTTTCCATAATTTCTTTATTTAGATTGATTATCTAAGAAAAGAACTCAAATACGAGACATGATGTTATCTCTAGATTATCAGTATCTTAGAAAGCCTCAATTCTCGTTCTTCTTTTAATACGCTAGTTCTTATCGCAAAGGCTAGCGGATCTTCGAATAAATTCTTTGCGTGTTCAAAAATAACTTCTAATTAAATTCGTGAAGTAAACCCGGGCCGCTAGTCCCACTGTTTCGTCGTTTGTGACTCACAACGGATCTGCTTTTGGAATTACATGATTACGCCTCAACTCTCTATTACGAGGCTGCAGCGTTTGCGATTGAGAAATTCGTTATCATTCATTTGATATGAATATGTAAATCCATGTTTCACCTTGCGGTTATGAGAGTTACCTCAGCTACTCCAAAAAGCTCATTTCGTATCGACCCAAAATTTGAAAGATAGTTTGTGAGGGCATTGGAGGGATTTTCTGAGGTTTTCCGGCTTGAAATTGTCTACTTTATTTTAATTGGCTGTTTGAAATTTTCTGATCTGCTGTCTACTAGTATTTTGAGACGCGCTGACAGAGGTTCGATTTAATTAATTTTTTTAATTTGTCTACCTTTTGCTATTAGAGGATGGATATAAATCAACAGCCTATAATTCAATCAATATTAGGAAAACAAAAGACCCTTTGAGCATACTGAACCACAATAATGGATTTCGTCAGCTATAGTCAAGGAAACTCACCCTTAAGAGGCGAAGACCACTTCGCTGAGATTTTCCAACGAATCTTCAAGCTTCCGGACCTGGACATCCAAAAGAAAGGCATTGAGAACGAATTAGCCTCTGAATCATCTGAACAACACAATATCGAATACAATCCAAGTTTGACCCACCCTGACAGCACTTTCCAAGAAGAAGCCAAAGTATCAGATATCAATCCTTCTCAGCTTCCTTCTTTTACAAACCAATACGAAAAAAGCAATTCTATGGAGGAGGAACACTCAAATGAAGGGCTCGGTAAACTTTATGATGATCATATAGAGCCTCGATGGGAAGAGAATCAGCAGGAAGAACCCACTCACTCTGCTGATGAAAGCGCTGAAATGGTCTGTGATGAACTTCAACAGACTCAAGCTACTGAACCTCAACCCAGTGCTATATCAAGCAGCGAGTTAATCAAGCAACTCCTTGATCCTGAGAATTATACTGTGGATTGGACTCGCAAGTCAAGCACCTTCAAAGTGTCTGTTAAGCTAAACGAAACGATTTCCAAGCTTCTTGCTGATCTAACCAAGGGATCTGACCCAAAGAAGAACGATGCTAAGAACTTCCCGAAGAAGTTCGGGGATCAGCTTTCAGATTTTTTAGCTAATGAAAAGAATCTCGTAGCCAGTAAGAAGCTCTTCAAGGATAAAACAAGCTGGAAAATACTGAACGCTTATTGCAGCGGAGAAAGCAGAATTCCGATGGTGAGTCACAAAGCTTTCATCAAAATGGTTTTTGAGTTCGTAAGATTGAAAAATATCGAAGAATTACAAAACGCAAAGTCTGAAGTCGCTGCGAAGTTCTTGCACATGGCGAATTTTATGTGTACCAAGTTGGCTTGCAAGAAAATTGAGGACTCCAAGGTGGATTATGAATCCATTACCTTTAAAAGAGGATTTCCAGCAACGGTGATTGAGTGCGAACTGTAAATAAACTCGTTTCTGTGATTAGAATTTAAATCATAATTTATAGCTGCTTGCGAATTTTAGTGTCTTTTAGCGTCTTTTATTAATTATATGTAAAGTTTTCTTCCTCTCAGAGACTGTCATTTACAGGAGTTGCTTGCAATTTATTAATTATGCACTTGCATATTAATAGGTTTTAATGAGACTATGAACCCAAAATCGAAAATTAACATATTGGAGCATAAAAATTTAAGAAATTGAGGACCATATTGAACGAAGTTGAAATAAATGAAAAATAGCCATCTGAGGTTTCTGAGAGGTATTGATGATGAAGCGAGTGCGATTGGAGTTTGAGAAAGTTCAAATTGAAGAAGATATTCAGAAATTGGAAGGCCTTGCTAATTTATTCTTAATTTGACGCGTTTAATAGATATAAAATCGAGATTTTCCCTGGTTCTTTTCTCCGAAGTTTTCATGTTTCCGGCTCATTTCTTCTCAAACTCTGCAATATATGCCTTTTTCTCTCACTTGCACAAACTGACAAACGCTATCTGAATGTTGCATTTATCTTCATCCAAATAATTTAACATATTTTTCATCTACATTCATTTTTTCAGTTTTTTTTCCTCCACATGGTAGCTAGAACGTAGTTCAATCGCCAATATAACTAAAACCAAAGTTTTACTCTAACAAGTAAAGCTGTTTATTGTTGTGTGGGTGGACAACATTTCTGATAGAACAGAATAGAAAATTCTGCATCAGCATCAGAACAATTTTTCTTCATGCAATTGTATGCTCAGGACGAGTTAGCATCTTGCTAACGCTAAACAGTATCAATGATGATAGCAGCCGCAGATAGTAGAGGGTAATATTCTCCTGTGTTGTGAATTTTTCCGCTAATTGAATTAATCATCGAAAAGATATTTAGAAATGAGGAATAAGTAACTAAATAAGGCATGCGTTCTTCTCTGCCTTGTTCAAAAAACCTCAATTCACACTACTAATATGCCACTGCCAACACTGCACAAATAGCAGTCTTAAGATTTGGCAGCGACCAACAAATTTAAACTAATTAAAAATAGTGAAGTTAGAGGCTGGATGTTAATTACTACATATTCAATTTTAGCGACACAAAAACAAAAGATAGACCATCTTGCGCTTTCTGATGTCATACAGTTACAAGGAAGAGTAAAGAGCTCCTTGAGAAACTCATAATTCACTAATCAGAGGTGTAAAGGTCAAGCTGACACAACCTCCTTGGCTGACCGATATCGCGACCTTTATTTTCACAAACCCTCCATAAGCATCTATTTACCTCAAAGTTCAAGAAAATCAATGTAATGCTGAAGGAAATCTTGGAAGTTTTAACTGTCTACTTGCTTAGATAACGCATGATATCGTGATTTTTATTACTACTATTAATTTCTGATCCGAAGGCCTAGAAGTTAGACACATTTGATTAAGGTCTACCAAAGAATGCCTATATAATCAAGCAGTTTATAATTGAATTCATTCCGAAAACAAATTTCGACATTGCAATAGCCACCATGTTTATGTGTGAACAATACGTCGATTACAATAACGAAGCCTCTTCTTGGAGAGATCAATACGCTCTTGAGGATCTTGCCTCACCAAAACTTTTTGATTCAAACCAAAGTTCATTTGTGAAGCGCTCAAAGAAGGACTTCGAGTTCGAGTTCTTCTCTCAGCAATCAGAACAATACAATCATGATGAGATGAACTCTAATATCGCTAATATTGATTTTTTCCCAAACTTCAATGTTCAAGTGGCAGAATACCAAGCTACTGAACAAATTAATGGAATTATCTCAACTGTTGACGCTCATCAGGGCCTTTCTGAGTTACTTGAAGCTCTGTATCAGCCTCACCGGGAGGAAGAGCCGTTCCAACAGTTCCGACAGGAAGAAGGGCCATTCCAACAGCTCCAACAGGAAGAAGAGCCGCTCCAAATGGAAGAATGCCCCGTCCAAAGCAGGGAAACCATACCTCAGACCACCCAGACACAGCCTGTGCCCGAATTAGACGGAGCCTCAATGCAGCTGATTAGCAATCCTGAAAATTACATCGTGAATTGCTCAAGTGACAAGACATTCAGGGTGTCAGTAAGACCCAAAGAAGAGATTATTAAGTTTATTGACTCGCAAAACCCCAAAAAGAACGACTCCAAAAACTTTCCCAAAAAACTGGGAGACCAAATGGCAGATTATTTCTCACAATTCAAAGACCTTTCTGACTGCAATAGCCATTTTAAAGATAAAACCAGCTGGAAGACTCTAACCACTTTCGGCACCGGAGAGAAGAAGATCGAAGGAGTTAGTCAAGTTGCATTCATAAAAATGTTTTTTGAATTCATCAATGAGAAAGATATTAACGATTTTCGAAAGGGAAATTCCTCACCAACGGCCAAGATATTCCACATGGTCAATTTTATGAACCTTCAGCTGGCATGCAGAGTGATTGAAGAGTATGGAGTGAAATATACGGCTATCAATTTTAAAAGGGGTTTTCCAGTCACAGTGCTTGAGTGCGAATTGTAAATGAACGAGAAGAGCTCAAATGAGAAAATTTAATAGTGTTAGTGGGATTTACTGTTTTGTTCTTATATATGATAGATTAAGTTCCTCTTCTCTGCTAATCGAGAAGATATTTAACATGCAAATGTTTATGTGATATGTTAATCTGCTGCTAAATTAATGGAATGCGTGAAGAATGCACGAAAAATAGCAAGCTTATGGTTACAGTTAACTTGTCTCAACTTAGTTAATTGTGATGTACTCTGAGTTTGTACCTGTTATCATCGCATTAACAAATTAAGGCTATTTTATTGGAGTTCGGAAATAAGCAATACGATGGGTATGGCAACCCTTAAATAATAAAGAAGAGTTGAAAGCTAACTTCTTGTTCCCGTCACACTCCATCCTCTCAGTTACTCGTCTCTAAGTGGCCGAAATTCGATGCAGAGGCTTGTTATGCAGTTAATGACATATTTTTTTGAAAATGCGCTGTCAGATCGAGATGACTCCCCACGGACGGCCTCAAAAAGGCTCAGTCTGCCATCCCCGGCAGAGTGGTGTACCAAACAACGAACCAATTAAGCATTTCCTCCATCATGAGAATTATTTAATGGATGATCCGTGAAATAAGAAACACCTTCTAGTGTCTTTCAAGCAGAATTAACAAACTTTACAGCCTCTTGCTCCCCTTGCCACTCGACCTGGTTCAAATAAATACGAAGAAATAGAAGATCAATTCTCCGATTATTTATGATGAAACGAGTTTCAAGGGCTGTAACAAGCTCTTCAAGGATAAGACAAAAGGGAAAACTTTAAGCATTCTTTACAGAGTGACAAAATGCCAAGGCTCGAGCCGATGCAAAGTTTTCTTAGCAGATCGACAACTTCGATTAGAGTATGCTACTTTTCAAGGCATTGCAAGAAAAAAAATCTAAATTTCTCGTCTTCCACTAACAGCATTGGAAGAAGTTATTTGATAAGCTCCTACGAAGATGATGAAACCAATTTTCAGGCTCATGTATTTGAAGTCAAGATTCATGTAATCCAAAAAATAATCGCACGAAACTTAATTAAATGAAACGATATGCTCGTGACCGAGACTCTCTGAGCCTTCTGAGCAGCTTTGCTAATAAAGCGAGCTCAGTTAGAATTTGAAAAAGAATTTTCTTTATCGAAGAAATCAATAAAAAATCGCACAATCCGCGCAAACTTAATCGAAGCAAAATTTAAAAGCAGAGTTGAAGAGGTTAATTAACTGAAAAACGAGCATATCCTCTGTGTTTATTCTCTTTAGTTTTAGTGAAATCAATGCGTTTTTGTGGAAGATGTTATAGGCATTTCATACATTCACTATGAGAAGAGATCGTATTTGATCTCTGTTTTTGCCTCCTACGATAATGAACCTTATTCCAATCAAAAAATGTTCATGTACACATAATATTGCTATTTTTCTCCCTCGATAAGCACATAAGCTGATTCGTAGTTCCTTAAGGAAACCGTTTGACTAATGTAGCTTGTTTTCTACAGCAATTAAATAACTTTTCTCGCAAATGAGGAGGAAAACCCCTTTATCTCATTCAGAAATCACAATTAGCTTCTCTTATCATGAGCTAACTTCGGAGTAGGTCACGAGAAGCCCTACTAATAACATCGATGAGTACTATAAGTAGATACCACATTTGTTTTGCAGGTTTTTCTAAAACAAATGAATAATCAAAAAAATCCTTTAGAAAGATGCATAATTAGCTTATCAAAACCATTCATCCTTTGGTTGCTCTGAGAAAGATCCGTGTTCTTCGACTTTTCTCACATGTTCAAGGGTGCTACTAAAGTTCGCGTATTAATCCTGTATGGTATTTTCAGTGCTAGCACTCCAAAAGCTCATTCTTTGGTAGAAAAACCCCTGAAATCAGAGAGATAGAACGAACATCTTTCACTTTGACGTGGATTCAAGCTCATCTGTTTCTAATATCCAGCAAAAGAAGTGAGCTAGGGACAAAATATTATCAATTTTTCTGCTTAGTAAATTCAATTGGATGACGAATTCTGATCAACATCGTACCGATAAATCCAAAAAATAATTTCAAACAATCATAAATAAATTAAAAAAGTTTAATATTTCCATATCCTTGCGGAAATGTTCCCTCAATTCGTTTCTCCAGATTATTTTCGTGATTACCCAAACTCTCCTGGTTGTAACGACGACTTATTCCATCCGTTGGATAATGCTCTGACACAGCACAAAGACACTACTGTTCCAAAGCAAAAGAAAGACTTTGATTTCGACCATCTATCTGAACCACTCCCATTCCCTGGCCTATCCCCTCAATCAACACAAATAGATAAAGTTAACTTCGACTCACTCTCTTTCGACAGTCCCAGGGACCCTCATATTTCTCTGATTCGTGAACAAATTGAAAAAGATGATCCCAGGTCCACCACCTCTGAAGGCATTTTAAATCAAACTGATAGCTTTGAGGAGTCTCGTTGGGAACAAGAAGACTCCCAAAACCAAAATCACATGCAAATGGAAGAAGAACCTGCTCCTCAACCTGAAGAAAGCAAGCAAGTCAGCTT
>ENA-UOTZ01001599-UOTZ01001599.1-compost-metagenome-genome-assembly--contig:-NODE-1599-length-14798-cov-22.774676_pt1 | contig 14798 bp, 13 predicted proteins | sample MGYA00238144_ERZ746983 | MGnify/ENA primary metagenome ERZ746983 (study PRJEB28759, sample SAMN06268863) | compost metagenome | isolation source: single cell | place: USA: California, Emeryville, Joint...
AATCTGAGTGCGAACCAAATTGAAGATAGGGGCGCAATGGCAATTGCCCAAAATACCATTTGGACACGTTTGGAGTTACTGGATTTATCGAGAAATGCTATTGGCAACGAAGGTGCGATTGCCATAAGTAAAAATGGAATATGGCGATACCTCAAGGTATTATCATTAGAATACAATAATATCAGTGAAGAGGGTGCTTCAGCGTTGATGAATACGGAGTTAAAGATTGAAGAAATTTACCTATTCTGCAACAAGCTACGTGAGGACTCTATAAAGTTCCTTGAAGAGAAAAGAAACTTTATAGTAAAAGTATGCATCGATCTCCAAGAATTGCTGAAAGGAGATCCTCAGCAAAAAGTTGTGAAGCTTGACTCTAAAGAAGTGAAAGATATGGATGTGATGCTGATCGGAAATACAAATTGGCCAAATTTAGAGGAGTTGCACTTGGGAAGTAACTATGTCGAAAACATAGGTGCAATCGTTCTCGGAAACAATACTATTTGGAGAAATCTCAAAAAACTCAATCTGATCGACAATAGAATTCGAATGGAAGGAGCAATAGCGATTGGATCAAACGTGGCCTGGGCCAATTTGGAAGAGCTCATGCTCGACGACAATTATCTTGGGAACAGAGGAGCGATAGCTATCGGAAGCAATACTGCCTGGAGAAAACTCAGAAAACTTGGCTTATCCAGCAATTCCATTAAAGAGAAAGGAGCGATATCCATTGCATCGAATCTCGTTTGGACGAATTTAGAAGTCCTCGATTTATCCAATAACCAGATAGGAGATGAGGGCGGAGTGGCAATAGGAAAAAATTCCAGCTGGAGTAAACTTAAAAGGTTGTCTCTAAGCGTGAATAATATGGGAGACAAAGCAGCAGAATCACTAGGATATAATAAAACTTAGATTCATCTAGAAGAGCTTTTGCTACAAGATAATCACATAGGAGACAGAGGGGCAGAAGTTATAGCGAAGAATTATATTTGGATCGATCTCAAAATCCTCGATTTAAGCAACAATAAAATTGGGAACAAAGGGGCTAAAGCGATTGGATTAAACTCAACTTGGAAAAAATTCGAAGAACTTAATTTAGCCAACAATCAGATCGGAGACGAAGGAGGGGCTACGATTGGAGGCAATTCCAAATGGAAAGAACTTAAGAAATTAAGCCTAAAGGAAAATAGAATCGGTGACAAAGGAGCAATGGCGATAGGAGAAAACAAGAGTTGGAGAAATTTGGAAGTGCTCTTACTGCAATACAATTATTTTGGAAAAACTGCTGCAGCAGCACTCAAGAACAATGAAGCTTGGCCAAAAGGTGTAAGAATTGAAATATAATCCACACTGACGACTCCGGAAGTACTAAACAGGAAACCATAAATCAAGAGAGACAGGTTCCTTTTTTTTTTTGTTGTTAATAGAGATACTCTTCAGTAAATAAAAGTGCTGCATAATTATATATCTCATTATTATCTTTATTCAAACCATTCACATGAATATCTGCAACATTATAAGCATCTATGAGGTTTTGATAATCTCTTTCCTATTACGAGGGTTAAGCAATCATGATACAAGCTATATATAAATCTTTTTTTGAAATAGAGCTACCGTTTTCAGAAGAAGAAAATTTTCATGGGGCGTGATTGTACCGATAAGAAGAGCAAGAATCAAAATCATAATGATGTAAAGCCCAATTTTTTGGGATTTTCTTACCCAGACTTTGTTAAAGTTTTAAAGAGTCATTTTTTCTTTCTCCTAAATAATTAACTATGCAACGGCATTACAAAATATATCAAAAGTGCGATCCGACGATGACTTTTACTCTTGAAATGAGGAGATGATCGCTCCAGAATCGAACTCGGAGTTCACTTTTGAATATAGCTACCAATATAAACTTTGAGAATGAATGTTCATATACAGTCAAAGAGATAGGCAGTACACAAAAAGCCAAAAAAAAAGATGGTAACATGATTAAGCATGAAACTTTTCTATTTCTAATAGTAAGCCACTGGCTGTTGCCCATAAGCTGGTTGCTCATAGACTGGCTGTCCATACGCTGGCTGTCCATATACTGGTTGACCATACGCTGGCTGTCCATATACTGGTTGACCATACGCTGGCTGTCCGTACACTGGTTGCTGGAACGCTTGTTGTTGGATTGGGTCTGGGTAAAGTGTTGGTGATTGGAATGTTGGTTGATTTTGGCTTATCACTGGTTGGTTGTAGGAACTTGCTGGTGCTATTATAGTTGCTGTTGTTGGCATTATTCTTCTCTTTCTTCTTTGCACGATACAGCAAATGATGCAAGTAACGAATAAAACGAAAACTACGATTGGTACCACAATAATCACAGTCATGAGACCCGTTCCGATTTTAACGTTAGTATTATTGTAGTTGGAAATCGAGCTTGAGCTTGAGCTTGAGCTAGAGCTGGAGCTGGAGCCGCATCTAGTTTTAGTGAGGCTGCAGGTTCCTGAAATTCCGTAAGCGGTGTTTGTCTTGTCAATACAGCCTGTAGAGCAGGAGCTCCTGCAGGTTGATCCCCAATAACCAGAAGGATCAGAGTCAATTTCATAATAGTAGCCTGAAGGGCATGTACCACAATAAGTCGTCCAGGTTGAGTGGCAAGTGCCGCAATATCTGCTGCCACAGTAAATAGAATTAGCGACAGATGCCAGCGACATCAATGAAACAAGGATAAGAAGAAGACGCGACGTTCTCATGGCTATGGAGAGAAATCCTTCAAATTAATTGCGATGTTCTTGAATTGTGATTATAATTCATTTAAGCAATTTATAAATAGTTGAGTTGCAAAACTTACCAGAAATTAAATCTGGAAATTTCAATGCCAATTAAATAAAATAAGCTGTTGAGTCGGAGAGATAAGACGATCTGGGTGACGGACGATTGGAAATTAGCGTTAAGATTGTTGCAGTGCCGGGCTCTAGACCAGGACGTAAGTCAATTTGCTTCTTGGGATGACTGCTTTTATGAAAAAATGAACGAAACGATTCAGGGTTTTTGTATTTTTATGCGTTGAGGTGAGGGGCTATCGGAGATTCTGATCTGAAAACTGGCGAAGAATTTATTGATTTTAGTTTCCAAAGCATCTGGACACAACCAGTGATCATTGAGAATCTAATAAATTCCAAAAATAAAATTGCTAATTAGGCCATCAATACGAGAATAAATGGCTTCGAAAAAATAAAAAAGAGAAAAAGAGCATCTCTTATTTTAAGTTTTTATTGTTTGTCCTGTTTGTTGCGTTTGTAAAGCAAACTTTGCTAAAGTCCGGCTGCATGGGCTATTGATCATCGGCAAACCTTCTTTGCATTCTTTGGTTTTTGAGAAACACAAAAAGTTTTTTGAATTCACACTGGTGTAATTAACTGGATTATTTAAGGACTCTAGAAATTCCCGGTTGGTCGATTGCTAATCTCCTTACGAGTCTTGCCTTAATTAAAGGTTGCTTTTAATTTTTTTTCCTATTGAAAACCTTTTTAGAATTTGTTGTTTGTCCATTTTTGTTACGCGTGCGAAGGAGGACTTATTTTGTGCCTACCAAATCCCATGAGTAAAAGCAAAATCCGTTCATGAGCAATAGATATTTGCTTCTAATGGTTAAAGTTCTAATCTACCACTTGAATGGAGAAAACTGAAAAATTTTTCTAATGATAGAAAGAAGGTGGGTTTTTTCCCGTCAAAATTATGTGAATCATGAATAATTAATTACTGCACATGCTGCCTAATGGCTATCTGAGTTTGAATCAATCTTTGAATCCTTCGCCTAAATATAGAGCAAAAAGCACTTGTGGCTTATGACATCGTTAGCAACAAGCCAAGACAAAAGAACTATTCATCATGTCGAAATTCTTAGCATTAATCCTCAGAAATATTGCTCAAGTTGAGGGTTAAATAGCCACTAAAGAGTTCAGAGGCTGTGAAACATTTATTTTATTTGCTAAGCCTTGCATGCTTCCTCATCACAATGACTCGTTAGCTACGTGATGAAACTTTTTGTTTTGATGAATAGTGAACACTCAATTTTATTTTTCATGCAGAAATTATCATTGTAGGAATTTATTCTTGGAGTTGCAGATTCTGAGGAAAATTTTTGAAGAGGTGCTTTTCTCCTTATCGCCATGCTGACAGTTCAAACTTAAAACTTCAACGTTGTGAAATATCCAAAATTTATTCATTTAGAATGTCATTTTACAAAATCTGACTTCTTATTTTTTAAACTTACACTCTACAAACACTCCTCAAAAGAAAATAAAAGAAAATAAAATTAATGTACCCTTCAAGGTCTGGAAAAGTGTTTATCTTTTCCGACAGTATTCAATTTAAATCTATCACGTTACAAAATGTGCTTAAAGAGAAAAAGACCGAAGTGTCATTTACTCTTGAAATGAGGATATAATTACTTAACGAATTAATTCGTGACTTATTTTCAAAGATAAGCAGCTAGATAAACTTTTCAGAATGAATGTTCGTCTACAGTCAAGTATAGGCATAACACCACGACCAAAACAAAAAAAAAAACAACCGTATAATTATTATTAAGAAGCCGCTTTTCTACCTCTAATAGTAAGCCACTTGCTGTTGTCCATATGCTGGTTGTCCATAAGCTGGCTGCCCGTACACTGGTTGTTGGAACGCTTGTTGTTGGATTGGGTCTTGGTAATAACCTGGTGTTTGGAATGCAGATTGGTTGGGGCTTGCCACTGGTTGGTTATAGGAACCTACTGGTGTGACGAAAGATGTTGTTCCTCCTGTGATTCTTCTCTTTCTTCTTTGCTGCATGATACAGCAAATGATGCAAGTAACGATTAGTATGAAAACTACGATTGGGACCACAATAACCACAATCATAAGGGTCGTTCCGAGTTTAACAGCAGAGCTGACAGTACTACTGTAGCTGGAACTTGAACTGGAGCTTGAGCTTGAGCTGGAGCTGCATGCAGAGTTAGAGTAGCTGCAAGTTCCTGATGGTCCATAAGTGGTTGCCGAGCTGTCAATGCAGCCACCAGTACAGGTACTATAACAAGATGATCCTGATGAACCGTAGTCGATATAATAATAGTAGCCTGATGGGCATGTAGCGCAATAACTTGTCCAGAAAGAGTGGCAAGTAGCGCACCAATTGCTGCCACAGTAAATAGAATTCGCAACATATCCCAGCGACATCAATGAAACAAGTATAAGAAGGTACGACGTTCTCATGGGTCTCAAAGATCCTTCAAAATTAATTGAGATAAACTAAATTCAGATTATAATTTCAAGACCGTTACAAGTTGCAAATCTGCTAAAGAAAAAAATAATGAATTAAGCTAAGCTGAGTCGAGGTATAAGTCAACCTAGATGATCGGCGATTGGAAATTAGCCTGATGATAAATGCAGTACAGAACTATAGGCAAGACTCATTAGAATCTTTTTAATAAGCTGGTCTCTTTGTGCGAAAAAGGAACAAACCATCTATGGTTTTGGGGTTTTGGTAAGTTGAAGTGAACCCTCTCAGGCATCTGATAACTGGATTCATAACTAGCATTGGATTCCAACATTTCCGAATACAAACAACTACAAGTATTCGAGTCATTTCGAAATACCAAAAATTATATCATGAGCCTGGCATCAAGAGAAATTAGTATCTTCTAATGAACAGTATGACTTGTTGGCGGAAAAACATTCGTGAAGCTGGATAGACCAATTTATTACATAGTTATTTGCCAGAGGCAAGCTTGGTTTTATTTAAACTGAGGTTTTATATACAAAATTAAATATTCTACAAAAGTGAAATGTACCAACCAAAAAAATAAAATAAAATGTAGGATATGTGTTTTCTTTGATACAATATTTTATCTCTCTGAGACGGAACGAAGAAATTTATTTGACAAACAGGTCTGGCTGTCTCGAGGTGATGCTAGTTGAACAAGATTAATAATGAGCATGATTGCGGCTTAATGATGAAAAGAACAGTATGAGGGCAATATTTTTTAATAAAGAGCAACAATACTAATATGAATGAAATTTATTGATTTTCGCTCTGAAGATAGTGTGGTCTCTCCAAATAATTTCAAAGAATTGAACCTTTAATGAAAAGATTGGATCTCATAAATAGCTATTCCACTTTCTAGAGCTATTTCTTGAAAAGGAGAGGATCCAAAGCGGAGGTCTAGTTTTTTTTAGTCAAAAGATGTGAGTTATTAAATTTATTAACCGGATTCATGTTGTTTCTAACAAATATTTCAGTTGAATTGATGCTCGTATTCTCAAGATGAACCTTTGCCTACATATATAGGAGGAAGCAATTGCAACATTTGGCATCGTTAGCAACTAAGCTAGGACAAAAAGAACTGATCTTCATCGATGTAGAGCTTTTCGGCTAGCATCCCATTGGTTATTAGTGGGAATAAATCATCACTGAAACTCGATAAGCGCTTAAAAATGTGAAGGCATTGATTTGTGAGATCTCAATTGTTGAGCAATGAACAAATTTTCTCGTCCCATTTAAGAATTTTCATCTGGTAACTATGGCAGATGTAATGTGAATTTCTGCCGCTAATTTAATTTGGGAGCAATAAATAAATGCTCTTGAGATTAAAGTAAGAAGTCTAGTCTGAAAGGTGAAAATTGAACAGCAAGAACACACTAAGTGTAAGATGTAACAAAAATATGTTAAAGGTTTCATATTATTAAAGGACTTGATTAAGGATACAAATTCTGAAGCGACTTTTCGATGCTTAGAGATTACTTCTCGAACTTTTCACGAAAAAAATTATGAAAATTGCAATTTATTCATTGAAAATGTCATCTCACACAAAATTTTGTTGTTATTTTGTATTCACTTTCTTTCCTGCTACAAAAGCACCTTTCAAAATATCAAAGCCTTATATGGTCACTACTCCTTTCCCTCAACGATAAATTTAATGTGATGACATTACGAAATATACCTAAACGGATAACAAGTAAAAATCTGAAGTGGGTTTCAGCTGCAAAGATAATCTTTTTGGAATAGATATTCGTACAACAGTCAAAAAGCAGACAGCACACTCAAAAACAAAATAAAAAAAAGTATGCAGATAAATTCTATTTTATTTTTTTAAGGCTTTTATAACTCTAATAGTATGCCATTTATTGTTGCCTATCCGTTGGTTGCCAGGCCGTTGGTCGTTGGAATCCTAATGATTCGTCGTAATTTAGTACTGATTGATTGTTGGTGCTTTCTGGAGTGACAGAAGATGTTGACGATTCTGATTTTCTTTTATTTCTTCTATTAATGATACAGGAAACGACGCAACAAATGATCGCCATGAAAACAACAATTGGCCCCACAATAGCAGCTATCAGTTTGGCCGTTCCGAGCCCAGAGGCAGAGTTGACTAAACCGCTTGTGCTGGAACTGACACTTGAACTGGAGTCACAGTTAGAGGGGCTGCAAGTTCCTGAAGGTCCATAAGCGGTGTTTGTACTGTTAATGCAGTCCAAACCACTACAGTAATCATAGCAATATCCCCCAGAAGAATCTGTACCCCAGTAATAGTAGCCCGTTTTGCAGTTAGCACAAAGGATTGAAGAGTCATAGCATTCATCGCAACTGGTGGTATCACAGCTGCCAGCAGACTTTGCTACAAATGCTAGTGACATCAAATGAAGCAAGAATTAGAAGCGATGTTCTCATAGTTTCTCAAGAGAGATTTTTCAGTCTTTATTGAATTCTAATTATAATTATTGAACAATTACAGGCTCGTTAATAGCTACAAAACTTTGCAGGAACTCCATGGATAAGTTTAATTCAGCTTTACTTAAAATAAACTGAACTTAGCTAAAGTGAGTCGAGGTATGGAGTCGATCTGCATGGCTGATGATTGAAAGCCAGCCTTCGAGATCAATGCTGTGCAGGACTCTTGACAAGGACGCCTATCGGAATCCTAATAACTGACTTAATATTTTAATAAGGTTAATGGAATTAGATCCCAACGCATCCGAAATTCATACAGTGATTCTAATTAAATTGCAAAAATAAATTTTATCATGAGCCAATCATGAGATCACGATGGCTTCTCAATGAAAAGTCAGGCTCTTTGGCAAACAAAATTCGGTAGAGATGGAGCAGCTCAAGGTAGATGTAGATGTAAAGGAAAAATATCTGCAGCCTCTCCCAAAGTCCCTAGTTGGGGTCTGACTTGTCAATGGAGTTTGAAAAAGAGGAACTTAAGTTGTTTGACCTTTTGAACCATAACCGATGAGATAGTAATGGCCTGAGTGACATGTGGAGCAATACTCTGGCTAGCTCGATGGTAAGTGACGCAGTAACTTCCTGCCACAGGTAATAGAATGTGCTACATAAATGCCAGTGACAACGATGAACCGGAGATAGAAGAAGCTAAGCTCTATAGTTGTAGAGAGAATCTTTAAAGTTAGTCGAGATAATACTTGAATACTATTTAATTGATTTATTGGGCAATTAAGTGCTCGCTTGCTATTGGACAAGTTTGCTAAAAAGAGACTAAGTTGAGCTAAGCTAAGAAAATAGGTACTGATGAGAAATTAAAAAGGTGGACACAACAGATAGCAGGTTGTAATTGGTATCGATGTTCTTGATTGGTATAGAGATTTTCAGCTAGCATCCTATTAATTATTGTTCAGGTTAGGAATAAATCATCACTGAAACTCACTATATAAGCCTCAACATTTACATCTAATGTCAATGACCAAGGTCTTGGACTATTGAAACACCTTACATATCTTTTGTTCTAGTGCGGAATGACCATTTTTCTCCCTCATTGAAAATTTATCATCTAAGAAAGTTGTATCATGGCAAATGTAATGCGGTGTTCAGTAACAAATTAGATCTTGGAATTGATAAATGTAGAAACTCTCTATATATGCTGAATTAAGAGTCGAATGTCGAAGCTGAAAATTAAACGCCGTCACCACAGCCAGTGTAAAATGCAGATCGGGCAAGACAATAATTGTTTTATCTGATCCTATTCGATCTCTTAACCAAGCAAAATATCCAAATTACAATTTTATTCATTGAGTAAGTCACATCATACAAATACTATCGTTATTTTGTACACGCTCACTTTCCTTCTCCTAATATTTTCAAAATATCAGGGTATGTTCCTCAGAGTCTTATTTGGGGGTCACTATTCCTTCCCTCAACGATAACTTTAATGCTATGAAAGTACGAAATATACCAAAATGGGTATCAAGGAAAATTATGAAGTGGTACGAAGCAAAGATAAACTTTTTGGAATGAATATTCGTCTACATTCAAGAAGCAGACAGCGTACGCAACCAAGGGGGAAAAAAAAGCATGAAGATATATAATTCTTTTTTCAGTAGGCGGGTTCTAATAGTAAGCTTGTTGCCCGTATGCTGGTTGCCCATATACTGGTTGTCCATATGCTTGTTGCCCATAGGATACCTGCCCGTACCCTGGTTGTTGGAACCCTGATTGGTCGTAGCTTACCACTGGCTGGTTGTAGGAACTTACTGGTGTGACGAAAGATGTTGTTCCTCCTGAGATTCTTCTCTTTCTTCTTTGCTGCATAATACAGCAAATGACACAAGTAACGATTAAAATGAAAACTGCGATTGGCACTACAATCACAATAATCATAAGGGTCGTTCCGAGTTTAACAGCGGAGCTGACAGTACCACTGTAGCTGGAACTCGAACTGGAACTTGAACTGGAACTTGAACTGGAGTAGCAGTTAGAGAAGGTGCAAGTTCCTGAAGGTCCATAAGCGGTGTTTGAACTATCAACGCAGTACGACCCACTACAGTAGCTATAGCAATACGCCCCATAAGAATCTGAACCCCAGTAATAGTAGCCTGATTTGCATTTAGCACAAAGTGTTGAAGAGCCATAGCATTCATCACAGCTGGTGCTATCACAGATGCCAGCAGAACTTGCTACATATGCCAATGACATTAATGAGACAAGTAGAAGAATAAGGGACGTTCTCATGGCTAAGGAGAGATTTTTCAGTTTTTATTGAGTTCTAATTATAATTATTGAGAAATTAAGAATCGTTACGAGTTGCAAAATTTGTTTGGAGTTAAATGGATTATTTAATTGAATTTAAGTTACAAGAAACTGAGCCAAACTGAGTACCAGGGTAAAAAGTCAATCTGTATGCTGGCGATTGGTAGTGCAGAACTCTAGACTAGGACCTCTATCAGGGTCCTGATAAGTGGTTTCATAATTTTCCTGGTATTAGATCCCAATACATCCGAAATTCACACAATCGGTAATTCTAATTAAATCCCAAAAATAAAATTTATCATGAGCCAATCATGCGATCACGATGGCTTCTAAATGAAAAAGTCGGGCTCTTTGGGGGGAAAAAAATCCCCAGAGTAGGATAATTCAATTTATTCGGCATTGATCTGTCAGAAGTAAGCGTGTTTTTAGGTCTAACTGGAGTTCTATATCCAAAAAGCGATAAAAAACATTAAAACACCCAAAAATAGACGTTGAGTACGTGCTTTTTTTTGGTTTTTGTTAAAAAAAAAATAAATTTCGACAAATTGAATTTGCCCGCATGCCAATCCCTTGAATTCAATGTTTCCAACGTTTTCACCTCTAACAAATTTAATAAGCAGTGTGCTATACGGTTGAGAAATACCACAAAAAACTGAATTTTTAATGATTTTCACAATGCTTTTTTTCCTAATCTCCAAAGGTTGTCGTTGAAAAAAACAATAGAGCAAAACTGAAGGAAAATCATAAAAGCGAATTAATAGCTTCAAAGTTATCACTCGAACGCTTCAAGCTTCTTTAGTTCTGCTGTAGTTTTTCATTTAATCAAATCTGGCAAGTGTGATATTTTCGCTTAACCTAGCGACAATTTCTTTAGACTTCTAACAAGTTTACAACTTTGTACTATTGATAAGAGAACTCAATAGGTCTGAATACGAACTCCTACGAGGAAGATGAAGAAGATGAGTATTGATGTACAGATCTACTTCTGAATAATTGAAATTTGAAAAACGAAAAATAGAACTCCTGATGGTATATATCTGAAATTAGATTGATGAGGCTCAATAACACGGTTTTTCTCTTGTGAAAAGTATGCTTGAAATAGCTAATAGTCATGTACATAAATTTTATTATAAAATATGAACTATTTTGCACGGATCCTCTAACCTTCAATAGGAGCATTCTCAAACCTCAGAGTTTCTCAGAGGACTTAGAATAACATTATCTCCTTAAAGTTAGCACTGAGACATCATGAAGAATAGCTGAAAAATTGAAAAAAGCCCACAAGAAGTTAGTGAATAAAAACTAAATAGTTGAGTATAAGATTCAGTTTTGATATATGTGAATAGTACTACTCCTCGTGCATATAACAATAACACAACATGATCACTTACAATTGAGAGTTCCACGAATTAAAAGATTAGTAGTAATAATAGTTCTCTATCTTGCCTTTTTTTCAAGGAACATCAGACAATTATCATTACAGTTGTCAAGAACAGCGTAATTGAATCTCTCTCACCACAATCATAGCGGGTTTCAACCTTATTCGTGGATGCAGAGGAAAAGTATGTGCAGATTTCCGAGTTTCCCCACTTGGTGTCTGACTTGCCAGTGACACCCGAAAGCAGGTGAAGCTTAAACGATAGCATAGTAGTAGCCTGAGTCTCATGTAGCGCAATAAGCTGAATGGCACATGGCGCAATAATTGCTGCACAGGTAAGAGAATTTGCTATGTACGCCAATTACGTCAATGAAACGAAGACCAGAAGCAGCGAAGCTCTCATTGGCTCTAGAGAGAATCTGAAAAGTTAATTGATTTTCTTGAACCCTAATTATAATTAGATTATTTCATTCTGAATAAATGATTAAAGACTGCCAAAATTTCCTGTATTATAAAGTCAATCAAAGTTAGTCGAGGTCTTGAGTTAACCTGAGACTCCTAAAAATTTCTATGTTTCTCTAACATATAATGTGATTTATTGCTCCAGGGGACCATTTAGAACAGGAGTTTTGAAAAGAAAGAATATGCATTCTTTCTTTCTCTCTCTGTCTTCATTGGTATGAGAGCTCATTGGAAATTCTGCTGACTGATCGAATAATTTTATCGAATTCTGAGGCTCAGAGATAAGAACTGTGAACGAATCGAATTTTATTCTAAATTATAACAAGCCCATGTTGTCGTTAGAAATTCCTTGTCTTCCAACAAATAAGGTCTCCGTGTAGTTGCTATGAGTGTTCAGAGAAAATGGAGATATGCTGAATTATCAGCGTTTCGTACATGATCAACTTCCAAGCCCGACCTCTCCAAGTTAGCTCTCATGTGCTCTGAGATCTCTAACAAACATCACAGGCGAAGGCGGTTTCGAATCTAATTAATGAAAAATTCTCCAACTTTGGAAGGTTAATGAAATGTGGTCAATTGAGTTCATTAACTTCTATTGAGAATTCCGATAAAAACATGACGACTCTTGACACCACAAGCATTTTGTCTTCGCGCTTTATTGCCGGAATAAATAATACTATGAACATAATTTTCGAAATAGGAAAAATATTGGTGTGCATACCGCACTTTGTGGTGAGATGAAGGAATGAACTTTAGGTCTATTGTTGAGTTAATGAGTAATTTGAGTTTGAATCGATCTTAGTTCCTGCTGAGAAGGGCTTCTCTCTTTCACAATGTAAATTTCGAATCCTTAAACGAGAATAACTTTCTTTCGAAATGCAAGTGACATTAAATTTGCTTCTCACTTTCACTGGAATCATATTTAACAGTTTATCATTTGTACTGACAATGCGTCCTCCTGTTTTGGCAATAAATTTAACTACAGCAACTCAAAGAAAGAGCTTGAATCTTTGAAGAAAAACTCTGAAGAAGCTATCTTAAGATTCATTCGTGTATTGTCAGTAGCAGAGATAAACATCAAATATAGGGATTCCTGATAATAGATAGATAATTGGATAACAACAAACAAAAAATGAAAATAACATATGAAAAATTTTCTTTTGAGGAAGATACTTTGATTGAATAACGTCCGACTATTCAATCTTTAATATTTGTAAACCATGAATGGTGATTGTTGTTGCCCGTACGCTAACCCTTGGATTTCTTGTGGCTGCTGTAACATTTGAGGCTGCTGTTGATGGAATACTAGTGGCTGCTGTTGACTGAATACTGGTGGCTGTTGTTGATTGAATACTAGTGGCTGTTGTTGGAACTCTTGTGGTTGCTGCTGAAGTATTTGAGGCTTTTGGATCTCGTGCGCCTGTTGTTGGATTCTTTGTAGCTGAGGCTGTAACATTTGTGGTTGTGGGGTCTCTTGTGGCTGTTGATGGATTATTTGCGGTGGTTGTTGTAGCATTTCAGGCTGTTGGATCATTGGTTGGTACCGGTGGATCTCTGGTGGTTGTTGTTGCTGCTGTGTTTGTTGGATTACTGGTAGTGCTGAAGATTTCAGCTCTATTCGATTCTCGTATTTGGGCGTTAGAATTTGCTCGTCATTAGGCACTGGCTGCTGGTAGGAGGTTGATCCAGACCCTCCTGAAGAGGCAGGAGTCGCTGCATTCGTCCTAGCGGTCACTAATTTTCCCTTTTTTCCAGCTTGCACGATACAACAGCAAATGCAAATAACGATTATCACGAACACCACTATTGGCACCACAATTACGACGATCAGGAGACCCGTTCCGAGTCCTGAGTTGCCGGCAGAACTAGTAATGTTGGCAGTAATGTTGCATTGAGTTTTAGACATGCTGCATGTTCCTTTATCCCCGTACCGTGTGTTATTCGGGTCAATGCAGCCACTATTACAGGAGGACCAGCAAAATGATCCTGATGAACCATCAGGATCATCGTCAATAGAATAATAACCATAGCAGGTCTTACACAGATTTGGATTGTCATGGTGACAAGATTTGCAATAATAGTCGCCACACTCAACATAGTTGACTGCGCATGCCAACGACATCAATGAAGCCAGGATAACAAGAAGCGCTGACGATCTCATCTATCTAGAAAGAGATTTTACTTTGTTAATTGGGTTTTCTTGTAATCATAATCAACTCTAATTTTGAATTGAATATATATAGTCGGCAATTGCCAAGCTTCCCTGTTATAAATTGAATCAAAAATAAAAGTTGTTTTAAGCTGAGTTTCTTGGTTGATCTGAATGATCAACATTTGGTAACAGGTCTCTAACACAATAGTAGATCTTAGAACCACTAATAGAAGCATCATTCATTTAGTTGAGTCTGAAGACTTTTCCATAAAGAGCAAGAAAATCTTGTTTTTCTATTTTAGTGTGTTGAGCTGAGTCACCTATCGGGATTCTGGTAACTGGCCTAATTTGCTACCGGATTCTGAGATATCTAAAATAATCAACAAAGATGCAATTAAATCCGAAATAAAAGAGCTTAGTACGCCATTAGAAGCTGTCGACCTTCTGCTGGCTCAGTGAGTATTATATGCAGAGGGATCGGCAACGCGACCGTTGCTTTGATGATCTTGACAGTCCTTAATTTGGAATCAATCAGATAGTTTCTCATTCCATCCCATTATCCATCCTATTTCATATTTGCTATCTCAAATTACATCCTCAAATGTTTTTTTAATGGGAAATTACGAAGACTTGAGTTCGAATTAGATTAGTGACCCTAGCGACAAGTTCGCTTTGACTTTCAGAGCCTTTACCTTTACAATTAATTCAGAAAATATACTATGTTTCAAACTAATTTCTCTGTGAGGGGACCGATTATTTGGTGGTAAAAGCATTTCGGAGGATGTGTCCGACAATTTTTCCTATAGTTT
>ENA-UOTZ01001602-UOTZ01001602.1-compost-metagenome-genome-assembly--contig:-NODE-1602-length-14761-cov-49.387633_pt1 | contig 14761 bp, 11 predicted proteins | sample MGYA00238144_ERZ746983 | MGnify/ENA primary metagenome ERZ746983 (study PRJEB28759, sample SAMN06268863) | compost metagenome | isolation source: single cell | place: USA: California, Emeryville, Joint...
ATAGCTTACATTGTAGACTCGAGCTTCTTCAAAGTAGTGTATAAAATCAACAAACAGACAGAATCGAATAATTAACTCTCTAAAATGTGATATGATATCTCCACAAAAGCAAAAATTGCATACTCTTAGCTTATAAATTTTTCTATAGCTGAGTAATTAAGTGGTTACGCATTGTATGAATACCAATCTATCTCCAAGAAGGTTGCTTTTGGTTCTTTTTCTTTTCAAGAAGTAAGAATTTTTCCTCCTGGTCTTTCAAAAACTTTTGAAGTGTTCTTTCAACTTCTTCCTTTTTATTGTACTCCTCGCGACTGGGCATAACTTGCATTCTTGGATCAGTATTCTGATCTTCATACCGTTTTTCATTCATAAGATTGCTTATAATTTCTGGGAAGAGCGATTCCACAATACTTGATGACTTTTTCTGCCGTTTTGGAGACCGCCTTGAAGAGATATTTCTTGGCGTTGTATCAATACTTTGAGAATTGCTTCTGGATGTGTTGGGCTTGAAAGAATCTCGATTTGCACCCAGAGGAACGCGTTCATTTAAATTCTTCCTCGAGACAGTGCCCTGACCCTTTGCTACCTCATCTTGCTCTCTTTTATCGGAAAACCTAACCTTTTTCGCGCTCGAGCGGTCAGTTTGGTCAAGCCCTCTTGCAGTACTTGGAGAAGTTGTAGAGGCCTTTGAGTGATTTCCTGGTTTCACAAGACTGAACGGTTTCATGTTTCTTTTCATTGCGGCTATTTTGCTAAGAGTTTCTTCAGAATTAGGAGTATTATCGTGACTTGTCAGTGGTCTTGCTGTCAATGGTGCATTCTTAATTACACAGCTACCAGGTTTTTTCAAAGAGATTGAGGTTCCTCTCTCTGAGAATTCTCCTCTATTTTTAGTCATGTGAGCTGTTCTAGCCTCAGCAATTTTTTCAATATTTTTGGACTCTGAAGCGACAAAAGATGCTCTGCGATTCAAGCCACTCCTCATAAACATGAGACTAGGACTTGGCTTTAATAATTTGGCTGGTTCGGGTTGAAAGATTAGTTCTTGTCGTTTGTTGGCTTCTTCTTGCAAAAACAAATTTTCTCCTAATTCAAAATTTATTGAACGGACAAGACAAGGCTGTGAAACTCCGCTAACACAGCTGCTTCTTCTTCTGTGATCAGGCTCCAACGCATTCGATTTGCTCTGATTGAAATGCTGATTTATTTTATTCTTTTGAGGAGACCTATCGACGCTTCCTTCTTTTTTTGGGCTACAGTCGCTTATACTGGAAATCTTCTTACCTGCCTTTTGAAGAAGCTTCAAATCTTCATTTGTTCCTCTAGGACTCGCTCCAGTTGTATGCGCTCTTTCTGATAGATTACCTTTACTTTTCGTGGGTGTTCCTGTGAGAGATGCTCCCTTTGAACTCCTTTTTCTCTGCTTTCTCTAAATAAGAGTATGAGGTATAAATAGATATTCAGACTTTTACCTGAGATGGAAGTATCGTTAGTAAAAACTCTTTAACTTTCTGTTGGAATTCCAACGATCGTGAGCTTCTCTCGGATTTTTGAAGGATAAATGAGGAATTTGCCGTGGTAATAGGTGTTCCTGACTTTGACCTTTTGTTAAAAGGCAAAGTAGAAGCTAGTTCCTCCTGATCTTTTTTAGCTCTCTCCTGCTCAACCTTTTTTTTCAGTTTTGCTAATTTTGCTGATTTTTGTTTTTCAAAAGCTTCCATCCTCTCAAAGAAGCTCCCTAGTTCATTGAGCGAATGAGACATCTGTTATCGACATTAGCATTACCATGTTTTCCTTTACTTGACGATTTGTTATGAGCACGTTTCTGAGAATTAGCAGAACTTTTGGAACGATTACTTGGGGCCAATAGCTTTTCAACCAGATTAGTCCTGGAATCATTAGACCTTAGAAGCTTGCTTTTGAAGGATTGGTTGGTGATATTTGATTGAGTTTTTTCAGTATCTTCATTAAAACTCAATTCAAACGCATGACGGAAACTTGAGGTTATCTTTGAGTTTCCTTTGGGAAAAGCGATTGGGCTCAAGTTTTCGTTTGCTATGGCTAAGGTATTTTTCGATTGATTTGCAGATTTCGGCGGTGAGTTTTTGATTTTCTCGCTCCAGTCGGTTGGAACTCTGTTGATTTCCTCCTCTGTGAATGTTGCCAATAATTCATTCAAAGTGGTCCTTCTGGTCGCTATCGTGCTATTCACCGGACTTTTTAATAATTTTTCGGAGCTTCTTCGAGTTTTTTCATGTGATTTATCTCTTGTTACAGGAGATCGTGTGACATTCGCAGCCATCTTTGATTGTTTCTCTGTCATTTTCAGCAAAGTTGCTTTTTATTAGATTTTTCAGTTGATTAAAATTTATATTTTGGCGATCTTAAGGTTCGCGTAAAAAATTAACGTACTTATTGAGTTCTATCATCATATCTCTGAAAAGTCCGCCTCTAGCTCTAAATGACTAACAATTCAAACGCAGTTTCTAGACATGGTGAAATATTATTGATATATCGACAATAGTTGCCTATATTCGAGCTTGCCTTTGTTATTTGTATAAATCGAGAATTTGCCAAAGAACCATAGATAAATGTAGAAAATGTATTCTTTGTATTAAAGTGAAAATGACAGCAAAAATGTTTTCCTATGGCTTTATGGCTTCAAAAAAAACTATAATTAAGCAAACTCTAAAAGCACTGTGTATTAAAGGGTGTTAGCACGTTAGCTTTGCCAAAAGATAACCCCACAAAATTTCATGTATAAAAAATAAAGTCTCGACCACGATTTCAAATAGCACGAATCAGGACTTGTTAATTGGATCAAGCAATTAGAGTTTTTTCATTCAGACGGCGTGTAGATCTTCAAAGAGCCATCTTTTGACCCACTTACAACAAATGCACCGTCAGCAGAGTAGCTTAGAGTTGTGACCGGTCCTATAAATTCATTTCAAATCTTCGTATAACTCAAGATTTTTTTTTTTCTTACCGCTGTGATGGCAAATCGTTGAAATATTGACATAATCTTCTTTAATCTCCACAGTTTTAATTGAATTGTCGCTGCAGCCCAATACTATAAGGTGTTTCCTCGGCCAAGCCAAGCAATTAATCGATACTATGATTATTTTTCACCAAGAATTATCTACTTAAGAAACAATTGTAATTTTTACCTGATTCGCCGATATCGCGCGTGAGCATCACTCTTCCTTTATCCGCAAGATCAAACACCTCAAGACAGCCATCAGAAGACCCCGTAGCAACTTTAAAATCATCTGCTCGAGCAACCAACGATCTGATAGGCTCTATGTTAGAAGAGATATAAATAAATAGTTTTGTTATGCTTCGTTACTAGTTTGCGTATGTGGGAGCGAATCAAGCACTTTCTTCGCCGTCACATCGACAATTTTTGATTTCTTATCTTCCGAAGATGATACGATATACCTTCCTCCTGCTAGCCAAGCTAATCCTCGAATACAATCTAAAAATTGGTAGTCGATTAACAACTGTCGTACCAAGCAACGTACCTTGATGTACTCTGAAAAATGAATAGATAAGCGTTTTGTTTTCAAGGTCAAGGATTTTGATTGAGTGATCATAAGCTCCAGTCGCGATTATCGAACCTTTAGGTGCTGCTACCATCGTAGTGATTGGTTCTGCAATAATGAGTTCAAAGGGTTTGGTTCGTCAATTTGGCAAGAAGTCATTACCTGGATGAATCTCATCGAACACGTGAACTACCTTTCTTTGTTCAGGATCAAATACTTTTACTGTACAATCTTCAGAACCAGAAGCAGCGAATCTCCCGTCAGAAGTCCACACCATCGCGGTTATTGGTCCTAACCGACATCGATTATTTCAATTGGGAAATATTGGAGATTTACGGGCATGAACTTTATGGAAATCGACCAACACTTTTCGTTTTGCAGCATCGATGATTTTAACAGTACAATCTGCTGAACCTGTGATAAACTGCTTTCCATTGGGCGAAAAATACACGGAATTAACAGATCCTATAGAGGATATTTTTATGACTCGCAGACAATAGGTGTACCTTTATGTCCTCCATCGATTTTACAAACGAATCCTTTTCCTGTGACATTAATAATCCTCACAGTACAATCTGCTGAGCCTGCAGCAATAGTATTTTCTCTTGGATTCCATGAAACTGAATATCCGCTATCTAGGGTGTTTTAGGCCACTTAGTTACCTGAGTTATTCATAAAAAATTGTTACCTTCGAACAAAGCTTCAAAAGATTTCACGGCCTTATGTGTTTTAGCATCAAAGATTTTCACGGCATTATCACTTCCGGTTGAAGCAATATAATTATCGTCACGAGACCAGCTTAAACTGTGAACAATTCCTAAATGATTAAATGAATTTAGCGTTTCTGGTACCAGAAAATACCGATATGAGCGTCTTCGATAATCGCAATAACTCTCTTTTGGAGAAAATCGATGATTCTTATGGAACAGTCAACGGAACCCGAAGCAATATATTTCCCGCTTTTGGACCAAGCTACTGATCTGATTGCATCTATTCGCAGTGGATAATTACAATAAACGCAATTTTTGATAGGGTCTTACTATCATGCAGATGATCGAAGGTTAACATGATGCTTTTTGATGTAAAATTCAGAACTTTCAAGCATTTATCTGCAGATCCAGTCGCAATTAAATTTCCATTCGAAGACCAGGAGACAGCATTGATATCAGCTAGAAAGCAGGTTACGTTTGCAATAATCTGCGAAAACTATGAATCGAATTACCTTTATGGAGTTCATTATAGCTGTAAACCACCACTTTAAGACTGCAATCAATGATTTTCACGCTCAGATCGGATGAACCCGTCACGATATATATACCATCTGGTGACCAAGCAATCGAGTTGACTTGTCCTGGAGGTCCCCAATTTAAGTGTCAAAAATTGATAAATTTCAAAAGTTACTATGGTGAATATCATAAGCCATTGGGGACGTGCCGCTTTGGATGTCATGGATTTTCACAGAACAATCGACCGAGGACGACGCCACCAGTAAGCTCTTCGGATTCCAAGCAACGCACGTAACTTGATCTATTTACCATGTTAATAATCACACACCCATAGTTGAGACGATATACCTCGGTGAATGTTATCAAACGAATGAAATATCGAATAAGTGCTGCCTTGCACATCAAATACCCTAACCGAGTGGTCAGCAGACCCTATTGCAACCATTCTGCCATCATAAGACCATGAAACACTCTCTAAAACAATCAAATTGTTAGGTAATTTCTTCTAACGGCGTATTTACTTATCGGCCCGCTGAACGCATGCCAGAGAGGCAAAATCCCAGATTTTCGAGGCTTCGGTTTCAAGGGAAGATCCATTTTTTCTTCATCTGGACTCCTTTCAATGTATTGATCTGCAAGGTCCTTATATTGCATTTTGATTGGAGATTTTTGAGGTGAGGACCTTTGCGGAGATGGTGATCTCTGCTGAGTCCTTTGCTCAGCAGCTTTCTTAATACTTTGGCTCTCAAGAGCGTTCCAAAGTTGCGCAGGATAAGGACGGTCATTTGGCTCTTTCGACAACATTTGCTTAATAATTTTCATGACGTTATTATAAGCCCATTTTGCCTTTATCTCATCGACTATTGTGATCATCAGCGCTTCATAAACAGTCTCCGATTCCATTTCATTTAGCACCTTCAACTCTTGGGGATCTGCTCTGAGGACTTCTAATAGCACGATTCCCAAAGAAAACACATCTGTTTTCAGGAAAAGCCCTTTTTCTTTGGGCTTATACTCTTTATTCATATTCCACGCAGTCATCAGCTCAGGCGCTGTGTAGATGTTTTTTGGCGGAAAGCGACCCTTTCCTTTTTTCATCGGAGAGCCAGCAGCCTCAACGATCTCGAAATAGTCCTTTACATAACGCCAATCTCCCAACAGGAAGCTCCCATCTGCTTCAGAATAGAAAATATTTTCTGGTTTGATGTTATTATGTGATAGTGGCCTCTTAAAAGTCGCTGAGTCAAGGGCTTTGGAGACGCCGCTCATGATTGCTGAAATCTTTGTCCCGACGAATGCCAGGTCTTTTGTCTTCCAATGCACGTCTATGAGCTCTCTCAGTGAAATATATCTGGGAGTTGCCAGATAGCCTGATCTAGTCTCTGCGACAAGTTCATAGTCTGGAACAGGGAGGATATTCCAGTGCTTTAGTGACGAGAGTAGCTCGATTTCTCTAAAAAACATCTGGTACACGTCAGCAGGAACGTTTTTGAGGACTTTAACAATGTATTCTCTTGCGTCCTGCACTGCACGTACGCGGTAAACGGAGTAGTACTCGCCTTTGGCAATTTCGGCGAGGATGTCGTAATTTTCTTGGAGTCTTTGAGGTAGATTCTTGTCTCTCGGTGGGCTAAGATGAATCATAAAAATTGTCTAAGTGGATCAATTGCTGTGATTATCTGGAAAATAAAACGATTCTCAATAGAATTGATTTCCACTAAAATAAAATATGTATTTTAGTATGAAGAACATTCGCGAAAGATCTGCTTATATATGATGCATAATAAACTTAAATGCAAGTTACACCCACAGATTCAGTGAAGAAAAGAAGCTGGTTTCTATTTTTTTACAAAAAAGGAGATTAATTGTATTAATGAGAAAAGTTCTCTAAAATGTGAGGAAGTCTAAACTTGGTAAGCCCTTTTTTTATACATCAAATCCTTTCAGAAAGCATATTTTGATATTTATTCCTTAATTTAAATGTCTATGATCCTTGCATATTTATTACCTCGAAAGCCATCATGTGCAAAAATTACACATGAATCCATGTGACTACTTTGTAGATTTTTCTACTGAAGATTTTAATATCAATACCGGAAAAAAGCAATTGAGAATAGCACCAGAATTCAGGAAGTTAAGGTTGTGTAATAATGAGAGCTTATTTCTGCTCGGATTATCACTCTTGACTGCTATTGGCTACTTAACGCAATTTAATAATCAGCACTAGGAATACTTTAAAACTCATTTTTTTATCAGGATGGTATCTGCATCAGAAGACTTAGACTTTGGCTCATTTTACTGTCTCGACCACCCGAAATGCGAGGTAGTATATTTCTTGCCCAACAACAACCGCGAGAAGGTCATGCTATGCTATCAATGCGACGCAGAAAGCGAGAACTCTTCAAAATATCTCGATAAACTCAAACCTCATGAATATATTGAGAAAGTAGCTTCTTTCAGGAAGGCCTACCGCACCCTAATCGACAACACCAAAGGAAAAAAGAGCAAAAAAACGCCCAAAGCTTTTGAAATGTACTATGATGAAGAAGCAGAAGCACTTAAAAAGGTCAAAGACGCTCTCGAAGCCGAGAAGGGTCGTATCGAATACTGTTTTGATAAGCTCATGAGCGATCTCCGGGCACTGGTTAAATCAGCTAAGGAGAAAGCACTGAAAGAGATTGACGCTCAGCTCGAAGCTGTTGAAAAAAATTTCTATTACTACCGAGCGAAAGTCATTAGATATTTCCCTGAAGGAGAAGACGAAGAAGAAGAACCCGAAGACATAATTGAGGACCCAAAACGGGAGTTTCTTTCTGCAATAAAGCGATGCGCTGACACTAATGATCTTAATAAATTTATCAAAGACGTCAATGATGATCTTGATGATCTGATTATCTATAGCATTTATCAAAAAGACGACAATAGAAAACTAGCAATGAAAAAAGCAATTACAGCCTTGGAGAAGCATTTACTTACTTTATCCGAAGCGAAACCTAGATTTAAACTAGCGGATGACTCCCTTTCTAATCTAAAAGGCAGTCTTGAGGATTTTTTGAAAGATACCGTAGTCATTGAGAAACCTATCCACACTCTACGGATAGCTAACTGCTATTTCGACTCAAATATCCTCACGACGATGAAACAGCACGATCAGATTCGAGAATGGGTTGATTTGAGTAAGTATGGTAGCATAATTCAGCTCGCTTATCGCGCCTCTCGAGATGGGTTTACACCGCTTGCCTTCCATTTGTGCGTTGGAGATGCCACTCCTACGCTAGTGCTGGTAAAAACGACAGGAGGAAGGATATTCGGTGGATTTTCAGATATTTCCTGGTCTCCGAGAATAGTTTCGAAGTACCATTTAATCCGAGGGGCATGGGAATCGGCATATAGAACCTCATTTAACAGTTTTGTTTTCTGTTTGGATACTCTTATGAAAGTCCCAATTGATTTATCCCAGCGAGATTATGCGATCTATGTCGACAGAGGTAAATGGCCATGCTTTGGCCGTGACTTATTGATTGAAAAGTTCCCTGATGGCACGAACAGAGTTACGTTGAAATTAGGAGAAGTTTATAACATGCCAGAAAAAGATTTCGATCTCACAGGCGCATTCCTGGGAAAACACCCTGAAGAGAGAGAACATAAGATTGAAGAGATTGAGGTGTTTAATTTCTTCTTTTAAATGTAAGTTCTAATGTCGAGAAACAAAAGTTTCTTGTACATGAGAGCTTGATTTAGATTGAGATATTCGCTGCATATAGTGATTGCTTTTGATGACAAATCTCAAGAACTTTGGTTTAGCAAACCTCGCAATAAAGTTTACTCACAAAAATCAAAGAAATATATTGAGAAGAAAAGAAATAGCATTCGTTTGAATTATCACATTGGTTGCGCCTTGAGAACTCAATCGATTTTTCGATTTTCTCACTCCATTAAGAAATCCATCTCGCTTTAACACCGTTATGAGCTCTAAAATGGAGCTAAAATCGAATGTATTGAAAAATGTAGTAATAAAAGAATATTATCGATTCAACAACTGCTAAGGAGTCATACCTTTTCGCATATCCATCCCTTCGAACCGAAACTTCGAGGTTTGAATTCGAAATAATTTAATCACTCAAATCAAAAGGCAATCCAACTTTTTCTTTTTATTTGTTAGTTCTTTACAAATAAGTCAAACAATGGAGCTCGAACAATCTCTTACACGTCAGCAACAGCAACCAAGTAATCAGGGTTTTCTTACACATTCCCTATATTCTAACTAGACCAATCCTCTGAAGAAACTGATCAACGTGCATTCAAAGCAGTCGGCATCATTTTCGTGGTTTGGGCTGCTATTTATTTCATCAGCAACATCGGAAAAGGAGACAGCTATGATGAAAAACTCGCCAGAGAATTAGTTAGCATTGCAAGTATCTCATACTGCGAGCAAGACGAACAAATAACCTTATCATGCGGAATTCATTGTGATCGTTTGAAGGAAGCAGGCTATACTCTCCTAAAATCAAATACGATTCAAAGCACTCCATTCGGCGGAGAATCCTACGTTATCTTCTATTCAAAATCAAAAAATAGACTTGTTGCCGCTTTTCGAGGAACACAAAATGTGTTAGAACTGCTAGGAGAAATCTTCAATTCGTACTCTCTGGAATATGAACTCCAGCCTGACGTAGACGACGCTAGAGTCCAAGGCTATTTCTATACGCAATATTCAGTTTTCATGCGAACTCCTTTCCTCGAAGACATGAAAGCAATGAAAGCGAAATACTCAAGTGCTGATTTTTTTATCACCGGGCATAGTCAGGGAGGTGCAAAGGCGACCCTGGCTGCATTGGATCTGGTTGGAAGTAACGTGTTTAAGAAGGACGAGTTTATTGTGTATACGTTTGGATCGCCAAGAGTGGGAAATTATGAATTTGCTAAGCTCTATCGCAAACAAGGGCCTAAAACTTACCGTGTGGTAAATAACAATGATATGGTTCCGCATTTCCCGCCTTGTTATCTCGATAAGGGCCAATGCGTGCAGGAACCTGATTTCGATGAATCTATGCTATTTTGGTGTCCTTACCACGTCGATGAAGAGGTATTTTATACAAATAGCAATATGTCGAACCAAGCGTATGAGTTTTGCTCGAATGAAGACATGCGATGCAGTAACAAGTATTCGATCTTTAACGGTAGCATTTTGAGTCATTTGCAGTATTTTGCTGAACCAGTAACATGCTCAAAAACTCCAATGAGAATTTAATATTTGTTTTAATCGCCTAAGCATCTAGCAATTCTAATATATTTGAATGCATAGTAAATCGAAACAACTTTACCGATTTAATATGCGTCGTATTTTAATTATTATGATTATCAGGTATTGAACTTCCAAAAATATAAAAAAATTCCCGATTTTTCACAAATTTTCTTTTTGGTTGAGAAACATGGATCCAAAAAATTATAAAGATAAATAAATGTTGCAAGTAGATGTAAACCATGTCGAAGTGCAAGCCATTCAAATAAAGTTAAGTTTTTGAAGGCTTTTGTTTTTTTGTTTTTGGGAAGTTTTGGCTCATAAGTCACATTTTAAATTCAACCTGAATAAAATATCCAACTTCTGAACTTTGGAAGAAGAAGAAAAAAATGAGTGAAGTCCATGTGAATACTGTGATGAAGGACTTACTTGGTATGAAAATATCAACTATTGAGAAGTCCATGCGTGAAAGATTCATCAGATGGCCGATTCTAATGCTAAGTTGCTTTTTCATCGTTTCGAGACACTACAACTACGATATCCCGCAGGGAATTCAGGTTCCTTTGGAAAACGAGCTTGCTCTGAGTTCTTTCAAGTATAACTTGCTCTACACTGTGTATTCCATACCAAATATCATTTGGCCTCTCTTCGCTGGAGCCATCATCGATAAGATTGGCTGCAGACTATCCATTCTCATTTTCGGATCGCTAGTTGTGTTTGGCCAGTCCTTATTTACCTTTGGCTGTTTCCAACAGAATTTCATACTTCTTCTAGCTGGACGAGCATGTCTGGGCATTGGAGGCGAAGCGGTGTTTGTCATAAAGATTCCTATAGCAGCAAGGTGGTTCCGACCGAGGGAGCAAGGATTAGCTATGGGCATCTTATTCGCTGCATCTCGCGCGGGTTCTATATTACAGAGCTCAGTTACTCCTTTTGTTTTTCAGCAGACTTCAAGCATCGGGTATGCTGCTATGGCAGGGGCAATACTTTCAGTTTTCTCACTGCTATCCGGAGTTATTTGGGTAATAATTGATAAAAGTGCTGAAAATTATGACAGAGAGAGGAGGATGATACCCAGTGTAAGAAGACTCAGCTTAGCTGCGATTTTCGATTCAGACGCCTCAAGGATGGAAATGTCACAAATAAAATCAATACCCTTCCTAATCATCTTAATCGCAATAAACGCAGCGTTCGTGTATGGCACAAACTTCACGTTCCTTGGAAATGCGAACCAGTTTTTGCAAGACCGCTCTGGATTATCCTCCGTCGAAGCTGGCAGCTACATAAGTTATTTGTATATCGCATCAACAATTGGATGTCTCCTCTTCGGGAAGCTCGTTGATATGATCGGACGCCGAATTATCGGGATCCTCGTGGGAACAGGTCTCTTTGCTATTGTATATATTGTGTTAATCCTGATTCCCAATTGCGATGGTTGCATTACGTATCTGTTCCCTATGCTGTTGCTTGGAGTAGCGCTGGCGCTTTGGACTTGTTGCTTGTTCCCTTGCATAACTCTGGCTTCGAGCTCGAGTACAGTGGGGACTTCTATGGGTTTTGTTAATATCATGATGAATATTTGTCAAACGATTTTTCCAATGCTGACGGGAGTTCTGCAAGGAAATCTAACGGACTATGAAAGCGGATATTATAAACCATTGCTACTATATATATCAGGAGCAGTTTGTGCTTTTTTCTCGGGGATCTTGTTATTGATTTTTGACACGAAGAAGTTGCTGAATGCGAAGAGTTTGGAACAAGTGATTGCGAGTGTGAAATTTTCTTCTCAATATTCGTTCGCGGCGCCTGGACTAGATGAAGATAAAGACGAAATGGACATTAAAATTGAAGAAAATTAAAGCCTTCGGCTCATAAGATAGATGTATACGTAAGAGAGAAAGGACTTAATTCACTTGAGATGTTCTCGCTATTCAGAGTAAATGTGACATTGCATACTAGCAAAAATTAATTGGTTAGTTGTTCGGTATCCAATTCGAGACACTGAGATATTTAAAAAATAAAAGAGTATGTTACTTCTTAAGAAAATTAAATCTCTATTCATCAACATCTCACACCCGATGTATATGGAGAATGTAGAAAATGAGGCTTATTATCTCTCACAAATTGAAGAAAAATAAACAGAGCAAACATTCGTTCTGAAGATTTTGAAGATGAGACTCGCAAGAGAATTACAAAAGTGTTATTCTGAGTGAATCAAATGCTCTTTAGTAGTACATCCTCATCAATCATATTCCACCTAAACGATTAAACTAGTATTTTTGTGAGATATCGGTGAAATTCAAGGGAATGCTTTGTGGAATAAGTTTAAATCAGGTGAAATCGAATTCAAATTAAATTAAGTAAAGGCGCATTTCAATATCAAAGGCTTAATTCCATCACAAGTAATGAGAATAATATTTTATTACTCAGGTGAATACCTATGCGGATTTACTTCTCTGTGAATCTAATAAGTTCTGCACCGCTATAGTCTCTCTGTTTTGATCTCCAACGCTCTTTTTCAAAACAGAAAGCGCTTTTCTTCCCAACTCAATCCCAGCGTCTTTCTTTCCAAGTTTCATTTGAATATCCGCTGCCATTACCAATAATCTCCCGAGCTCGTAACTATACTCTCCCTTTGACGCCTCTTGGAACCCCATAGCTTGTTCAATACTCTTCGCAGCTGACTCAAGATCCCCTTTCCCTATGTAATATTCCGCCATTTCTTCAGCCAGCATCGTTTGATAGTTTCTGGGATCTGCTCGGAGAATTTCTATATCGATTTTTGCTTGATCTATTAGCTCTCTGGCCTTTTCAAATTCCCCAAGCTGATTCATCAACGCGACTTTCTGAATCTTCAACTGAACGAGCTTCTCGTTTTGATCTCCGAGCTGCTGCTTATAAATCCGATCAACACTCTCAAGCATCTGTAGAGCGATTTTAGGTTTGTTCTGAATCCGGTAAATATCAGCAATTTCTCTTGATAATTCAGCCATTTCAACTGAATTTTCTCCAACAATCTCTTTCGCAATTCCCAGCGCAGTTGCTATCACTGGCCTGACCCCAGCCTCTTCAGCTTTATTATCCAGCGATGAATATCCCGCTATGCTGGCAAGTCCGAGGTAAGATTCCACCATTAAATACGCTCTTTCAGGGTACTTCCTGTAGCAAGTAAGCGCTTTCTGATAGTATTCTTTTGCTTCAACATTTCTACCCATAATATGCAGGCATTTCCCTATCTCGGCATATCCTTGTCCAATTATCCATTCCTCGACTGATTTATCCTCCTGACGAAGCTTCAGACACTCTTCAAAGTTTGCCAAAGCTTCAACATAGCGGCCTAAGAAACTATAGTACGAGCCTATTGTCTGGTAAATTTCAGCTAGCGAGCCGCTTTTTGGGCCTTCTTTTTGAATAATTAACTCCTTAGCGTTTTCTAAAGCCTCAAAAGCGCGAGGGTAATCATGCAGATTAATATGGCAAGCAGCAATGTATTTGTAAGAGTTCAAATGAGACTCCATTAGATAATTTTCATTATCAGAGAGTTTGCTTTTCAGATCTAAACTCTTTTGAAAATGCTCCAGCGCTTCTTTCGGCTTGCTGCGTTCTTGAGTGAGGAGTTTATAACCTTTTTCATCCATCTGCTTTATCATTGAAAGAGTGTCATAACTAGTAAACATGAGGCGACACTTGCTGATATCGACTCGAAATTCCTCAGCGGGATTCAAGAGTAATACGATGCTTTGAAGAAATTGAATATCAAGAGTAGGGTTTTTTCGAATGATATCTTGCATGATGTCCTGCAGGAGAATCTGATACTCTTCATCGCGGAGACTCGTGTCTAGATTCTGAATGAAACGCTTATCGACACCAAGCATCTCTAGTCCCACCAAGGCCAAGGAATACACATCTGCTCTCAAAAAACTTGGAATTTTCGTATTGGTGCCAATGCTCAGTGGTGGATGATTTTGGATATAAGTATCTAACTCTGGAGCGTGATAATATTTCGTTTGTTCGTAAGGTTTGCAAAAAGCTTCCGGATTCTTCTCTAAGTTCATCAGGGCGAAGAGCTGAGGGCTCCTAATATCCATTAATTTGAACTTTCCATCATGCATTATGATATTTCGAGGGTGAATGTTGGTATGGCTAATACCGAATTCCTTTTGTAAATAGTCAACGAAATCGAAGGCTTGGCCTAAGACTTGGGCTATTTCCATGTAATGAAAAGGTTTATCAGGATTAATGAGCTTTGATAGAGGATCTCCGAAGTGTGTGAAGTACGAAAGCTCATTTTCCTGCGCGTTGAAGCTGCTATCCCAGATCGCGAGGAAATTTTCGTGTTTTATCCTAGAGGAAGTTTCAATATCCTTGCTGATTAGGTCTAGTATCTGAGGATTATTCGATGAGAATTGTTTGAAGACCACGTTTGTTCCTTTATGAGAATTGTAAGCTGAATAAGCTTGCGAATAGAGGCCTTCGCCGAGTTTGGTTATGTGAGTGAAACCTTTTTTTCTGAGAGATTCAAAAAGCATGGGAATCTTCGGGTTCCTTCTGAATTTTATTTTAGAACAAATTCATTCGAAATCAGATTCCAAGCTAATTATTGGCTCGATTTTACACTCAAAGCAAAAGTCAATAGCGTTCTCTCGCCAGAAGAAATAAACACAAATGCTTTCATTAAATTAGTAAATGATAAGACAAATCCAACGATAAAAGCAAGAAAACTAATTTATTCTAAAGTTGAACTCAGCACA
>ENA-UOTZ01001603-UOTZ01001603.1-compost-metagenome-genome-assembly--contig:-NODE-1603-length-14746-cov-51.278751_pt1 | contig 14746 bp, 12 predicted proteins | sample MGYA00238144_ERZ746983 | MGnify/ENA primary metagenome ERZ746983 (study PRJEB28759, sample SAMN06268863) | compost metagenome | isolation source: single cell | place: USA: California, Emeryville, Joint...
GAGTTCAAATTTTTCAGGAGTGCCACAATAAATTGCTGTTAGAATTTTTCGCAAATACTCTGATTTCAAGTGGTTTGATTGTTAAAAATCGCGACAATTAAATTTTGGAGGTAAATTCAAACATAAATTATTTCAAAGTAGTAATAAAATCACATGGTACTCATCCACGGCACGAATGTCCTGGTCGATGAATTCAGTACCGGTCGACGAAATCCTTACCAGCGCTTCGTGTACTTCCTAACGCATTGCCATTCAGGTACCACTTCCCCTCATTCTAGCATTTGGTCTCACTATTCCTGACATCCAACAGACCATATGGTCGGACTGAACGCCTCCTGGGATTACGGAACCATCTACTGCTCTCCAATTTCAAAACGTATTCTCCAAAGCAAATTTCCGAACATCAAGGAAGTGGTACGTGCTATTTCAAATTTCGACAATCAGAATGACATACATCGTATGTGTAGGTAGCACTTGAATTAAATAAAGATTATACAATCTATCTGAACGAATCGGAGTCATTATACGTGAAAGTTACACTGCTTGATGCGAACCACTGTCTTGGTAAGTGCTGTTTGAGTGGTTTGAGGCGATATTTTATCTGTGATAGGCTCCGTTATGATATTGTTTGAAGGTTATATGGGCACCATACTCCATACCGGAGACTTTAGATTCACTGAGCAGATGATTGAGAACAGTGAAGCACTTTATCCTGGTCATTTGAAAAATCAAGATAACTGGAAGTGCTCAATCCATATCGATGAATTGATACTAGACAACACCTACTGTGACCCTGTTTTCAAATTTCCACCGAGAGTAAGAAGATTCATGCAAGCTGAGAATCAGCTAAAATCAATTTTTGTATATAGCGAGAGGCTTTTGAGTTGATTGTGAAGATAATAAGCGAGAACGAAGACAAAGCGGATAGAGTGCTTATCGCCATTGATAATCTCGGAAAGGAGGAGATGTTGATTGAATTAGCCAACATGTTCAACACGTTAATTGTTGTTAACGAAACCAGATATACCACTCTACAGGCAATAGGACTTTATCTTGAAAAGTTTACGACGAATCCTGAGGAAGGATTCATTGAAGTGATAAGGAAACCGCAGATTGAAGAGAAATTGTATCTCTTACCCCTTTTATTGCAGACTTATTAACCTATCACTGACCGTATCTAGGATAAAGTATCCAAATGCGATATGTATCACTGCGACAGGATGGATAAACGCGCCTTACATCAAATGCAAGAACCAGAGATCGTATATCGTGGCTTACAGTTTACATTCGAATTTCAAAGAAATCGAATCGTTTGTGCGGAGTGTTCAACCAGCGAAGATCACTCCGATAGAGCGAGTACGTACAACCAACACAAAATTAGAGGAGCTGGTCGACCAAGGAGCCTTTGCGTTGAGGAAAATGAAACAGAAAGGGTTGGATAAACTCATTGAATCTTACACGAATATAGACACCCAGTCCAAAGAATACCGAAATTTGCTGGTAATTGCTAGCGAACTGATCCGGTTCATTAACTTTTGGTGTAAAGGACCAAGACAATTGGAGCAATGTCATGCAAGAGCTAGGATTCGATATACAGAACAGCAAAAGCAGTCCAAATGAGCAGAAAAAACAACTAGCAATTCGACCAAGGCCTTATGACTATCGCAGCAGCCTCAGTGGCAGCAAAAAGTAATTAGCTCTCTTCAAAAGTTCTATCTAAAACTCCTCCCATATAAGGCTCAAATTGGGCGCTAAAATTCATTCTCTTGAGACCAATCCCTCTCTGACTGAACAAGAAAAACGATTGATTCAGCTTGTCAATTCACAAGCCATGGATGAGGAGGAGGAGAATTTTTCAAAGCCTAAGACCAACTATCTCGCCCAGAATAAAGTCAAGAGCTTTGATGAAGCGAAGGAAACAGAATCCTCAAGTTCAAAGCTTAGAGAGGAATACGAAAAACGATTAATGTACGAATTTTCCCAAGCGTTTTCTCAATGCGACATGCCTTTCAACACTCTGCCGCCAACAAGCACATTGAATGCGTTATCTCAAGCGCTTGAGAAACGCCAAATGTTCCCAGAATATTTTACAAACACTATCCACGAGGAAGAGGACGAAGATCCTTTCCGTATGATGGCGAGGGCAGAGCATATGTTTCACAAGGATTCTAGCATCCCACTAACAGATATCGAAGAAGTCGCAGAGGATCCTCAACGAGATGAGTATCAACGCCACGTACTTGAAGAGGTCCAAACGCCTATTGCAAAGCCCTCTAAAAAAAGGATCTCGTCGAAAAGGATGAAGGAAGAAAAGCCGGAGAAAACTTCTACGAAAGTCAGCAAGAAAGAGCTGGAAAGGAAAGAGAAATCCCCGAGTGAGCCAAAAAGCAAAAGTAAGAAACCTACGAGTACCTCGAAAGGGAAAGGCCAAACAACAATCGATTCGTTTTTTAGAAAGCCCACAATCGTGACTTCTGATTCACCTCTGATGCAACAACAACGTCCAAGATCTCCAGAGCCTCTTCATAAAAATTTTCCTGGAAAAGAGTCGTCTCGTAGGCCTTATATGAGTAGTGTTGGCTACGGAGTGACAAGTACGTCCTGTAACTACTCGTTCCCTCCGAAAGAGAACCATTTACCGCTGAAAACGATCACTTTTTTTGATCCATAATTGACTGAATAAGCAAGTTGAGAGCTTTGAAAATCCTCAAGAGTTAGCAAATATTAATAGATTGATAAGTCAGTGGTTTGAGAATCAAATTTGTGTATGCAAAAGTCTCGTGCTATGTGTAACTTTAGCTGTTTAAATTTTTCTTCGTGGATCCTCCCTGGTAAAGTATTAATGATAAATTTGATTCCTTCCAATCTTGTGAATTTTATGGAAGACAGCTCATATGTTATGACAAGAAAGCGCTCTCTTGTAGCATACAAAGCAAATTAATATTTTCTGGGCAATGAGATGGTTTTTGTTATTGTTACTCCGGAAAATGTTGAGAAGAGGCTCCTAACTAATTGGGAAGACCGTCGATTTATATATGAAACGCTTCTGCTCGAGAAGTTATTTCGATATAGCTTAACTAGTTTATCCAAAGCTAGAATAGCTTGCCAATTGGGTTTCATATGGTAACGAGTTCTTAGTAATAGCTACCCCCACGAATAATTCGAGCGTATAGAACTCCCATTCCTTGATCAGCATGTATGTGACTTACTTCTACTGAAGAAACTGTTCGCTAATATCTTGTCAAACATACGAAGACTTTTTCAACCAAACATCATGAGAAATGATAAGATTGATGGCCTCAAAATTTTGACTAGGTCCTATTTCTCAATAGAATCTAACGCGGAAAGAGCTTTCCTTGAAGCTTTAAGCTGAGAATAACTTCTTCTTAATGAGAGAGTCGCTTTTTAACTACTATTAATAATTCTGCGAAAAATCTCCCGCGTTTCAAAGCATGGGAAAAAAAGGCGGGAAACAAAATTTATAAGAATTATCATGCGAACCATGCTTCTTTCTTAAGTTTTCCTATAGTGTATCATCCAATTTTGGCCCTATTTACTGAGAAACGGTCCCTTATATCCACTCTCGTGCTAATTAGGTTTCATGTTTAGATACAGCCGGCTTGTTGCGAGTTTTATGTGGAAAATTGAGATAGTTAATTTAATTCAAGTCCGTTCGAGGCGCAGAGTTGATTAATAAATAAAGTATTTGCAAAGATTCAGCGCTTTTGGCGGTATCACAATGAATTCAAAACTTAACCCGGCAGAACAGGACCTAATAAACAAAATTTCCGCCTCTTTTAATCTCGATCCAACCACAAAATCACTGGCGATTGACTTCGTTCAGGAATACAGACAAAACAAATCGAATACAAACATAGTATTTCACTCTTTGATCAGAACAATGTCAACTTACCTCATCCTACCCAGGATATTCATGAGATACTGGACCTCGCGTTTGCTTGCGCGATACTGGTTGCTTCGCGATCCCAATCTGTGAGCACAGTGAATGGAGATAAAATCAGAGGAATTGGAATCTCAATCACTCAATTAATGAGAGTTAATGGCCGATCTCAGGGGTAAATTTTGTGTTACAGAAATCCACTATGAGTTTCTTCTGTCGATGAGTTTTTCGTTTAATATTTTGATTTGTATCTAATGGGCTGAATTTTTAGTGGACTGCAGCGCAACAAAGAGTTTTTTGGGATGCTGAAGGACTTTATCGACACGGTTTCCTTAGAAAGCTCAGTGGTGCAAGGACTGCAGCAAGTCATTGACCGATTCGCGTTTAATTCAACGTTTTTTAAGAAATATAGCAATATTATTGATCAACTGGGAATCCTTGAAGAGTAAATGGTCTTTGAATTGCTTTATGAATAATGGCTTTATTGCATATATAGAGAGGAGTATATCGCAACTTTGAGCAATATGGGATGGCTGCTGTTTATCAACGCAAAACGACAAATCCTCAACAACCGGACAGAATTCGTTGATTCGATCTACTTGCTCACAGTTACTTTGGCTCATTTGCTCACTTACTTGCCTCAGAAGATCCGAGTGAGCTACTTCGAGAAGTCACATCTCAATATCCGTAAGATTATTTGTGGAAACAAGTTATTTGACATATTGTGATACAATTCCTGCAGGAGGTGAACAAGACAGCACAAGGCGAGCAGAAGCTATTCTTGATGAAATAATGAAACTACTCAGTCTCCAGACACCCCGAGAAGCGGTTCAATTGATTAAGCACAGTTTAGAGGAATGCATTCAAAAAATTTGCAAAACTGAGGGGATTAAAACCAAAGAAGTCGATTCATTCGAAGGAATGTTTGATCAGGAGAACATCAATCACAATCTCAAGGTGATCGAGCGATATTATCAGAAGAAATTGGACCCAGATGATTTTGATGAATGCTACTATGTCAAGGATAAGGAGATTTGCACTCCTTCAAAGTTCACTCCTTTTGCGCGGCAAGGAGCAGCAAATAAGCTCATAAGCTCATTCAAAGGGACCCCAGGAGGTGAGGAGCTTCACTCAGGCATTAAATTAATGGTCAATGGGAGACGACCTTTCCAAGCTCAGCGCATACTGGATTATGAAACCGCAGACAACGTGACCGTGAATTCACAGCTTCGCGACATTAAATTCAATAAAGCAACAGCTCAGTCTCCAGCCCCTCGCGTCGCATCTACCCCGATGTCGACTGCGCTGCAGATGTATGCTTGGCTGAATGAGAAAGTGAAAAAAATCAAAAAGGTACTCTTTTCGCGCGTTCTCCTCCTCCTAACATTTCCATTGGTAGATCCCTTCAGATACTCTTGAGAGATTCCTGAACACCTTACCGGAAGTACAACAGAAAGAAATCCTCTCGAGGGTCGATCGTCTGATAAAGAACGTTTTGGACAGGGATATGGAAGAAGATGGGGCTCTTTCACGAAAAGGTGACTACAAAAACCAAATTCGAGCTCTGTACTTTAAAGTACTGGAGGAATTGCTTTTAGAAGAGGAGAAAAAAGTGCACAATCAAAATTTAGCCGGGGTTCTGTTGAATGAGGAGTTCCATAAAGCCTTGATCGCGTGCTGCATTGAAGCCACGTTTTTCGTGAACAATTATACAAATGAGAACTTGACGTTCTTAAAACTCCTCGAGCTCTGCGACACTCAGCCATTTGAATTCTGGATGATTATCATGAGCTTCGTGCGTTTTGACCCCCATATGCCGACGCCAATTCGGAAACACATGCATGAGCTCGAAACGAAGATAGTAACGCAACTTGCTTGGAGGAAAGGCTCGCAAGTTTATCAGCTAGTCGTCCAGCTTTTCGAACAAAGCAAAAGCAGCGAAACTGAAGCAACTGGCTCAAAAACAAACGAAACCACACGAGAAGCAACTCACAATTCCAAGTAAATGTCTGCTTTCATGTGCAAAAATGTTAATTATAGCAAATTTAGCAGCATCGAGGAAGAGAAGGCCTCATCGACAGATGTTTTTCAAATTCCATGTCCTTCTGGTTCGCAAGGGAGCGTCTCCTCTGCTACTAACAAGCTCAAAAAGATCGAACCCACCTACTCTCAACAAGTATCATGACGATTTTAAATGACTTTACTAATCTCGTGTCGCAAATAAATAGACATTCTTCAAGAGAGTTTTGACATATGCCGCTCTTGAAATTCAAAGACTCAGCGAATTACTCAAATTAAACGAAAAAATTTCCGAGCAAATTTGGACCACAATCAAATACGTGCTTTCTACCGAAACATCTCTGCTGATTGACCGCCATCTCACTCAGCTGATCATCTGCACAATATATGGCGTCTGCAAGAGTTTAGGCAATCCTCTCAAATTCCAAGAGATTATTCAAAAGTATCAGGAGCTGCCAAATTACAATAAAAGCGAGTTAAACACACTGTTCCAACAAACTTTGATGCATGGAGATCAGAAGGCTGATGTAATTACGTTCTACAACAGCATCTACTTGGCGCAATTAAAGCCACATTTGAACTCACTCAGCGCAAACCGAACAGGAGAGGTCGACTCGAGATCATACACTCCTCTCCTAAGACCTCCTGTCATTCCCATGTTCGCTAACGCTTCACCATTACGAGAAGCATGCGGTAGTGCACTGAGTAGAAAATCACCGATGGTGAGGCCTGGAATGACTCCAACATCAAACGCATATGTCTTTGGAGAATCACCACGCAGAGCGCTTGATAAAATAAACGGGACGCTTAACTCGGCAAGCAAACGCATCATTAAGTTTGACGATAATGAGCAAGATTTGGGTCATAAAGAGAGAAAGATCATGAATCCAGTGCTTGTAAGGATCATTGATCAAAAGCGTGATGAATCTGAAGAATCTCAAAAAGGTAATAAATTGTTGCGTTTTTATGTTGCTGATAATGAATTCTCATTAGGTATCAGCCGAGGAATGTCAGGTCAGTTTATGTCAAGCCAAGGGAGCTTATTTAGCAGACTCAGAAGCTCTGAAGATATCCATTCTCAAGAATCAAGTCGAAGCGAATGTTTGACCTCAAACAGCAACGTTATCTCAGAATTTAACTCCAGTACTAATCCGAAGCAGCCTACAGTGTCGAGCAAAATTCTCAAGCTTGATTTCGTCGGCGTAAAGCAACAGCAACAGCAACAGCAGCAAAAACAAATGAATAGCAGCGAGGTTAAGATTTCTGCAAATACAATGGGTATTGAAATAAAAGCAAATGAAGCTGAAAGAACGCTCACGCCTGAATTTAAGAAATAGAAAAGCGTTTGGGTTCCTATAGAGAAATAAGGCGAAGATTTGCATATATTTCGTGTTACTTACATATTTGGAGTTATTACTACTCAATTGATTAATGAGTTTGGTGAAAGTTTTAGATAATTTAAGGGCTTGTTTGCGTTAGAGCCATCATTTTTACTTCACTTGGCATTTTATAATAATAAATTCAGACCATATTAGCATCAATTTCTTGTTAATTTGAGATTTTAAGATATTGATAGAAAACTGGATTTTACTCTTGCAAGGTATTTGTGTTAGGAGCAATCATTTTTCATTATTTTGTTAGAGAAAGAACGAATTAGGGACATATCTTCAGCTCACGCATGAAAATGAACATACAACGATAATAACTCAATTTTATTAACTTGTTTCTAGATAATTAAATCGAAGATACTCAAGCAGTAACTATTAACATTCTCATTGCATAATTTGACTAAACAATGCAATTTCGTTGCCCTAGCTCAGAAACAACTCCTGGCAAATCTCAAGATCGTCTGAACCGCGGCCAATACACTGTTTTTTCACCTGAAACTATGAAAACCACACTTAATGTTAGCAATGGAGTTGTCTAACCAATAAAGCAACATCCTTAAATAATATTGGAAATCCGATCTTTAAGGACTCACCATCACAAGACCAGCTTATTAATGTTGAATTTTGGTCGTTCTTTGACTTTTTCTTTTTTCTATTGGATGCGGATACGACACATGAGGCTTAAATTTTAAAAGTCAGGACGGCCGATTAAAAGCAAATAAGCAAAAAAAAATCTTTAAAAAGTTTCTGTTGGCACTCTAAGCAGCACCTCCCGAAGGATGAACGGTCATACCGAGAACAGTAAAACCGACGACAGCAGCGCCTCAAAGCTCTCCGTCAAATTTGCCGATAATTTCATAGTCGATGGACACACAGAATACCGAATCTTGGTCAGAGACTCCAAAAAAAACGAGGCTTGGACCGTCACACAACGCTACAGCGAACTCCGCAAAGTTCATCTCAGACTCAGAGATAGTTTCCCAAACAATCTGCCGGCTTTCCCCTCAAGAAAAGTCATTGGAAACATGGAACCTTCATTTATCTCCCAGCGCCAGAAAGCACTCGAAAAATATTTCAGTCTTGTGCTTGAGAACCAAACATGGGCAAATTCAAGACCACTGAAGGACCTTTTAATGACGAAAACTCATACTAAGAGCATCGTTAAAGACCCAAAGGAAGAAAGTAAACAAAAGAAGAAGGAAGCATCTCCTTCTGAACCAACTGGAAAACCTGATGCTATCAGGCCAGAAAAGCCAAGTCCATATCATGTTGCGCTAGAGAAAAATCTTGATCAGATTTCAAACAAGTTCTTTGATTTGCAGTCGAATTTGAATCCTCCTGAAGAAGAAGAGTTTAAGAAGAAGGGCTATCTGTATTCAAAGATCAGCGAAATGGGAAGTATTAAAACTGCAGATGGTTATTTCAAGCTTCCAGCTGGCAACGCTAATTTAGTGGTAGAGGCCCGTTCTGAATCAGATTCGCAACATCATCAGGAGTTACAGAAAAATTTGAAGGATACTCTTGCAAATATCAGAGAGCTCATGAATTCACAGCATTATTTGAGCAAAATTGACATTATCTGCCATTTTAAGTAAGCAGGCCTGCTAGTTTGGAATTTTGATTACACAGTCGGTGATTTTCAGGCAATTTTTTATCAATAGCTTTTGATCTTAATGTAATTGCGTCTGCTACGACATTTATCTTATATTCCATTATTCATAGCGGTATATACATAATAATAAAAAAATAGCTTGGTGAATCTTTACCAAGACATGAAATACCCCTTTGATATGACTGTTAGTATCACAAACAAGCTAAGATACCCATCTAAGGGAGCTTGAATATTTGTCTATTATTAAGCACTTCTGAATAACAATTCGGGTTTAAATTGTTCGTCAGAAAGTAACAACAAAATTTGTTGTAACATCCCGATAACTCGGAAAGATTGATCAGATATCGAATTTTTTTTTTTAGCATGAATCCATAACTTCAATAAGTATCTGTGATAATACTAAACAAAATTTACTGTAAACACGAAGAACAAACAAACAAACTTAGAAGCGAAGACGATAATAGGCTTTAAAAAAAAAACTATGCTGAAAAACAAAATACCTGAAAATAAAGCTGGTATTGCTTATTTCTGCTCGACACCCACGAAATTCTCGAGGAATATCTTTTTATCTGACTGAATAACCACAATGAGATCATGCAAAGGTTTGATGAAGCCTTCTCTTTTGATGAGTTTCGCTAGTTTGCTTTCTTTTCCAACGGAATTTGAGCGTTCCGTTTTCTTTTTCTGCGCAAATTGGCTCTTTCTTCCAGCGTTTTTCTTATCAACAGTCTCTTTCATCGTTCTAATTGCCTTGCGGAATTGAGCCTGCAGCATCTTTTTATCCGACGAGTGCTTGAGAGGAGTCTCATCTGCTCCATCCTCGCCTCTTTTATTCGCAAACAGAGATATTTGGCTCCTACTTTCATTATTGCCAATGAACGACTCACTATCCATTCTAGAATCCGCTTGGCTCAACCGAGACCCTCCATCCACGCTTAGTTTCTTGAACGTTGGACTCGCAAATGATCCTACGCTAGCTTCGGACTTCTGGAATGAAGCCTTATTTCTTTCTTTCCAGAAGTTTACAATGTTATTATTGCTTGAGGATTCTGGGAAATTGCTTTGAGGAAGAATGCTACTGGTGATATTTTGCTCTGTCCCGAAGCTGTTCGGAGCAAGAAGTAACTTTTCGTCGAGATTACTGGCAGAGGCTTTCGGGTAATCTGATCCGATGAAGGAACTGGACCCTACCTTATTCTGAGGCCCAAACCTCGAAAGACGTCGGTTTGCAGGCGAAGCGTCCGTATTGTCCTTGGCGTGGTGATAAATCACACTCGCAGAGGACACTACAGACGAATCATTCAACCGCTCGGGATTTAGATACAAGGAGCTATCGCGCTTTCCAGGAGCGGCTAGATTCGCCTCTGGATGCTTTCGCGTTGCGTCTGACTGGCTTGATTCTCCTCCAAGCACGATGTGAGAGCTACTTTTTGCTAGGCGAGTCATAAAAAGACTGTTGTTTCTCGATTCAGGGTCCTTGATGGACTTCTTTTTCGTGGGACTGTTAATCGAGATCATGCTTTCAGCCGATTTTTTCAAATTTCCGTAAATACTGCCTCCACTCAAAATATCGATGCTCTTTAAAATATTTCTATTGACTTTATAACCAGATTTACGCGCTAGTGTGAGCGCTGCCATCGTTTCATTAGCTTGTATATTATATTTTTTGCTGATCACAGTGATGTTGCCATGAGGATAATAGATCTCAAAGTGCTGCACTGTATCGAACCTCACGCGTGCTGGAGGGTGATCTGGATTCATGCTGCTTTGTTTTGGCATATTGCTGCCTAAACGCTGTAAATAATTATTCTCTTGAGAGCTCGGTATTCCATTGGCAATACTGCTCTGATGCTGGAAGGGAAAATGCCCCCGAGAGCCATAATCAGGTGTGAGATTACTATGAAGAGGAATACCTCCTGACTCTGCCCGATGAAACATTGGAGGTGGTTGGAGAGTATCCGGCTGAGGCTTGAGAATTTCGACTGATCCAATTGAGTTTATCTGGAGTCCTTCTTCAGGCAAATAGCCGAACTTTTGGTAATAAGGCAAATAGATTTTCTTCTCAAGTAGCGCGTAAAACTCATCGCCGAAGAAATTGGCGTAAGTCTCGTTCTCTTGGGTCTGAAGCAGGACTGTCTCGAGATTCTCTAGCGTGTGGGCCAATCGGCTCGCTTCATTACGTAAAACTTCCAGGTTGTTGCGCGGTGAGAAGGGGTGTCGGGGTCTGCGCTCAAAAGTTTTCCTGAACTCTGTATCTTGTTTCAAATGCGCTCCAATTGTCTCCGACCTGTCTATGATGAAATGGATCTTGGGACATTGAGATGCGATGTGACCCTCTTCCTGACAGCTGTAGCAGACCATTTTCAAGAGAGTGTGGTTCTTTTCGAAAAGTATTTTGTCTTGTATGTAATAAAATTGTTCCTATTCACACATAATGGAATAAGTAACGAGATTGCTGAGGTAGAATTACTCTATCCTGAGGGAAGTGTTGGACCGCCTCGATGAATCGTTCTCGCTGAATGGAATAAACACTCGTGAAATTCACGCTCTTCGCTCCGGCAGTTCGCGGAAGACCTGAAAAAAATGACATTTCTCCGAAATATTCTCCTTTTGCTAGAGTCTTGAGCACCCGATCGCATTTGTGGTAGTAAATATTGACTTTTCCTGTGGATATGAAATATATTGATTTATTCTCACTTTCGTATTCCTTGAAAATGATTTCTTCAGGAGAGAGCGTGCTCTCTTTAAGGTCCTTAGCGAGACTACTGAGGAATTTTTGCGTGAAGCTGTATGAAAGAACGTTGCAGCCTTGCAAAGCTTTCACATTGATTTCAACGAGCACATCGTTTTGCAGAGCAGACGATAGCAGATCCAACACATTTTTCTCGCCCTGGTACCGCTCTCCTTCTAAAATATACTCGAGGTATTTTCTCACTCTGACTTGCATCGGTCTGCTTAAATGCTTACGCTTCATATAATTCGTGATCTGACGAATCTTTTGCCTATTAAAAAGTTATCAAATTAGACGCTAACTAATCTCCTTCGTTACTTATGAGCCGTCCTCTGCACATTCAACTCATGGAAAATCACCTCGATAGTGTTGATTCCGTATCCAAACACACCACAGGCCACGGCCATGATAAATACGGTATATATTCTCTCTGACGTAGTTGAAGGCACAATATCTCCATAACCAACTGTGATCATTGTTGTAAAAGCCCAATAAAGCGCTGCTATGTATCTCTCTAAAACAGAGGAATCTGGTCTGGTATACAAAGTAATCCAATTGCTCGGGTTCAATTCGAACGAGGCAATAATGTGAAAGACGCATCCGCTCAAATGCGCGATTGCTAGGATGACTAAAATCAGCCAAAGCAACTTGAAGAGCCTGGCTGCCTCCTTGCTAAAGTATGAAAGATCTTCCATTTTGCCAACAAAGCCTTGGATGTGCCGCACTCGAACCAGTGTAAAAAACGTCAGATATCTAGTTGCACTAGTATCGATGGCCATGTAGAGCAGTCCTGCAATGATCGCGAGGACTTCCAGCAGCAGCGAGAAATTTAAATTTTGAATGAACACCTGCTTTTGATCTGCGATGAGTAGTCCGTTCAAGTAAAATGCTGTTCGAAACCGGATGAAGATATTCACAATAAAGTATAAATTAATGAGCAGAATCACCGTCACGTCGTGGTTATCGAAGTAGAATGATATCACGAAAGGCACATAGGCGCAATTCAAGATGACAAGCATCAGACCGATGAACGTCCAAATCATTATGAAAATTTCGTCTGGTTGATGCAGTTGAATAAAAAAATTCAGGATCGCTCTGAGACATGGTTTAAGCCCTGTAAAAATGTAAAAAGAGTCAAATTTTGATATTAAGAGAAATTTATCGTACATTGTGTTGTTTTGCCACATTTCCGATGCTTTTTGGTATGAATCCGGTCTAATCTCTCTGGCTGCACCCTTCTCTATATATATCATCATGTAAGCCCATCAAAAAAAGAAAGTTTTTTCAATACCAACACTTTATTTAACACTTCCGCTTCTTTTGATAGATTCCCTGACGCTGCATGCTTCAAAATAATGCCTAAGAGTTTATTCCCTTCTCTGGGAGAACGCTTGGCATTCTCTGCTGTGGGGTCCTGGCTACCCTTTAACGGCTTACTTTCAAGACTTATATCCATTTGCGAGGGAGATTTATTATCCAGCAGTTGGCTTTTAGCAGACACATTGGTTTTCGAGCCGAGTTTTCTCAGCGACGATAACAAACCCCATTTATCAAAAAAGCTCTTTTCGCTTTTCATCGTAGTATTGTCTATTTTCATTGTTTCCTCAACGATTGAGTTCATCTGACTGCCCTTATTCGCCTCTGCTGCCGCTTGCTGCATTTTTCTCTGGAGCTCTATCGCTGCTTCCGGAGTGCTCAATGACCTCCGCGGCTTATTCGCTGGTGAACCTAATACTACAGTTAATTGATGACCTTCAGCGCGTTTGGTCGGGCTTTTGCTTCCAGTTTTTAAATGCAATTCATCCACCATGCTCGGCGATATATTCCCTGTCCCAATTTCTTTAGTATGTATTTTTTTCGTTGTCACATCATTGAGACTAACCGCTTCAGAATGCTCAGCCTCTGGATGGGGCTCATCGTCGACTAATTTCTTTTTCCAATTCTGCAGCGGAGATAGCTCTCCTTTTTCGTGCTGGCTCAACCGAGGGAAGTTTTGCATTGCTAAATTTGAAAAAGATGAGGACTGAATCCGCGGAATCAAAGAAATCAACAAAAAAAAAGCTACAAAAACACGAGAAAAAGTTTGAATTCTTACTGCGATTCTTTCCAGTAGCTGAGGGTTGACCTTCACTTGGCTGTTTATCGGTTTGAGAACGACTAAAAACGTCTGCATGTTTATGCGGTGACAGATCTTGTAGTTTTTCGTGACTTCTTCCTTCGCTGCTCTGGGAGGAAAAGAAATCGACAAAGCCCTTTTGGTCACTTCCAAGGTTTCTTGGTGTATGTTGGTTTCCGGAAGGGCTAATACCATCTGCGATTCTCCTTCCAATTTGATAATTTCCATCTCCTGAATTAATAAAAACGATGTTTGTGTTTTGGTTAATCGAATATTTTTTTTCGTTTGACATTGTTTGCTGTAGCTTAAGCGCTAGCTCCTAGTTGAAAGTTTCACTGTGCAGAAGGTTTGAGGTGTTCGAATTGTTTCAGATTAGCGTGTGTGAACGATAATTTATTAATAGTTGATCGGAAATAGTAGGTAGGGTTATTTGTTAATTTGAATTATTTTCAATGAGATTTTGAAATTAATTAGGGCAGGGCTATTCAAGACGAAGAATAGATTATTTCAGAGCGAATCGGAAGATCATTGTTATAAAACAATACGTTCTACACTTCAGAGTATCGATGAGTTATTATTTTCGAAGAGCTACGAATATTTTGGTCTATCAAAATAGGCTAAATTCCGAAATGCTTGAATAAACTTTGAAACCATGCGTTAGAAGGCATACCATTGAGAAATATATGGGTAGGCTACCTAAAAAGTGTTAGTTACGTCGAGAAAACTAGACCTTGGGTTTAAATTGAGGATAGTAGAAAAAGAATCTTCAATTCTTATTTAAAATTATATGCACATTCCGAATTTTTTTTTTTTATTTGATGAGAACGGCCTTATTCAGACATTTATCCTTTTGTCTTTGAACGGAATTAGGTGTTGTGTAGGATAGGAAATCTCGATGGTTACATTAGAACTGAAAATAAATTGTTTTCGGTGAGAGAGTGTGAACTTCCATTATTGTCAATTTAAGATAAAAATGTCT
>ENA-UOTZ01001606-UOTZ01001606.1-compost-metagenome-genome-assembly--contig:-NODE-1606-length-14733-cov-16.998294_pt1 | contig 14733 bp, 9 predicted proteins | sample MGYA00238144_ERZ746983 | MGnify/ENA primary metagenome ERZ746983 (study PRJEB28759, sample SAMN06268863) | compost metagenome | isolation source: single cell | place: USA: California, Emeryville, Joint...
TGTGGGGCTTTGAAGCTTAAGCTCAGGTTGGCTCGGCACAGTGGGCAAGTTTGATTCTTTTTAGACCAACACGCCAAGCAGCCACTGTGAAAAATATGATTGCATCGGGACACCTTCTTGATCTTATCTGACTTTTTAAACTCCTCCCAGCAGATACTGCACATGCTTTCTGTAGTTTCCTCAAAATGGATATCTACCACATATTTCTCCAAAGGATGCCCTTTAAAGCTTTCATTCATTACAAGCTCATTCTGATTCTCTAGATCTTCTAGATCTTCGTATGCTATTACTGGCATTGGAGCATGGTTTTGTATCCGAAATAACTTTTTAATTCCAAGCCACAAAGCATATACGAAAATTACAATGGGAGCAACCACAGCCGCCGCTATCCCTAATGAACATATTGATCCAAGCATTGCAGGAATGAACGTACAATATTGACTAGATACAGTCAGATCAGCTTTCATTTGGCACTCTCTGAGTCCTTGAATCATTGTAAATACTGCAAGTGGAGTATAGATAATACTGTAGACCGCAAAGGAGGGTCTCACGGATTTTTTCAGAAACACCACTGGTTCTGCCTCTTCCTTCCAGAAGAATTTTATAAAGATAGTGAAAAGAAGGATAAACAAGATAATCATCCCATAGTTGGCATAGATCCAAGTCCATGCGGCTGTGTAAATCATCTCTATGATTGGGCAAGCCGAGAAGTAAAGGACTAAACTACCCAGCGTCAACTTCACAAGAAAAGAGTTTGGATACCAAGGATATTCTTTATCCAGAATAATCATTACGAGCATAATAAGCATGGAAGAGTAAAATGCAGTTGTAATGAATAGTACTACCATAGCGTATCGATGGAACCACTCTGCATTGCCAAGTATTAGAACTTGGTGCAGCGCAGCGCCGACGCCAGAAACGATTGCGGCGAGGTTAGGAGTAACGAAGATTATCAGATATTTGTAACTTTCGAAAAGGAACATTTGAATCAGAGCAATGATTGAGAATAGGAGTCCGATGGCGATCCATATATTCTGAGGTTCTGGCTTTGCGAGTAAAAAGGGAATTGGAGCTAAGATAATTGGACACCCTACCACGCCAAAGACAGTCAAAGTGATTTTTTCACTTCGGGTCAGCATTATTCGTGAAGTTAAATTATATTTTAAATTAACCAAATGAGTAGCAGGAATATCGACTCAAGATACAGTTTTCTCTGAAGTTCTACTCTTATTGAAATGGCCGAGTCTCTTTTGCTTCTTTCAAACTTGGATGAAGGGACTTCTTACTATGTTGAGAATAAAGGCCTTGGTCGTCTGTAAACTGGGGTAAACCTGACTGCATGGCGATTTCTTCAATCATTTTTTCACTCAGAGCTAGTCTGTTCTGTAATATCGCCCCCCACATGCTGATTTTTTGGCTTCTGCTTCTTCTTCATTCAGAAGTTTTAATTCTCATTTTCACATTTAAAGTAGAAATTCTCTGCCGAACTTCTAAGGATTCTTTTCGCACTGTAAGCAAGACACTTACAATGTAGAGAGCTCAGCAGAACATGTTAAATGTGCGGGTCAGAAAATTTTCGACTATATTGTGACTACCAATAAATTGCCACAGCAAAGCGAAGAAAATTATAAATATGAAAATCAGTCCGTAATCTTATTAGATCCAGAATCATTTTGCGGGAAATTGTACGACTAGGGATGTTGCCTGAAAAGCACAACAACATAATCGATACTGCCAGGAGATAATGAGAGAGCCAGTCTGGAAAAAAACCCAAGAAGCTGTAAATCAGGACCTGATTGGCAGCAGTGGATTGGAGCCGAGTAGCACATCAGAAATTTGTATTTCTGTAAAATAAATAATTGAATTAACGCTAAACCAGAGTTCAATATGGCTGATTAGAGTTGAGAAACCAGAAAATAATTCAACAGTGAAGATAGACGAAGTAGATTTCATGATAACTATAACCTGAGAGCATTAATTTAAAAACAAAATGTCTTGAAAAACATTTCTTTAGATCGGCGAATACTGCTCAACTCCAATTCCAACATAATAGACCCACAAAATAGAGCCAAAAATTCTGCTTTTTCCAACATGAACGGCGAAAATTAATAGACTATTGCCAAATTTAAAGGAAATCCTTAGGAGTAGCTTTTTATCTCTGGAATTAGATTGGTTCAAAGAGAAATAAATAGCTGCTATCCGCACTTCAGCATATTCAGAATGTAAATCCGACTGATCTCTGCCTTTAAAACTGCTGACGAAGTATGGAATGGATGGTCTTTTAGAAAAGTTCTGAGGGTATATAGCAGGCTTTCTCGTAAAATTTGCTTCCTCATCAAATATAAAGTCTCTCCTTTTGAACTAATGAAGCAAAAAATCCAATCAATTCCTCCAAAACAGCTTTGTAGGCCATAAGAGCATACTGAATGTTTTTTTGGACCCTTCTAAACTGATATTTATTGTACTTTCCAGAAATCGGAAACTTTACTGACTATAGAAAAATCTGCGAATTTTCTTTCACTTTAAGGGACCCAGTCCATTCCATTCCAATTAGCCTCTCTTAGGCAACTTTCTTCTTCGTGATCATCGAGCTCAGCCAAAGGGAACTCTCACAGCTTTCTGTTTTTATAATTCCTCATTATTTTTCCAGTCTTAACTCAAATTGCATTTTGATTGGTTCTTCCAGATTTTTCTGATCTCACTTCCCATCAAAGAATTTCGAATTTTGATTTTACACGTGTAGCTCATGAGCTGTCGAATCAAATTCGATACACGTGTAAATTCATTAGATTTAAGCCAGTTGAATCCTGAACATAATCATTTAACAGCCAAAAAACTCATCATTTCTCACCAAGTCAATCTATCTTCACAATGAACTGGGAATGCATTTGCAACTATGTCGTTTCTAACGCCTTGCAAGTATTGGGCTCTGTTCATCAGCAAAGGACTCAGCAGCAATTTTGCGATGAAAGCGGCTGCTATAATACAGGTAAATACCCATTTTGATTAACATTTTCTAATTCTATTTGTAGAAGATGAAATCGCGAGAATCGATCCTCAGATCGATGTTGAAAGTCCTTCTACGACAACAACGACAGTACCTGATATGTCTCCTCGAATGATCTTGGTGGTTGGCTTGTTTTTATTATTTGGATTACTGACGATGGTGAATCGACAGAAGAAAAAGAATTATTTCATGGATGAGAAACTGAGAGCGAGAAGAAATAATCAGAATGATGGAAATAATGATGGGTTTGGACCTGACAATAATAGCTATGGAGCATACTAATTAATACAAACGTGATTTTTTATTGGATTTGAATGGTTTGATATACGTTTTCTACTTATGGTGTTTCTCTCTGGTTCAAAAGGGCTGGATGGGATTCGTTTCTAAATAAATAAAATGCCTTTATCTTTGAATTGTTGCATTTCTATTGTGTATCATTTAAGTGTGGAATCAAGAGATTCGGTCCCAAAAAAAAAAATTAAAAAATGGCTGAAGGCTTACTCCAACACAATACATTTCGATGAAAAATCAGCACAATAAATGAGCGACAAGTGAAATTATAAGAGTCTGAAATTGAGCTAAAATCGCTTTTATTACGGAGTTAGGTTATGAAAAGTGATCTAATCTTGTGGAAAATTGGTGATTTAGTAAGTGAAAATTGTACCAATCTTTCACTTTCCTTCTTTGTCCTCGCAATTTCCATTAGATCCCTATCCCTAAAGGCAGGAATTTTACATTTACAGACAGATGATATTAAGAAAATGTTAAGATATATATATATTCTTTTTTTTTGGTTATCGTTCCTTCAGCTTTCACTTCTTTCTGAGATTGATTCGATGGAAGCTAGTCTGATAAACATAATCATAAATCAGCTTCTTGATTGAACTTATTCCTTAATCACAACCTATATGCAACTACTATCCTCACACTTCACCACAGATTACACTAATAATTTCAGATAGCTACTCTTATGAGCATGTCTTTGAATGTAATATTCTTCAAATTCAAAGAAAGTGATCAAAAATGTTTTCATTAGATGAACATAAAAATCTTGATTGTTTGCTGTTACCCAAAAAAAAAATGAAAGAAGGAGCTGCAAGTCTAAAATCAGAAAAAAATTAAAAAATATTGGAAGTTAGTCATTATTCGATATGGATTCTACAATCCTCATGAAAGGATTGCGGAATTAGTAAGGCTTGAATTCACTATGAATTGATGTTAGTTGCTTCAAATCCAGACCTATATTGTATTCAGACTCACATCTCCTTTCTATTTCTTCAAAATTTAAGAAGATCTCAAGGCCTCTTTTAAACAGAGCAAATCCTTCTGGATATACCTAATCAACCATTGCATTTGTGAGCATAATGGAATAACTTACTCCTTCCGTTTCGTACTTATAACACAATTCCAGTGTTTCTTTAAGATAATCTGAGAGAGTGGGCTCTTGATCAGTCCGTGTAGCAGCGCTATTATATTGCCTCTCCAATTCCGAAAACATTCTGGTGCTATTCATCATGCTGTTAGTAATCCAATAAAATCATAATTACCTATTTCCGCTTCTCTCATGGTGCATACTTTCTTGCACAAATTCTTGCGTATTTTCAAAGGAAAACTCTCGACGGATTTGTGAGTCTTCGGTTAACTTAATTTGTTTCGAAATCTATTGAAATTATACTTAGGAAACATCTGACAGCTATCTTACATAGTCAAAAGGATCTCTATCATCTTGCGCCTGATAGCTGTCTTCTTCATCATCCTCATGAGCAGGTCGCTGTTGAGACATCGACACTGGCTTGATTTGGACTTTCCTCCTGGATATATTATCGATTAACTCTCTTTACATAAAATATGTTGATTAATCATAGGCTCGAGTTCCCATACCTTTGCCCTTTGAGAAAACATGGATGGCTGAACGAGAGAAATCCAGTTTCGCCTTGAAAGCGATTGAAATTATACATGTTTAACTAATAAATAACATTATTTTTTTTCACTCCATCAAAATACCTGTCTAGTGAAAGAACTGAACTTGTCGTGCCGAAAGTATTTCGGAAGCACAACCTCAGAGAACTCTCGCTGTCTTATCACTTCAAAGCAGGTTCCATCTTTAGCCCAATTAATCAGATTGCGATACTTTTCGCCCTACACAATGTTAATTTTGTGAAAAGCTTTCATAGGAGTTACCTCTAAAATACTGTAGAGGCTAGTCAAGAATTTAGACTTGTGCTTCTTCCGATCTTTTTTTGCACACAAGATCTCTGTTTCCATGGTAGGTAGGTTCTTTGGATATTTGATTAAGAAAAAATTACAAAAATTGCTACGGTTACGGGAATCTTGATGAGTGTTTCTATTGAATGCCGAGATATTTATCAGCTCCATATAAATTAAATGATTGAATGGAAGCGGAGTCCTCCATTTTTCTTGAATACACTTGAAGAACAATCAACTGTTTCGTAAAAGGTCTTGAACATATTCAAATGATGGCTTTTGGATAATATTTCGTTGGAAATTCATTCCAGAAAGATCTCGAACCCAAATTATTAAAACATTCTTACTGATTTAAATATTTCGGTAACTATGCATTTGGATAAATGAGTTTTGATTTCCAAGTATAATCTATCAAGAACCCAGAACCAGCATCATTTTATCGAACAAAGAACTTTTCAAAATATTGCAGCAAGAATTGTTTCTCGTCTGTTTAAAAAGTTCTAAGATTCGGAAAATGAGGGAGGTTTTACCTCTCGGCTTTCCTTTGATATTGAAAAGGAATGATAGGTGCTCATTGGCAGTGCAAGGCGACAAAAGCATTCATTTTCGTGTTGTCTTGACAGCCATGTTAGAGAGTTCTATGTTAATCATGATAAATGATGAAGATTTTTGATTTGATTTTGGAAAAATCTGGATCTAATGTTCTATCAGGGAAAATTTAAATCGCATGCAAAGAACTCAATGATTTTCGGTTTTTGAGAGTTAACTTAGAAAAATACACCTCTTTAAGCTAGTAAACGAAGCATTTCCCATCTTCAAAGCTGGGTTGCCATATATTGATCGATTGATACAGCCAATGGCATTCTAATTTTGTCGCTGGCAAACCTTAATTGTATCAAGAAAATCAGTTTCGCTGTTCTTACTCGATTAGCTCTCAGACAGCATAATTAGAGCGCCTATTTGTTTATTTTTCGTAAACTTCATAGCAAGCTCTTTTCAATTGTTTTGAAGACATTATTCGATCAGTTTTATCTACATGTACTGTTATTGCATCTCATCCCAAGCTTCGTCCAGAGCTTAATTTTCCTCTGGAAGTATGGATTCAAAGGTTTCTTGACGAGACGAGAGGCAAACAAATTTCTCTTTGAAATAAACTCTTTAAATAATATGTTAAGTGCCTTAAATTTTCGTTGAATTAATTTGGACTTGTTTCTCTTTGGAAGATCCACGTAAAAAAACATCATGCATCAATTGTGAATCTATTCTGAGACATCTTCGTGAAAGAGGTTGGTTCTTGTGCTAATGGTAGACTATCTAAAACCAGCCTTGTATGTCAGGATTTGGAAGCTGAAAGCAGATGTAATCAATTCGAAAAAATAATTTAATTAGAAAATACACAAATTTTTAAAAAAAAAAACCTTTATTTATTCTAATATCAGATCTCACTTACTGAAATATTTTGTTTATGTTCTAAAAGAGGTTTATTCGCTCTGTGAATTTTATGAAGCGGGTATTACTCGTAATAAATGAAATGAAAGAAATTAGAACTCCAAAGTGTTCTCTTCTCAAAAGAGGTACATGGAATATTCCTTCTGACACAAGATTGAAAGGTTGGATCGAAGGTTTAAATGGGAGTGAAGATTTGGATTGGAGTAGAGAGTTATCTTTCAAATTCGGCTGTTTCTGTTACGATTTTGGATAGGTTAAATCAGATCGCATGAAAATTGTCATGAAACTAGTGCTTCAGTTTTTCATGCTCAATTCAGGATGGGAGTCGCATAGCTGCTGCATGAGTCAATTTTGTTAGATCGAAAGATCGGATTAACTTCTCTCGAAATACCTCATCAGACTGTGAAGCGACTATTATTTCACGCTTTGTCCAGGTGAGAGCCAAATGGTTATAGCCACTAACTAAAGTGATGGTCTACATCGGTGAGCTCTTTGAAAATTGAGAAAGAAAAAATACATTAAAATAAGATTTTACACAATTGGTTTATCTTTCATTTACACAACTAGTTTATCTTTCATTTTCGCATTATTGGCTGCTAGCAAGCACTAAAGCGACTTTTTTCTAACATAATGCTATCACAAATTCCTCATGAGCCTTTTTTCCTTTATCCATCTTTTTAAATTCTTAATTCTCTCGACAGAAACATTAAATAAATTGATCTAAATGATAAAACTCAATCTTATTGTGTTATTTATCAGCTTATCTTGCCTATTACTCCTTGCCTCGGGGCTGCAAACCACCAAGCTAACAAACTGGCAGCTTCAGTCCTCAAACGCTACGGCCGGTTTCTCAGGAAAAGATATCTCAAAACCAACATATAATGCAAGCAACTGGTATTCTGTCAGAGTCCCTTGCACTGTGATGGATGGACTCATTCAAAACAACGTATATAGCAACGAAAAATTTTACCATGGCACCTACCTCAACAATATCACCAGAGAGCAGTTCAATGTTTCTTGGTGGTATCGTACTCAAGTTAATTTGAACAAGACCACAGTAAAGAAAGACCAGAGAGTCATCCTGACGTTTAACGGCGTGAATTATCGTGCAAACCTATGGATCAACGGCGTAAAGATAGCAAACCAGACCAGTTTAGTTGGAGCATTCAGATATTTCGAATTTGATGTTACCTCCTTTGTAAAACACAATGTTACAAACGTTGTTGCCATCGAAATAATTAGACCTAACGATGAGGTGTTCCCATGGGAAAACAACTCGTCGGACCTGGGTATTTCTTTCATTGATTGGGCGCCTACTCCTCCTGATAGCAGCATGGGACTCTGGAGAGAAGTCGAGCTCACTATCTTAGATGGTCCTGTCTCAGTCCGCTATCCTTCTGTGGAAACCAAGCTTGAATATCTCTCGCCAATTGAAGTTTCTGAATTTACAACTACCTCTGACGAAATAGAGTTTCTTGATCATAAGCATGCTAAGGCACTCCTCACTGTCATGGTAGAAGTCACAAACCATCTACACCGCAGAGTCTCTGGTATTGTTAAAGGCTCTATTCATGGATTAGCCACCTGCAGCCAAATTGTTACACTTCAACCTCGCGAAACTCGCCAAGTCATCTTCTCTCACACAAGATACTCTCAGTTGAGAATCAGAAACCCAAAACTCTGGTGGCCTAAACAAATGGGTACTCCACACCTCCACAATCTCACTTTCGAGTTTACAGCAACCTCTGGTGTCGTTACTGATCGACTCAACCAAAGATTCGGTATTCGTGAAATAACTGACAAACTGAATGTCAGAGGGCACAGAGTTTACTATGTCAACCATAAGCCAATTCTCATTAGAGGAGCAGGCTGGTCTCCAGATCTACTGTTGCGAAAGAACACCTCGAGATTGCAGGCTGAGCTCCGCTATGTGCTTGATATGGGACTGAACTCAATCAGACTTGAAGGCAAGTTGGAACACGACGAATTCTTTGATTTTGCTGATGAGTTGGGTATTTTGGTTCTCTCTGGCTGGGCTTGCTGTGACGCTTGGCAGCATTGGCCCGCCTGGCAAGCTGAGTCATACTTCGTCGCTCAAGAGAGTCTCCGATCCGAAGTGAAAAGACTTAGAATTCATGCTTCAAACTTGATGTTCATGTACAGCAGTGACATGCTTCCTCCAGCACGTGTTGAACAAAGCTTCTTGAATGTGTTCAAGGAAGAGAGATGGCCAAATCCAATTCTTGCATCCGCCTCGGATTTAAAATCCAATATCACCGGACCAACTGGAGTCAAGATGTCCGGTCCATACTCTTGGGTTCCTCCACATTACTGGCTCAATGACACCTCAAAGTTCGGCGGAGCTTTCAGCTTTCTTACTGAAGGCGGCCCTGGCGAAAACCCAATGACATTCGAAAGCTTAGCAAAGACTATTGATGAAGAGAAGCTCTGGCCACCAAACTCGGACTGGGACTATCACTGCGGCCATCAGCAAGGGCATTTCGGAAGTCTTCGATACTTCAACCCTCCTCTAAACGCGAGATATGGACCATCGAATTCAGCTCGCGAATATCTTTACAAGTCTTCGGCTGCAACATATGAAGCCCATAGAGCTATGTTCGAGGCTTACAGCCGAAATAAATACGTCTCCACAGGACTGATCCAATGGATGCTTAATAATGCCATGCCTCAAATGATCTGGCATCTCTACGACTACTATCTCAACCCTGACAGTGCATATTTCGCTTCCAAAAAATCCATGGAGCCTATTCATCCAATGTACTCGTACAACGATGGTTCCATCTGGCTCATCAACTCAGATTACCACTCTCATAGAGCCCTGTCAGTCTCAGCTGAAGTGTACAACCTTGACGCAACGAAAGTCTATGAGTTCTCAGTTAACGTGAGCCACCTCGCCTCAGATAGCACCGTGAGACTTTTCGATATCCCTGCAAACCTGAATGTCACAAAGAGCTACTTCCTGCGTCTAAACCTTAAAAACTTGACCTCGAACGCTGTGATCACAAGAAATTCGTACTGGCTTTCAACAGTTCCTGATGTCCTTGACTGGTCTAATACCACTTTCTACACTACATTCTGCACTTCCTTTGCTGATTTCACTGATCTTCAGACTCTTCCAGAGGTCAAATTGAACGTAAGCAGTGTCAGCAGAAAAGCAAAGAAGGAAGAAATTTCAAACCCTCCTCTTGGTAAAGGAGCTGAACTCAAGACAGACGTGACGGTTTCAAACCCTTCAAAGAGTATTGCTTTGCTGGTTTCAGTGAAATTGGTTCGCAGCACTGACGGTGAAAGAGTGCTTCCGATTCTCTGGAGCGATAATTATTTCACACTGCTTCCAGGTGAGAGCCAAACAGTGACAGCCACCTACAATAGTGATAGTCTGGACGGTGGAGCGAAGGCTCTTCCTGAGGTTCAAGTTTGGAATAACGTTGTGAGACCTCATGCAACGACCTTAAAAGAATAGACTGTCTTTGGGGGAAGATGAAATTAGTCTAATCCTAATATTAATATAAGCTATTCATACATAATCTTTGAAATTTAAGCATTACATAGTTCTAAATTCAAATAGAATGTAATGGAAAATCAGAATGAATTAAACAATTAGTCCGGAATCATCGAGCAATGAGTTTCATATTGAGAAAGGAACTTCAATTTTAAATAATAATATCATTAAGACTCTTTTGTCTATCCATACCCAACGGCAACAAGTAAACAACAATATAACCTTTTCAAGAAAGCAAGCATTTCCGATTCATTGAATTCAAATAAAACAGCATGAACTTGCTGAGAAATTCAGTTCTGGATTCTCTTTTTTTCTTGGATACACAACTTCCATCATTCTCAAATCAATTAATTGGAATCCTCGTCCATTACAAGTACCCACATAATTCTCATCCCCGCTCCATTTCACACTCGAAACTATAAACATATTACGAATTCTTACCCTGAAAGCAAACATTGGGCGATACCTGAATCCTCTAGATTAGCCTGGGTCAAAGTCTTATTGCTTCTTGTATCCCACAAGCGAAGTCCCCCATCTTTATCTCCAATCGCTAAGACATTGCCATCTCCCTTCCATTCGATACATTTCACTTCTGGTTCTATTAATAACCAAATTGGAATTCAGATATAAGGATGCCAATACTTTCCAATTCCACCGTCCTCAGGCTGCTTGCCGTTTTAGCAATATCAATTAGGAGCAGTGTTTGGGTAGAATTTATCACAGCGATCAGAGAACTACCAAAAGTTGGATTCCATCGAATAGTATATGGGAAATCTAAAAAATTTATAAAAAAACTACGATTCTTTAAATCAACCCCATTGACCCTCAAGGTTCCCTGTATAACTATAGTTGGTGGTCTTTATATCTGATATTGTAAGCAAACTTCTGTTATCTACTGCAGCAAGAAGGTATCCGTCAGGCTGAAAGCTTACACTTGTAATAGTATCTAAAAGATGAAAAAATTATCAGCTAAATTTGGCAAGGAAACATCTGCCTACTCTGCATTGGGTGCTTTTTTGTCTCTCGAAGCAGTGTTTGCTGCTTAAAGTCGTATAAATAATATGCTTTGTCTTTAGTTGATGAGGGGAGAACGGTATAATTATTAAGTGGATTGCTATCGATGTCAGATATAACTAGGAATGGAAGTTAGTTCTGAGTGAATTGTTAGGTATTTACCACCAGGGAACTTTTCTGAACTGAATATTCTCTTCCATTTGCAAGTATCTAATATTTCGAAGTTTGATTCTTTAGAACGATAATCAGAGCATAATGAGATGATATAATCCGTGTTAGGAACATTCGCAATGAGGCAGTTTTTCACTATTCTACGTTACAGGAATTGTTGTTTTGGTCTATGTTTTACATGCCGCAAGGAATCTTCCTATTCTTACATTTCTAGTAGCAGCATATTCATTCCTTTGAAAAACTTCAATGGATTTATTTCGTTCAATGTGATGAATTGTGAGGTTGTTTGAATAGGAATTCACGGAAACGGCAGAAAGTTTAGGAAATCCTTTATCTTCGGTATCATTTGTTTCGCTGGTGAAAGCAAGCGAGTCCATTCGTAAGGAAATTTTTTGTGCTGGATCCAATAAAATTGATTATTTTCATATCGTTTACGATTCATGATATTTAACACACAGCGAGAGGTGGACTTTGCCTTCGATCCTTTGTATCATATCATTTTCATGAAATATAACTCCGCATGGAGGATGTTAGAACAATAATCGCGGCTATGTGCCAAATTCAAGCACTGATCTCTGATATTTAATTCTCGTCATTTTGCAATTTCAAAAAGTCTGTATTTATAGAGTCGTTAAATATCGGTTGAAGAAGTTTATTGCTACGCGAAAAATCATTTAAACTCGAACTACTTTCATGAAACTGAAGTAAAAGATGTTCGTCCTCCTTTGAGCTATAACGCCTTCTCACTAGGTCAGACTCCAAACCAAGCACGCCGGTAGGCAAGAGTCCTTTACTCTCTAATCGCTCATCTTCGAAAACGCCATCTCACTATTCTAGCAGCAGAAAATTCAGCAGGTCCAGTTCCAGCGATCCCGTCGAAGTCGTTTCTCAAGGCGTCTTCTTGCACCACCCTGCCTTTAAAAAAGTGAGAAATTCCAGCCAAACCCGACCGAGCATCCAGTCCAATGCTTCAAATAAAGAAAATATCAAAGGGATATGCACATCAAATTCTGTAAGGTCACTAGCGACTGCACCGACCGGTCGTAATACATGTAACCTTCGGATCACTGAATCCTCGGCTCCTTCCGGACGAGGCTCGTTTTGCAATAATCAGAAATTTTTCTTTCCGAGCCCTTTAGAATCATCGATAACTTGCGTCTCTAACACCCAAAGCAGCAAAGAAGGGTCTCATATGAACTTTTCAGTTACTTTTAACGAAAACAACGAAGATAAGCCGGCTGTAATGTCGAAGATTCAAGCGACGCATAAACTCTTCGCAGAATTGAAAAAAGTGAAAAATTCTGTGCTTCAAGACCGACATAACACCACTAATTCTGTAATACAAGAGCGGCATAACACTACTCCGGTTTCACACACAGAAAATATTCCAACGAGCCAGGACGTTTCAGAAGATAAAGGGAACAACACCGACGAGTTGGCTCGTTCACTAATGAAAATTCATGCACCGCAGTCGAACCAAGAGCTTGAAGCCATGATTGAAGCTACGAGGAAAAAGTACTAATTTCTTTCGGTTTCTGAGTTAATTTTGATATGATACAGTAAAGCTGAGCTACTTCAGCAGATTAGACAGATTGACCGCTGCATAAGCAAAGAGATTTTTGAAATTGATGAATGTATATTCAAAAAAGAGGTAGCGATGTTCTGGATGAAGTTTGCTTATTCATTTCTAAAGCCGAAGAAACAGGAAGAAAAGGAAAAGGAAGCGATAGAAGAAAATGAGGAGAGGGTTTCGGTTGCGAGCACAAAAAGAAGCTCGTTCGGAGTGCTCTGTGAGGGATTTGAGCAAAAGGTGCTTTGTCTTGATAAAAAGATTCAAGCGGCTCTTTTCAAGAGAGGCCAACGGTTCTTGAAAGACTTGGGCAATAACTAGTTTTCTCATAGGATAGAGATGTTAGCAAAGGAGAAAGTAGCCAAACACTGGCTCCATCTTCGGATTTCTCTTCATAATTATATTTTAAGCGCTTCATTGCATATAATTTGTTTTCAGCTGCATTGAAGAATATTGACTGTCCAGAAGCTTCAAAGCAATTAATTTTATTGACAAACTAAGTGACTCAATAAAGCGCAATTTCACAATGTACTCAGCAGTGAAGCCGAGCTCCAAATTCCATAAAAGTTAGCTTTTCTTGCGATCTAATCTTTATACTTTCAAGGTGCTGTAAATTCTGTCTGCTTTAGCACTGACCGCAGACTCATCGCGTCAGGCTCGAGCGATAATTGCATTCAACTCCTCAAAGACCCTTCATTAGAGATTGATACTACGATTCCCAAAGTATTTGAGGAAGGTAACAAGAAGACCAGCCAAATTATACCTTACTTGATTAAGGACACGTTGATAGCATTCAGTTTTCGCCTGACGATGTATATCTCGCTGCCTGCGGCGTAGAGCATTTCAACAGCGGGTCACTGCGGATCATTGATACCTCAACAGCAATTCCTGTAATCCATTTTGATAAATTGCACCCAAAAGGTAAATATCATTAGAGCTGTGGTGATATTCACTCTTTCATCATAGAACCCACAAAGACTCTTTCCTATCATCCTCAAGGAAAGATGATTGCTTGTGGCTCATATAAGGTCGTCAGTGTGGTAGACCCAGCATCAAAGAAGAAAATCGTCGATTTAGATAAAATCCACAACTGTAACACACTCCGCCTTCTGCTTTGTAACAATGGGAAAATAGCGCTTGTAGTTCAGACGAAATTCAGCTTGGATGGCAAGATGTTGCTTTCATGTGATAATGGAAAGGGAGTTAGCGTGGTGGAGTCTCGGATGTGGAAAAGAATTGCCTTATTTGATGCGCCTCATGATTGTATGTCTATATGCAGCTACTATTCATTTTAACCTCCTTAAGAAGTCCCTATAACAGATACGGATATTTCAGACGATTGCGAATACGTTGCTACATCGAGTATCGATGGGTCAGCTCGGGTTGTCAGTCTGTTAGAACAAAATACCATAGTTTCGATGGAAGAGCTTCATCAAGGTGAATAAAGCAATAGGATCGAGTGAAGTGGCTTATCGTTTGGAATGTTTTAGATGAGGTAACAGCTGTGAGGTTTCATCCAGACCGACGACATTTCCTCACTTGTTCTGCGGATAAATCGACAAAAATGGTTGATTTACAGAAGAAAGTGATCGTAAAGATGGAGGAAGAATACTATCCAGGTATATAGTTAACTAAGCATTCTGACTTCTCATTTGAACTTGCGAATACTCAGAGGCAATCAGTGCAATGGAAATTTCTAATGATGGATACCAGATGTGCTTAGGAACGAAAAATGGAGAAGTTTTTTTGAAATATATTTTCACTGGTACAAGCAAAGGATATTTTTAGCAAGTA
>ENA-UOTZ01001607-UOTZ01001607.1-compost-metagenome-genome-assembly--contig:-NODE-1607-length-14733-cov-9.621588_pt1 | contig 14733 bp, 7 predicted proteins | sample MGYA00238144_ERZ746983 | MGnify/ENA primary metagenome ERZ746983 (study PRJEB28759, sample SAMN06268863) | compost metagenome | isolation source: single cell | place: USA: California, Emeryville, Joint...
GATTTCTAAAAGTGAGTGAGTGAAGGAAATTTTAAAATCAAGCAACAAAAATTGCAGATTTAACTAAATTAGATTTGATTCTTGTTTGCTTGTTTTGTTGCTCACTTTCTATCTACACGCCTACATATTCACTACATACGAATCGTTGTTCATATTTCTTCTGTCTTGTCTTCCAGAGCTGACAGAATAAATAGAAGATATGCTTCACTTTTCATCTTCAATACAAAACTTTCTTTCTTTCAGGCTCGAGCAATGCTAGCTGTAGTTTTAGCTGAAGACAAGATCGAGAAGTTAAATGTTTGAAATCTGAGCTGCATTAAATAAATTTCGAAAATATTACTCAATATTATATTCTTAAATAAATAGAAAGGTAAATGAGTAAACAGCTTTTTCCTTTTCGATGGGAACGAGGGGGGCACTATTGGTATTGCTTGAAAATCGGTAAATTTGAATTCACATTCCTTTTCTTGTATGTTTTAATACGCTATCCTAATGGATTCATCTTTGTTACACAGAGGTTAAGGGATAGTTTGTGAAAATTATTGCACTTTTTTGGAAAATAGGCAACTTGACTCTACTTGCATTTTCAAGATTTATAAAACCTCATTTTCTTATTACTATTGACCTGCTTTATAGCAGTATGACTAATTTTAATCCATTGGGTCTCGATGGTTCCTCTGGAACTACCTGCACTAATCGTAAGCATTGACTATATGAAACATACAGACATGGCGTCCTCTAACAAGGAAAATTCAAGCAAAAGCGCAACAACAAAATTTACTTCCATCTGGTGTAATACCAGCGCCAACCGTTTTTCCTGATTTAAAGTCGATTAGCTTTGCTGTCCCATCCGAGGAGGCAGTTGCTAACAGGTCCCCACTCTGATTCCACTTCACACAGAGAACTGAATCTAGAAAGTACATTTAGTTTCAAGCGATAATGATGAATAAATGCAGCAGTAATTAAAAAGCATGGCCAATACATATAAAATTTAGATGAGAGAATACTGAAACCCACTCGAATGAATTTTTCCGATAATTTTAACAATCGTTGATTCACGACGGTCATAAATCTTAACATTTCGATCATCTCCCGCTAATACCAGCAAGTTTCCATTAGTTTGACAAACATCAATCCAGTTCGTGAAAACTATTAATAAATTTAGGACCAATCAAACGGAACATAATAATAATAAAATCTGGATGAACAAATACAATTGAATATTCGCTAGCAAGTAGCAAGAATTGAGCTGAGATTACAATCATCTTCATCGAGTCGTCGTCCACTCCTCAGTAATAGAGTTTTCTTTTCCATATCAAGGAAATTGAGCAAATTCCAATTGTATTTGATGTATAACAATGGTTCTCCTCTATTAGGAGTCCATCTGCACCTTGCGACATTATCTAAGCAACAGCAAATCATTTCTCTGCAGGAGAAGGACCGTGAAAATATAATCAACGGAAAATTTGCACAATTCCAAGACATTCAAATAAATTTACCTCCAGTTCCAGGAGTCACATGGAAAATGTAGTCGCTAGTAGCCAGATCTGAGATTAAACACACACCATAGTTGTCCATTGTCGCGACAACGCTTCCACTTGGATCGAAATCAAGACTGACAATGGTATTTTCTAAAATAAGAATTCAGTTTGTAGATGGAAAAACTTCACGGTATGAAAATTCAAGGGAGAAACTTCAGATTACCTTGAGCTTTATTGTACTGAGGATGCCATTTGGACTTTCTCAGTAATTTTGCACGGTAATTGCTCTTGTTGCCATCATACTCAATATTGTAAAGGTGATAAGCTATCTTTCCTCCTACTGGGATTGCTCCAAGGAGATTCTTCAGGGGATTATAAGTCATATCTCCTCTTCCAGTCGCTTTAGAAAAATTTTATTATCAGAATGAATGAGAAAATATGCGAAAATGGTCTGAATAATATAACGAGAAAGTGCAATCATTTACCTCCAAGAACTTCCTCAAAAGAGTGGATTCTCCTTGCCTTCTCTTTCTGCGAGATGTCAAATATCTCAAGTTTGGCAGATTTGGCATAAGAATGATGAAGAGAGACCAACAGCTTTGAGTTTGTGATTTTTTCTACATGCGTCCAACTTTGAAGAGCTTGAAATGGTTTTTGAAAAATCAGGAGTTTAAAAAAGGTTTACTGTCCCACTTTGCTAGGCCAGCCCCGTCAAACTCAGAATATTTTTGCATCTTCTGAAAATCAACGATAGTTATCTTATTACTCTGCCGTGAACACCAGGCGAGGAGACTTGAAGGAGAGAGCTCTTATGAAATTTTTAATTAAGATGTGATCGAAGATCAATTAATAATGAGAAAGATGAAGTACTACCAGGAAATTTACCAATATTTTTTTGCCTTTCTTTTGTTGAAGAATCAATGTTTGGTCCCTTTTTTGCAGAGTTTGGCTCTTTGTGAGCGTCTTCTGCTGTTATCATTTCTTTCTCGATTAAAGGTTAGAGGAGCTGAAAAATAAATTTTTTTAATTTTCGGTGGCAAGATTTACTTTCTCAATAGAAATTGGAAAACATATGTGATTTCAATGAGAAAAAGAGTAAGTGGTCACAAATGAAAATTTTTTTGCACTACTCCTTCTTTAAGGACAAAGGAAAGAGATTACATTTGTTTTTGATACAGGTAATTTCATTTCGGAATCCAATTATTTGCGGTGTAAGAAAAAAAGACATAATTTAATTTCTTCGCAAGCAAAGAAAGCAAAAATCAGCTCAAAGGCACCAACAGAAAAGAGAACTATCTGGTTAGCCTTGGGATTTTTCCCACGAGAGTAAACAAACTTAAAGGGTTTAATTTTAGTAACTCAATAATTTCTTCAACAACCACAGGTAATTTTAACTGAGAAAGTGACAAAATTTCATAGCTCGTTGTTACTTTAGGCAAAAGGGACTTTCGTAAAAAAACTTATTTCTCAGATTCTAGAATGCGCTTAAAAATCTGTTTTTCGTGATGATGATGACGATTACGAAAAAGTACCTAAACATCTAGCAATGCAATTGGAGACTTAAAAACCCAAGCTGCAGACTCTTTTCGACTAGTCTTCCATTTGCATTGGGATATGATTTACAAAAGGTTGCAAGCATACAAAAAATTTTAAACAGCAATCCTTCATTTATTAAATTCCACTGCGCTTTCTAGATGGGTTTAGCTCTGAGTAATAATTGTTGTGTTTGAAGCCAATCGTTACTACTAATAACAATCAATGTAAGCAAAATCAAAGTTTCCGAAATTTATTACCTTCGCTTTGGATGGGGTATTTGGTCTACCTCCGCCAGTTGTTCCTTTGATCTTGTCTGAAGGCTTCAGAATTTGGAACGAGCACATTAAAGTTTCATCAACTGACATCATGGCACCTACAGACCTCATTTAGTCTCGTTTGTTAAAAAGCAAAATTACCTGAATTGTCAAACTCTCCACAGTAATTTGGCGCGGAGAACACGGTAACCAGCTGTCGTTTTGAGAAAAATTCGTAACCGTCTTCAACGACCTAATGAGATATGATTATCAGCTGCTCAGAGCATACGAATCCTTACTTGATGAGCTCTGCAAACCAAATCCAACTCGTGTTTTTTTAAAAAATTAGCGACGACATCGCTACCAAATACGTATGAAACACCTCTTTCGTTTTCAGCCCAGCCGGAGACTTCTTTTTCAGGATCTGACCAAAGCAAATCACAGAGAAGTCCTAATTAAGCGATTAGTAAATTTGGCTAACCCCATATGATATCGTGTACCTTGATCAGGGACCTCAGTAGGTCTCATAATCCTCTGAATTTGGTCTAAATTGGTCAATTCAGGAGACAAACCACCATGCATGCACAAGATTTTCTCATCGATAATAGCGGCAACTGGAAGGCAATTGAAACATTCAGTGAACGTCTTCCATAATCTGATGTTGTATCTTCTCTTGCCTAGTATGGGATCTCTTAGCAATGCGTTCAAGGGAAAATTTTATTACATTCGTCGTAAAATCCGTACATTCTGTTAATGGAAGAGCATTCGTGGTTTCCTCTAAGAAGGAAGAAGTTCTCAGGGTACTTAATCTTGTAAGCTAACAGGAGGCAGATTGTTTCGAGACTTTGTTTTCCTCTGTCGACGTAATCTCCAAGGAATAAATAATTAGCTTCTGGAGGAAACCCGCCATACTCGAAAATTCGCAAAAGATCATAATATTGGCCATGAATGTCACCTTGAAATGGGAAGCAGTAAGTAAGGAGGGCCCAAGGGATTTAAAAGGTTACCGCAAATTTTCAAAGGAGCTTCAAGTTCAAGCAAAATTGGCTGTGAGATAAAAATTTCCCTTGATTTATTGCACAGTCCCTTTATCTCGTTTTCTGTGAGATTGACTTGTTTGCCGGGTTTGCTGCCTTTGACTTCAAGAAGTTTCTCAATGATCTTATCAACATCGATTTCTGTGTTTGAGTTCATGTTGTTAAATTCAATGTTTCTTTTTTTTTCTAATTGAAGGTTTTCAGAGTACAATAATTATTTCAGTTTAATTCAAAATTTTAGTTCAGTTTTCTTTCGAGTGAGAAGCTTAAGTCTAAGTTCTGATGCGCTTTAATTAGGACTGGTCTGGTCAGAATTCATTGCTCCTTTGCTAAATTAGCACACCGAAATAGAATGAAGAATGGCCAATCTGGTTAACAAAGGAACCACCTGACCGACTTTGTCATGGGAAATCGGCTTAAGAATTCAAACATCTCTGACTTTTGAAGCACTACCTCAACCCTTCACTATCATCATTCCTTATCTCTGCCTCAACTTATTCTGAAGAAGCTCCTACGTTTGTATTGCTGATATGGTGTAAACTTTGAGCAGTAACTTCAACAAAAAAATAGAGATCTGATTTCAGCTATTAATTAACACCCATTATAATTTTGCTCAGCTTCTGCAGAGTCCTTCTAAGAGAATTCAGATGCTCAGACAAGTCAACTGGCAAGAGATTTTTTTCTAAGCAGAAGGAGCTTTTGATCCATTTGAGGCAATGAGAATCTATTTCAAAGAATATAAATGTTCTTCCTGCGAATTCCGACTAAAACATTCCGATTAAAAGAATCTGCTGCTTCTAACCTTTCAGAAAGGTCCCTTAGCTCAGTCGGTTAGAGCGCCGTGCTAATAACGCGGAGGTCATGAGTTCGACCCTCATAGGGACCATTTTTTTTTTTCACGTTTAATTTTTTCATTTATATATTTTTATTTGTAAACTCAGAATCTTCTAATTGCTAAAACACAATTCCTTTGTGCACTTAACCTCATTGACCCTCGTACACAATATTGTTTTTCCCGTTTATTTGTCATGAAAGTTTACCCATATTAATTAAGCCCGAGCGGGACCTGTTAATTATATCATCAACTATGGAGAAAAGATAAAATAAAGTATTTCAAAGCTGTAATGAGAATAACTTGCTGGCTAAAAGCCGGTTTCAACCAACTTGGATATCTCTTAGTAGTTGCAAAAAATCAGGCAGAATTATATAGATGGATAAATCTTCATATCATTTCTCCTTAAAAGATAGAAAAATTTATTTGTATTTCAAAAGTTCATTTGCCTTCAAGAAAAAACAGATAACACCTTGATTGATGCTTAGAGCACTAGGTTAGGATTCCTCTTTTTAGGTTGAAAAGTTAATACACAAACTACAAATTTAATCACTAATGCAAGCATCAGAATTCTTTAATAGAACTACAAGAATTACAATATAATTCTGACAATTTTTAGTGTATTTATCAATGTGCAGACTCTATTTATTTCTTGGTCAAAAGGGTTGCTTATCGATTAGGACTATCATTTCGGTGACGAGTAAGTACAGTTGAAAATCAATAAATTTTACCTTCTTCGTTGATGGAGATTTAGATTTGGCAGCGGTTAGAGGCTTGGACTTTTCTGCAGGTTGTAGGATTTGGAATGAACACATCAAACTTTCATCGACTGACATCATAGCTCCTACAATGATTCGTAAATCTCTTCAATATTACAAAAGAGTTACCTGAATTGTCAAACTCTCCACAGTAATTTGGCGCGGAGAACACGGTAACCAGCTGTCTCTTGGCGAAAAATAGATAACCATCCTCCACTACCTAACGAAATCAATTAATTTTATATTATTCAAACCATACATTCGAAGCGTACCTGATGGGCTCTGCAAATTAGATCCAAGTCAAACTTTTTTAAAAAGTTCGATACAACGTCTTCTCCAAAATCATACGAAATTTGTCGGCTTCGGTTGTCATTCCAACCTTGAACATCGATTTCTGGGTCCGACCAGAGTAGATCGCAGAGAAGGCCTAATTAAATTGTTGCAGTTATCATCTGAGAACACATATGTATGAGATAGTGAGTGTACCTTGATCAGGGACCTCAGTAGGTCTCATAATCCTCTGAATTTGATCAAGATTCGTTAATTCTGGAGAGAGACCGCCATGCATGCACAGAATTTTATCATCAATAAGTGCGGCGACAGGAAGACAATTGAAGCAGTCTGTAAACGACTTCCATAGTCGAACATTGTATCTCCTCTTGCCTGATTAGAAAAAAGGTATTCTTAGACTACGCCAATTACAAAACATTTACATTCATCATAAAATCCGTACAATCTGTTTATTGTAGAAGATTCATGGTTTCCTCTGAGAAGGAAGAAGTTCTCAGGATATTTTATTTTGTATGCTAGCAGGAGACAGATTGTTTCAATGCTTTGTTTCCCTCGATCAACGTAATCTCCGAGAAATAAATAATTAGCTTCGGGAGGATATCCTCCATATTCGAAAATTCTCAGCAAATCATAGTATTGTCCATGAATATCTCCTTGAATAGGGAGGAACAGGTTATATATAAGAATAGGTGAAGATTTAAGAATAATTACCACATATTTTGATAGGAGCCTCTAGTTCAAGTAGCATCGGTTGAGAGAGAAAAATCTCCCTTGCTGTTGTGCAAAGGCCTTTTATTTCGATCTCAGTGAGCTTAACCTCTTTTCCAGGTTTGCTTCCTTTAACTGAGAGTAGCTTGTCAATAATTTTGTCAATGTCAATTTGAATCGAGGAGCCTGGATTCATATTTTTAAATTCTTTCTGTTGCAGAAAATAATTCGATGATTTTCTAACTCAGCCGAATTCTGATTTTTATTATACTTGAGTTCCTTATTTAGAGCTGATCTGATCAGAATGGTCTATAAATACGAGCTTCTGATCACCCTCGAGAATAGTATTGCGTTCTGTTGATTAAAGACAATATTCTGTATCTGGGACATTCGACAATAGCTCCTGGACATAATTTATAGGATTCTAAAAAGAAGACTTGCGAGCTGATGACAACTTTAATATAACCTGAAACCTGTGATAACAGCAAGAAACAACTTTTGAACAGTCATGAAGCAAGAAAACAGCAATAGTCCATTACCTTGTTAACCACTAAAGGAAACCTGAAGTATTTCAACGATGTCATTGGAGCAACCTTCTTGCTAAAACTCGGCTTCGACTAGCTTTCATTGAAACAGAAAGTAGACATTCAGAATTAAACAAATAGATACATAAATCTTCATGATAATTTTCCTGAAATGAATTCGCAATTTGAACTACATAGAATCTCATTCATTGTCCGTTGTTTTTCAGAGAAAAAGAAAGGAAAGTGAAAATTTCTTAGAGTATTCAGAAAATTCTTGATGGTTCTAACTTTTATATTCAAGGGTTGATAGATTAATACACAGGCTGCAAATTTAACCAGCCATGCAAGCTCAATAACAAAGCAATAATTATGAATTCTTTCTGACAAAATTTTAGTGTAATTTATTAATGAAAGACTTGTTTTCTTTACCATCTGATCGATCCAACAGGTTATCTTCAATATTTAGAGCTATCATTTCACGCGAAATCAGTCGGTTAGGGGTTTAGATTTTTCTCCAGGTTTTAAGATTTGAAATGAACATAATAAGCTTTCATCAACTGACATCATAGCTCCTTCAATGTTGAGTAAAATATCTTCAATGTGAGATATGAGTTACCTGCATTATCGAATTCCCCTCCAAAATTTGATGCAGAGAATATGGTAACCAACTGTCTGTTTGCAAAAAACTCATAACCATCCTCCACTACCTAACCAAATAAATTTATATTATCTTATTCAAGCCATCTACTTGAAACATACCTGATGGGCTCTGCAAATTAGATCCAAATCAAATTTTTTTAAGAAGCTCGTTACAAGGTCTTCTCCAAATACATAAGAAATGCCTCTATCGTTTTCTCCCCAGCCTTCCATATCTTTTTCAGGGTCTGACCAGAGCAGATCGCAGAGAAGGCCTAATTAAATTGTTACCATTTTCCAATAAGATATATTATAATATGAGTGTACCTTGATCAGGAACATCAGTAGGTCTTGCAAGCTTCCGAATTTGGTCAAATTTTGTTAATTCTGGAGAGAGACCGCCATGCATGCACAGAATTTTATCATCAATAAGCGCAGCGACAGGAAGACAATTGAAGCAGTCTGTAAACGACTTCCATAGTCGAACATTGTATCTCCTCTTGCCTGATTAGAAAAAAGGTATTCTTAGACTACGCCAATTACAAAACATTTACATTCATCATAAAATCCGTACAATCTGTTTATTGTAGAAGATTCATGGTTTCCTCTGAGAAGGAAGAAGTTCTCAGGATATTTTATTTTGTATGCTAGCAGGAGACAGATTGTTTCAATGCTTTGTTTCCCTCGATCAACGTAATCTCCGAGAAATAAATAATTAGCTTCGGGAGGATATCCTCCATATTCGAAAATTCTCAGCAAATCATAGTATTGTCCATGAATATCTCCTTGAATAGGGAGGAACAGGTTATATATAAGAATAGGTGAAGATTTAAGAATAATTACCACATATTTTGATAGGAGCCTCTAGTTCAAGTAGCATCGGTTGAGAGAGAAAAATCTCCCTTGCTGTTGTGCAAAGGCCTTTTATTTCGATCTCAGTGAGCTTAACCTCTTTTCCAGGTTTGCTTCCTTTAACTGAGAGTAGCTTGTCAATAATTTTGTCAATGTCAATTTGAATCGAGGAGCCTGGATTCATATTTTTAAATTCTTTCTGTTGCAGAAAATAATTCGATGATTTTCTAACTCAGTCGAACTCTGATTTTTATTCTACTTGAGTTCCTTATTTAGAGCTGATCTGATCAGAATGGTCTATAAATACGAATATCTGATTGCTTTCGAGAATAACATTGACCTTGGTTGACAAAAAGTAATACGTTGCATCCGGTATAATGCAGCCAAAGCTGGGAGTTTAAAATAAAACTAAAGAGCTAATGTAGATTGTGCTCACCTGAAATTCCAAATTTTTGTCATATTAGTAAGAAGTAACTTTTGATGAATCATTTCGGATATGAGTGCCGAAAATCTTTGTTGTCTAGTGTTTGATTTGGTAATGTGATCTTTCATTATATGCCATATTTCAAGTCAACTTCTACTTGAAATATCAAAAGCTTTTTTCTGGCAAATAATCCGTTTGAAATTATAATGTCTCCTCTATCAAGACTTACAGAAAGGTCCCTTAGCTCAGTCGGTTAGAGCGCCGTGCTAATAACGCGGAGGTCATGAGTTCGACCCTCATAGGGACCATTTTTTTGGGTTTTTAATTAACAAATATTTCTTTTAGATTCTCAAGCAAACTCTTGTACAAAGGTTACAAAGATTCGCATTGTCTCTCTCTCTACATAAAAAACAAAAAAAGATCAAGGCATTTTTTTACTTTTCTTGTACGTTTTTCTGTGCAAGGAATTCTTTTCAAAGTTTCAATTCAATTGCGATCAAGGAAAGTAGCAAGTTTGAATATCTTTCGTTAGAAGAGTTTCGAGCCTCAGCTAACCAATAACTAGTAGCAATCTTTAAGAAGAAAAGGCAAAAGACTTTTGAATGAGAGAAATCTAGACACCACTCTTACAGCGAACGTACACAGCTGGGTAAATACACCTACGTTATGGATCATCACCAATGATCTTCTTGCCATCTTTGGCCCAAAATTCGAGTTATGCCTACAGCATGAAGCTGAGATACTGTGATTCCTAGCAACAGGTTGCATATTTCACGATTTCACGCTCTTTTTGAGAGAACTTTTCTGCTTTATCACGTATAGCAGTTCCCGTCACTCTTGAAGATCCATCTGCTAAAGCATTGAAAGTCGAGTCAACATTATTTCCTGTCTTAGCTGAAACTTCCAGAAACATTAAGCCAAGTTGTTTTGCCTTTTCTAAACCTTCCTCGTAAGATACTTGCCTTTGGCTTGCAAGATCACACTTATTACCCACGAGAATCTTGAAAGCATCAGTATAATGGGATTGTTGCTCAATTGTCTGTACCCATTTATCAACGGATAGAAAGCTCTCCAGGTTTGTAACATCATACACGATAACGAATCCTTTCGCTCCACGATAATATGTTGTGGCGATAGCCCTGAACCTCTCCTGTCCAGCTGTATCCCAAATTTGGAGGGTGATGAAGGTGTTATTCATGTTCAGCATTCGAGTTTTGAAATCAACTCCAATTGTTGTAACAAAAGCTTCACTGAAAGTGCCCTCAGCAAATCTGGTCACAAGGCTCGATTTTCCCACTGTGGAATCTCCTATTACGCAGACTTTAGCGACGCGATCTCTGGTGGACTCCATTCTAAAGAAATAATTTTATTTACAATGATAATTCTGTGTATGTTAAATTGGAAGACGATATCAGTATCAATTTACAAAGCTCATGCGAATTAAATAAATTAGTTTTGTTGAAAGAAGCATCGTTCAATGCAAAAAGCAATTTCAATCATTAAACGAGGCAAAACACCATTTGTTATATTCCCATCTGTCCCAGGCTCTCTCTACATCATTCGAATTAACTTTATTAAATTCAAGGAAACAATTCTTAGCATGCATTAATATGCAATATTCAAGTAGGCTTAAGATCACATCATTAGCTAATAATTCTTGAACAAGACATGCCAGTGATGAGCAAAATTGGCAAGTTAAACTCAATATTATATCGCGTTCCGGTAATTAGCAGCATCTGAAACTTCTGGAAATACTCAAAAGCAAGTAGCTCGTTTGATAATTTCATTCTCTTCAGATAAAGACTTTGCAGTTGTTTTATCTGTCTCTTTTGTGATCTTTGTATCACTATAAAGCAAGAGTAATTGAGAGGCTAATTCACGAAAAATTGTATCAACACTTTCTGAGCTCTTAGCTGTAGCTTCTCTAAATTTCATTCCGTGCTGCTTAGCTTTCTTTTCACCGTCTTCGTAAGATACCTGCCTTTCGCTTTCCAGATCACATTTATTACCAACGAGCATCTTGCAATCGTTGTAACTGGTATATCTATCTAGGTCTTGTATCCAGTAGTCGACGTTGAGAAAGCTATTCTCATTTGTAACATCATATACAATAATGACATCAGGAATATTTCGAAATGCGCTTCTTGTGATGGGCCTGAACCTCTCTTGCCCAGCATGATCCCAAATTCGCAATTTGACTGTGTTGTTGTTGATGTTAAGAGTTCGAACACCTATTCCAGTAAAAATGGTTTTGTTAAATTCGTCGGTAAACTTATCATCAACGAATCGGCTCATAAGACTTGTCTTTCCCACGTTGGAATCACCAAGAAGACAAGTGTTGAATGAATAATCATATTCTTGATAAGTGCTCTCCATATTATATTTTTTTTATTTCAATTTTAATTCATAAATTCTGATGAAGCTTTGATGAGCAGATATATAACGAGTTGAAAACACGATATGATATGAATTCAATGTGAAATGAATTAAGACTTTTCAACTTGACAAAGTGGTGGCCTTAAGAACCACAGCTGCTATCAAAGCGAGTCAATAATAGCCTCTCTCTCTAAGTTTAAGCAAGAGGGTTTAAAATTATCAAAAGCAAGTTGAACGTTTATTCTCTTCGGAAAGTGAGAGCTTTGTTGCTTTGTCTGAATGTTTTCTTTCTCTTTGATCACCAAACTCCAATAACATTAGGGAAGCGATTTCCTTAAAAATCGTATCAACATTTGTTGACGTTTTCGCTGAGGCTTCCACAAATTTCATTCCATACTGCTTCGCTCTTTTTTCGCCTTCTTCGTAAGTTACCTGTCTTTCGCTGTCCAGGTCACATTTATTACCAACGAGAACTTTGCAGACGTTTTTGTGATGTGTATACATGTCAAGTTTTTGTATCCATTCATCTATACTCAGGAAACTCTTCTCATTTGTAATATCGTATACAAGCATCATTCCATGCATATCTCGGTAACACATACTTGTGATGAGCCTGAAGTTTTCTTGACAACCATGGTCCCAAATTTGGATCTTCACAGTCTCATTATTAACTTTTAGAGTGTTACTTCCCATCTCAACTCCAATGGTTGGAAAAAAGGCTTCGCTAAAAGTATCTTCAGAAAATCTCATTCTTAGCTGTGTCTTTCCGACAGGAGAATCGCCAAGAACGCATACTCTGAAGAAGTAATTATAATCTCTCTTGCTTTCCATGTATGGAAAAATTTTTTTTATTTGACGATATAAATCATTAAATTTTAGGAGGCTTTGGTTTTCTAAATGTAGCTAGTCCTAAATCACGATATCAAATGAAAATCAAAGCGAAATGCATTCAAATGAGACTAAGGAAATGAATTGAACGTGTATATTGGAGGTGCCATTAATTCAAAGCGTACTTAACTTCATCATTTCTCTTTTTTTGAGTGTCGAGAGATTTACTATTCCCTTACTACGGTTTATTTTGTCAGTTAGTATCTCTCTCTCTACAATCTTCGAAACTTCAGCAATCAAATAAGAGAAAGGAGAAAATATTTGTTGTGTGCAGAAGCAGAACTGTATGGGTTGAAATATATAGAAATCTTGGCCGAAACGTCCTTCTTGCCCTGATTTGTGAAAAATTTGGAGTCTGATCCTTGAAGTATTGACGATCAGGTGTTGAATTTTGAAGCGATTCCAATAGTTGATCTATATATATATGAATCGGAAAATGCGCCATCAATGTATCTTAATTTTAATAAAAGGTTTAACTTTCCTACGATCAAATCGCCAATAATTAATAAGTCCTGATGCCTTTTCTATATTTCAAAGAATTTGTTGATGATACTGGTATGTGAGTTAAAATATTGTGGCTGCTGAAAGCACGCCAATTTATTGAGAGCTGCCTACTGTGAAATATTAATTTTGAGCCATGGATAAGGATTTCTATGTATTTTCCTTTCCTCATTTTGTAATCCCAAAAGATGTTGAAAAAATCAATCTTATAAGGTTTAGAGAAACAATGGTCGTTGGCTACAACCGATACACATTGCAACTTTAAAATACCATATGAAGATATCTCGATTAGACTGAACTTTTAATTTGTGAAATCGATTTCTTGAAGAAGGTTTTATTTAGTATATATTAAAATACTATTCGAAGAGATTGCTGAGGGAAGGGTATTTGAAAAATTAGCAGCAAGTTGCATATTTCACAAGCTCATTTTCTCCAGGCTTCAGATTCAACAATTGTATTTTTCTATTATCTACCAAAGGGTCTATTTTATTAGTAATCGGGTCACCCTCTGCAAGTATTTCCGAAACTAAGGTCTTGCAAGCAGTATCAACATTGGTTGAGGCCTTTGCGGAAGTTTCAATAAATTTTATACCATGTTGCTCTGCCTTTCGCAATCCATCTTCATATGATACTTGTCTCTCGCTTTCGAGGTCACATTTGGTACCCACGAGAATTATGCGCGCTCTTGGAGAGCCATATTCTGCGGCTTGCTGTAGCCATTTGTCCACATTAAGAAAACTTTCTTTGTTTGTAATGTCATACACAATCATGATTCCTTGGGCATTTCGGTAAAATGCCCTTGTGATGGTTCTGTATCTTTCTTGTCCAGCTGTGTCCCAAATCTGTAATTTGACTCTTGTTTCGCCAACGTTCAAGATTCGAATCCTGAAGTCGACACCAATTGTTGCTTCAAATGCCTCGCTAAAGTTATCATTAGCAAATCTCGTCATTAGGCTTGACTTTCCAACTGTAGAGTCGCCGAGCATCAAGAGCTTAACCAAGAAATCATATTCCTGATTGATTCCTTCCATTTCAAGGGTACCTCTTTTTCGAAATTGGATAATAAGATTTATTACTTATAGTCATGCTGCTAGTTTAACAAACGGTATCAAATGCAACAGAATTTAAATGTGATTGGTTTCACACATATTAATAGATCAAAAAGGGATAATTTCGACTTCGAAAACTTCAACCTACAAATAATACCACTTAGATGAGCAGAAAGCAACTCATCTACAAGCACTAAATGAAAGATTGACTGGAGTTATTTCACAGAGGACAGAGCAATTAAGCTGATTTTGCTTCACGATGTAAAATAATTTCTATTCTTATCTTGACTTTTGTAGCTGAGTGGTTTTTTCTTCCCCTTTCTCAAATAGAAAATATTTTACATTGAAAATAGCTCCAGAATGAGAAGACAACATTTTCTTGTACAAAATGACGAAAAGCGCCAGTATAATGAAGCAAAAAGAATATATTCTTGTTTAATATTGATTTCTTTCATTATTCAATGGAAAACAAGGTGTAGGTTGACTTCTATCTCTGTGTGCTACTGAAGATCACTTAAAAGTCAACAGCATGTTGCATATTTGACGATTTCATTTTCTCTAGGCTTCACCTTTGACAACGTTGTTT
>ENA-UOTZ01001609-UOTZ01001609.1-compost-metagenome-genome-assembly--contig:-NODE-1609-length-14706-cov-5.112516_pt1 | contig 14706 bp, 7 predicted proteins | sample MGYA00238144_ERZ746983 | MGnify/ENA primary metagenome ERZ746983 (study PRJEB28759, sample SAMN06268863) | compost metagenome | isolation source: single cell | place: USA: California, Emeryville, Joint...
TTGGGATTTAGAGTTAAATTCGTTGAAATTCAGTTTCATATAGGCATCGGTGACCATTTCTGCTAGTGATTGCTCGGATTTTATTAAGTCCTGCTTTCTTTGGAGGACCTCTTTTGAATTCAGATGGATGATGGATTTGAAATCAATATAGTGTACTTCTTGGAGACTATCGATCATAATCTGATTCCATCCCTTCATGTATGTTATAGAGAGCGGTTGTGGCTTTCCTTCCAAAGCGTCTTTGCGATTGAGATGAAAGATCACCACTACGTGTTTATAAATAGTGAGTGTTGGCTGATAATGGGTCGCTAGTCTTTCAATAAGGAGCTTGGTAAGCGCAAAATATTTATCATCTGTTCCGACCTTGAACCTTAAAATGCAGCATGATTTGGTGTTTTCAAAGAAGCGGCTTAACACTCCATCCAGTTCTCTCTCAGAGCTTATACTAGAAAGTTTGAATTCATCAAATTCGTTAGCATCGTCAAGTCCGAGAGGGTCAAAAATTGTGGAGTATGTGTAGACAATACTCTTCAATATTGGAGTGTTTTCTGTGTTATTTAGGTGTTTCTCCATCATTACCTTCAAAAACTTTGCTAGAGATTGATGAGGCTGCTGATAATAATACTCAATCAATTCATCTCGTTGAGCCTTTTGGGCTGCTCCCTCTGAGAGCCAGGAAGCGGGTATAATATCCGCTGAGGCAGTCAGCAAAAGTTCCTTTTTGATGCGATCAAGAATCGCCGACTCTTCCTCATTTTCGTTCCAATATTCGGCTACAATGCAGGCGATATTCTCATCAGAGAAGTTTATCACGATCCACTGAGGAGAGAGGACGAATTTCTGATGGTGGTTGCCAGCCGTGCAGAATCTATTGAGCCAAGCCTTTATTTTTTTGAGCCCTTCAATTAGATTTTGATCTGATAGGATACTCTCCCAGCTGACGATTTGCTTCTCGAATCTATTCAGGAAAGGAGGCTCTTGGTCGGCTAGCTGCTGTTCGTCGACCAAAACAATACAACGAAAATCATCATGCACCGAGCAAGTAATATTAGTCGTAGTTCCTATCGCTATTTTGCATGTTTTTTTCTTGCTGATGACCGTGAAGTTCTGATTGAAAAGATCATAAAGACTTGGATAAATCGTATCTAGTCCCTGCATAATCAACGAGATACCCTCCTCAAGACAGTTGATAATCGTGCTGAGGATCTTCGCACTATATTCATCTTGATCGATATCCTGTTCGAACTGGCTCCCGATTATCGTCTGGTATTTTTTGCTACTGATACCCAGCTGATCAGAGATGACTTGCGATCCAAAGTTCCCTCTGATGATAAGCATGAGATAGCGAGCCGTCGGATCCTGAAAGTTTAATTGGATCAGTTTTCTCACCGAAAATGGAACTCTTGAGACTTTGAGGTAATCTATTCGAAGTTTTAAAAACCTCTTGAAACTGGCCGCACTATCTGGCAGTCCGCCAAAGTTCCTTTCAATAGCATCATTAATGCATTCGCTAATAGTATTCGCATCTCTCTTTTCTAATCCTGTGTTAATTATGTTCTTGCAAGCTTCTTTCATGAGCGAATAGAAGTCTCTTAATCCATGGAAGTTTTGATACATCTTATGAGAGGTTTCATACGCCTTTCTGAAATCGAAGTATGCTTCTGCTAGCGTCTGTGTATAGGATTCGAAACCAAGGGAGTTTCTTTCAAAGCTTTGGATAATGGAATCAGCAGTCTCTTTCAGGTCCTTAAGCGTTGGTTGCGATCGCGCGACGAAGATAACTCGACTCATTTTCGACATATCCAACCTCCAGTTAGAAATACCAACAAATCCTACTCTCATCTTCAGGTCTTCTTGTGTGGTGTCGGCATTATATTCGAGAAGCGAGTGCAATACTTTCAGGGGATTGTTTTTCGATAATTCTGCAAGACCCATCTCGTCGAAGAAGACTACGGAGATAATGTTTCGAGTTTCTTTCTCAGCATTTTTCCCACCAAAATCCTCACTATTAATTACAGTAGTTGGCTGATAATTGTCATTCAGGACTCTTTGTGCTTTATCAAATACTCTGAGGATACCTTCTGACGTCGAATGATAAGACCCTTGGTATGTGAAAACGAGCAGTCGAGGCAACGTTTTAAAGTATTCATCCTTTGAGTCAGGGCCTCTAAGGCTGTTCAGTAGAAGTTGGAACGAGAGGGTTTTGCTGCATCCAGGCTCTCCGCAGATGATGACAGGAATCCTGTTCATTAAACAAACCAGCATAGTGAATAGGTTTTCCTTTAGCGCGGTACTGTGCGCTATACCTTTCATTAAATTTCGATTGTTGCATTTCTTTATTCGTTCTAGGTACTCTTCTTGTTCATTGTCAATGATTTCAAATATGCGGTCTGAAGTGTAATACCCAAAGCGGGTTTGAGAGGTGCTCTGAATCACGTTCGACATCTTCAAGATATAAGCCATTCTGGTATTAACATTTTCCAATCGAGTAAGATAGCAAATTGACAAGGCTAATACAATGGATTGCATTTGCTCGCGTTCGAGTTCAACATTGATCATTGAGGATTCACCGAGATTATTCATATTAGATGGCATTTTCTCTCGATGTGAGGCCAACTTCTTCCTCACTTTCAAGCTCTGAGAAAACCAAGCGTAGATCACAATAAATCGCTTTGCATCTCTTAGACTCACACTCCCAGAACCTTCTTTCTTGCGAATGAAGTTATGGGATTCTATCATGCAATTTAGACCGACTTCTCTCACCTCTTCAGTCATCTTAGCATTCCGAAGCATTTGGTTAAGATACGATATCTCATCCTCATTGCTGAGCTGGCCGAAGTTCCACACAAAATTGAATAGCGAATCAGGTAAAGGAAGAACGTTGTACTTTAATTCCTGGACTTTACGGTATTTGTTCCTCACTAGCAGTCCAATATCGCCTTTCTTCGACTGCTTGGCATAAGGATTTATCGCGGCTAAGTACTGTATATTCTCAGGGAGTGGCTCTCCTTGGTAAGAGTCATGAGTCATCATCTCTTCGACGAGATTGAGGGTTTCTGAAGTATTGATCTCATCTAAAAACAACCACAGCCTCTTCCCATCACTTTGTAGTATTTCTGCCTCTTTCCGAATATCCTTCAGTTCCTTTTTTAAAAGTTTAGGAGTGATGCCAGCATGAAAAGTGATTTTTCTGAAATGCTCTTTAAGAATCTTCTCGGCCAAAAACTGCACGAGTGAAGTCTTTCCACAGCCAGCCTGTCCCATGATGATGACTGGAATCCGCGCCCTGCATTTCGAATACAAAAGACACATTTTATAGTAGTTATCAGCGGTTAGAACATAACTCTTGCAGGCTTCATAAAGAGACTCTATTTCCTTTTGATTGTTTATTCCAACGAAATCACAGAGTTTGTTTATCCAACTATTCGAGTCCATTTGCACGTAGTTTTCCAACTCGAATGGTTTCTTGAAGTCCGGCTTTATCTTTTTCCCATCTGTTGGAGGTTGATATATATCCAATCTCTGCGATTTGATAAGGTCCATTATTTTTTTCGGCACTTGAGTTTCATCCTTATAAATCGGCATGAAGCAGCCACTATCGTTGAAAATCAACGAAAAGTTCTTCATGGACTCAAAGCCTAGAGTGTCTTCCGAGGAATCGATAATTTCGATATCACCCTCATTTCCTTTGTTCTGGAGAGCCCTTCTCTGGCAACTCATGGCGTAGTCTATTGACCTCACGGTATATTCTTTACTGTATTCAATAATAACCTGGCAAACAGCATTTTTGATTTCAAGGTTGGTTTTTGTGAAAGAAAGTGAAGAGTTGAAAAAGAAAACGCTTTTTGTGAACTGCGATAAGAGATCAGCTGCCAGTAGAAGAAATATCTTGATTTTGTAAAAGTTATGGGATTGGACATCCTTGAGGAAATATTTGTCCAGCAAATTTTGGGCCTCTCGCGCGTCTACCTTGTTTTCTTCAAATTTGGTGGTACTGAAATCAGTTTTTGGGAGACTTCCTTTGTCATAAAGTGCCAGAACGTTAAAGACAATGTGACTGGAGGGTATGAATCTGGGGGTTATTGGCTGTAATTGTTTGAGATTCTCATAATTGGCTCTTAACAATTTTAAGAAAGGGATGTTGGAACTCGATTTGTGAAGCTCGATATACATCTCGCACTTTTCAGGCAGAGTGAATAGATACTCGAAAGAAGATATTCCTCCCAAGATAATTAGCGAAAATAGTATTCGGTCCATCTCCGTCTTGCTGTCGTCTTCAAGTATGTGACCGATGTCTATATGAAGCGATGAGTCCGAGGACATATCTAGTTTTGCTAATCTTTTGAGAATGTTTCCAAAATTAATTGAGCCTGATATTGGGAAGTAATTCCTGTTTTGGTTCTTTTGATAGATCCATTGGCCTTTCCCTATTCCAGCTTCATCAGAGGTCACGATGCGAGGCTTTGATTTCAGTTTCTCTTGGAAGTATTTGTCAAACGTGGCTTGGTCATACGACAGAATCTTCTCCTGGAAAAACCCTAATGTTTTCAGTTGCTTGGCAATCGGAGCATCGATATCTGCGACTAAAATGGCCAATACAGCCGACACTTGCCTCTGCGGGCTTTCAGACTGATTCTCTTCGGTTAAAATCTGGACAAATCTTTCCTGGCACGAGCCATCGAGGTCTTCGATCCTCATGACAGTGAAGAGAGATTTATTTGGACATTGAATATATCTTCTCACAAAGGCGTTAATTTCCTCAATCGAAGAGTTTTTATGACAATACAAGCAGTTCGAGAAGGTGGGCAGCTCTCCAGTTTTGTGCAAGTATAGCGTGCAAACGCACTCTATCAGACTAGCAGCCGAAGTGACTACGAGAATCTTTTTTTTCACGTTGTTTAGCTCATGACAGACACTATAATGCCTGCTATGAGGAATTTTCCCCTCGAGATAAGCTCCAAGCTCTGTAAGGTTCACCTCGGCATTTCCACCCTGAGGATGATAATCGTCGAATTTCTCATCCTTGAAGCTATTGCCGAATAAATGTCGCAAGATACTACGCGTTTCTTGGCTAGGCGACTCTGGCTTGTTTTGCAAATAATCGAGAAGCTTATTAAACTGTCTCCCATAAAGAAGTGTCAGAATATAATGCTGTTGATAAGCTTCTCGAATCAACTCATCCCATTGACTTTCCCAAGCTTTGAATTTTTCTTTTTCGGAGATTAGGTCTTTTTTATGATGGCAATCTATTGTGAACCGTTTTTCTAACTTCGGATAGCCTTTTTGGAAAAGGCTATTTAAGATGATCAAAATATCCTCAATCAGATCAATCACTTCAATATACCGGATTTGGAAGTCTCTCATGTTTTCTGAGGTCCATTGGCTAGTCTGACTCTGCATCATTTCATCAGCTTTGAGAGTCAGATGCACTCTGTCTCTGATCTGGATCGCTTCGTCTATTTTAACTTCTCGCTTCGCTTTACTCCCACTTGCTGTTAAGATCGCTTTGCTTCCACTAGTTGTTAAGATCGCAGTATAACTCGATCTTTTCAAAGAAATTTTCGCAATCCCCTTAGTAACTACGCTTCTAATGATCGCGTTCAGCGCCTCCTTTTTGCTAGCAAGTTGCTCCAGAAGACTTAACTGGTCTTTGCAAAAATACATCTTACTGATTATCTTAGAGTAGCTTTTGTCTAGCAGCTGATTCTGAAGCGCTTCCAACGTTTCTTTCATGGTATTCTTTTCTTTCTCGATCCAAAAGAAGAGGGTTTTCAGTTCAAACAGATACGCGGTTTCGCTGGCTTTGATTGTGAGGTCTCCGAAGTCACCGATGACTTCAATCATTGTCCTGATTTCATTTTCGTCTTTTTGAAGCACAAAATCTCGAAGTCTTTCCTCTTTAGTGTAAATCTCAAGGACTTCAAGGAGCGTTTTGTCTCCGAAAATGTTTGAATAAGTCCCTTGAGTTTGATTAAAGACCTTCACCATTTCTGTAAAAGCGATTTTATTTTGTTGGAGCGTGATTCTCATTTTCGTGAGCTCTTGGATCATCGGGTCTGCGCTGAATCCTTTGTAATCTGAAAACCTGATGATAACTTCTGCGTTCTTAATAAACTCATCTTTTCTTCTCAACACTTCGATGAATTCCAGCAACGCTGACTTTCGAGTCTCTTCTAGGCCAAAGCACTGTGCTAGGATCACCATTTCGTCTTTTTTCTCTTCATACGTTTTGATTTCGGCGATAGTATGCTCTATAAATTCAGCGCTCACAGGCTCTGGAGCGATTAATTTTTGTTTGATGTCCTCCTCCATCTTTTGGAGAGAACTTCTCAGACTCATTAAAATTTCTTCCATGCTTGAAGTTCTTCCTTTTGAGAGTGTTTCTTGATATCTTTGGTCGAAGAGCTTAGAGGAGCTGATGTTATAGATCTTTTCAGCGATGTCTCCGAATGGTTTTTTATAAGCGAATTCTTTATAACCTTCAATCGAAACAGCCGGAAGAGTGTTCCAGTATTCGTCATACAATGCTTTCGCTTTAGAATAGTCATTTGCTCTCTTCAGATATTTTTCGAGAATATTGTCCATGTGTTGCTTGGAGTTGGTAACTTCGGCACAAATTTCTTTGATCTTTGTAAAGGAGAGTCTGCAATTCAAATTCGGATCAATTTTATTAAAGTATTTTTTATGGAGTATGTTAATCTGTGACTCAGAGAGATTCGCTAGTAACCTTGCCTCAGCAATGGTGCAAGACAAGGAAGTTATTTGAGTGGCTGCAAAGCTGATTAACTCTCGTATCTTCTGATATTGCTCGACTTTCTTATACTTCTCTCCGTTTTGGAAGCATAATATCTTTGCCCAAGCATGATTTTGGTCAAGCTGGGGAATAATACTGAACACATTAGTACTTGGGAGCTCCAATTTTGCAAGTAATTGTGAGAATACGTGATCCATCAGGGGATCTCTTAGGTCAATCAGTTCAACCCCACCAGGGAACAATAAAGAAATCCGCGTTCCAAATTCCTCAGCTGTGGTAATCATTGGCCCAATTTTCTTGACTAAAAAGGTGCTATAAGTATCTTTAATTTCAGCGGTTTCGATCTGTGAGACTAGAGATATGTCTTTAAACAAACTCCACATTCCGTAATTGTTAAAGCAGATAGACCAAAAATGGTTACAAAGATCCTTGCTTTCATCAGCAAAGGTTCCACCGAATTTTAAAACCGTTTCGAAATGAGCTAGAGCTCCCTTGATCGATAAAGACAGTTCAACGATTTTGGAGATACTTGCCTTGATAAAGTTCATTAGTCCGTCTTTACCCCAGAATTTTTCACTTTCAACGAGAAACTCTTTGTACAGAGCCAGAAACTTCATATAATCGGTCATTTCTGTTTCAGTTTTGGTAAGATCGATCACTCGTTGGAAAAGCGGTTGGATAAGACGAGGGTATTTATTGAGACTGAGTTTCATATCTTTTTCGTTAAGCTCTAATATTCCTTTCAGTGTTTGATTTTCAAATTTCTTTTGAAATTCATCGTATATGACGGAGTCTTCGACAAATTCTTTTGTGTTCACCAGAAAGAGAATTTCCTGCAGTAAGGATTGCAGTGACATCTCTTTGAGCGCTTTGGGGATCGACTCTGTGCAAATCTCCCGAGTTTCTTCATCATCGCTCTTCCAGACGACCGCATATAGCTCTTCGATTTCTTTTATTGATCTACTGTAACGCAGGAGTTTTTTTGCCAGTTGAACAAACACATGTCCTTTTACGAGAAACAACAAATCAAGAGATTTGATTTTCTCTTCCTTAGCTTGAGTCACCAATTTTTCTACCATTCTTGCCAGCATTTCCTCAGATTCCATCATAATATCGAATTCTTTTGTAAACTTTCGAGTATTCTGGACCAGAGTGCGAAAATCTTTCGCATACAAAGAGTACAACTTTAGTATTTCAACTACATTAGTAATGTCCCAGCTCGCAGAGGTATCTAACAACATTAGGAGGATTGTTTCGGCGTAAGCTTTGTCAAGTTTTATTTTTGGAACACTGAGGATATTGTCCGCTATTTTCTGGGAGTCTGCGTACCATATCTTTCTCTGAAGTTTAATGAACTCGCTGGGCATATTGATGATTAAGAAGGCGAAGAACCGAGCAAAACTATCGCGAATAGGATGGTTCGCGATTACTTGGAACCCTTGACTTAAACTAATTTCCTCTACTCTTGGAATCACATCAGTTATTTCATTCCCAAGCTTGCCTTCATAGTCAAGTTTGATAAACTTCAAAGGTAAGAAGATCTTAGAACTCTTCGGGCCTTTCTTATCCAAATAACTAATCACTTTCCAAAGTTTTTCCGTATATTCTGTATAATCATCTTCCTGGTATTTCTTGTCAAAATCATTGAATAGGTCTTTAGCAAGATCATAATCACCATCAGCACCAAATCTGAAGAAATAGTACAGGAACTCTATCGGCCTCTTCAAGACAGGATTGTATGCGGCGGTTTTCGGATCGAGTGTTTGAGGCTCCAATTGGTATAAAAACATCGATGATTGGCTCTTAGGATCAATGAAAGGCTTCTCCTTGTAACACACTTCTAAGTTAACAAAAACAGTTTGCTCAAGCTCCTTCTTAATACTGACTTGGCCCTTAGCTAATTTATCTAGAGCACATTGGTACAGGTACGGTTTGAAAATCAATTTCTCGCCTTCAATAGGCATGGTGAATAAGTCTTCAAGTTCACTGGATTTATCATCCAATCTTCTTGCAATTATTTTTATCTTCTTTTCATCTTCTATGCTCGTGGTTGGTGGATTTTTCATTGAGCTCAAGACAATATAATAGAGACGATGCTTTTTCTTTGATTTTCCTTCATGGGTGGGCTTATCAGACTTGCCAGAAGCGTTCTTAGGTGACGTTTTCTGATTTTCCATTAGATAAAGGCTAATGATATGACTTGGATTATTAGTGTGCTCGTTGTAGCTTCGCTAATAAAATTATTTCAGTGTAGTCTTGAGGCAGCGCTAGAAGCTAAAGAAATTGAAATCGGAATGTTCCTCTCGCCTTAACTTTATGATTCAGGATCTTTCGAGCTAGAGGCCTTTATGAGGTCTAAAGACACTATTTAAGTAAGAGGTTTTTTGATAAATAATCTTTGAGATGTAACGAAATGAATGTTTGTCTTCTTGCATCAAAAATCCTTTAAGAAATTTAATGTCTCTCTTCAATGATTTAATATATAATGAACCTCTTTTTGTCAATCTCACAAAATCAATAAGAAACTGTTAAAGCTGCTGAGTTAGCCTCAATATCAGAGTGATATTTTGGAGATCAGAATAAGATTCTTTCTTCGCGAAGAGTGAGAGAAAGAACAGCAGAAAATCGATTATTGGCCTTTAGGAGTAAGAATGTATTAAAATTTGTCCCTAAACACTTAAGTTCAATGGAAGGAGTAACATTAAGTTTTTTTCAAAGAATATTTGAAGCAACAATCTAGAGAGTGAGGAAAATAGATATTATGCCTTCGATACTGATGTGGCCTTTATGCGTCATTGGTATTCTACAGGTTTGCAGCAGAGTAGAAAAATTTTAATCATTGCATCTATAGGTATTGAAATTTAAAATTACATTCATTAGAAACGGATATCTATGTATGATTAGAAGGTTGTACTCATGAAACAAGGCAAAAGCAATAACAAGAGGTAAGATACCGGTCTCTATCATGTAGCAGCTCTTTTGTTCGGAAGCCTTTTTCAAGATCAAGAAGACTGAAAATAGAGAACTGTTCCTAAGACCAGACAATAATGAGAAATCGATTGATACCTATCTATATATTAAAGCTAGAAGAGCTTATCATGCCTTCGCCAACAATTAATTACAATGATGAAATCGTTTGGGGCAACGATGTTTGTTCCTTGCTGCTAGGATCTCGGAGGGTCTTCCAAACCAACTCGTATTCTTTAGATAAACTGTTCTCAGTTTAGTCACTTCAACTATCGTTTATGAATGTTTTAGCCTACTTTTTTCGGTTAATTTTTTGAATCATTTCTTTCAAAGGCTTTATTGGAGTTATTTTTTTAGCTATAACTGAGTCAGGAACCATGGAACCAATCAGCAAACAAGAAAAAATAGAAAAGATCGCAGATGCCCTCAAAGTGAAGGTGTTCGAAGTCATGGACGAGATCAAAGCTCTTGCATTCAAACATCTTGACACCAATCCAGATCAAGAGGTCGCAGATTTGGATATTGAAAAACTTTTAAAGGAATCTGAAGAACCGTTCGCTCAGGAAGCCTTCAAACTGCTTTTTGATAAGGAAGCTTCATCGAAGAGCATCAAGCCTGAAAAGAGAGTGTTGTTTTTAGGGTTAGAAGGCAGTGGGAAGACTACGGCCCTCTATTTATTAAATCGCGGAGAGAATATAATGGCTACGCCAACAAGCAGTTTTAATGTTGAATCAGTTTACACAAAATCCGTCAATCTTGTCTGCTGGGACGTCGGAGGAGAGTCAGAAGTCCGACCTTTATGGTCAAACTACTATCCAGGCACACATGTGGTCTTCTATTTTGTTGACGGCAGCAATCAGGAGAAAATTAAGGAGTCTGCGGAAAAATTTAGAGAATTACTTGGAGAATACGAGCTCGAGGATGCTGCATTTGTGATTTTTGTTACGAAATCTGATAAATCGGAGTTTGATGCGGAGAAAGTAAAGACTGAGCTCGGAGTCTCTACATTGAGCCAGCCGCATCGAGTCTACAGTGTGAGTGTAATGGACTCTTCTTTCAAGAAAGCGTTTACAGAGGCGATGGATTGGCTCGCGGAGCAATGGAATATTAGCAAGTAAAAATAATAGGAGAATGACTCCCGCCAAATCGATGTGAAATGGATTAGGAATAGTCGAAACTTTTAGTATCTGTATTTTTGAGGATAGGCCAACAAATGTACTGGCAATTATAGCTGTTGTATTGTCTCCTAAATATTTTTCACAATACATTTTCCCTCTACCGATAGAAATTTAGTATTATCCAATGTTTAAGAAACTTTCAATCTCACATCGGGTATGGATCTATTTAAGTAAGCAGTTATAAACGAGGCATATTTGTCGCTCAAACCGTTTTGAATTCGAGTAGAATTTTTGTTATTTGAGATGCAAATAAACTTTGACCTTTACATCAATGAGAAATCTGATATACCTATGACTCAAATTAATTGACAGTAGAAGAAACGAATCTGATAATGTGTAATTAAAAAGTATGGAAATCTGTAATTAAAAACAGATAGACACTTAATAATCGCCCTATAAGCGGCTTGACCATAAGTCAGAGTTCCCAGTGATCACAGTTTGATTATCAGAAAAGATAGATAACAGGAAACTTACACTATTCTAGAGAATGAAGAGAAATTAGCAGACTCTTGAATACCCTCATCAATAACTGTAGCGAAACCCCAGATTTGTGTCGCATTCCGAAAAATCACAGGCAAGCCAATTTAATTCGTTTAAGGCACTTGGAGGCGCTTGTAAACAAAAAAATTTTAAGCCACGCCTTTTAATGGCAGCTATCTCTCTCAACGATCCACCTTGTGCGGAGGTATCAAAGCAAAACAACCAATCGCCATTAAAACCGGCATCTTGGAATTTGACTTGTAGGCTAGGAACAAGAAGATAACAAAAAAACTGTTTTGCACTCAAGGCTCTTTCGAAACTGCTAGACATCGCAGATACCCAAAGAAAAAATGAATTATATTTTGATCCGGACTTTTCAGCTGATCACAAAGCAAGTTTTCGAATGTTGACAAGCTAATCACCTGAATGCGGCGTCTATAAATACTCATGACAAATTTGACTCAAAAGATATTATTCCTGTCTTCAGACAGCAAATCTCAATCGAACATGAGAATGCCTAGGGTTTTGATTCATTGAAACTCATCCATTCTTTCTACCATTGATAATGATTATTGAGGTGGAGTTCAATTAAGGGAGTTACTTTGCGATGAAGTAAAACTACTTATTCTGATGATAAGGCCCTTAGATTTTAAGCGAACAGTAGTATATCCATGGTTACCAAAGTCATCCTCTTTCATATTAGAAACTTCCACATATATCAATATTGATATAGAACTCACCATGCATGACCTACTGTAGCAACAGCAGTAAAGCTAACCATCACACTCACTGATTTTATACAGAATGTGCACTACTACCATCTTATACTGACCTTAATTCAAACAAATCAGTGAGATGGAGAGAACATTTCGAGATGAGCGCGATAAAAAGTGACATACGAATTATTTTATATAGAAAGCCAACCAATAAAGTAAATATGATATATTTAAAGGTTTTACTAGCTAACAACACAACACGCACGAAGCTAAAGACAAAATTAAGTTTGAAGTATATTCATGCTTTCTGCTCTTATTTTGCTTCACATTATCTTTCTATTAAGCATCTTAATTCGATACATTTACAGATGCTCAATCATAGGGAATGGCATTCCAACTTCCAACAGATAGTCCGTTAAATGCTTCTTGAACTCAGCACATCCTGAAATAAACACTTTCTCAGCCCCAATAGGGAACTTTTCCTGAATAAACTCTCTTGAGAATCTGCCAACTCCACATCCTACAAATAAATAGTTAGACTCTCAATGCCTTTCCTTTCAATAAATTTACGATTCTCTCTTTGTGTCTCTTTGTTATCAGTGAATGTAACATAATAGTTGAACTGGAATTTGCGTGTCTTTTGAGCTAGCCACTGTACTTTCTCTAAAAATCCAAGTCCTTAAGGAATATAGTTTTCATTAGTGACTCTTCTTTGGTTGAACAAATTTACCAAGCCCCTCAAAGTCAGAAGCGCATTTCATTGTGAGGAAAATCGTCATTCTTCGGTAGGAATTGGCCACAAGGAGTTGATCATCATCGTCGAATTCTGAGAGTCGCTTTTGCTCAGTTTTCGAGAAAGCGTCAACTACACTTAGGCCCTTGAGCTCTCTGACGATCATTTGATAAAAAATAAAAATAGCATCGCAGAAACCCAGCACGGAGCACCCGGCAGCGAACATACAAACGTTTTTATATTCCAAGTAATCAGGACCTACATAATTCGCTTGTTAGACTCTCAACAAAACGAGGCTATTTACTTTTGCCTATCGGACCTAAAACTTCGACTGTAGATCCAAGTTCATGGTTTAGCAACACCTCCGAGGAGCCAAATTTATGCTTTCTGATATATAGATAGAGTTCTTCTTGGAAATTAGTCTTCTCGTTTATCTCCATTCCTCGCGAATCGTCCTCTGATAAAGCAATGAGATTTTTCAGAATAGCTAAGATTGTACCGAGAAAGACTTTGGGAGCCAGCTTATTGTTGGTGGGTGGGGTTTTAGAACTCACTCTTGAAAACTCCGGGCTGAGTAGGAGTTGCAACTCCTCTGATGGTTTGCTGTGTTAGATATGAGTGAGCTTACTCTGGAAAGAAGAAGAATTTTACAGCTGCTGATATTGTTTAAATTTTTTCATGATGTCGATGAATCTGGAAATAAACGGTCCAAAGCAATAGTGTCGTTGAATGGGAGCGCCGTCCATCATGAATGAAACTTTCATATACTTGGCAAGCCAATCTACGCCTTTCGGAGCGATATTAACTAAATAATATTTGCTTGTCAAGGTTAATCTCCAGAAATTCTTTGAAATGCGGGTCTTGTCAACTATTTTCCACATGTCCTTATCTGGAATCGATGAAGGCACGCTGTTAGTGTCACCGACTTTCAGATTTCTAGGGATTTTCAACAAGGCAGGAGGTTTAATGACTATTGGAGAAAAAAAAAATTAAATATGAATAGTTGTATCTACTAAAGTCAATACCTCCGCAGAAAAGTGACTGCAATAGCTTCTCAGCGTGAACACTGTGGCTGTAAGCCGGGTAATAGCTGAGGAGTTTCTCGCTGCCATAGAAATACTTTGAGATATCCATGCCAATAGCTTTCTTTATCAACATTCTGGAACCCGGATGAGACTTCAGCAGGTCTTTTACGTCATAGATGTTGTCGCCGAGGAGACACCAGCTATTTCCTATATTTGATAGAAAAATAAAATTATATAGGAATGAATAAACCCAAAAAATTATTGTTACCATTTTTGATCATTTCATCAAACTGCTTGGATGTGTACTGCTTGACTCCGTAGTTGATTTTATTATATTTCTTTACTTCACGGCAGCATTTTCCTCGCAGCCAAACGAATAACGCGGCATTTGGGTCTCTCCACCATATTTCCATCATACAGACAACAGAGAGGATGAAGCCGTACCAAATAAATAACGGGGTTAGGAGAGAAGGGGCAGCTAAACCGATCCCAAGGGCGATATTATTGAAAGTGAAGAGGTATGTTGTATAGCCAAGGTAACGGTGAGCAAACTTTAATATCATAAAAACTCTCACGGGTTTCGTCGCTTTCATGATCTGATAGAAGATCATTCCTAGCGAGAACTGCAGCACTATGAGCACCGTGACAACTATCCCAAAGAATCTGTGCCCTTGCTTGAGTGGAGATTCAACGTAAGCAGGATTATCGAACGCCAAGTTGATAATTGAAAAAACACAGGTCGTGAACGTCAGTACCTTCATGAAAGAACGATGGAAGTGCGACCAATAGTACCAAGCTTTGAAATATCTCACGATAATTATGTCGATAGGGACTAAGAAGAGCCATAGGACCG